>Ga0315314_1004255_pt1 | contig 10816 bp, 18 predicted proteins | sample TDP9_MG_FD_203631 | JGI IMG/M metagenome (GOLD analysis project Ga0315314, IMG submission 203631) | Freshwater sediment microbial communities from Lake Towuti, South Sulawesi, Indonesia - TDP9 | ecosystem: Environmental > Aquatic > Freshwater > Lake > Sediment | place: Indonesia: South Sulawesi... | reverse complement strand
TACGTCCTGAAGCCAGACCAAGGAAAGCTACACAGAACATCACTTCTGTTTGCAACATTGGACTTTACGGCTATTCGAGTGTTAGGAAAACGAAATGAAAGGTGACTGAATTGGCTCAGATAACCGATGAGTATGCCTTTTATGCGCGTGACAGATTGCCAAGGCGATTGAGCCATAAAGCACCTGAAGGATGCCATCGGTCCTACCCTCTGTTTCTCGCGTGGGCTGAGAGGAAAGCGGGAGAGCTAGGCGTTGTCGATGTCGGTTCGCTGATAGATGAGCTGGACCCGAGCCTCAGCTTCAGCGAGAACAAGCAGCTTTTCTTCAATGCTCTGGGTAGAAGGAGGATAGAGCCCGACGCTGAAACTTTGAGTGAAGCTGAACGGGAAGAGCAGTATCAGACCTATTTGCTGAACGAGTTCGAGAAGAGAGGCTTCAAAATCGTCACGCCTGAGATGGAGAAAAGTCTGCGGGAAACCTATGAGCAGACCAAGGAGATCCTGACGCTACAGATTGAGGTTGACAGGCTGAAAGGTTCGCTTCAGGATATGCGGAGCAGGCTTCCGGCTCAGGAGCTTGAGTATCGGGAGAAGCTTGAGGAATTGAAGCGCAAAGAGGGGGACCTAGAGGCTTGGCAGAGACAGCTCACAGCATGGCAGTTCAACGGTAAAACTCGGGTTCGATTTCTCTACGCCATGCCCAAGTTTCTAGGGTTCGACATGAAGCCATACGGTCCCTACGGTAAAGGCGATGTTGCGGAGTTGCCTAGAGACAATGCGGAAGCCCTCTTGAAACGCGGTCTGGTCGATCAAGTAGCTTCAAATTCTACCGCGAAGAATAACGACTTGGTAAAATTCAAAGTGAAGAACAATAACGAAGAAAAGAAGAGGCCGAGACCGCCCGTCAAAGTTGTTTCGATAGTCAAGGATGTGCCGGATACCAAGAAGCCGATTCGCAAGAAAGTTCCAGAGAAGATAGAGTATCCAGAAGAGAGGGAAGAGGAAGAAAGGAATCCAGAGAACGAGTTTAAAATCGCGGTGGGTATCCTATTCTTGGTTGGAATATGTTTTTTAGCTACGGCTAGTCCTTGGCCGAAAGGGTGGGGTAGCTATCTGTTTGCAAGTCTCGCATTCATAATGGGAACCGTAGCCTTAATCTGGAAGTGGAGACAGAGCGTAGGCGAGAGATGAGATCTGCGGAAAGACGCTTTCGACGGTCAGGCACTAATGAGTTTTTCTAGCGTATATTTTTCTATCTGATGAGAGATGGCTTTCGAGGAGGAAGAAAGAAGAAGACCCGGACGTCCCCCTGGAAGACCTACGGGTGGCGGTTTAAGTCGAGTCGGCATCGGTAACGCTATGCTTTTCATAATAACATTCGGAACAGCTTTCCTGCTCTGGCAGAAGGATATCTTCGGTCTTTGGCTTCGAGCTCTGCTTTGCACAGCCTTCGTACTTGCGGGCATCTACGTAGTCTTATTGCTCTCGAAGACACGGGTAACTGGGAGTTCAGAGGTGCTATTCGTGGTAGGCGGCTTCGTGATGTTCATTTACTTCATGCAACCGAATATTCCAGTAGCCATACCCTTCCAGTTGACACCTCTCGACCTTACAGATGACGCTGGAAAATCTATCATAGGAATCCCCGCGGTACAGTTTATACTGATTATGGTAGGGCTTATAGCCACATATCAAATGTGGAAACGATACAAGGGAAGAGACTAGCGAGACTGCCCGAAAAACCCTAATCCTTTTTCACGTATTTCTGGTACGCGCTCTTCAGCGTGCTCTGCGCTTCACCTATGTCTCCTTGAAACTGCTTTTTGAATTTCTTGGAGTGCGCGATAGCATGCATGTTGAGAAGCCTCTTCAACTTTTTCTTGTCTGGAATATTGTCTTTGTCAACAGCTTCAATGAACTCATGGATGTCATTCATACTATTGACGGACCCCACGGATGGATAGATTCTTCGTTTTGCTTCGCTGAGGGTCAGGTCTTCGCCTACTTTGATTCTTCTACGTCCGCGCCTGATGAATCCTTTGGCGAACGCGGCCTTCTGCTCCTCTCGGGACCTGTACCTTAAAGGCGGCCTAGCCATCTGTCTAGACCCTCCAGAACTTCTAGCGTCTCCGTCTTTTCATTTTCACAACGCGGACTTCGTCGCCTGAAATGAACCGAAGCTCATCTTTCTTAGGCTTACGCGACCATTTGATGCTACCTATCGCTGTACCTTTCTTTTTCTTACCCATATCTCATCAAGAAGAAAAATGCTGTGACAGCGAGCCTCAGGACGAACCTTCATCGGCGTTTGCGGAGCTATCTTAAGCTCTAAGCACTACGACTTGCCCGCCTCCGCCATCTCTGCGTCGCAAGAGAAGGTAGAGGAGTAGGATGACGAGTAGGACTAAGCCGATTAACGCGAGCCAGAGCTGCCAGTCAGAGAGGTCTATGCCGAATCCTTTGAAGAAGCTTGCGATGCCGTTGAAGAGCCATTTCAGGAAATCAGGTATCTCAAAGGGTGGGTACTCCATTGTGGCTGTTCTTACGATCGTGGTTCCTTGATATTCCGTGTAGTATCCTGTGAAGGTTACGGAGCCTATTGTTGTCGGTGCCACTGAGATGCGGGTTGACGGAACGACTATCGTGCAGGTGACTGTTTTCGTTCCTGTGTAGCCTACGGTTTGCGTCTGCCAAGTCGCTGTCGAAGCATATGTGCCGGTCCATGTTTGCGGTAGACTGAACGAAACGCTTCCCGGGAATGTTACTGAGACTTCGTCAACTTTAGTCCATGCTTCACCGTAGCCGGGACCCGGTAGGAAGGGCTGAACTTTATAGAGGATCCACACTTCTGTGACGTGAACGATCAAAGTGAACTCTGTAATCCCCTGTAACTCAAGTCCGGCGAGATAGCTTTCAATGTCAATCGGCTTGCTTTGAGACGGAATCCCATACTTGCCTGTGTAGTAGGTTATGCCTGCATGAGTGCCAATGACGAACTTGACGCTTCTAACTGTTCCGGTAGCATCGTGGGCGCTGAAGGCTGTGGATGCGAGATTAGTTTTTCCGACGAAGTGGCCTAGGTCGTTAAGGTAGACGTTGGCTACGCCGAGAATTTCAGTTCGAGCATACCAGTAGCCTGAAGTGCCGATTGTCCCGTAGGTTGGAAGACCGCCTAAATACTTGATTGGAATTTCCACCTCAACATAGTACGGTCGCCCTGAAGTTGAAGGGCCTAGTTGATAGGGAAGATAGATGTACCGCGTCGCGCTTTCATAGCTTGAAGTGGGACCTGTTGCGCTGTTCAGCTTGATATTCCATTTCTGCCAAGTATCAGCGATGTGCTTGCTAGTGCCACCGCCTCCTCCGTCCACCATTACGTAAACTGGAGTGGGCTGCCAATAGTTGATGATTCCCGATTGAAGAATGACGAAGGCGAATAGGAGAAGAATGAGAACTGTGGCGAGATTGACCCTACGTTTCTTAGCCAATGAGCATCAGAAGAAAAATACTTAGGCGATTCCGAACCAAGCTCGCCGCGAATAGAAGTACCATAACAGTAAGCCGTTTATCGCTAAGCCCAGAAGATTCTTGCTTGAGAACGCTAGGAGAAAGTCGATGCCTTGAACAAGCATGAAAGCATAAAACGCCCATGACTTTCCAGACCATAGCCCGTAAGATAACGTCAAATATATGATTGCTAGGATGAAGAGGAAGCTCCCGGCTAAACCTACGAGGTCCGAGGCAACACGGAGATACCATGCGGCTCCGAAACCCAAGAGCAACAGCATTCCGACGAGCCCATAAACGAAAGCTATCAGCGTCACGCCTAGAGGCCTAGACATAAACCGCTCCCATCTTATTTTTTCTACCTATGCTGAACCCAACTCTTTCAAAGAAACATTTGCTATTGTGCCCTTTTGAAATGCATAGATCGAAGCAATCTTTCTTACGAATGGTCTTCTTTCCACGGATGTAATGTTCTTCTCCCGCTCTTGCCTTGAGTCTTATGTGAGATCTAATCCCTAGAGTTGCCAAGGCATTTTGAACAGTCTTGAGAAGGTCGAGATTTGTGTTAGTGATTCGAATGAACCCGCCACTTGACGATCCCTCTGAATCCGCTACCCCGCGAATAAAGCTACTTGGATAATGCATGGATATCCCGCTGAGACCTTCTAGTGGCGTGTCACGCAACCAAGTTGCAAAGCTTGTCCATGAACAAATGCAAACCCAAACATCGTTCATTTCCTTGGAGATTGCATAGTTCTTGCCAGTAAGTTGTTGCAAAGCTCTTTGAAACGAAAAGAGAAAGTCATAGTCTTTGGCTTTTAGTACGAACAGCCAACCTCGCTCAGCCCGCTTAACGCAACCATCGCCCAGATACACTCCAATTAAATAGGATAATTCAGGTGAAGGCTTCGGATGAAATGGACGAGAACCACGATGAGTACGATATTTAAGTCCAGCTAAATCTAGCGTTCTTCTCCAAGTTCCAAAGCGTTGGAGACAGGCGTAGTAAAGCCATGAGTTTTCTTTTGATTGAACTCGAGGAAAGTCGTCGCCGCCGAAACGCAAACGCACTTCATGAAGAAGTTTGTCTTTATTGTGCCAACGTCGATCTGTAACTTCGAACCGATCAAGAATACGGTAAACCGTCTTAAGCGCAACCTTTCTGTTCACACATATAGTTTCAACAGGAACTTTCGCTTGATAATCTTCAACAACGAGTCTTTCGATTGTTTCTTCTGTTTGATTGGGCCATCGCGTCATGTTTCATTATCTCGCATCTTAGGCATATCGCCCATGCTTCAAGCCTTCCGAATTAGTTTGTGAATTTCGCTGCTTTTCAGCGTCCAAATTGCCAATGTCCATGTTATGATTGGGCCGACCACGTAGACCGCGTAGTAGAGTTGGTTCTGCGGGACTCCAGCGTTTTTGAAGAGGTGCCATGCGAGTGAGTCGATTGTGGCTTTCCATCCGCTCACCGTTGTGTTTATGGTGCCGTCCAAGTTGACGGTCAAGGGAGCCTCGAAATAGTCTATCGCATCATAGATCAGCCAGCCACCAATTCCCGCGTACAGGCTTTTCGTTGGACCTAGCTTTTCTTTGAGCAGAGCATAGGCTGCAAGCGAGAAAATTCCGATGTAGAAGGCATGCCACATGAAAAACGCTTCAACAGGCGTGATTGAAGGCGTTGTGTCAATGTACCCGATCAGTCTAGGCTGAATCGCAAATCCCCATGTCGCAGAGATAATTATGCCGAAGACCAAGTATTTCAGCTTGCTTTCATTGAAGCTCAAGGCTTATCCGCTCAACGTGAAGGGCAGTTGGATTAAGCCGTACCAGAGCATAGCGATCAATGCGCCAAGACCTACTGATATGAGGATTCCCACGTTCCCGCCTACCTGTCCAAGAAGCCAGAACGCGACAACATAAACTATTACAAGTGAAAGAAGAACACTCCAAATTGTTATTGAAATCAAAATGAGATACTGTCCTATGAACGGGACTTGAGGGAAAATTTTTTCAACTATTGTTTGGGTCCACTGAGGATTGAGAATTGGAACTTGGCTAAGTCCGAGCATGAGCCCGATTATCTGCGAGGCTATGCTGATTATTGCAGCTAAAGCTCCGCGTCCGATCTCCAACTTTGTTCAAAGGAAAAATGTTTAGCCGTGGTTGTGGTTTCTTCTTCTCCGCATAAGATCCATGACACCTGCTCCGGCGACGAGGAGCATTGGCGGCCAGTAGATGTCGAGGAAGCCTACCGGGACCGTGAACTATCGCTATCTTCATTTGAAGTCGCCTTTGTTGTTTTCAAGGTATTTTTCGAGGATCTCACGGATCTTCTCAGGCAACTTCTTCTTCTCGCGTTTGGCGAGGTAGAGAATGCTTGCGTGAGTCTTAGGGTCCAAGTCTATGTGTACGTGAACCAAGGCTTGTCTAACAGAAAAATACAAAAAGATGAAAAAGTCACGGCAAGCTTATTCCTTCGTCGCCTAGATAGTCTTCTTCAGGTGGCGAACGCCTACGCCTCTGCCGCTTCATTCTCTGTTAAAAGGAAAATATTTTTCTTCGGAAGCAGAAATGGCTAAAGGCTTCTCTCGTCCCCTTCGTAAGCTGTTGACGCATGTTCTTTACGAGCATCGACGTGCCTACATGCTGCGGGCTGTCATATGCGAGAAAGCCGTTAAGAACTCGAAGCGGAGAATCAAGTATTGTAAGAAGCTTGTTCTTGTCAGGGAGCCGAAGTTGGACGCTAAGACTTAGCGCGCACCACCATCAACGCGGAAGCATATGCGCCTATCGCTACGGCTAGAACGATGTTCAAGCCGAATGAGTACACTTCATTCGGTCCCTTGATTCCGTAATAGTAGGCTAGGTCCCGTAGGAGATCGGCTAGGCTGAATGCGAGTACGACACCGACCATGAAGCCGTAGATGGCTCTCGTCTCGGTTCGAGGGGACCGGATGGAGGACTTGTAGAGCAACGCGACCACGATGATGACGCCTATGAGAACTAGGCTAGGTTCAACCTTCAAACCGAACATATTGTAGAGAGGATTCGCCTCAAGGAAGCCCTGCGCTAGAAGCTTTTGCGTCACCTGATAGGCGATCAAGTTGGCTACGAAGGCGAAGATCAACATCCATTGGATAATTTCCTTTCGGTCCAACTATCTTGCCACCTTCGGGACTTCAACTCTTCCCCACCACCATAACACGAACAGGTTGGTTAGGAAGCAGACTGCGAAGAGCTGATGCGTCGTCACCGAACCTTTGAACAGTGGCGCTATCATTAGCCAATTCCAGTTCCAGTTTAGCCAGTCTCCGCTTGGACCATACTTCAGGAGCACGAACGCTAAGTCCTCTAGACCTGAAACCAGCAGTAGAAAGCCTGTTGCCAAGCCTTTCCAGAATAAGGCTCGGTCGTGAACAGACGCGATCAAGCCGGATGCGAGAGGGATGAAGAACAGGAAGAAGGCGTAGTGGTAGGGTGCTAGAAGCGTGGACGGCCATTCGAAGGCAACGTTAGAGTTCTCCAGAACAGAGATGATAGCTACATCCACAACTGCTGAAGCTAGAACGATGGCGTAAATATAGTTTAGAGCTCTCAACGCCAATCCGCCTTGATTTTTTCTTTCCATGCGAAGAGTAGCAGACCGAAGAGGATGCTTGCGTAAACCATCATTTCAACGCTTTCCGTCGGGTCCAAAGCGTCAAGATAGACGTGGGCGAAGAAGATGTTCATCCAACTAGGATGGCTACCCGTCCAATCGCCGAGGTAAAGCTTCTGAATTATGTCAGGCATTAAAGCTAGGAAGCCACATGCAACTGTGAAGAAGATGTCGTAGGTGCGAAGCTTGGTCCTCGTCAAAGGGCTTATGAAGAGAATTACGATTCCAACACTCATGCCGACTAGGAAATGCGTGATCGGAGCCGACAAGCGTTAACGCCCCTCGATTTTCAGATGGCTTTTTTTGGCGAAGAAGGTGGCGTAGATCAGGAGGACTAGGCCGAGGATCGTTGTGATCGACAAGCCGAATGTTGGGTGCGCTGGATTGAAGTACACGTACCGCGATATCCAAAAGTCCAGAAGGTCCGGGTCGTAGTAGTACCAATACGTTTCCAAAAGCCATGTTGAAGCTAGAAGAAGGAAGCCGACAAGCGCAACCTTCTGACGAAACGTAAGACGCAAGATTGTTCAAGAGAAAAAATGTTCAGCCGTTGACTCTTCCGCCTTTCCAAAGAACCTTGTATTTCTTCTCCAACTCTTCGATCAGTTGTTTCTCTTCAGCCGAGAGCATGCCTTCGCGTTCCGCGATTCTCTTTAAAACTTGTAGCGTCAACAATCCAGATGGAATTAGCACCTCCCTGTTGTATCCAGGGGGTACTATGTAGTAGTAGGGATTCTTTTTGATATTGACTTCCATCTCAGCTTGAAAGAAGCCTGTTCGGTTGAAGTGAAGATATCCCGTCAAGACAGAAGTGGGCACGTATATTAACATGAAGATCGCTACGAATGTGTATATTGTCGGAAACAAGGCTTTCATCGGGTTGATGTTTGATATCAGCAGAACATAGATTACCGTTATCCATTGGGCAAAGGACATCAGATACAGCCAATACACTCCATGTCCGGTCCTGAAGTACAACCAAATTCTACCAATGAGCCTCTTCACATTCAACATTTCCCATCACCCTTTCTTCAGCTTGAACCAATATGCAAGCATGATCTGTCTGAACCCTTTCGGGAGATGCAAGAAGAACAGCCGTCTTACATATCTGACAGCTTCTCCAAGCGTGTGCGGACGCAGATGATACTCCAAGAACCTGAAGAAAGCTAGGTCCGACATCTTGATCTGCTTCAAGATCCGGTTGCGTATGTAGGTTCTGTTCGCAAGAGCCTGCTCCTTCACCTGAGCTGTCAACTGTTTTTCATGCGCTCTGTAGTTGAGGATGAACGCGGTTACACATTTGAAGCGGAACTTGTGGAGTAGACAGGCTCTCAGCCAAAGGTCGTAATCCTCTCCAGCCTTAAGATGTTCATCGAACAGCCCGACCTTCTCAAAGACCGACTTGTGTATGAGTACGCTTGAGCCGTTGCCCACATGCTGCCTTACAAGCTGAGCCGCGAAACTCAAGTAGTCCCAGTTCCGCTCAGGATGAAAGCCGACAACTCTCCGGTCACGGTCCACTATTCTATAGCTTCCGTACACTATCTTCGCATTCTCCTCCCAAGCCTTTCTCAGAAGCAGTTCAACAGCTTCAGGCTGAAGATAGTCATCGCTTGAAAGCCACTTGAACCATTCTCCGCGCATCTCAGCTATGCCGCGATTCAATGCGGAGCCTATGCCTCCGTTCTCCTTGCGAACATATCTTATCCGGCTTCCGTATCTTCCGCAGACTTCTGGCGTGTCGTCGTTGCTACCGTCGTCAACGACTAGGACCTCAATGTTGCGGTAGGTCTGCTTCAACGCGCTCTCAATCGCCTCAGGCAACAGGTCTGCTCGATTGTACGTGGGAATCACTACTGAAACTAGATTATTCATGATGGAACTCACAGCTCCCGCAGAGCTTCACAACTTTAGGTTCAAGCCCCTCGTCGTCTATCGTTCCTATGATGTATTTTCCGTCGAAGTCGTGGCAGCAGTTTGAAATCCTTCCATCCCAGAGTACGGTTACGGCTTTCTCTCTAAGATTGAAGCAGCTCTCGTCACGCATGACGAATGGAACTCCTTCTATCTGCTTGGACCATGTGTGAGGAACCAGCCTTGTAACCTTCCATTGTCTCGGGAGATCCCTCATCCTGTTCGGCAGTTCCACATAATAGATGATTATGTCCATCTTCCTTGAGTATTCTGAATAAAGTTCGTCAAGCGTTTCCTTCACTTGGTCGAAGTAATGCCTAATGGAAACCCACATCAAGTCAAGTCCTGCGTCAACAAGCTTATCGAGAATGTTACGGTTGAGAAGCAAGCCGTTTGTGCTTAACCGAGTCCTGAAGCCTAGTTGCTTAGCCATCTTTATGAACTTGAATATTTGAGGAGCCATCAACGGCTCTCCGAAATTATGCAACTCCATGAAGTCCAACTCCTGTTTAACAAGCACCTTCTCGAAGGTCTCCATCGACATGAAGCCTTTTTCCCTAGTCATCTTAGGGTACGGACAGTAATCGCAGTTCGAGTTACAGTGGTTGGTTGTCTCCACAGTGTAGATTCTCAAAGAAGAGGCCTACTCCTGAAGTTGTTCTCCGTGTCCGTATAATAGAGGATGAGTCTACCGTTGATGTTGTGAATCTCGGGATGGATGATATTCTCTCCTAGGAGAGATCTTTCAGTCCAGTTTACCCCGTCCTCACTCGTCATTAAGTAGGCTCTGAATTTGCTGTCAAACGGGTTGAAACCGTGGACCGCAGCTACAAACTCATCATGAAAAGCTATGCCTGACAAACAGACGCAACCGCGATTCCAGTCCTTCTCGGCCTTGATAACTGGGTTCTTCCTATGCCTTATGAAGCGGGAGCCGTTCTCAACTGCTAGGCCCACCTGCCAGACATCGCCTTTGCCCGTGTAGTACATCAACCGCTTTCCGTTGAAGTCGATCAAATGAGGGTCGGCCACATGCTTAGACTCCCAGTCGTCTGGACCGAGATCGAAGACAGGGTTATCCCAATGCTTCGTCCAGTTTTCAAGGTCTTTGGATTCAGCGTAGCCTATGCGCCAGTGTCCGTCGTAGCCTCCGAAGTACATGCGCCACTTTCCAGCGTTGCGGATGACGCTGTGAGATTCTATGAGAACGCTGTCCCAAGGTCCTAAACGATTGAGGAAGCGCGGGCCTTTCCTTAGAACGGTTTCTTTAGCAACTTGGAAGTTGAAGCCGTCCTCGCTCCTCGCCAAGCCCACTCGCGTCGGAGGAAGATGGTTGAAATACATCCAAAGCTGACCGTAAGCCTCAAGAATGTTGAACCATTGAACTTTGGGCAGACTCAAAGCCAAGGCAGCCATCTCTTTTTCGGTTGCGATACGGTTCTATCGTAGATGTAGAGAATCCGCTTGAGCTCGGCTCGCGGCGACGGGACCTCATGGATTAAGCGATGAGTCGGGACCGCGTCGAAGAGCTTCTTGAAGTCTCTGTGGGCCTCCCAGATGACTGTGCATCCGCAAGCAAAGAGTTTTTCAACAACCTTCCTCGGGTTCTTGCAGTATTGAATCGTGTTCAAGCACATGACGATGTCGAAGTCAACTGAATCCGTGAACTCATCCAAGTCAGCTTGAATAAACGAGGTTTCGTAACCCCACATATCGCCTATCCGCTTCGCGT
>Ga0315314_1004254_pt1 | contig 10818 bp, 12 predicted proteins | sample TDP9_MG_FD_203631 | JGI IMG/M metagenome (GOLD analysis project Ga0315314, IMG submission 203631) | Freshwater sediment microbial communities from Lake Towuti, South Sulawesi, Indonesia - TDP9 | ecosystem: Environmental > Aquatic > Freshwater > Lake > Sediment | place: Indonesia: South Sulawesi... | reverse complement strand
TTGCTGAGATTCATTCAGGACATGGTTGACCTAGGAGTATGTCCAGCCCTGTTTGCCTTCACTCCCATTCCCGGGACTACACTTGACAAGAGGGCACCTCCTTCGCTTTCGCGATATAGACTGCTACAAACGGCGCGCTTTCTACTAGCCAACAGGCTTGCCGCATTCAAAGATATGAAGTTCGATAGGTCTGAAGCGCTCGTGAGTTTCGGAGTGCCCCGAGGGAAATTGAGCCGTGTGATCGCATCCGGCCTTCCGTATTTGACATCTGGCTGTCCAGACTGCAACAGGCCCTTCTACAACGAGAAGCCAAGTGGCCCAATGTACAATTTCCCGCGACCTCTTACGCCATTAGAACTCATGGAGGTTCATCGGATCGTAGAGGGCGCCTGTCGTGACTGAAGAGTGGAGACTGATCAAGTCTGGATTCAACGACGCATACACAAACATGGCTATTGACGAGGCGATCCTGATCTCCAGAATAGAGAATAAGGTTCCAAACACGATTCGGTTCTACCGGTGGAGGCCGTCCGCAGTCTCACTAGGCTTCTCCCAACAGGTTGAGAGAGAGGTCGAACTTGAGGCCTGCGAGCAACTAGGTGTCGATGTTGTTAGGAGACCAACGGGAGGCGGCTCAGTGTATCACGACTCAAACGGGGAACTGACGTACAGCATCGTTACCAGCTCTGACAAGATTCCTTCGGACGTGATCTCGTTGTACCGTTTTCTCTGCCATGGAATCGTTTTGGCATGCAGGAAACTTGGCCTCGGTGCAGAACTCAGTTTTGATGAGAGGGGGAGGCAGTGTCCAAACATAGTCGTTAACGGAAAGAAGATTTCCGGCAGCGCCCAAACTCAGAGAAAGGGTGCTTTGCTTCAGCATGGGACGATGCTCCTTGACTCAGACCTAGAAACAATGAGAAGAGTACTGAAGATGGGGCGTCCAGCTGCGTCGATTCCACTAGAGACACTGGAGTCAAGAGTCACAACTCTAAGGCGTGCGCTTGCGAGATCTGTGTCATCTGGCGAAGTAGAGGGCGTCCTCAGACTTGGGTTCGAAGGGGCATTTCAAATGAAGCTGACTGAGCAACCCCTTTCACAGTACGAAATGGAACTTTCATCCAAGCTCCGCCAGACGAAATATTCGACTCAGGTGTGGAACTTTAGGCGAGAGACTGAGCCAACCTCATCTTCTCAACGTTGAGAGTAGATCCATTTCAGTGCTCTGAGAGCGTCCAGAGTTATCCACTTGCTCTCCTCACCCTTCGTCTCTAAGTTTGCATGCATCCTGCCTGACGGAGTGCTCTCTAGGATCCACCGACCGCGACTATTCTGTTTGGACAGAAGAAGAGAGACCGCCTCGTCACACCTCTCATCACGTCCATAGCCGAGCCTGCCCAACACCCTTAGGCCTCTTAGTATGTCGTAGCCGTAGAAGCTGGGGAACGATAGTCTCAGCCATCGGCGGCTGATAATTCGAAAGTCATGATGGTCAGCTTTGAATAGCCGATGCATCAACAAGAACTCTGCTGCCCTGCCGACCGCGTTCCTCATGGCATCGTTTGGCATCTTCACTTCGGAGAAGGCTTCGAGAGCGCAGATCGTTCCGTAGAAGCAGCTATGCACATCCTTGATGTGTGCCCTCCAGTACGGGCATAGCCACCCTCCATCCTTGTTCTGGATCGAAACTAACCAGTTCAGAGCTCGGTCCACCCGCGAATCTTCTATGTAACCCAACCTCAGAAGGGCACTAGCAACGTTACCCGTCAGACATGAGTACTCGTGCTCTCGCATCGTCTTCGCCGCCCACTCCTCGAAATCGACGGGCTCGGTGCCCTTCCCTTTGAGAGCACGATACTCCTCCTCAACTCTCCTGCCAGCATGCGACGAGAAACCTCCATCCCTCAGTTGACGTGAGAAGATGAAGTTGCACGTCCGTCTTACTCTTTGATCCTCCTTACTCAGACCAAGATATCCAAGGATCATCACTTGCCAGTACGTCGCCTTGTATTTTGGAATGTACAGATTTGCTGGAGATTCCCAGCTTCCAAGCTCGCTCTGCTTCGAAAAGATCTTCGCGACGATCTTGGAGGACTTGATAGCCTTCTTCGACCTGGCGACTTCGGAATCCTCTTCAGGATATTGAAGGATGTCCCTCAAAGTGAAATATCTGACGGATGGGTTGCCCTCTTCAAGAAGCCAATCGGTTGGATCCGCCTTCAGTAGAGATTTCCAATCCGCCAATTAGCTCAACCCGTCCTCATCAGGTTAGACGCTCATTCGTTGATGGTTAACATATGGACGAACTCAAGCCTTACGTACCGTAAGATTTCAGACACAAGCTGATCCTCAATAGTATCAATACCGCTTATCTACATTGTCTTCCCTACTGAGCGACGAGTGGGCGTCGACGCTGATGCTCAAAAGACATTAAAGATTGATGTACATTGTGTTCTCCGATGTGATCCATTGTGTCCAGTCCAAAAGACGCCTATGACAAGATCTTTCAGCTTCTAGAACAGCATCACAAGTGGTTCTCTGAAAGCATACCGCTCATAGCGAGCGAAAACGTCCCAAGCGCTGCGGTTCGAGAGGCACTCATCAGCGACTTTGGGAACCGCTACGCTGAGGGATGGCCTGGAGAACGTGTATACGCAGGTTGCGTCTACATAGACCAAGTTGAGCTTCTTTGCATAGACCTCGCCAAGAGGCTGTTTCGAGCAGAGTTTGTTGATGTGCGTCCAGTTTCAGGAGTCTGCGCTAACCTTGCGGTTTATAGTGCGTTCGCTAGCCCGGGGGACAGGATGATGTCACTCGCCATACCAAACGGCGGCCACATAAGCACAGGCAAGTTGGAGCTGGGTGGGACCGCAGGAGCAGTTCGAGGTCTGAAGGTAGAGTATTTTCCGTTTAACGTCGAAGAGATGAACATTGATGTTGACAAGACTAAGGCGAAAGTCGAGAAGATGGCTAAGCAGGAAGGTAACGCGCCCAAGATCGCCATGTTTGGAGCATCGGTGTTTCCTTTTCCGCATCCGGTTAAAGAACTCGTAGAGACATTTCACAATGTCGGAGCGACCGTATGCTACGACTCAGCCCATGTCAGCGGCCTTATCGCAGGTGGACAATTCCAAGATCCGCTTAGAGAAGGTGCTGATGCAGTCACGGCAAGCACACATAAGACATTGCCAGGACCCCAAGGGGGCATGGTCCTTTCATGGCAAAAATTCTCGGACAAGATCAAGAAAGCAACGTTTCCCGGCTGTGTGAGCAACCATCACCTTCACAGCGTCGCTGGCAAAGCTGTCGCATTCGCTGAGATGCTTGCGTTTGGAAAGCAATATGCTGAGCAAATAGTCAAGAACACGAAAGCTCTCGGCCAAGCACTCTTCGAGAGGGGATTCAAGGTCCTGGGTGAGAAGAAAGGTTTCAGTCAATCGCATGTCCTCATAATGGACATCACGAGTTACGGAGACGGCAGAACTGTCGAAAAGAAACTTGAACAGGCGAACATAATCCTCAACCGGAACTTGCTACCCTACGACTTGAAGTTCGGAAGGCATTTCGAAGCGCCAGGAGGAATCAGATGTGGGACCTTGGAGTGTACGAGACTTGGGATGAAAGAGAACGATATGAAGGAGGTCGCCGAACTCATGGCGCGAATAGTCGTCAAGGGAGAACCTCCCGAAAAGGTAAGAGGAGACGTCGCCGAATTTCGAAAGGATTTCCAGAAGATCCACTTTGCATTTGACACAGCGCGCGACGCTTACGAATACGTTAAGGTTCGGTAAACCGCAGAGGAGCGCGATCCTGGCCCCAAAGCAACCTGACAGCGTACGCCAAGCAGCGTCATGGAAATCCCCTATCAAACAAGACTTTTAGGCGGCCGATCAGATCTCAACCCTCGAGTGGACGAAGTTGAGCCGGGAAAAGAGAAGAAGCGATGAAGCGCCTATGCCAGCAGCCAGCGCAGGACTGCTCCGATTCTTTGAGGAGGAAACACCAGGAATCAAACTGCGCCCAGAAGTAGTAATGGTTATGGTAGTTGGACTGATCGCGGCCAGCATATTCATTCTCTACACATTCAAAACATAGCGCAACGAGACAGTTACTTCCCTAAGACCTCATGATCCAATTTGTTTGTTTCTTCTGGGTGATAACAAACTCTCACGCTACCGTATGGAGAAGCGCCCTAGGATAATTGTCAGCCGGCTTAGGAGATCTGGAAGTCGGACAGTTCAGTCTGTGCTAGTGCTGGCAGAGGTCTTGCGTCTACACTGAGTTGTTTCCTGAGATATTCTGAGAAGACGTCGGCATAACCTGTGTAGACGTAGATCTTTCTGGCTCCTGTGGCTTTCACGTAGGATGCGAGCTGTCGAAAATCTGCGTGGCTGCTCAATGGGAAGGCAGCGAAGTTTCTTGACGGCATTCTCAGAGCCCAACCTGTGGCCACAGCCCGCGATGACTTACCGGAAAAGGTCATGGCATCTCTGTAGGTTGTGACGAAGACATGAACACCTCTGACCAGTTCCGAGCCTTCTCTGCCTGAGGCATCATCATACTTCAGCTTGATACCGAACCGTATATGAGCCTCGTTGACTCTCGACACGGACGGACTCGCTATGACTGGCAGAGTGGTGTAGAGATTGAAAAGTCTAACAATCTCCTGAGCCTTGCCTGCGGCATATACCTGAAAGATCGGCGCCTTGCCGTTTCTAGCTTGGGCAGCAGCCCACTCTACAATTCTGGCATAGACCTTTTGACGGTTCGGAAAGACATAGAATGGATCGCCATAGGTCGCCTCCATGATCAGCTCGTCACACTTGCCCTGGTGAGCCGATTCTGTTGTCAACGTGTCGACGCAGTTGATGTCTCCCGTGTAGAGGATCGTCTTCTCTGGAGTTTCAAGCAGAAATTGTGTTGAGCCCAGCATGTGACCTGCATTGAGCGGGATGATGTTGATGTCTCCTGCCCTGATACGCTGGCCTAACTTGACAGGTACTACATCGCCGAGTCGCTTCCGGCTTACTTCCTCATAGATGGCAATCGTCTCAGCTGCAGCGTATTTTCTCGCCTTGGTTCCAAGGCCATATGTATGATCAGCGTGGGCATGACTCACGAGTACATAGGCATTCTTTCCTACCCGTCTGCCACTGGTTGGGTCAAGGATGATCTTAGCCTCCTTGGCGGAGACTGCAACGCCGCTTTGCCAGCCGACCTTGATGTCGATCAAGAGTTTTCTCCCTAGTCGACTATTGATCAAATCGACTGCACACATCAGCGGGGACGAGAACCCACCTCAAGGAGGGTCGGTAACTGCTTTCTGAGCTTCTCAAGCTCCTTCTTGGTTAGCACACGCCTCGTCATCTTCGTCGTATCGCTTCCGACGATCGCGCTAACGCCAGAAGGATCCTTGAGTTCTACCACAAACCTAAGGTTTCCCTCTCGTGCTTTCTTCAACTTTGTCAACGTCGCTTTGGCTCGTCTCCTTTTCTGCTTTGAAAGAGACGGAGTGATTCCTTCAAGGACCTGCTGTATCTTGACCAGAACTCCTTCGACGTTGGTTATGAATCCTTCCGCAGCGGTTCGTGGCGAGATCGAAACACCGAGCTCCGGTATCCTAATGATTGCGTATTTTGACCTGATCACTTTGATCGCCAGATCCTTACCTGAAGTGATCCGAACACGCATCACGCTTGGCTCTCTTGCATGAATTGAAGATACATCTGTGTCTTTGTACCCGCATTGGCTACAGGATATCGTTGTCAACAGTACGGGGCCGAAGTGTTCCACTTGCTCCACAGATTCTGCGAGGGACAGGAAATTCTTTCTGCAGTTTGGGCATGGCTGACCTGGTAGTGCGAACGATTTGGATGTCATTTGACTCGGCACTTGTCGGAGAGCTTCTTTAGGTTTCTTAGCCTTATATGGGAAGCTGCCAATTCCGTGATCTAGGGTGCGTGAAGAAGATCCTTAAGGAGATCAGATTCCACGGGAGGGGGGGTCAAGGAGCGGTAATCCTTGCGCAGTTGACAGCGAAAGCCGCCTTCATTGAGGGAAAATGGCCTCAGGCAATGGTACTGTTTGGCGCCGAGAGGAGGGGAGCTCCCGTCGAGGCGTTTGCAAGGATCAGCGATCAGGAAATACTTCTTCGCAGCAAGGTCTACGAGCCGGATTATGTTGTTGTCCTCGACCTTTCTCTCTTCGAAGCCCTCGACGTGACTTACGGATTAAAAGAGGGAGGACGCCTTCTGATCAACTCCCCGGAGAAACCTATGCTTCCCGAATCCTTTCTCAAGCGGAAGAACAAGATTTCTTTTGTAGATGCAACCCGCATAGCTTTAGAACTCAAGTTGGTTTTAGCAGGACAGCCTATAGTTAACACCGCGATGCTTGGCGCATTTGCGAAGATCACTGGAGAAATAAGACTCGAATCGGCTGAGCGGGCGGTTCGAGAGGAGTGGCCTGGAGATGTTGGGGAACTGAACTCGAGAGCCGTAAGGCTTGCCTACGACCGTGTAATATCAGATTGATGAAGAGCTACCTTGCGATTCACTTGCCGTCTTCTTTTGTAAACATGTACAGAATTAGATCAGTTATTCGTGAGAACCATCTCATGTTCGTCGCCGTGATCCATCAAGTTCCAGTCCTCAGAAAGGTTATCTCTGTCAGCAAGCATCACGCGTTTCCGGAGGATCATGCGTATTGGGAGGCGGGAAGGCCCCGAAATCAGCCCATGAAATACCATTAACATGCCTCTCAGAGCCAACGAAGGGATCAGCTGGAAGAACCGGTTTCTGGAGAACCTTCCGACCTATACTTGATAGAGGCAAGTGCACAAAGTGCCTGCTTTGCTGGATCTATTGTCCTGAAGCCGTGATCAATCGCGACGCAGACGACTACCCCATCATAAACTACGAGTACTGCAAGGGCTGCGGAGTATGCGCCTACGAATGTCGAACCAAGGCGTTGACGATGCATCAGGAGGAACGATAGTTGACGCGTACTCTTCTCGACACCGGAAACCATGTTGCCGGCTTCGGGGCTCAGGCTGCAAGGGCCGAAGTCGTCGCAGCATACCCAATAACTCCACAAACAGGGATCGTTGAGATAATCGCAGAGCTTGCCAACTCTGGAAGGATGAGAGCAGAGTATGTCTGTGTTGAATCGGAACACAGCGCGATGGCTGCATCCATCGGAGCGTCTGCTTCAGGAGTCAGAACATTCACGGCTACATCCTCTCACGGACTGGCCTACATGCATGAAATGCTTCACTGGGCTAGTGCTGCAAGACTTCCGATTGTAATGGCCGTTGTGAACAGGGCGATCGGGCCGCCGTGGAACATACTGCCAGACCTGAATGATTCACTCTCGCAGAGAGATACTGGATGGCTTCAATTCTACTGCGCATCACACCAAGAGATCTTCGATACAATAATCCAGGCGTACAAGATCTGCGAAAACTCGAAAGTTCTTCTACCAGCAATGGTCTGCTTTGAAGGCTTCATCCTCTCTCATACAAACATGCCATTCACGATACCTGACCAAGAAGATTTGGATTCATTCCTGCCTCGATACAAGCCGGGCTGGAAGCTAGATGTCAACAATCCCATGAGCCACAGCACCCTCTCATCTTCAGACTACTACATGGAGTTGAGGTATCTAATCCAGGAGGCAATGGGCAACGCGAAAGAATCGATCCCAGCCGTCGACAAAGAATACGCTGACAAATTCGGTTTGCCATATCACGGGGGCCTCTTGGAGGAAGTCGCCTGCGATGACGCTGAGACAGTAATTGTCACTATGGGGACGATTGGTAGCGAGGCCAAACTCGCTGTGCGAAAACTAAGAGACAAGGGACACAGAGTAGGATTGGCAAGGATTCGCACATTCAGGCCCTTCCCAATCGAAGAGGTCAGAGAGATCTGCGGCAGAGCTGCCGCGATGGCCGTGATTGACAGAGCGATCAGCTTTGGCATGGAAGGCCAACTCTTCACAGAGGTGCAAAGTGCCCTCTGCGATCTCAAGAAGAAACCGCTCGCAATGGACTTCGTAGCGGGCATAGGCGGGAGAGACGTCACAGAGGCGGATGTGGAGGCGATGGTCATGCATGCTAAGAAATGCGCCGAGGCTGGACAGGTCGATCAGAGAGTGACATGGTACGGGTTGAGGAGGTGACTAGATGGTCACATTGAAGGAAGTTGCGAAAGAGGAATACATCCTATCTGGAAACGCCTCATGCGCAGGCTGCTCAGCAACTCTATCCATACGTTTGGCAGTCAAAGCACTTGGAATGAAAACGATCTTCGTAGTTCCAGCATGTTGCACCAGCGTGATTCAAGGCGTGTTTCCTCTAACCTCCCTGAATATTCCTGTCCTCAACATACCCTTCGCTAGTGCGGGCGCCGCTGCTTCAGGTGTCGTTTCTGGGCTGAGGGCTCAGGGAACCGAAGATATTACGGTGGTGGCCTGGGCTGGTGATGGCGGAACCGTCGATATAGGCATTCAGGCTCTGAGTGGAGCAGCAGAACGTGGGACCAACTTCATCTACGTATGCTATGACAATGAGGCTTACGGAAACACGGGTATGCAGAGAAGCGGCGCAACTCCATTAGGCGCATGGACTACGACGACCCCCGCCGGGAAGAAGGAGCCGAAGAAGAATATGCCCCTCATAATGGCAGCTCACAAGATCCCGTATATTGCTACGCTGTCACCTTCGTATCCAACAGACTTCATCGAGAAGTTCCAGAAAGCCAAGGCAACGAAAGGCACCAAATACCTTCACATTCTCGTACCTTGTCCTCCTGGTTGGAGAACTGACCCAGAGATGTCGGTTGAGTTGGGAAGACTCGCCGTTCAGACGGGTGTTTGGGCACTTTTTGAGATAGACAACAGCGTGTTCTCTCTTTCTGTGCCAAGCAAGCCTCTCCTAGAGAAGTCTAGGAGAAAGCCCGTTCAGTCATATCTTGAGAAACAGGGTCGATTTAGGCATCTCACTGAGCAGGCGATGTCTCAGATCCAGCTTGGCGTTGATGAAGACTGGGAATATTATAGGAAGATTAATCAGACGAAGATCTGCCCTTAGTCTGTGCCATTTCAAGGGAATGCGGGAAAATGAAAGCGGTACAAGAGAATATGGTGCGAGTCGGCAAGAAGCCAATCATGAACTATGTTGTCGCATGTGTTACACTCTTCAATTCCGGCGCAGAGGAAGTTGTACTGAGGGCTAGAGGACAGTCCATCAACAACGCCGTGGACATTGTGGAGCGACTGAAGAAGTTCCAGAAGAACCTCTCAGTTAGAAACATCTGCATCGGATCTGAAGACGTCACCAGACCTGATGGAACAAGGACGAGCATATCCATAATAGAAATCGCTCTAAGAAAAGCGTAGATCCCAGACGCGAATTCTTTGCCATAAGCCTTTTACAATAGCGTAGGCAATGCCCGTCCCTTGGAAAGGTTGTGGTACTCCTTGACGGAAGCGAAGTATCCAAGAATCATAGTGACACCGCCGGGACCGAAAGCAAGAGCACTTCTAGAAAGGGATGACAGGCTCATCTCAGGGTCGATGGTTCGATTCTACCCACTCGTAGTTGAATCAGGAAGAGATTGCATAGTGAGGGATGTGGATGGGAACGAGTACATAGACTTCAACTCAGGGCTCGTATGCCTCAATGTTGGACATCGCCACCCCAGAGTCATAGATGCCATAGAGAGGCAATCTGAGAAATTCCTACACTACTCTTACACAGATTTCTACTACGAGAGTCTAGTCGACTTGGGTGAGAAGCTTGAGAAGATAACCCCCGGAACCTTCCCAAAGAAGATTTTCTATTCGAATAGTGGAGCTGAAGCGATCGAGGCAGCCATAAAGGTTTCAAGATGGCACACGAGGAAGCAACTGTTCCTCGCCTTCATTGGAGGGTTTCACGGAAGGCTGATTGGCTCCCTTAGCCTAACAGCTAGCAAACCAGTGCAGAGAAAATACTTCTCTCCATTAATGCCTGGCGTGACGCATGTTCCATATCCCTACTGCTACCGCTGCCCATTCAAACTGACGTATCCCGACTGCGAATATTGGTGCGTGGACTTCATAGATGAGTGGATATTCAAGAAGTATGTTCCGCCCGAGGATACCGCGGCGTTCTTCGTTGAGCCTATACAGGGAGAAGGGGGATACGTCGTTCCGCCTCCAGAATACTTCCGGAAACTCAAGAAACTCATTGACAAGTATGACCTTCTCCTCGTCGACGATGAGATCCAATCAGCAGTAGGAAGAACTGGCAAGTGGTGTGGAATAGAACATTGGAACGTCGAACCGGACATAGTCTGCATGGCTAAATCGCTAGCAGCGGGACTTCCTCTCGGGGCAACGATCGCGAAGGCTGAAATAATGGATTGGGAAGCAGGATCCCACGCAAATACTTTCGGAGGCAACCCAGTAGCATCTGCTGCCGCGCAAGCTGTCCTAGACATAATCGAGAAAGACAGACTAATGGAAAACGCGACAAGACAGGGCACTCACATCGTGAGTAGACTCAAAGAAATGCAGGATAAACATGACATCATCGGCGACGTGAGAGGCAAAGGACTAATGATCGGCGCGGAGATCGTTAAGGACAGAAAGACCAAGGCTCCAGGCATAGACGAGGCCAAAGAGATTATGATGAAAAGCTGGAGAAGAGGCGTGGCATTGATTACGAGTGGCCCCTCAACACTCCGGCTTGTCCCCCCACTAACGATCACAAGAGAACTTGTTGACATTGCACTCGAAATCATTGAAGGCGCAGTGAAAGAGGTCTCGCCAAGATAG
>Ga0315314_1004253_pt1 | contig 10819 bp, 14 predicted proteins | sample TDP9_MG_FD_203631 | JGI IMG/M metagenome (GOLD analysis project Ga0315314, IMG submission 203631) | Freshwater sediment microbial communities from Lake Towuti, South Sulawesi, Indonesia - TDP9 | ecosystem: Environmental > Aquatic > Freshwater > Lake > Sediment | place: Indonesia: South Sulawesi... | reverse complement strand
GGTTTCAGACGTCCCGGATGCGATTGTCGATCGATATCGACTGTATATAGTTTTGAAGAACTCGCCAAGAACGATAATCACCGGCACCTTCAGCGTAGACGGCCTATACGATATGAAGGATATGCTCGCCGCCATCGTTGGAGGCGAAAAGGAATTGGCTCGAAAACCGATGGCGATCTTCGACGTATGTCCATCAGCGCCATTGAAGTGGGGAGAGTTCATTGCTAAAAATCTGATCGATTGCGCCAAGTACAGAATTCCAGCGGAGATTCTTCCAATGCCGCAACTTGGCGCTACCGGACCTGTCACGCTTGCGGGGTCACTTGTTCAATTCAACGCGGAATTCCTCAGTGGCCTCGTTATCTCACAACTCGCAAACGCGGGAGCGCCCATAATTTATGGAGGCTCACCTACGACATTCGACATGCGCTATTGCACAGCGCGCCTAGGCGCTATAGAAACCGTTATGATGGGTTGCGCATACGCTCAGATCGGAAAGTACTACGGCCTGCCAACCCATATGTATCTAGGCTTAAGCGATACGAAGATAGTTGATGCCCAATCTGGGTTCGAGTCTGGAATAGGCATAACCTTGGGTGCGCTTGCGGGAATAAACGTGATAGCAGGCCCAGGCATGCTGAATTTTGAGAATTGCCAAAGTTTCGAAAAACTTGTGATAGATGACACTATTTGTGGGATGGCTTTAAGGCTCATAAGGGGCATCGATGTGCAGGATGAAACTCTCGCCGTTGATGTTATCAGAAGAGTTGGCGTTGGAGGACATTACTTAGCCGATAAGCATACGATGGAATGGTTTAAGAAGGAACTCTTCGTTCCCTCAAACTTGGTCGACAGACAGGATTTGAAACTTTGGAAGAAGCTGGGGTCAAAGGACAGTTTTCAAAGAGCCAGAGAAATAGCTCAAGTAATACTTAAGGATCACAAACCCGAACCGCTGCCAATAGATATCGAGAAGAATCTGGACGATGTAGCAAGAAAGATTATGAAGAGGCATAGCATAGACAGACTGCCCCTCGGCCCAGCTTAGGGACGAGGCTGTAGCCCTCTTCTAATCCTTCTGATTCCTATCCAGAGACATAGTCTTCTCCTTCTTGCTAACAGGTCCTTGCATGAAATGTTAAATACTTCTAACGTTAGAAATAGTTAACACTGGGAGGCGGCCAGTATGCGAAGGAATAAGATGGGTTATCTCGGGCTTCTCGGTTTTCTAGGCCTGCTCGGCTTAGTTACAGGAAACTCTGGGTTCTACGGTTTCTTCGGGTTTTTCGGTTTGTTGAGCGCCCTGTGGGGTAGAGGAACCGATGAAAGAGTGGATGGAAATGTTAACAGGGCTTGCAGAAACGTTTTTGTCTTCATTATGGGAGCATCAGCATTCTTCATCACCTATATAGCAACTTTTCGAGCTGTGGAGTCTTTTCCGCTGGCATTCTCGGTTCTCTTTGCTGGAAGTTTGATACTGTTCGTTGCATCTTTCATCTACTACAACGAGCGCGGTGACTGAGGACAGCCACTATGAAGACGAGGATCAAGGAACTTAGGGAGATACACGGCCTTACGCAGGAGGCTCTCGCACTGAAGGTAGATGTCACTAGGCAGACAATACTCTTTCTAGAAAAGGGAAAATACAATCCATCACTGAGACTGGCTTACAAGATTGCTCGTTTGTTCAACATGAAGATTGAGGAGGTCTTCTCTTTCGAAGATGAACTGATCGATTCCGAATGAGCTAAGCGTGCCCACGAGGTTCGCTCATCCGACTTTCTTAGCTACATACAGACCGTACCCGACATGCGATAGAAATTGGCGCAATCGCTGGCGTGTATCTCTATCGGTCGCTGTTAAAATCGTTCTTCTCACAGTTGGATCGAAAAACGCTTTCGACCAAGCCGAGAGGCGTCTTCGAATGCCATCCACCCGAAGTTCGCCGAGAAACTGCTCTATGTAATTAAATGGATAAACGGTTGAAGATGCAACTTCAAATCCAGCTTTCGTGTAGACTGCTCGCCACTCATCCTCTTGTAGCAGCTTAATGTCCAAACCGTATGATTCCGATAGAAAAGAAGGCAGCTCGGCTGGAGGAGGTGTTAAATACGTTCCTTCATTGTTCCCGAAAACACCATTTGGCTTTAAAGCCCGATATACTTCACAAGCTACTTTCGTACTATCACAGAAAGCAAGTACTGATTCGGCAATTACAGCATCAAAGGTATTTGACGGAAAAGGAAGCTCATGCGCGTCTGCTTCAATCGTTTTCACCCTGTCACCCACGCCTTCTTTCGCGAGTCTCTTCTTCGCCTCCCCTAACACCTTCGATCTGATGTCCGCTGCAACAACATCAACCCGATGATCCTTCGCCAGAAGACAGGCTGTATAGCCCGTCCCACATCCAATATCCAATACGTACTGCCCTGAGCTGATATTGCACAACTCGATCAGCCGCTGCGTGGCCTTAACGGTACCCCAATGCTTAGTGATGCCGAACCTCTCCCAAGCATCATAAATAGTAAATCTCTCCTCTTCTGAAATGGTCTTCAGCCTTTCATTCTCTCGCATCTTCGCACCTACGAACTCACAAAACCGCCGCAAACTCTCGAAAGAGCTTTTAAACTCTTTTATTTTTCATCGTTCGCGACTGGTTTTGCGATCGCATCCCAGACAAGGCATTAGGGCAGCGTCAACACCCTGCTTAAATAGAATCGCTTCGTCTTCCTCTGAGAGCTATTAAGAATTAATAACTTTCAATATTTCCTTAATAATTCTTAACATTTCTTCAATAGTCTTCTTCATATATTTTCTATGCACCATCATTCTACCCGACGCGGTTTGAGGGCGATTCCAGCTGAAGCGCACTCTTGAACGCTTCAGACGCATAGCGTTTGTGATGCCGCCAGATTCATCCGAGGTCCAATCAAGAGGTGAAATCTCGACGGTGAGAGAATTTGGGAGAAAGTTGAGAAGAAAAGTTAACTATTTCGAAAAATCTGAAAAGTTAACTTTTTCCTCTTCGAGAAGAGTGTTCGGTATTCGACTCGGCCCGGATGTCTACTGTGCTTTCAAGCTTCTATGCGATGCATCCGGCTATAAGAGAGTGAGTGAAGCCATCGAGAAGATTATGATCAAATGCATTGAATCGGAGAGTTTGGGTTTACCGCCTAAAGGCTCCGACCGGATGGCTTCAAGGCTGTTTCAACTGGAAGCGGTCAAGAGAAAACTGAGGGAGAGAGGAGTTGATGTTTAATGGACTTTTCGCTTGAACTCGGTCAAGTGCTAATAGCTGTTCCGGAAGGTCGCGAGTACCTCTACAAGCTCTACAGAGACCATATTCGAGCTCTAGACAAGATCGCGAAGACCCACAAGGATTTAGCGATTCGATTCCGCGCCGTCGAGTTGCTGGTTATGGTTGGGAGGGCTATGGCCGGATTGTTAGATGCGTCTGAGGAGCAGCGGATCGACGAAGAGATCAAAATGCTCCGTGAGAAGGTTGGAGTATGAAGCGATCTAGAGCTGAAGCTCGAAGACGTCAACTTGAGAAGATCAGCAAAGCAATAGAGAAGAAGCTGCCTAAGAAACTTGACCAGCCCCCTGATAATCCTGTTGAGTTTGTGGAGAAATGGCTTGGAATAAAAGCAACTGAATATCAGCGGAAACTCGCTGAAGCCTTCGTGAAGCCTTATCTCACGATCGTGGTGAGATGGAGCCGCCAGTCAGGCAAGTCCTACTTTATCGCTCTCCTATTGACCTGGTATGCACTCAACCACCCTAGCGTAGTGATCGGCGTTGTCGGGCCTTCTCTCCGGCAGAGCAAACTCTACATTCAACGGATTAACGGTCTGCTCTTGAGGATAAGCCGACAATACTACGAGTGGCCTCAGCGGAAGACGATAGTCCGATTCAAGAACGGCTCACTCATCGAAGCTTTCCCGAACAATCCGGAAACGATTAGAGGCCACACGTTGCATCTCGTCTGCTGGACAGAGATGAACTTCACATCTGACGACTTGGACATGTACGATGCGATCAGCTACACGATGGCCACGACAAACGGAATCTTCATAGGCGAATCAACACCTTGGACGCGAAGCCATCTCTTCTATCGAACGTTTACAGATGATGAAGCCTACCCGCCTTCAGAAGTCTTCCGATCGCATGTTTCATGGCGTGAAGCTCAGAAACCGAAGGGTCCTATAGAACCGAAATTCATCGAGCGGAAACGTAAGGAGACAGCTTCAGACCCCTCCAGATGGCAGCGGGAGATGGAGGCAGAATGGGCTGAAGACGAAGACCTATACTTTCCATTGGACCTCGCGAGTAAATGCATCGGCACTGAGAAGAACTTTGGAGAAGACCTTCAGTACATTCCGGAGGAAGTTCTATTAACATGAAGCCTTTGGACGCCATGGAGGTTCTGAACCTCGCCAGCAATCTCGTTGGGCTGTTCTTCATAGGCGTCGACCTAGGAAAAAAGCGAGATCACTCAGTCATAGCAGTAATCCAGAAGAATGGCGACATCCTCAGACTCGTCTTCATAAAACGCTTCAAGCTCGGCACGGAATATGGCGCAGTAATGGGCGCGATAAGAGTTCTCTGCGAGAAACTCAACACGGTCCAGAAGGTCTGCGTCGATCAAACTGGAGCAGAGTTCTTCGTTGAAGACTTGAAGAAAGTTGTCCGAGTTCCGGTCGAAGGCGTAATGCTGACAGTGCCTTCGAAGCAGGAGGTTCTCGGCCACCTGAGGATCGTGATGCAGGCCGGCAAACTCTTCTATCCATATGATCCGGATCTGCTTAACGAGATTACAGCTGAACGTTATGAGCTGACGAAGTCCGAGCAGATCCATTTCTCACATCCAGAAGGAACACATGATGATGGGCTTTGGGCTCTCGCCCTAGCCGTCTATGCGACCAGACACGCACCTCCTCCTGGAGTTGCCATTCTAAATCCATGACAGTGATGCAGATGGTTTCTTTCAAAGCCTTAACGCATGGGTTGAGGCTTAAGGCTGCCAGGTTCTTGCCTACTTCTTAAAGTACCATGCAATTAAAATCAAGATTATTGCAACCAAAATTAGCCATGAATAGATGTTCCAGTTAATCATTGCTGTGAAGAGCAAGATTGTGATTGAGATTGCAGTTACGATGTTATCTTTAGTCGATTTCATTTTTCATTCACCACTAGTAGGCTAATGGAAACCTCGGCTTAACTTACGATAAACCTTTACCTTTAAATGGGTTTTGCAGCAACTCAGGGTCTGCATCTTGACTGACTGTAGCAGGAAGCGAAACGTCTTATGTCATATTAATCATATCCAGCGTATGACGACACATAGATACGAGCGCCCAATATATATCTAAAAAGTTGTATCGAAAGGATCAATATGGATCGCGCTAGCGAGATTGGCGGAAGGCGAAATTACCCCATCTTACAAGTCGATCATTGCTACTGCTGAAAACCATAACGATTCGCTAACCCAACTTGAAACAGAAGGCTTATACGCAACGATGCATTCCCTTGCCGAAGAAAGTGAAACAGATATGATCGTTCCAGCTTCCTCGTATCCTTCACTGAGTCCTGTCAGAATAGTATGGCGAAGTCTGGTTGTCGGAGTGATCTACGTGCTAGTCAACATGGTGACGGCGTCAGTCGGCGCGCTTGCAGGAGTGATGCAAACTTCATCTGCGGGCGGCGATCCCGCCGTCATCATGCTTTCCATGTTTATTGGTGGCATACTGCTTGCCCCGGTGATGGGCCCGATCTCGACCAAGCTTACTCTACCGCGTACCGAACGGATAGCTGTGCTCTTCTTGACGCTTTATATGTTCGCGTACCTCATCGGCGCTCCCGAGATACTGCTCTTCACGACCATGCCTCTTCCGTTTCAAGCTTTCTTACTCATCAGTGAGTCGATCGTGTTTCTTGTTGTTGCGGTCTTGATTGGTGTACTCTTTCCGCCCACGCAGATTGGCGCTTGCCTCTCAATGGCGGTGAATGGCTATTTTGCGCAGAGGAAGTGGAAGGATTGGCTGTGGCGCTACGCTTTGGCAACTGTGCTCTTCTTCCCAATCTATTTCATCTTCGGTTTTATTTTTTCACCTATCACTGGGCCATACTACAACCGACCGGAGCTTGGGCTGGGTCTAGTGATACCTAGCTTTGAGGTCATGATCCCTGTGGAGCTTGGGAGAGGACTTGTATATGCCCTGACCATGATCCCGCTATTGGCCGTGCTCAAGATGCCGAAGTGGAGACTTGGCTTCTGGATGAGTCTGATACTTGCCATCGTGGCAGCCGTGGAGCCCCAAGTGGTAAATGTTGGCTGGCCGCTCCCGCTGCGTCTTGGACACGGCGTCGAGATGGTGTGCGACGGTTTTGCCCAAGGGTTTATGATGGCTTGGCTCCTATGGGTTAAAAAGTGATGGGCGATTTCCACGTGAGGAGGAATCCGATAGAGATTGGAGAATGCAATAGAGACATTTAACCTTACGAAGCAGTTCAAGGATCTCACCGCTGTTGACCGCCTTAATGTGAAGATCAAGCAGGGTGAGATCTTTGGTCTGCTCGGGCCTAATGGTGCAGGTAAGACTACAGCCATCTCAATGCTCTGCACCATTCTGAGGCCGACTGAAGGAACAGCCACTGTCAACGGCTATGATATACTGAAGGAGCCTGACGACGTTAGGAAGTCTATCGGCATAGTATTCCAGCAGCCTAGCGTAGACGACATTCTTACCGGTAGGGAGAATCTTCGTCTTCACGCGATGTGGTATGGAGTTCCGAAGGGAATACGTGATGAAAGAATAGATGAGGTTCTTGAGCTGGTCGGTCTCAAATCCAGACAGCACAGCCTCGTGAAGACTTATTCAGGAGGCATGAGGAGGCGCCTCGAGCTTGCGCGTGGACTCCTCCACCTTCCAAAGGTTCTCTTCCTAGATGAGCCGACCTTAGGACTGGACCCTCAGACCCGTGAGCATATATGGGAGTACATCGAGGATCTGCCCGAGAAGCGTGACATGACCATCATGCTGACGACCCACTACATGGAGGAGGCTGACAGGCTCTGCGATAGGATCGCCATAATCGATCAAGGGAAGATCATCGTCATGGACACGCCTGAAAGGCTGAAGCAAACGGTTGGCGGAGATATCGTCTGCCTGAAGACCGGAGCCGCTGACACAGAGCGGTTCAGAAAGATCGATAGCGTCAGCAAGGTTGAGATTAAAGACGGCTACATAGTCTTAACCGTTAGGAAAGCGAGCGAAAACCTACAAGAGATACTTGAGGTCGCTGGGAAGATTGAGAGCGTGGAGATTAGGCCTGCAAGCTTGAACGATGTCTTTCTCAGTTACACCGGCAAGGAGATCAGGGCGGAGACTGGTGAAGGCGGAATCGTCCAGAGGATAATGCGGGAGAGAACATCAAGATGACCCGATTCGAGGGAATCTACGCTCTCTGGCTTAGAGAGTTCAAGGTCTTTACACGTGAAAGGTCGCGTGTCGTAACCTCAATCTTCACGCCTATACTCTGGATATTCGTGTTCGGAGGAGGTCTCGGCTCCGCCGTAGAGATTGGAGGCGTCAACTATCAAGTCTTCATATATCCAGGCATCTTGGCGATGAGTGTTCTCTTCAGCTCGGTCTTCTTCGGAGTGTACATCGTCTGGGACAGGAAGATCGACATACTCAAGGAGGTTCTTGTAGCTCCACTCTCAAGAACATCTATCTTTGTCGGCAAGGTTCTAGGCGGATGTACAGACTCGATGATTCAAGCTTTCATCATGCTTTTGATAAGCTTCGCACTTGGAGTCTACCTTTCTCCCTCAGCGCTCCTGCTGGCCATTCTGCTTCTCTTTCTCTTAGCTCTGAGTCTAGTGAGTACCGGCCTGATAATAGGCTCACTCATGGAGAGCCCAGAAGGATTCAACATGATCGTCAGCTTCCTCGTCTTCCCCCTCTTCCTCTTCAGCGGAGCACTCTTCCCCTTGGACAACCTTCCCCTCTGGCTTAGAGCTATAACCTACATTGACCCTGTAACCTACGGCGTCGACGGCCTAAGGACCGTGACAATAGGAGTCTCACAGTTTCCGCTCTACATGGACCTAGCAGTTCTGGCGACTTTCGCAGCAGTAATGTTCACGGTCGGAACAGCAGCTTTCGAACGCATGAAGTGAAAAACGACAGCTAGCATTCGCTAAGATGTCATCAACCGTCAGATTGAAACATAAACACAAACGAAAGAGCTAACAGGCGCTTCGCAAGCCTATTACTGTTCGAACCTGACCGCTGTGCGTGGAGCCTTTGACAATAGTGATAGATGACGCTGGCGTCGGCGATCTCCTCGGAGGCATCGTCATCGGAGCTTACCGCCTAGAGACAGGTGATTTCGCTTACGATCTGGTTGATGTCAAATTCTTTCAGCGCCCAAGATTCGCCTCGAAGCAGTATCTACCAGAGGTCTCTAGGATAGTTTTCGACCTGCTTGAGAAGCTTAGACGCAAAGACAGGGAGACCATCCGGATTTGCAGAAGCTACGTATTCGAACAAGCCTACAAAAAGCTGAAAGAGAAGTACAGTGTGGACGCTGTTGAATTGAGCAAGGTAGTTGGTAAACCGCAAGAGTATGTAGAGACTGCATACCTAGATGAGCTGAGAAACTTGGGGTATGACGCGATCGCGAAGCGAGAGACGCGGAGAGCTAAGAGCTTCTTTCATATGATGAATTGGGTTAAGAAAGATCCTTCACGTTGGAGGTTCGCTAAGACTGGTTGGCCTCGATTAAGGAACTATCGCGTTTACAAGATGTTCTATCACGATCAACGTATGCGGCGATGAATCCTCTAACGAAGTTATTGGCGTGCTTTTCCGTGCCTCTATGTTTTCCACCTGTAGTCCGCAGATGATGATAGAACTCGTGAAGAATTATTCGAGGATCGAACAGGCGCTCTCGACCTGCCACATATATCGTCGCCTTCGAAGCCAGATAGCATCCAGCCATCCCAGTATGCCTCTTCGGCATCCCAACCTCAAGTCTCGGCGTTTCGACCTTGAAGTAGTCGCTTAATATCTTCAAGGCTTCTTCAGGCCTCCCTTCTAGAATCAAAGCGACGACAGACGCTCTGAAAGATTCTTCTCTTACCGTTCTTTCCACCTCGAGTAGCCATTCATGGAGTTGTGCATGTCGAGTAAGCTTAAGAATCGTAAACATATGAATATAACCTAAATAAATCGCAAGGAATTGTAGCTTCACGAATGAGTGAATAGTTATTCTGGCTATCGTGTGACATCAAACATGGATCCACTCTCGCACTACTTGTTTGCTTGGTTTATTGGAAGGAAGCTACAGATCGAACGAGTTTACTACAGGGTCCTCGTCTTGGGCGGATTGCTTCCTGACATTGATACTCTTTCGATCGTATTTGGCATCGAGTATGCGAGAGAGTTTCATGGAACGGTGACTCATTCTATATTTGTCGCGTTCCCACTGGCTATAGCGTTAGCACTTCTGTTAAGATTGATCTTCAAAGTTGGGTTTTGGAGAAGCAGCATGTATGCAGTCCTAGGCGTAGCGAGCCACATCTTCCTCGACATCTTCAATGTAACTTCATTTGCCAAGTATGGAGGAAAATTCCTATGGCCGATATATGCTGGGAGCCTTTTCCTTAGAGAGTTTGTCGCCCTTGAATACGCGAACGCAGTCTATCTTACTGCTCTACTGCTGCTTATTCTCGGAGGAGTCTACTTTATCCTGAAGAAGATCTATCCTTGGCGTATATGGCTTAAAAGATAGCGAGCGAATGATTTGACGGTTTTCACGATGCTTTGAGCTATTCTCATAGTTGGTGTGATATGTTTCAGAGGCAAGAGCTAGATTCCAAACTGAGTAGTGACCGTGTTTCTTGTGCTTCTCAGCCTAGGCTAGTATTTCTCTAGGAACCAGACCCTATCGAACTCTTTGATCTGTGAGACTGTCGTCTCAGGCTTCCATACTACACGCATCGCGATGTCCTTAGAGATATCGATCATCTTGTAGAGTTCAGGCCATATGAAAGCGGGTATCGTGTACACTGCGACCGCAAGCTTACTCGCGGCCTTCACAAACTCATTGTACTTCTCTTTCTTTATGATGTATGTACTATCGAATGTATACTCCAAACTTGAACACTTACTCCAATCGACAAGGTTTGGATCTCAAACTCTATTAATGCTTTCGGAAGCTTAAGAAAAGCTACTTCTTCTCACTCAATTCTCTCAACGCCAAGAATACCGCGCCCATAGCAGGCTCAAATTTCGGCGAAGCTAATCTTGCTTTAGGCATAATCTTTTTGATCTCTTCTTCAAAAGGCTTGAGAACGTGACTGCCAGCCTTAAAGACGCCTCCAGTCATGTAAACTTCCACATCCTCATTCTCCATCCCTAAGGCTTTGGCTATAGCTATCGCCTGAGATGCAAGTTCTCTTCCGGCTTCAGTAAGTATTCTCTTCGCAACTGCATCCCCTTCATCAGCAGCCTCAGCGACGAGAGGAGCTATCGCAGCTATCTCAGAGATACTCATCTTTTCCGCGTAGACTCTCTGCACCAAATCCTCCTCCACGCCAAGCTTCAGCATCTTCATTATCTTCTCTGTGAGAAGGGTCTTCATTTCTCGGCCGTCATACGAGCGTAGGAAAGCTTTCAATGCTTGACGCCCTATCTCATAGGCGCTTCCTTCATCTCCTATTATGTGGCCCCATCCTCCGACACGCTTGATCTCCCCTTGCTTATTCAAGCCTGCTGCGAATGATCCTGTTCCAGCCTCAACGATCAAG
>Ga0315314_1004252_pt1 | contig 10820 bp, 15 predicted proteins | sample TDP9_MG_FD_203631 | JGI IMG/M metagenome (GOLD analysis project Ga0315314, IMG submission 203631) | Freshwater sediment microbial communities from Lake Towuti, South Sulawesi, Indonesia - TDP9 | ecosystem: Environmental > Aquatic > Freshwater > Lake > Sediment | place: Indonesia: South Sulawesi... | reverse complement strand
CGAGCGGGGACATCGGAGAAGCCGGCTGGCCCCTCGACCACGTGGAGGAGGCCCTCTGCAAAGGCTTCCTCCAGGCCGAGCGAGGCGCCTGCCACGTGGACATCAACCACGTCACCCAGACCGACCCCCCCATCCTCATGCTGTGGGCGAAGCGACGGACCGGCCCGCGCACCTGATCGGCGGGCCGCCGAGGAGGGACATCATGCGCATCTACAAGCGAGGCAAAACCTGGTCCATCGACTACTCGGCCCAAGGCCAGCGCATCCGGGAAGCCGTCGGCCCGAGCAAGCGGCTGGCCAAGAAGGCCCTCGAGTCCCGCCGGGGCGAGATCGTCCAGGGACGCTTCAAGCTCCAGGAGGTCAAGTCGTCTCCCCTCCTGCAGGAATTCGCGAAGGAGTTCCTCAAGTGGGCTAAGGCCAATTGCCGCTCCTACGAGAGCCATCACGCCTCACACCTGAAACCCATCCACGCCTACTTCCAGGGCAAGCGGCTCCACCAGATCACGCCGTGGCTCATCGAGAAGTACAAGGCGCACCGACTCCAGCAGCCGACCCAGCGCCCCCAAGGCCCGAAGCCTAACCAAGGGAACGGCAACCCAACGCCGGTGCAATACGTCAAGCCCGCCACCGTCAACAACGAACTCAAGGTGCTTTCGTCTCTCCTGAGCAAGGCCGTGGAGTGGGGCCACCTCAGCCAGCACCCCATGAAGGCCGGGAAGGTGAAGTGCCTCCGCGAGCCGAAGGGCATCGAACGCGAGCTTACCGACCAGGAAGAAGAACGACTCTTGAAGGCAAGCCCGCCCTGGCTCCAAGACCTGATCGTGGTCGCCCTCGATAGCGGCCTCCGCCGAGGCGAGCTCGTGGGCCTCTCGTGGGACCGCCTGAATCTCCCTGCCCGCGAGATCCGCCTGACGGAGACCAAGAACGGCAAGGGGCGCCGCGTGCCCCTCACGGCCCGCGCGCACGCTGCCCTCTCCCGCCTCCGGCGGACCCGCGCTGAGGAACCCGGTCCCTTCCCATCCGGCCGCGGCAAGCACCCTTGGATCGTGGCCAGTGCCTTCCGTCGGGCTCGCACGCGGGGCGGCCTCAGCGACTTCCGCTTTCACGATCTGCGCCACACGTTTGCCACTCGCCTAGTACGCGCCGGCGCGGACCTCATCACCGTGGCCCGACTCCTGGGCCATAGTGACCTCCGCATGGTCCAGCGCTATGCGCACCCGGGTGAGGCAGACGCCCGCCGGGCAGTGCACGCCCTCGAAGCCCCTCGCCGGACATGGCACAAAGTTGGCACAGAAGCAGAAAAGGGGCCACGGCTCATGGCCGTAACCCCTTGAATCTCTTGGCGGGGTCGACGGGACTCGAACCCGCGACCTCCGGCGTGACAGCCAAGATCCGGGGGGGTGCGCTAAACCCACGAAGAGAGCGCATCCCCCCGGATTTCTTGCTCTTGTCGCCGTCCCGTGGTATCCTGCCCTGACCCTGAAAACCCCCTCGTGGAGCACCGTACATGGCACAAATCCGGCACACAGGGAAAGCCACCAGTTCATCCCCGGCAGAGCTGTGGTCACGCCGGGGCACCCCACGTGTGCCAGATGTATGACACGAGGAGCGCAGAATGCCCTGGACGAGGAAACACCGCCACCGCATTCCCGGGCGGTCGCACTCCCCAGTCCTCACCACGCTCTACCTGCTCGGCGAGTACTACCGTTTGCTGCCGACCGTCCAGGCCCTCAAGCGCGAGCACCGTGAGGCCGATTTCGAGGAGCTCGTGCGCGACATGCCGCGCGAGGACCCCTTGCCGCCTTGGCTGGCCCGCTACGGCTACCGCCCCTTCATCCGCCGACTCCTCACCCAGGAACCGTCCGAGACCACCCTCTACATTCTCGGCCGGCGGCACGGCTACAAGCCGCACACCATCAAGCGGTACATCACGGTGATGAACCGGGCGGCGGATGCGGCGGGCGCCGCCGCCCGAAAGGCCCGCGAGTTACTACACCCAAAATAATTCTTCTCGGGCCGCTCGCACGCCTCCCGATAAGCACTTAGCCACTCCCGCGCGCCGCCAAAGTACCCCCATCTTTCGAGACACACACGAGGCACCCACTGTAAGCTCCGGCCATGCCGCATCCGCGTAACCCCTACCTGCTGACGATCCAGGAGGCCGGGCTGTACCTGGAGGTCCGCGAGACTGCGGTGCGCTACCTCATCGAGCGGGGGGATCTGTTCGTGCACCGCTACGGGGCCCGCGTCTTTCTCCACATTGATGACCTGCGCCGCCTGCGCCATCGCTGGGAGAACCAGCCCGCCCAGGGGCCAGCCATGCGGATCCTGAAGATGCTGGGCCACCGGCTCAAGGTGGTCTTCTGGTGGCACGACGGCGACGAGCGGAGTGACCGGCCGGAGACCACACCGCCGGCATCCGAGAGCCAGCCTGGAGGAGGGAGGAAGGATGATCGCTAATCTGCCCATGGGGCTCTTAACGGTGGAGGAGGCATCAACCTTGCTCAAGGTGGCCCCCAAGACCTTGCGCAACTGGGTCACGCTGCGAACCATTCCCTTTGTCCGCGTCGGGGGGTGTCTGCGCTTCGACGGCCACGCCCTCAAGGAGTGGCTGGAAGCGCGAGCCGTCCCGCCGGATCCCGCGCGACAACCCATCAGCGAGATCCTCAGCCGCCGACGAGGGAGGAGGCCCACATCGTGAAGCCGTACTCCTGGCCGCCCCAGGTCCCACCGGAGGAGCTTGGAGATCCCGCCGTGATCATGGTGCACGGCTCCCAGCCCTGGCGAATCGGAGTCGAGATCGTCCGGGCATCACCAGAGCAGCGGGCCGACCCCCCCCCGTTCATCCGGTTCCTGCGAACGCTCCGGAGGCCGCCCGATTCCGAACGGATCAGCATCTTGGAGCAGCGACGGCAGCGCCCGCGCGCCCCGCAGGAGGAGACAGGATGACCACAGAGTGCCGACTCCTCACGCTGCCCGTGTTCCTTCTGCTTGGGCTGGACTTGCGCGCCAACCTGCCGCTCCCGATGCTCACCCCTCGTGATGGAGAGCAGTGGTGGCACATCGAGTTCACCAAGAAGGAGGCCCACCGGACGGCGGCTCTCCTCAAGGCCTACCGGGACCGGCACCGGGAGCGCTTCCCGCACATCCACGGGACCGCCATCGTGACCCTCAACCGGCCAGGAGATCCCTGGTGGCTCCGGGACGCCGCCGAAACTCCAACGGCCGGCTTTGTCTACGACTTCTGGATTGACGAAGCCCGCGGGGAGTACGGCGGGACCTGGGTTCGCTGGGAGAACGCGCATGCCTACCGCCGCGCCCTCGGTTGAACTCCATCGGTCCCAACCTCGGAGTCCCCGATGACAGCCGACGAGCCGAGCCTCGCGCACCTCCTGGAGGCAGCCCGCGCGGACTGCCCCGAGTCCCTGCGGCCCCTCCTCGCCAAGATCGTCAGGACGCTCGCGCTCCATGACGAACGGCTCACGACCATCGAGGACACGGCGGAGATCAAGCGCGCCCTGCCGTAGGCCAGCACTACTCAGCCCCAGGGGGAAGACATGGAACGCCTACCACCAGGCTGCTACCCGAAGGAGGGGTTTCTCGGGGAGTGGCTCCGCGTCACCCGCGAGGTCCTCGATGCGCCCTTTCCCTTCCTGCTGATGGCTGGGCACGTGACGCTGGCCGGGGTCATGGGGCGCCGCGCCTTCTTCCGCCACGGTCCTCAGCCGATCAATCCCAACCTGTACGTCTGCCTGGTGGCGCCACCCGCCCGGCATCAGAAGTCCCTGCTCTTGGGCGTCGTGAAACGGCTCCTCGCTGAGTTCGAGGACCGCCTGCTCCTCCCAGCCCAGATGACCCCGGAGGCGCTCCTCACGGTCCTGAAGGACCAGCCCCAGTCTCTCTGGGTCCTCTCGGAGTTCGATGACCTCCTGACGGCCACGCAGCGAGAGTACATGCGGACCATGCCGCCCCTGCTCACCGACCTCTACTCCTGGGACGGCCCCTTCACCCGCCGCCTCAAGGAGGAGACCATCACCGTGGACAATCCCTGCCTCTCCATCCTGGGCGCCATCACGCCGCGGCGGCTCCAGGAGCATGCCCGCACATTCGGCTTTGAGCAGGGCATCCTCAGCCGCGTGACCCTCACCTACGCCGATGAGGGCCGGCCCCTGCGGGCCAAGCTGCCCGCTCTGGCAGAGACGGATCTCAACGCGCTTCGCAAATCGCTGCGCCAGTGCCAGGAGCTGACCGGCCCCCTGGAGCCAGGCCCCGGCTGGAGACTCTTCGAACTCCAGTTCCAGCACTGGGCGGCCCAGCTCGATGCCCCCGAGGCGAGCGATGCCCTCAAGGCGTTTCTCGGCCGCGCGCCGCTCCTGGCCCAGAAGCTCGCTATTCTCTACCACGCCTCCGCGAGTCAGGAGAGCGTCATCACCGAGGCCGCCTGGCGCCACGCCATCATCCTCGCCCAGTGGATCGTCGACCGGACGGCGCGGGCGCTCCAAGAGGAGATCCCAGAGTCCGACTTCCATGGCCTCGTCCAGAAAGTCCTCCGCCTCATCCCACCGGGCGCGGAGAGGGAGAGGCGCGACCTCATGCAGCGGATCCATCGCCGGGAGCCGGAGTTCAACGAGGTGATGAACTTCTTGAGGGAAACCGAGAGCATCGACCTAGTGGGCACGGGCAAAACCGGCAATCCCAAGCGCTACCGCCGGCCAGCCCAGCCCCCAGAGGGCTGACCCATGAGACACATCGGCCCGCTCGACCCCCCGCCCCCCGGATGGGGGCTACACCTGCTACACCTCCCCCTTCGTAACCTAACGCCGCGAAAGGATTGCCTCGGGAGGCGTAGCAGAACCCCTGCTACGCAAAAGGTGTAGCAGTTACACCTTTTGCTCAGTAGATTCACACACTTAAGCCCAAGGTGTAGCAGAAAGGTGTAGTCTCTCTCCGGAGGGAAGTATTACTCTCTTAGGACGCGCGCGATATTCCATTGCGTGATGATTCATCACGCAGGGGGGCTCCCCCCCTCCCCCCACCACAGCAGGGGACGGGAGAGGGCGAGCGCGGGCTGGCGCGAGGAGCCCAACGGCTGCTCCAGCGCGACGGCCCGCGCGAGCGACCCACAGCAGCAAGGAGCTATCCCATGATGCACCCCCGCAAGATCACCGGCACTTCCCGCCACTACCTCGTGGCGCTGCCAGCACGCTCGTGCAGACGCGATCAGATCCGCCCTGGTACTTCTGTCAGCCTCCACGTTCGCGTTGGCGATCAGTTCACCCAGTTCCCCACCCGCGTCCTCACCTGGGCACGCGGCCTCTATGTCACCATCCCCCGTCCCTGGCGTCTCAGCGAAGGGCTCACCCTCGGGGATTCCGTATGCCTCACCGAGCGAGCGCCCCGCGTCTTCGAACTCCACATCGTGGAGGGAGCCAGCGAGAAAGAACTCCACCGACGCATGGAGGTCCTCATGCGCCTGCGGATCGAGGCTGCCCGGGCTGAGGTCCAGGCGGCCTACCAGGCGGGCGTCAGGCAGGGGAAGTCCCTGGGCTACTCCCAAGCGTACGCAGAGTTCTCGCGCCGGCGGCAGTGTTTCAACCCTGAGCATTCGCGCTCTGAGAGCCGCTCGCCCACCCTTCCTGAGACGATTACCCAGGACCTTTCGGATGAGCCCTCGCGCGAGTAAATCCCCTCTGCGCTGGATCGGGGGACAGCGCCCGCACCCTGCCTCCGCGCTCGCGGTGGAACCCGGGAGGCTCGGCACACCCTGCGCCGCGCCGGTTCCGCGCGGCCCCCGCATCGCTCCCCCCAACTGCGGAGCCACTCCGCTGACGACGGGTCCGCGACAGCACAAGGGACGTGTGCCACTCTCTGAATCCTCTGCGACACCAGCCAGCATCGGGACACGGGGTGGCGGCATCTTCTCAGGGGGTCGCGCTCCAGCGCCGCCGCGCAGCGTGTGCCCTCGGGATACCACCCCCGCGCGCTCCCGGCAGCGTGCTGGCTCCTGTCCCCAGGCTCCACGCCGCGAGGCAGCCTCCGAGCTTCACCGGCTGGCGGTCCCGCTCCACGCGCTCACCACGTGGCCTCACCCATCCTTTCAACGACCGTCTGAACCCCCGGCGCCACGAGGCCCCCTCCAGAGCAAAGCCTCACACCTCACAGACACCTCGACACCCCTCGCCTGTGACCTCCTCCACACTCGCTTCCTCTTCTCCGCTCCGGGAGCCCCCCCGGGGGGATCAGCGGACGCCCGAGATCCGAGCGACAACGCGAGCGCATCCGGCCGGCCTCAAGAGCGACCCTCGGTCGGCTTGCTTTCGCAAGCCTCCTGGTCTGCTTGCGTGGCCGAGGCTCCCGCATGCCTGCTCCTACGTCGCGGCGGTAGCCTCGGCCACGCAAGCAGCCCCCCGGCGGTCGCTACCGCTCCCTTCGGCGTCGGGTCGCTCCCTCCGCCGGCAACAGCACCGAAGGACCGGAAACGACTCACACAGCAGCCATCCGCTTTCCACCGGACCGGCTTCGAAAAAATCACGCCTGCATTCTCACCAACCGACTGCCCCGTTTCCAAAACGCAGCTACTAGCTTCCTCCCTGAGATCCGACCCCGAGCCCCAACCGGCTCCCTATTGCGCCAGACCGCCCTTCCAGCCTTCTTCAGGGGAAAGGCATACCTCAACCCCAAGGCCTCACCGAACGCCTCTCCTGGGCCCTCCTGGCCCCCGAGGATCGGCAACCCCAACACCATCCCCGACTACACGCGCGGCTTGCGCACGGGCCGCGCCAGCAAGGCCCCTGGCACGGCCCCTGCGCCGAACCCAACGCCGCGCGAATGTGGAACGCCTCCGGCCCTTCCGACTTCCCCTGGCCTCACACCCTGGTGCAGGCCAGGGCGAACAATCTCAGCAGCGAAAGCTCCTGGCAGACCCAACGCGCGGCCGGTCACCCGCTGTCGCGCACCAACCGGCACCTCCTCCGCACCACCATCACGTTGCCGGCGGTACTGAGGACCAGGGGCGAGGCGAGATCGTCAAACGTCGGGCATCCTGGCGCGTCGATTTCTCTCCACTCCGGGCTCAACCCCGCCCTGCAGGCCCTCCACACCTTGACTGGGACCTGCACCCCCCCACTTGCAGGCGCGCCGATCACGCAACCTGGAGCCGCGTAGCGCCTCGGCACCGTCCAGGGGATCCACTTGACACACCTCCCACGGTCTGCTATACGTGGCATATGCGGCACCACTTGCATACGTGTAACCCAGCACCGGAGAAAGGAGGATCCATGAAGACGCCTCAGCCCAGCATGCGGCGACTACTCCTCATACTCCCGGAGGATGTCATCCGCACCTTGAAGTCCCGCGCGGCCCTGGAGGGCCTCCACCCCCGCGACCTCATCACCTCCTGGGTCCGATCCTGGGCCAAGGCCGAGATGCCCCGGCCAGGAGGAAGACGATGAAGATCATGTGCCAGTGGTGTCTGGAGGAGGGGGAGCCTGGCTTCATCGGGGAGGCCGAGCCGAACGATGACCCGACCGTCAGCCACGGCCTCTGCCCAGAGCATTGGCTCCAGGTGCAGGCCGACCTCTCCCGAAACTTCGGGGAGGCGGTGCGCCTGCGCAGGGAGCTGGAGGAGCTCCGGAGGAAGGTGGATCCCTGAGGCCTTCGGCCGGACTACGAGCCCAAAGGAGGGACACGACTAGCCGCAGAGATCCTGGCGGGTGGACCGGGGAAGGAGGTCCACCATGTCGAAGCGAACGCCCGAGTACTTCCGTCAGGCCATCCTGGCCTGGCTCGACACGGCTGACGAAGAGGAACTCATCGAGGTCCTGGAGCTCATCCAGGTGCTACTGACCCGGCGGCGCCTCCGGGGGCCGAGGCCTCCGGAACCACCGGCGCCGGAGAGCGACCAGGAAAGATAAAGGCCGCTGCTGCCCGAGCAAGGTACAGTCAGCGGCCTAGCAGATGAACCACTCACGCGGCCCACCCGCCAGGGCTTTTCTACCACAGCGAAGGCCACCCCCGCAAGGGAGAAAGGAGAACGCCATGCCACCCGATAGTGAGATCGTCTGCCCGTTCTGCGGCCACCGACAACCCCTCGCGGGCGATGCCCTCAAGCCATTTCCCTTCGAGGGGTACGGAGACTTCGAGGTCTACCGCTGCCCCTGCGGGGCCGTGGGCTCCCCGAGCGGGGACATCGGAGAAGCCGGCTGGCCCCTCGACCACGTGGAGGAGGCCCTCTGCAAAGGCTTCCTCCAGGCCGAGCGAGGCGCCTGCCACGTGGACATCAACCACGTCACCCAGACCGACCCACCCATGCTCATGCTGTGGGGGAAGCGACGAGGGAGCGAGCCCCCACCCTCGGGCGAAGGAGCAGAACCATGAGCGTCCGAGTCTACAAGCGCGGCAAGCAGTGGTACACCGACGTCCAACATCACGGCCAGCGCATCCGCGTAGCGGTCGGCAGTAACAAGGACACCGCCATGGACGCGGCCAAGGCCATCGAGGGCGACCTGGTGCGTGGGCGCTTCCACCTGGCCCAGCTCAAGCCCGGGCCCCCCTTCGAGCGGGTGGCCGAGCAGTACGCCGAATGGGCCAAGCAGAACAAGCGGAGCTGGGGCAAGAGCGATCGCTTCAAGCAGCACGCCCTCCTCACCTACTTCCGCGGGAAGCCCATCACCGCCCTCACCCCCTGGCTCATCGAGAAGTACAAGCTCTGGCGGAAAGAGCGGGTGAAGCCTGCGACCATCAACAGGGAGCTCTCCATCCTTTCCCACCTCTTCACGAAGGCCATCGAGTGGGGTCACCTCGCCGAGCACCCGATGAAGGGAGGCAAGGTGAAGAAGCTCCCGGGGGAGACCATGCGCGAGCGGATCATCACCATTGAGGAGGAAGCGCGCCTTCTCGCCGAGGCCTCGGACACCCTCCGGCCCCTGGTGATCCTCGCCCTCGACACCGGCACGCGGCGCGGGGAGATCCTCGGCCTTACCTGGGACCGGGTGGAGCTGCGCCAGGGCGAGATCCTGCTCACGCAGACGAAGAACGGGCGATATCGCCGAGTGCCCCTCACCGATCGCGCGCGGCACATCTTGCAAGCCAACGCCACCAACGCAACGCCTACCGGCCACGTGTTCACCCGAGGCAATGGCCAACCCCTGCGCTCCATCCGTGAGGCCTTCCTCGGTGCCTGCGAGCGGGCCAAGCTTATCGGCCTCCGGTTCCACGACCTGCGCCACACCTTCGCCACACGCCTGGCCACGAGCGGGGTGGATATCGTCACCGTCCAGCGGCTCCTTGGGCATCAGACGCTCGCCATGACCCAGCGCTACGCCCATCCCACCTCGGCGGACATGCGCCGGGCCATCCAGAGCCTCAACCACCTGGACCGGATGAGGCACAATAGAGGCACAGTTGACATCCGACGCCAAGCCGTGGTATGTGTAAGTCCGCGATAAACCTCGACTGCCGGGGTGGCGAAACTGGTAGACGCACGGGACTCAAAATTGATCCAAGGGGGGAGTGGCTAAGTCCGCGCCAGCACGCTATCTCCCCGTAAACGCTGGCCCCGGCGCCTACATCCGGCATCATCCGGCATCATGGGTCACCACCCATTTTGACCCCGCGTGAGGCACAATAGAGGCACAGTCACGCATACCCCCGGGGGGTATGTAGGAAGATGCCCCATGGGTCCGCGCAAGCCTCCAGTCGCCGATCCCACCGATCCAATCTTCCGCCGGTGGGTCATCGACCTCCCGCCCGAAAAGATGCACCGCGAGGTGTGCGCCCGGCTGCGCGGCCGGCCCGATCTGGAGCGTGAGGCGTTCGGCCACTGGGACTTCGCCGGGTTCCCGGGATGGGCCGACGATCATCCCGAGATGCCCCTCGCTCTCCGGCTCCGCCTGGCGGAGCGCCTGACCATCACGAGCCCCACGATCCGCGCCGGCTTCTCCGTGATCCCGCTGCTCCCCTTCCGCACGCTCGTCGATCCAGGGCCGGCCCGTCCCGTCCCGGGGATTCCCACGCCCCAGCAGGTGGCCACTCAGGCAATCATCGCCGCCTTCCAGCGCCGGCTGATCACCGAGTGGTGGAAGCCGCTCCCCCGCCACGCGGGGCTGCTACGCGAATATGAGAACCTACGCGCGACCTTTGCGCCCCGCCGATCAAAGGGCCGGTCGCTGTGGGCCGCCATCGGCCTCACCCGCAGAGCTCCGCGCACGATCCTCGTCAATGGCATCACGTACCCCGTGCCACGCGCGGAGGTTCGCGGCGGGAATCCGAACCCCGAGCCCTCTGAGCTTGCCGTGCTCTTTCTCGTCGCCCGCCACGGGGGCAACGACAAGGAGAAGCGCCTGCGCCTCAAGCACGCGCGCCTGGAGCGACACATCGCTGAGGCCTGGGCGGGGTACACGACGTGGCTCGCCGATCTGGCCCGGGCCCGGGCCGAGCTCGACCAGGTCCTCTCAACGGTCACCCGGGAGATCACTGCCCCCGCGCGCCGGCCGTCGCTCTCCCCCTAACTGCCGACAGACCTCCAAGAATCCTAATCATCCCGCACCCTTAGCCCTCCAGGAGCGGGGGAACGAAAAACCCCTCAAGATTTTCCCCCGCTTTTGCCCGCCTCACCTGGTATAGGGCGCACCATGGGCGAGAAGACGAAGCTCTCCACCGGGCTTTACCGCTGCACCCACTGCGGGGAAGAGTACGACTGCATCCGGCTCCGACCCGAACACCTGACGTGCATTGAGTGCGGCCACGAGCTCACGTGGAGCGACCCCGTGCAGATCTACGTGCGGCGCTACCCCGACTCCTACCAGATTCACCGCCGGGGGC
>Ga0315314_1004251_pt1 | contig 10820 bp, 8 predicted proteins | sample TDP9_MG_FD_203631 | JGI IMG/M metagenome (GOLD analysis project Ga0315314, IMG submission 203631) | Freshwater sediment microbial communities from Lake Towuti, South Sulawesi, Indonesia - TDP9 | ecosystem: Environmental > Aquatic > Freshwater > Lake > Sediment | place: Indonesia: South Sulawesi... | reverse complement strand
TCGGCCAGCGCTGCGCGGCTCGCGAGGGCTGCGGAGGTCCTCGAGCGGGCTGCGAGGAGCGCACGGATCCGTGAGGGCCTCGCCCGGGCGAAGGCGGAAGGGCGCAGGATCGGCAGGCCTCCCGCCCTCAGCTGTACAACAATTGCGGAGATCGTTTCTGCACGGGCTAGCGGCGCGAGTTGGGGCGAGATAGGGCACATGTACGGGATCCCGAGGTCAAGCGCTAGAAACCTGTACATCAAAGCCCAGTCCGCAGGAGCTGCGCCCACCGCCAGGAAGGGGAAAAGGGGGCCATGAGCGACCGAGAACGGGATTCCTGCACAGTCTTTAAGCCGTCGGAGTTCCATGTGAAAGTCGGTGCCGAGATAGGGGACCACTCGGTGCCAGGAGAAGAGCATGATACCCGAGGACCCGGCGACGCCGGGCAAATCCCCCTCGGGACGGACGAAGGCGGAAAGGCAGAGGACAGCCTCGGCTCAGAGGCGGGCGAATTCGCCCTGAGAACGGAGGATGTCCTGAGGCGTTTCACCGAGAGCTCGAGAGCGCGTCTGCGGCCGGAGACCATTGTGAGGTATTGCTGGATCTTCCGCCGCCTCGCGAAGACCGTGCGCCTTGAACTTCTTACGCGACGGCAACTTGCAGGACCTCGTGGACGTCGGATCCTGCTCGAGCACTTGGAGCGCATCCCGCGGCCATCATGGCGTCCCATTCTTGCAGCGCTCAAAGCTGTCTGGACCATTGGGCTCGATCTGCCGTGGCCCCTGGACTCGAAAAGGGACCTGGGCAGGTTGCCCCCGATCCGACGGCGGGAGAGCCCGCCCGATGAGCGTGTCAAGGCCTGGGCAGATGCACTTGTCCACGAATCAGATCCTTATGGTCGCCTTCTCTGGCTGCTCGTCGCGCAGCATGGTTGGAGGCCGTCGCATGTGTGCCGTCTGAAGTGGCACCATGTCCGTCTGAACTCTGCAGGCCGTCCAGTCGCGATCGTGGCTGACGGCACCGAGGCAGGGTTCAAGACCTCAGCATCGGTGGCCGCGAGGCTCGCGCCGGACGTCGTCGAGGCCCTCGAGGCGTGGCGACGTGTTGCGCCCAAGGTCCTCCCGGAGCTGCCGATCCTTCCGTGGCGGTCGTATGCAGGGCGTATCGAGCCTCCCAAGGAGCACGATTCCCAGTCGCTCTGGGTAGCTTGGAGACGCCTGAGAAAGAAGTGGGACCTGCCCGCTCTGAGGCCCGTGGATCTGCGGCATTGGTGCGCAACGGCGTGCCGTCGGGCGGGCCTCTCGAAGCAGGCAAGTGCATGTCTCATGGGTCACGATCCCGCCGCCGGTGGGGCGATGCGGGATTGGTACGATCGGCCGCATATTGAGGATATGCTCGCGGAGCAGGCGGAGCGGTTACCTCGAGGGCCGCTCGGGCTTCTCGAGCCGGCCGCGGTGATGCTTGCCGATGGCGTGCCCAAGGAGGCCGCCGAGGTCCTCCGCGCGTATCTCGCCGAGGAGATCGGGACCTTCGAGCTCGCCACGAGCCTCGAGAGGATCCGTCTCAAGATGGGACGCGAGGGAGCGCCCCGCTTCGAGCCCTAGCCTTTTTCCATCTTCGTTTTCCGTGCTGGTAAATACTTTCTACCCCCGAAATCCGAGATGGAAAATGTGCTGGCTCGGTGGAATGCTGCCCGCTCCTGCCTTCGTCCGTCCCCACCAATCCTGCGCCTCGAGGCGCAGGCTCTTCCTCCTTTTCGGGCCCCAGGAAGTGAACGAACGAATGAACGGAACGAACGAAGCGGCGCGGGACCACGAGAAGATGCGCGCGAGGCGCAGCTACGTCATGGGCATCCTCTCCCCGATCCTGCGGGACGAGCTCGACCTCGCCACGGAGGCGCGGGTGCTCGACGAGCTTCTCACGTCTCGGAAGTACCGCTACAACGAGATGGAGAAGATCGCCCTGGGCTACATCGCGACCATCGTCGACAAGGACGTCCCGCGGGAGCAGCTCGTGGCCATAGCGTGCAAGATCCGCGACTTCTACCACAGGCACGCCTAGTCATGCGGGACCTGGCCCGGGAGGCGCAAACCCTTTCTCAACCCTTTTCCCCTTTTCCTAGGACCCCGAGAAAGTTCTTTGCCCCTATTCCGGGACAAACTCCCCCACTTTGTCCCTCGGCCCGCAAATGCAGGGGCAAAGTCTGGCTCAAGGTCCCGTTTCCGGAGGGCGGGCAAACTTCGAAGTTCGTCCTTGTCATCGGGATGCAGCCTAGGAGATCCTCGAGAGAGGGCGGCCCTCGCCCCCTCTGATTTTCGTCCGAGAGCGGGGTACTTAAGCGATCTGGCTCACCGGACCAGGAGAATCGACGATCTCCCCAGCTGGTAGCAGCTCAGTTGAGGAATCCGGGAGCGCGCCCTCTCGATTTGAGGTTTGGCGGGGCATGGGGGGACGGTATTCCTGCCGCATATCGGCCGGCCCCGTGGGAACGCGGTCGTCGTCGCCCCGGAGCTATCAAGTACTCTCGGGTCGATGCCGCACAGCATGGCGAAAGATGCGGACGCTGAGGTCCTCAAGACCGCCGGAGCTCGAGGAGGATCCCGGTGCACGCGCGGGCCGAAGCCCTTCGTGCGCGCGCGGCTCATGGCAGCACTGAGGCAGAGCCCTGGCTACACGAGCGAGCTCGCATCGCGGATTGGCGCATCGGACGACCAGACGCTCAGGGTCCTCAGAGATCTCGAGGCCCAGGGATTTGTGAGATCGTGGGGCTTCGCCCAGGCCGATTCCGGGGGGCGGCTCATAGCCGTCCATGCCTGGCGGCTCACGACACCCTCAGAGCGCCGCCGTGGAAAAGAGGATCCGAAGGCCAGCGCTCGCGCCTCCGCTGCCCTGTCTCGCATGTTGCGCGAGCGCCTCGAGCGCGTGAAGAGGGCGGACGATCGTCTCATCGAGGAGGCACGGAGAGATCGCGAGGCTCGACTCAGCTCATCATGAGCAGATGTTGGGCAGCGCGCTCGAAGCCCTCGAGCTCCTCCGCGGATCTCGCGGACCTGAAGACTCCCCCCACACTGGCTTGTATCTGCTCGGTGCGGCACCACTCTGAACGGAACTGAAAAAAGCCATAGCCATCCCCCCATGGAGATGTACGCTCCCCTGTCCTGATTGGACGAGTTCGCGCACACTCGAGCGCCGCGGCGCCGGCATCTGGCCGAGACGACGCCGACACCACCACACGAAGGGTTTTCCGGCGTACCAGCATGTCCAGATTCGGGCGCTGGGGAGTCGCCCGTCAGCTAGCCTCTCTGTGCTCCATAGGCAAGGCCGCGTGCATAGTCGATCGGGGCGTCGAGTCTGAGGGCTCCCACATGCGTGTCTTCGCGAGCATACGCATGCACTCGGTAGGTCTCAGGAGCGGCGCGCTCTCAAGGTCCTCATCTGGCCCGAGCAGGTGCGACGCATACCCACGGCCACACCCACGAGGCCGGCGAACTCGAGGACCGCAGGGGAATCAGAAATAGGTGCTGAGCAGCGGTCGCGGGCTGCCCAGAAGAGACGGCCGCGCAATCGAGCATCACTTACGCTGGCTAGGGGACAGCGCATGCCAGATCCGAGTCATCTCCTCAGGCGAGAGGCTCCTCGAGCTCCGTTGGTCCAGAATGGCATCTCGCAGCTCATTGGGGCGGACAACCGGGACGGCCGCGGAATGAACCTTGAGCTCGCACTGGGGGCTCGTGAAGCAGACGATCGCGTTGACGTAGGGGTCGAGCGCTGTGTTTGCGGAGATGTGCCTGCGCAGCATGACCGCGTTCCTCCGAGCCTGCGCGCCCGGGTCCTTCCCCATTTTGATGTAGGGTCTCCCTCTTCCCTTGCGTCTTCTCACCTCCCACAGTCCGCCCGTGCACCGGGTTGTTCCCGTGTAGTTCTTCGTCTCCACGACGTGCACGCCCGAGGGAGCCACAACGACGTGGTCGATGTTGCCCCGCGCTCCTGGCAGCACGATGTCGTGGAGCACGTAGCACCCTCTCAAGGACTCGAGTACTCTCACGACCTCCTCTTCCCCCTTGGCTCCGGACCTCCACGATATCCAGCGCTGCTGGAAATGAAGCCATGAAGGGAGGGCCAGGAACACGCCAACGAAAAGAAGGAGCACGCCGGCCCATGGGCCGGCGAAGGCGAGCACAAAACAGGCCAGGGTCAGCCCTGCGAAGAGGAGAGACAGGTTTCTGTACCGTGTCGCCATGCGTCTGGTCGTCAGCATCGTGCTCCCTCCAAGGTCAGCGGGATCGTCTCACCTTCCTGGATCCCCCAGCCGCCTGCTCAGAGGTTCCTCGAGTGCGTGGACCGCCCTTCGGGGGGCTTCTCCCCCAGGTCCTCCGCGATCTTGCCTCCTCAGCGCCCTCTCCCGGGTGTAGTTGAGCGCCTGCTCGAGGGCGTCTGCCTGCCACGCTTTCGCCATCATGACCTGCCAGGCTCAGTCCGAGCTCTCGGAGCTCACGGTCTAGATGCGAACGGAAGATCTCGAGCGCCTCGGGCGCAGCGTTCCGACGGTCGAGCAGAACGAGGAGGGCCGGATCGTCCCATGCCTCGTCGAGGTACCCCGTCCGCCCGATGAAAGAGCAAATTGCTGCGACGTCCCGAGGATCCAGGGCTTCGTCGCGATCCTTGGACCCGAGCGCCTTGGTAGTCTTGTGGGTCCACAGCGGCTTCGCTTTGAGGGCCTTCGCGAGGAGATCCACGAGGGTGAGGCTGCGGTAGAGGGAGAGAACAAACAACAAATCCGCGAGCTCCTGGGCTTGAGTCTCGACGGGCGCGTCTTCCCGAGGCAGGGCATTGGATACGGCTTTCAGATTCCCCAAACGAGCCCGATTGAACGACTTTGAGGTGCCGAACGCACGCGGCGGATTGAAGTACCATCGCCCCCGACGGCCAGGGCCAACTTCCGGCGGTTCCTTCCGATACTCCTGCTCTTTGTAGCCTCGCATCAGCTCTTTCCAGATTGTCCTTCGAGAGCCAATAGGCGGCCTGATCCTCACGATCTCCTCGAAGGACAACCCGCGGTCTCCGGACCGCGCAAGAACCACTCGGACCGTCCTCTCCGGATCGTTATTGATAGGCTTCGGTCTCCCGGCCATAGTTTACCGAAGTATACATGCCTTGAGAAGTTATAATCCTTCGCATGACTCAGTACAAAGTTGAGCGCAAACTGCAGGAGCAGGGAGGCAGCCTTCTCGTCTCTCTCCCGCGGATCTGGTGCAGGGCCTACGGTCTCAAAGATGCATCTGTGGTAGAGATCGCCTTCAATGGCGACGTCCGGATACGACCCGGCCACGAGGCAGATGGACAGAGAACACGACCGAGAAGCGCCCGATCTTCCAAGCGAGCTAGCTTGTGCCAGGAGGCGGCCGAAACAGAGGGATGACACATGCGGCTGAGAAATAGGGTCGCGCGCCCCCGTGCAACCAGGGGCGGAGCGACAGAGACTGAGGGGCTCAAGAATTCTAACGAGTTGTCAAGATATAAGGTTTCGCGCGGGCCGAAATTGTCCCTCTGCGAGCGCTGCGGGCAGCGGTTGGCGGAGCTGCTCGTCATCGGAGAGCGCGAGGGCATGGCCGTCCGGATCTGCAGAGCGTGTAGAGGCACGAGCAGGTATCCGATGTTTCTGAGATCGGGGAGGCGGAAGGGGGATGGCTGGGCGTAGAGCACGTAGGGACTCCTCCGTGAAGACGAGAGCGAAGAGCCTCACGGCCCAGGAGGGCATAGACCTCGAGGACCAAGCGCGGCGCGAGGACCAGGCCGCGGACCTCTGGGACGACGGCTGGACGGACCTACAGAAGATCGCGAGCAGGGTCGGCATGTCCGTACCGGAAGTTCGCAGGGTCCTCGTGGCACGCGGGAAGACGACCTGGGAAGGGGATGACCCGCCTGGGCGGATCGCGGAGGTCGGCGCGAAGGATTTGCATGAAACGCTCCTCTTCCGCGCGGAGATCCTGTCAATGGAGGGCCCTTTGTCTCTCCCGAGCCGCGTCCGCGGAGAGTGCATGCGGTGCACGGAAGGGGAGCCTGCGGAGATCGACGTCGACCCGAGGGAGTTCCTCTTCCTCGCACCTGCGGAGTACAAGACGCGCCTCGAGCAGAAGGCTCTCGAGGCCGCCCACAGCATCGGGTGCGAGCATCGCAAGTCTATGACGAGGGCGCAAGCATCCATTGTCGAGGCGGTGGACTACTCGGTGCTCACCGTCGCGGACATTCCGGAGGAGACACGCTTCGCTGAGTCTTTCGAGGATATCCGCCTAAAGCTGCACCTCATCGGGACTCACCCGCCCCGCGGAGGCTGCGCGAGGTTCCGCGGCACAGTTGAGTCGGATCCGAGGACCCGAGAGCTCCTCATCATCAGCGAAGAGTTCCAGGAGCTCGAGAGCCTCCCGGCGGCCCCGAAGCTGAACGACCGGATGATGAGGGAGCTCCGGCAGATCGGCTGCATGCCCCTCGAGCAGCTGCGCGGCCAGATTGCGCCGGACATGGTGGGCCGCCCGCTCGTGCAGGAATCGCGCCTCTTGGTCCTCATGTCCCCGATGCGGATCCGGGACGTGGACAACCGTGAGATCCGCGGCAGCCTTATCGAGGTCGTGCTCGGAGACACAAAGACGGACAAATCGGAGAGCGCGAGAGATACGGCGAAAGCGCAGAGCTTCGGCCCCTTTGTTCAGGCAGAGAACGCGGCCCGGACCGGGCTGACGTACAACATCACGGAGCCTAGGACGGGAGGCTTTGTCCTCACCTGGGGCATCCTCCCACGAAACCACGGGAGGTATATCGTAATCGATGGCCTGGAGAAGTGGGGCCCGGACCTCATGGTGCAGCTCCGCGGGGTCCTGGCAGACCAAGAGGTCCAAGTGGACCGAGTGGTCCAGGGACGGAGGCCCGCGGCCGTCCGCACGACAATCACTCTGAACCCTGAGAAGCCGGTGCGGGAGTACCCGTTCCGGTGCCAGGCGATCGTAGGGGCGAAGGCCTTTGTGAAGGGGCCCGATATCTCGCGGATAGACCTGTGGCATGTCCTCGCGGAGGAGGACGTGCCCGGGAAGGATATCGCTCATCGTGTCCCGGTAAAGCGGCCCGTGGACGACAAGCTCTTCCGGACCCATGTTCACTGGGCGTGGAGCCGCAAGCCGGAGGACGTGAAGTGGACTCCCGAGGTCGTGGAGCTCGTGAAGGACCAGGCCACGGAGATGATGAAGGCCTACAGCTGCTCGACCCTCCCCGTGGTCCACTCGGGCTTCCGCGATGTCCTCTGCCGCGTGAGCGTAGCCTTCGCAGCCCTCCGCTTCTCGACTACGAATGGTGAGGATCTCGTGGTCTCGAAGACCCACGTCGAGGAGGCCGTGGCCTTCCTCCGTCAGATGTATGACGCAATCCAGCTCCACGAGTACAAAGAGCACGTCGAGAAGGGCGCTCGCCTCACAGGCGGCGAGTTCTTGGAGACGGCCATGGACGTCGGGAGGCATGGCGTGTACATCATCCAGGAGCTCGCGAAGGGCCCCATGACCTCGGAAGAGCTCGCGGAGGCCCTTGGAGGACAGACAGCTGGGTATACCGCGAAGGCTGTGAGGCACTATTACGACGATCTGAGAGAGCGCGGCCTCATCGAAACCCGCCCCGGGCTAGGGGCGTACCTCACCCCGAAGGGGACGGGGTTTTTCCATTTCCTGCTCTCTCTTGGGGGCGACTTTGCCCCTAAATCGGGACAAAGTGGGGGAGTTTGTCCCGGAATAGGGGCAAACAAGTCCCTCGGCACCCTAGAAGAGTACGAAACTCTGCCCCCGGAGATAGCAGCCCCATCATCCTCGCCCGAGGCTTTTCCGTCGTCTCCTTCACCAACGGGCGAGCCCGAGGATCGCCGCAGGGAAGGTCCTGATGAGGGGAAGGATGAGGGAGGTCCTCCGTCATGACCAGGCTCCTCCTCGTCTTCGTCCCCGCGTCCAGGACCAAGGCCGAGGCCGTGCTGCTGCAGATCGAGGCCCTCGCATCGGCGAGCTCCTGCGTCGTGGACGGGCCGCTCGAGCTCGAGGGACCTATCCCATCGGCCAGCGCTGCGCGGCTCGCGAGGGCTGCGGAGGTCCTCGAGCGGGCTGCGAGGAGCGCACGGATCCGTGAGGGCCTCGCCCGGGCGAAGGCGGAAGGGCGCAGGATCGGCAGGCCTCCCGCCCTCAGCTGTACAACAATTGCGGAGATCGTTTCTGCACGGGCTAGCGGCGCGAGTTGGGGCGAGATAGGGCACATGTACGGGATCCCGAGGTCAAGCGCTAGAAACCTGTACATCAAAGCCCAGTCCGCAGGAGCTGCGCCCACCGCCAGGAAGGGGAAAAGGGGGCCATGAGCGACCGAGAACGGGATTCCTGCACAGTCTTTAAGCCGTCGGAGTTCCATGTGAAAGTCGGTGCCGAGATAGGGGACCACTCGGTGCCAGGAGAAGAGCATGATACCCGAGGACCCGGCGACGCCGGGCAAATCCCCCTCGGGACGGACGAAGGCGGAAAGGCAGAGGACAGCCTCGGCTCAGAGGCGGGCGAATTCGCCCTGAGAACGGAGGATGTCCTGAGGCGTTTCACCGAGAGCTCGAGAGCGCGTCTGCGGCCGGAGACCATTGTGAGGTATTGCTGGATCTTCCGCCGCCTCGCGAAGACCGTGCGCCTTGAACTTCTTACGCGACGGCAACTTGCAGGACCTCGTGGACGTCGGATCCTGCTCGAGCACTTGGAGCGCATCCCGCGGCCATCATGGCGTCCCATTCTTGCAGCGCTCAAAGCTGTCTGGACCATTGGGCTCGATCTGCCGTGGCCCCTGGACTCGAAAAGGGACCTGGGCAGGTTGCCCCCGATCCGACGGCGGGAGAGCCCGCCCGATGAGCGTGTCAAGGCCTGGGCAGATGCACTTGTCCACGAATCAGATCCTTATGGTCGCCTTCTCTGGCTGCTCGTCGCGCAGCATGGTTGGAGGCCGTCGCATGTGTGCCGTCTGAAGTGGCACCATGTCCGTCTGAACTCTGCAGGCCGTCCAGTCGCGATCGTGGCTGACGGCACCGAGGCAGGGTTCAAGACCTCAGCATCGGTGGCCGCGAGGCTCGCGCCGGACGTCGTCGAGGCCCTCGAGGCGTGGCGACGTGTTGCGCCCAAGGTCCTCCCGGAGCTGCCGATCCTTCCGTGGCGGTCGTATGCAGGGCGTATCGAGCCTCCCAAGGAGCACGATTCCCAGTCGCTCTGGGTAGCTTGGAGACGCCTGAGAAAGAAGTGGGACCTGCCCGCTCTGAGGCCCGTGGATCTGCGGCATTGGTGCGCAACGGCGTGCCGTCGGGCGGGCCTCTCGAAGCAGGCAAGTGCATGTCTCATGGGTCACGATCCCGCCGCCGGTGGGGCGATGCGGGATTGGTACGATCGGCCGCATATTGAGGATATGCTCGCGGAGCAGGCGGAGCGGTTACCTCGAGGGCCGCTCGGGCTTCTCGAGCCGGCCGCGGTGATGCTTGCCGATGGCGTGCCCAAGGAGGCCGCCGAGGTCCTCCGCGCGTATCTCGCCGAGGAGATCGGGACCTTCGAGCTCGCCACGAGCCTCGAGAGGATCCGTCTCAAGATGGGACGCGAGGGAGCGCCCCGCTTCGAGCCCTAGCCTTTTTCCATCTTCGTTTTCCGTGCTGGTAAATACTTTCTACCCCCGAAATCCGAGATGGAAAATGTGCTGGCTCGGTGGAATGCTGCCCGCTCCTGCCTTCGTCCGTCCCCACCAATCCTGCGCCTCGAGGCGCAGGCTCTTCCTCCTTTTCGGGCCCCAGGAAGTGAACGAACGAATGAACGGAACGAACGAAGCGGCGCGGGACCACGAGAAGATGCGCGCGAGGCGCAGCTACGTCATGGGCATCCTCTCCCCGATCCTGCGGGACGAGCTCGACCTCGCCACGGAGGCGCGGGTGCTCGACGAGCTTCTCACGTCTCGGAAGTACCGCTACAACGAGATGGAGAAGATCGCCCTGGGCTACATCGCGACCATCGTCGACAAGGACGTCCCGCGGGAGCAGCTCGTGGCCATAGCGTGCAAGATCCGCGACTTCTACCACAGGCACGCCTAGTCATGCGGGACCTGGCCCGGGAGGCGCAAACCCTTTCTCAACCCTTTTCCCCTTTTCCTAGGACCCCGAGAAAGTTCTTTGCCCCTATTCCGGGACAAACTCCCCCACTTTGTCCCTCGGCCCGCAAATGCAGGGGCAAAGTCTGGCTCAAGGTCCCGTTTCCGGAGGGCGGGCAAACTTCGAAGTTCGTCCTTGTCATCGGGATGCAGCCTAGGAGATCCTCGAGAGAGGGCGGCCCTCGCCCCCTCTGATTTTCGTCCGAGAGCGGGGTACTTAAGCGATCTGGCTCACCGGACCAGGAGAATCGACGATCTCCCCAGCTGGTAGCAGCTCAGTTGAGGAATCCGGGAGCGCGCCCTCTCGATTTGAGGTTTGGCGGGGCATGGGGGGACGGTATTCCTGCCGCATATCGGCCGGCCCCGTGGGAACGCGGTCGTCGTCGCCCCGGAGCTATCAAGTACTCTCGGGTCGATGCCGCACAGCATGGCGAAAGATGCGGACGCTGAGGTCCTCAAGACCGCCGGAGCTCGAGGAGGATCCCGGTGCACGCGCGGGCCGAAGCCCTTCGTGCGCGCGCGGCTCATGGCAGCACTGAGGCAGAGCCCTGGCTACACGAGCGAGCTCGCATCGCGGATTGGCGCATCGGACGACCAGACGCTCAGGGTCCTCAGAGATCTCGAGGCCCAGGGATTTGTGAGATCGTGGGGCTTCGCCCAGGCCG
>Ga0315314_1004250_pt1 | contig 10826 bp, 10 predicted proteins | sample TDP9_MG_FD_203631 | JGI IMG/M metagenome (GOLD analysis project Ga0315314, IMG submission 203631) | Freshwater sediment microbial communities from Lake Towuti, South Sulawesi, Indonesia - TDP9 | ecosystem: Environmental > Aquatic > Freshwater > Lake > Sediment | place: Indonesia: South Sulawesi... | reverse complement strand
AGCTTGGGCATACAATAGCATCATACATACATGGCGTTAAATCTTCACTCCCATACTTTATCCCAGGCTTACCAGGCTATTTACCAACATTTGGAGCTGTCATAACCTCCGGCGAGCCTCCATTAAATCGAGATGCTCTTTTTGATCTAGGTTTATCAGGTCCTATAGCAGGACTTATCGTAACTTTGATAATAGCCATTCCTGGAGCTCTAACTTCTGTGCCATCAACCTCCATACCCATAAATGAGGCACAAATTCTACCGTTAAACACTGGTCTAATGATGATGGCTATCTTCACAATAACAGGAAGAATTCAAGAGGGGATAATTCTCTCTCCCCTAGGCTTTGCTGTATGGCTCGGCTTTATCATCACCTTCCTCAATATATTGCCAGCTTGGCAACTTGATGGTGGGCATATTGCAAGGGCTGTGCTAGGAAGAAAGAAGCATGGAATAGCCACGACCATAAGCATAATAGTTCTTATCCTGCTAGGATTTTGGTTGATGGCTCTACTCTTACTAATTTTATCTATGAGGAGAATAGAGATGAGACCTTTAGACGATGTTACACCTATATCAAAAGGAAGGAAATACATCTTCATACTCGTAATATTTCTTGCCATCCTTTTAGCGCCTATGCCTTCCTTACCCTAAATTTTTATCAACGGCTTTGGGTCATCAAAAGAGTATTAGATGCATCCATGATTACATATAATTTTACTCTTGTCCCAAGGTTGCTTATCATATAACCCAAAGCATCACTAGATTTCTTAAAAGTACGTAAGCCTAGTTTTGTTTCAGAGTAATAATTTGGTAAAGTGGATATTAATATGATATTATATGATTGTAAAGCGTTCTTAAGATACAACAAGTCTTCAAAACCTTCCATATATTTTCCATGCTTAATAAACTCATCCAGCTTCAACCTATTGGTAACGCAAAGCTTGAGGGCTTTTGAGCCTAGACCTTCTGAGCACTCTGCCAAAAGAGCAACTATGCCTTTCTCGTCTAAACCACCCATGACATTCCAAAGTGATTTTATTGATGACGATAAAGTCAGGCTCTTTGAAGGATCGCTCAAACTTATGAACATTGCACGGGCTGGTTGGCGTAAAACCTTCTTTGCAGATTCGTAAAGAGTCTTTGATGCTTTAGAATGAGTATCAATTATATTGCCAAGAAACACATCTGATACTTCGCCCTTAGTATTTAGAACTTCTATAGAGAGGAATTCTCCCGCTTCTTCTGATACCCTTGATGCAAACCAAGCTGAATTCGTATCTAAACCAGGCTTAGGATTTTCATCGAGGCGTCTCTTGAATGCTTCTTCTACCAATTTAGGATCCATAACTTTGATGAGAGATACAGGCCCTCCCCCAAAGCCGAACAAAGGGTCGAAGCTAACTTCAGATATTATTATCCTTCGATACTCTAAGAAGGCTTTAGGTAATTTAACTTGAAAACCATCCGCTATGCCAGCATTTGCTAAAGGCTCTCCAATGGTAGTTATGTTTGTAAACTTCTCCTCAAGGACTTTTTTCACAGCCTTCAGATGATTTTTCTTAACAGCTATGATGAGATCTTTTGATCTGCCTTTTTCTATCTGTAAATCTATAAAAGAGTTCAAAACTTTAAGCGTTGCCCTTGTCACATCTGAAAATATCATCATCGATTTTTCTTTAATCTCAATGCTATTCAATCTTTCATAAATAGATCTATCGTCAAGCTTCTGCATACTTGGCTCTAAAATCTCTTCTAAGTTTTCAGCCCTTATATTCACGGCAACTTCAACTTGACCATAGGGCAGCCAGATTTCCATTTTAAAAAGTTTAAACTATCTGTATATAAATAAGTATTTAGAGCAAGAAAAGATGTAAAAGCCAAGGGGATTCTTTTGAGTTGGGAAAATAGAAGATTTGAACTGATCAAAGAGCTTGGAAGAGTTCTCGTTAAGACAGGAGCCCTTCAATTCGGCACCTTCACTCTCACAAGTGGAAAGATGAGCTCTTATTATATCGATCTTCGCATAGTGCCAAGCTTTCCTGAAGTCTTTAAGAAGATAACAGATGCCTTTGTTGAAGCCCTCAAGAAAATGGTAGGTCTAGAAAAAATAGATGCTATTGGTGGAATACCTACTGCTGGACTGACTTATGCTACAGCTGTAGCGTACAATCTTGAAAAACCTCTTTTATACGTTAGGAAAGAGCCAAGGGAGCACGGCACTCAAAAGAGGGTAGAGGGGCTATTGAGACCTGGTTGGAGGGTTTTAATATTGGACGACCTCATAACCACAGGTAGCTCGATTTTAAGAACTGCAGAGGCTATAAGAAGTGAGGGAGGGATAGTCGAGGATGCTTTGGTTTTAATAGATAGGATGGAAGGAGGAAGAGAGAGATTATCAACTTCAAATATACAGCTCAAGGCTATTGCCAAGATGACCGAGCTCGCAGACCTACTCTATGATATGAACATAATTGGCAAAGATCAAAGAAAGGCGATATATGGCATGGTTAAAACTAAATAAAAAATAAGTTTAGTAGATCATAAGCCCTTTTTCTTCAAGTAAGCCATGTAAATTGTTAACGGCTTTGTAGACCTCAACTTCTTTTTTAGCGCCTGTGCAAACGAGCTTCCCACTTGCGAAGAGAAGTATAACTGTCTTAGGATCGATCATCCTATGGATCAAGCCAGGGAATTGTTCAGGCTCGTACATGGACCTCTCCAGTTGTCTAGCTGCTTCCTCAAGATGAACCTTTCCACCAAGACTTGCCGAGGCTACTATATTCTGTATCTCTATGACCGGTTCATTTACTATCTCTACTCCACCTTTCCTTAATTTGCTAACAACTGTCTTGACAGCCTTTATGGCTTGATCTTCTGATTTTGCACCTGTGCATACCATCTTACCAGAGCTGAAGATGAGGGTTGCAGTCTTAGGAGCCTTCAATCTGAATACCAGTCCTGGGAATTGGTCTGGGTGATACTCAACATCTGGGAAGAGCCTTGTAATAGAGTTTAAATCAATATTTTGATTAACGGTAGCAGAAGCGACCACATTCTCAATACTTACAATAGCTTTTGTAAGAGGCAAGATAAGCTCTTCTTATATAAAATGAAACTAGTATTTAATACTTTTTAAAAACTCATACTATGGGCTATATAACTAAGAAGCTGAGGAAGAAATGGCTAAGAAGAAATTCCCTTCTGATCTAAAGTGGAATTGGCAGAGAGTGATGGATTGGTTCGGTGCGGAGGGTAGTGTTTATGTTGGGAAAGTAAATAGATATATCGCAATAACACAAGCTGATCGTAGTGTTCTTGATGAGATATGCCAATTCATAAAGGGGCAAGGAGTAAAGAGATATTCAATATACTATGATAAGCAAAACCGAAATTATCATTTTAAACTTTACAGGGTTGAAGATCAGAGGACATTTATTAACAAAGGCAGACCTTATGCACCTACAAAGAAAGCATGCGATGATCTGGATAAATTTGAAAAAGCGATAAAAGGTATAAAGGGGAAAAAGTTTACAGAGAATGAAAATATTTTTAAAAAGTAGCAAGGATTCTACATTCTTCTCTTTCTTTTCGGTCGATGATAGTTCAATAATAAATATTATGATAATTATAGCTATTATGAGTATGTAATTAACGGGATAAGGGAAAAGGAGAGCAAGGTAACCTAAATAGGGAATCTTAAAACCCGTGTACTTACCTATGATATCTTCTTCAGTTACAATCCAAGGATCAACATAACTATTATGATCTCCTTTTGTTCTTATGGTCTTCTGCTCATAATCTATAGAGTAAATGCGATGCACTATTATATCATTTGGATTTAGGGGGTTATAGAATACTATTATGTCACCTTTAACTAAATTATTAAAAGATTCAGCCTTAACTACTATATAATCGCCAACGTTTAGAGTAGGAACCATGCTCCCGCTCGATACGCTGAAGAAAGGTGTATCTGTTCCTAAGGCAACTCTTGGCAATAGCCAAATGATGCCTATGATAGCTAAGATGATCATGATGTAAGTCATTGCCCTTAGCAAATTCTTCCTATCTTTTTGATCACTTTGGGATTTTCCTTCATTCATATCCTAGTTCTAGCTCTAAGCTTAATAGATAAATAGATAAATTTTTACATTACTCTTTTTGAAAATAAACAGATTTGGCTAGAGGAGATTAAGACGAGACCTGCTACTTTAATCAAATTGATTCCATATATTGTAGAAGGCAAGCATGATTTGATGAAAATTGCTTCTAAATGTGGGCTAAGTTTCGAATTGTTAAAAGAAGCATTGATCTTTCTTGAAGGCGAGAATATAGCCAAGATTAATGGAAATACTGTTCAATTCGAAAAAGGAGCAAAGGTATTAGCTTCAGTCTCAGCCTTAAAGCTAGGTTCAAGTATAGATGAAGTCTCAAAAGTCTTGAGCTGGAAGGACTTTGAAGAATTCATTTCTGTCATCATGGCTTATAATGGTTACAAAGTTCATCATAACTTTAGGCTAAAGCATCCTAGGATAGAGATAGATGTGCTAGCAATTAGAGATGAAAGAGGTTTGGCAATAGATTGCAAACACTGGCGCCGCTCGATGGGATTATCAAGCATATCAAAGGTAGCAGAAGCCCAGATAAAAAGGGCTGAAAAGATTATGATGAGTGAAGAGGCAAAAAGGTTTAACTTATCATGCGTAATCCCAGTAATAGTTACGTTCTATAGTGAGCGAGTCTTCTTCGTAAGCAAGGTTCCTGTAGTACCAATAGATAAGTTCTCTAATTTTCTTAATGAACTCGATGGTATGCTTGACATGATTTTTATCGTCAAATGATCAAATCATATCTTAATGGATTTAACCTTCTTTTCTATCAGCTTTAAAAGCCCAAAAAGAGCTAATGCCAAATAGCCTATTAGAAGTGTAGCGAATAAGAATTGAAATTGTATTGGATAGTCTGGGACTATCATCAGCATGGCTAGAAATGGTGAAGCTCCCATATAAGCCCCGATTATGGGCAAAAAGATGATGAAGAAGTATCCAGCAGACATGCTACCCTCTTTGGGCATCTCTATTAAAATTAAAGTGAGAATTGCAAAGGCAGATGAGAAGGATGCAATAGCAAGGGCACTCAATATGAGCCATAGAGAGGATAAGCCAAGAAAAGGAAGGGAGATGATTAACAGCCCCCAAGGCATGATCAAAGCAACTATCAATAGGGCCACAAAGAAGGACTTGAAGTACTCGACTATTCTCCCACCAGAAGTCAAAATTAGCCATAAATTCTCTCTTTCATAAGAGTTCCATGACATGGCTAGGATAGAAGGAACTAAAGCACTGTAGAAGGTCAACATGAATAGAGCTGATTCAATCTCCTTTAAGCTTGAAACTGGTGAAAAGTTTAAGGATAGCATGCTAACTGCTCCGTAAATGGCGAAGAGCATGATCAATGGGAATAGGCTCCCATCTCTGATTATGCGTATAAAATGCTTTTTTATCAGAAATCTTGTCAATGAACCTTTTGTAGGGTCTAGAGTCAGAAAAGTCGTCATAGGTCCAAACCTTTCAAGCATCCTCCTCTGCTGAATAGCTTGAGCCTGAGGTCTGCTCTCAAAAAAGGATAGCATTATAGTGGGTCTCATATAGTGAAATAGGTTCTTTCTCGATATAACAAAATGAAAAATAAAAGCGAGAGCAACGAAAATTCCCAGAAAATATACATTCAATAATTCAACAGAACTTTGCTCCAATAAATGAACAATTGCTTTTGCTGCAAAGGTGGACGGATAGGGCAGATCAGAATATTCCAATGGGAAGAAGCGGATAAAGCTTAGGCTCGGCAAGAGGAGGGCAGACATTATCATTCCAATCAGGACCTTAGTCCTTTTGTAAGGAGCAACGAGATTCAGAATACCAAGAGATTGCATGATCAGCAAAGTCAGAAAGACATATGTCTCGTAGATTAGAACCATGATCAACGCAACCAAAGCAGTTATGCCTAACCTCAAAGCTAAGCCTATAATAAAGGGAATGAAGGGAGAAAAGAGGACATGAAGGACTATGAATTGGAAGATTAAGTCTGACAGAACATATTGTCTAGGCTTTATGGCTGATGTGAAAAAGAAGTCCAACTCTGCTTGAAAAGCTGTCACGCCACCTCTTAAGCTCAAAACTAGACTTAATGCAAGGAAGATGGAGAGGAAGGCTGAGAGTATATCGATGAGGCGATCAGGCTCTGCCCAGAAGGGTGTATCGGGCAAACCTATACCAAACATGAATCCTGTAAAATTTAGACTTAAAAATACTAAGATGCCTAATAAAAGGCTAATCCTTGATGATCTTAGTGGACCAAAGTACTGCTTTATTTTGAATACTAGAACAGTTATGATTTTGCCCATTATTCCTTCTTCCTGAATAGAGAGAAAAGCCTTCTTCTCATCGGTTTTTCTTCGACAACTTCTTCAGCTTCTTGGGTCAGCTTCAAGAATATCTGCTCTAGAGTGGAATCTTCGCCCATCTCAGCTATTCGCCTTAGTTTTTCCAAGCTACCAGAAGCTACATTTCTACCATTGTTGATTATGCCCACTCTATCACAAAGCCTCTCCGCCGTATCTATCATGTGTGTTGAGACTAGTACTGATCGATTTTCTTTTATCATTTCCTTTAAGATGCTCTTAATATGATGTTGCCCTGTTGGATCTATGCCAATAAGAGGCTCGTCTAAGATCAAGAGGGATGGCTTATGAATCAAAGCAGCCGAGAGAGCCAATTTCTGCTTCATGCCTCTTGAGAATGAGACGATAATATCCTTTTTTCTTTTCTTAAGATCAAAGAGCTCAAGATAGTAGTTGGTTCTATCCTTTATGTCGTTTGATGGAATATCTCTTATCTTTGCCACATATCCTAAAAATTCCTCAGCCGTCAAGTACTCGGGTAAAGTAGGATTCTCAGGCAAGTATCCAATCTGCTTTTTATAACCATATTGCTCCTCAGATATATCTACCCCATCGACCTTAACTATTCCTTTATCCATCTTTAGGAGTCCTACTATAATTTTTAGCGTGGTTGTCTTACCAGCTCCATTAGGACCTAGCAACCCGAATATTTCGCCTTTTTTAACTTCAAGATCAAGTCCTTTTACTGCTTGATGTCCGTTGTAACTCTTCCAAAGGTTCAAGACTTCGAGTATAGGAAAATCAAAAGCGCTCATGGCACACTTTCCTTAAAATAAAGTCTATTTTAGATATATAAACAGGTTTTGAAACAGGCTCTTTATTCTAACATTCAAGTCTCATCTAGGCCATCTTGAAGGCTTAAATTTTTTAAGGCCCTCTGATAAAGGATTCTCAGTTGGAGAAAAAATCATTTGTAGGGAGATGGAACAACGGGTAACCTCGCGGCACAACTTTCTGAAAAAGTGCACAGGACGGCGGTACAGTCCACGCCCTATTTGCAAGGGAGATTAGTCTCTCTCGATGTCTTACGCGGCATCACGATTGCTTTAATGGTTCTCGTGAATCGCCCAGGTGGCGATATATACTACCTTGCTCTCCAACATGCCGAGTGGAATGGCTGGACCCTAGCAGATTTGGTTTTCCCTTTTTTCCTATTCACCGTCGGGGTGGCTATACCGTATTCATTTGCAAGTAAGCTTGCTCGAGGCTATAGCCGGAAGAAAATACTTCTGCGGGTTGTTCGCCGATCGGTCATTCTGTTTGTCCTCGGTCTTTTCTTAAATGGCTTTCCCTACTTCGACTTGTCGACGATACGCATTATGGGTGCCCTCCAGAGAATAGCGCTTTGCTACTTCTTTGCCTCTGTAATTTTCCTTGCTTTCAAAGTCAGGGGTCGAGTCTTCTTCACTGTGCTACTCCCACTTGTCTACTGGATGCTAATGATGCTCGTTCCAGTGCCAGGATATGGAGCTGGAGTCCTTGGAAAGGAAGGTAATTTAGCGCAGTACATCGATAGTCTTATCTTAGGCGACCACATTTACGCGCCGACGAGAACTTGGGACCCAGAGGGCATCTTAAGCACTATCCCAGCTATTGGGACAACACTTATAGGAGTTCTCGCCGGACAATATCTAAGATCAAATCACAGCCCGCTGGAGAAGGCAGTGAACCTATTTTTCTTTGGAAACCTTGGTGTTGTCATCGGTGCACTGTGGGATTTATGGTTTCCAATCAATAAGAACCTCTGGACGAGCTCCTTCGTCGTTTTCACTGGCGGGATAGCTCTCGTCTTCCTTGCGGGATGCTATTACCTCATTGATATTAAGAAGTACGCCATGTGGACAAAGCCTCTCACCATCCTAGGCACGAACGCGATTACCGCATACGTGCTCTTAGAGATTCTTAATGTTGCTATTATCTGTACAAACATCACGCTCGCCGATGGGACGAGCATTGCGTTGAAGACATTCATCTATGAAAATTTCTTTGCGTCGTGGGCTGGGCCGTTAAATGGATCACTGTTCTACGCATTGGCATACTTGACGTTTTTGATCGGAATCATGGCTATTTTCTACAAGCATAGAATATTCATCAGGGTTTGACCTAGCCATCTACCGCGGAGAAATTGTGACTTCCCCTTTATATGCGTCTTCTGCAGAGCTAGCAGTTCGTGTGCTAAGCATCTTTTTTATTACTAGCACCTTTCTGCCCTCTAGCTGGTTGACTATCTTATCAGTATTAGCGTGGAGGCCTTACATTTAGATGAGTTTTGGAGGACTACATTTTTTCATCTTAGCCGCTTTCTCATATCTGCTAACATTCTTAATGATCCTTAATGGATGGGCTTCTTTTACATCGAAATCATTTATCTCATTTAGAGGGATAGGCAAAGATGCTAAGCCTGTCTTGTAATGAATCGAAAAAGGAGCCCTAACATCTCCCATGGGTTTTAAAGATGACCAGTCCACCAAGATTTGAGAGGCCCTCTCCTCTTTATGAGCAACTATTGATGTTGTTATCTTCTTGCCATGATGTACTATTTCTGGGAAGATGGAAACCATCTCATCGATCTTATTCTGAAGTCTTTCTTCTAATTTATTCTGAATAGATATTGCCATCTCCCTATAAGTCTTGAATAAATCTCCTCTTTCTCTTAATTCACTATTGTCAAAGCTAGCCCATATCTGAAAGCCCCTTGAACCACTGAACTTAGCCATGGGTTCTACTTCTAACTCTATAAGGAGATTCGATAATTCAAAGGCAATGTATTTTATGAAATCGAAGGCTTTCTGGCTCTTCATTATATCTGATCCTGCATCGAGATCGAGAATGAAAAAATCTGGCTCATCAGCATCAATCTTATGCACGTAAGGTATGAAATCTATACAATGGTCAAAGACCAAGGACATGAGCTTACTCTCTGAATCTATGGTTAGAAAGACTGGCTTGGGCTTGTACTTTGAATATCTCACGAATATAGCGTCTACTTCTTTTATAGGGTCTCTCTTTCCAGAAAATATTTTCACAGCAGACACAGCTCTATCCTTAAGAAAAGGTATCATGAATCTTGCAACATGAGGATAATACCTCTTGGCTAACCAGACCATAGTGTAAGATCGGTTCAATTCTTTCTCCTTTTCAAGAATTATCTTCTCCATGATCTTTTCTCCTTCTTCACTTAAAGAGAAACCATCACCAAAACTCTCAACCAAACCTTTGGAGATCAAATCTTTTAATGTCCTTTCGACTTCGTCTTTACCGATCTCCCTTTTCTCTACGAATAATACATCTCTGTGAACCTTCTCGAATATATGGTCAATGCCTATACGCTTTCCTTCCTCCTTTATCGATAATAACAATAGAATCCTATCAGAGATTGTGGCCATAGATTTATTCATATAGCAGCATGCTAATATCCTTGACGTATCTTGGACTAGGGCAGAGAGTTTGAGCATAAAAGCAGTAATCTTTGATCTTGATGGGACTTTGGTAAAATTTGCACTGGATTTCATAAGAGCACGTAAAGAGGCTATTGAAGAGATAAGAAGAAGAGGTATAAATACTGAGGATCTATCTGAGAGTTTAAGCTTATACTCCATGCTTAAATTGATAAAAGAGCGCACTGATGTGAAAATCTTCTCAGATCTTGAAAAGTCTTTATGGGATATCATAGAAAAGATTGAATTGGAAGCTGCAAATAAGACAGAAGTCCAGCCTAATGCGCTTCAAACTCTGATTAAGATAAAAAATCTAGGGTTAAAGTTGGCAATAGTTACGAACAATGGGCGTAAAGCTACGAGCGTTGTCATAAAAAGGTTTGGTTTGGATGATTTTTTCGATGTGATAGTTACAAGAGAGGATTCTAAGGAGTTAAAGCCAGATGGAGGTAGTATAAAAAGAGCAATAGAAATTTTAGGGATCGATGCAAAGGAAGCTATATATGTTGGGGATGGTATCATAGACATTTTAGCAGCAAAAGAGGCTAAAGTCACATCTGTGGCTATGCCAACTGGCGTATCAAATATTAAAAACCTAGTCGAAGCAAAGCCCGATTATCTTATAGGCTCTTTAAAAGACATCATAGCCTTGCTTGAGTCAATCTCAAAGGTCAAGGAAGATAAAGTATAATAGAGCGGAAAAAGATTTTAATCAAGACGACGATGATGTCTCAGAGTTAATCAGAAAGAATGAGATAAAGGCATTTGACTGAGTCGTCAGAACGTGCTGTTTATTTGCATCGCTTGATGGTAAGAGTCCTTCAGGTACAGGTTGAGGAGGTTAAAGAGTTGGATGGGTATGAGAGCTTTATGCGCATAGTGAAGGTAGTTGAGCACGTAAGAAGTTTAGCAGAAAACCTTCCTTTAAGC
>Ga0315314_1004249_pt1 | contig 10826 bp, 8 predicted proteins | sample TDP9_MG_FD_203631 | JGI IMG/M metagenome (GOLD analysis project Ga0315314, IMG submission 203631) | Freshwater sediment microbial communities from Lake Towuti, South Sulawesi, Indonesia - TDP9 | ecosystem: Environmental > Aquatic > Freshwater > Lake > Sediment | place: Indonesia: South Sulawesi... | reverse complement strand
TCAATGGAAGAGGCGAACGATCGCTACGAGCGCTACACGGAAGAGTTCATGGGCATGGCTCTCCCGGGCAAGTACTGGCAGCTTCATCACGTGATGCCAGACTATGACCTGTACTCGCCAAGCTACATGATCGCCGCTGTCCGAGCGGCCGAACTCGACCGCAAACTCGAGAGCCTTTTCGGCGAAGACTGGTGGGCCGAGAAACGGTCAGGAGACTACCTTCGAAGAATCGCAAGCAAGGGCGCCAGCATCGACTTGGCGCGATTCTCGAAACTCGATACTCGACCGTACCTGAAGCCACTGCTCTGAGGCTCCCCTCGTGCTGCCCTCGTCAGGGACGATTGGGGGTACCCCCCCTAGGGGGGTGGGGGAGATCCATCAATGCCATGATTATTGTCACGTTCCGAGCAGCCCTAGAATGCTGAGCCGACAGGGGAGGGGCATCTACAGAAGCTCTTTCAACTGCAGGGGTTCCAAGCCTAAGCTTCCATGAAGTCCTCTGCTTTCTGAGGCTCGGGAGGCAATCCTTTCCTCTTTCTTATGTCTGCGATCACTTGGTTGATCATTGAGCCGGGCACGGGCGCCCAGTGTGAGAATTCGAGTCCCCAGAAGGCTCTGCCAGCTGAAGCGCCTCGCATAACTTCTGAGAGGTCGAAGGTTTCTGAGGTCGGGATCTCTCCAACGACGTAGACGAGGTGCCCCTTCTGATCTACCGAGAGAACTTTGCCTCGTTTCTGTGATATGACGCTCGTGGCTGCTCCAAGCAGATCCGGCGGAGCCTTGACCGTTATCTTCTGGACGGGCTCCAAGAGTGTCGGGTTTGCGGACATGAACGCTGCGAACATCGCTCTTCTAGTCATCGGCATGATCTGGGCCGGTCCGCGGTGAACAGGATCCTCGTGCAGTGAAATGTCAGTTACCTTGAGCTTGGTGCCTCTGATGCTCTCGTATGCGATCGGTCCTTCCTTCAGCCCCCAGCGGTAGCCGGCGAGGATCATGTCCTTTACCTCTTGAAGGAACTGGGCTCCCTTCGTGACCTCGATCAGCATGTTTCCAGAGTCCTCCACGGCCCATACGCCACGTGCCTCCTCTGCCGGCCAACCCTTGTCTCGAAGCACCTTCGCCATCGCGTGTCTGTCCATGTACTCGCCGATCTCGCCCTTCTTGATCATGCTGACAGTTTCTTCGCTGAGCGGCTCGATCTGAATGTAGATTTTGTTGTGTTTGTTTGGTGACCTGCCTTCGAATGGACCGGCTGCGGTACGTACGCTCTCCCTGTATATCACGATCGGATTCGAGGTAACAATCTCGAGGCCGGTCTTGGTTATCAGCGTATTAGCAATTTCCAAGTGAAGTGTGCCCATGCCGGAGATCAGGTACTCGCCAGTCTCTTCATTGATCATAGTAACAAGATTTGGATCCTCGATCGACAGTCGCCTGAGCGTATCGACGAGTCTGGGAAGATCGCGGCTGTACTTCGGTTCAACCGCCATAGTCACCACGGGTTCAGTCACGTACTTGACGGCCTCAAACGGCACAACGTCCTTCTGCTGCGTGAGCGTCTCGCCAGCTCTGGCCGCATCGAGGCCCAGCAGAGCTGGTATGTTGCCCGCGATCAGTGTTCCGACGATCTCCCGGTAAGGCCCCATGAAGATACAGACCTGCTGTATCCTTTGATCAACTCGAGCCCCGATGAGATGGATCGTCGTGCCCTCTTGTAGTGTCCCAGAGAAGAGGCGACCAGAAGCGACGACGCCCGCCTGTGGGTCAACGACAATGTTCGTGACCGCCATGACCGCAGGGCCTTTGTCATCACAATTCACCATCGCCTGACCGACCTCGCTGTTCAGATCGCCCTTCCAGATCTTCGGGACCCTATACTTCTGAGCGGCGTGAGGTGGAGGCATCGCTTCCACCGTCATGTTCAGTATGGCTTCGTGGAGCGGCGCTCGCTCTCGAAGTTCGTCGACCTTGTCGTTCACGTAGGCGTCTACGACGTCGGAAAACTTGATGCCCTTCGCCTTCGCAACCTCGGCCGTGAAGCCCCATCGGTCCTTGGCGGAGCCCATCGCAACTGTGTTTCCTGCGAAGCTCACAGCCCACTTCTCACGATACTCGGGTTCAGCGTACAGGTTCACCAGGCGATTGAACTCGGCAATAATCCGTGAGATCCTTTCTTGGATCTGATCGGATGACAGACGAAGCTCCTTGATGAGTCGGTCGATCTTGTTAATGTAGAGAACTGGTCGGACCCTGTCTTCGAGCGCTTGCCTCGTTACAGTCTCGGTTTGGACCATGATCTCCTCAACCGCGTCCACGACCACGACAGCGCCATCGATGGCGCGGATGGAACGAGTCACCCGACCGGAAAAATCGACGTGCCCCGGCGTGTCGATGAGATTGATTACGTACGGCGTTCCAGCTCGCTCGTGTAACAAGCTGACGTTCGCGGCTTTGATGGTCATCTGGCGTTTCTGTTCTTCTTCCATGTAGTCGAGCGCTAGCGCTGTCCCTGCAACTGAAGGAGACAAGAGACCAGCGGCCGCAAGAAGCGAATCGCTCATCGTCGTCTTGCCGTGATCGACGTGCGCGATTATTCCAATATGTTCCGAGCGAGGCTGATGCCTACGCCTTTCGGATCTGGTCCTTGTTCTCGATGATCTTCATTATCTCGGTCGTCGTCTTGTAACGGGGCATCTCGTTCTCCTATCTTCACTACTGAAAGTGGGCTGCACAACCTTCAGATGCCTTTTATACTTTTCCAGCTCGAATCCACGCTGAAGAGATCGAAAACGGAAGCGAGTAGATCGTCTCGCACGATCAAGAGATTCACGAATCTCATCTGAGGTCTCATCATGCAGGGGTGGGCGATTTGGCTTACAGGAATACCCGGCAGCGGCAAGTCCACGCTCGCTCGCATTGTGGTGCGAGGTCTTCGCGAGCGGCACGTTTACGCGCAGATCCTGTCGATCGAGATGATCAGAGAGGTGCTCACACCTCGGCCAGACTACAGTGAGAAGGAGAGGGATATTGTCTACGGAACTTTGGTGTTCGTCGCCAAACTGCTTACACGAAACGGTGTAAATGTGATTATCGACGCTACAGCAAACAGAAGGAAGTATCGCGAGGCAGCAAGGCGAAGGATACGGCGCTTCGCCGAGATCTACCTAAAATGCCCTCTTGAGGTGTGCATGAAGCGTGAGAGAAAGAGGAAGAGGACGTTTGGCGCACCGACGAAGATCTACTTGAAGGCAAAGACAGGCGCGAGCAAGACAGTTCCTGGGTTGGGCGCTCCATACGAGGAACCACTCTCGGCTGAACTTGTGTTGGATACCGCTCTGTCTAGGCCTAACAAGTGTGCTGAAGAGATAATCAGAATGATCCTAGCCAAGCTCGGCTGAGCGTGACCATAGGCATCAGATCGTTACTGTTTTGTATCGAAACGCGGCCTTGCTGAAACGGAAGCGCCCCGCTTGCCTGACCTCAGACTAGGTTCCGTGAGGGATTACTTGGCTTCGCTAGAGAAGAAGCCAGTCAACATCGTTCGTGTGGAAGAGTTCCGAAGGCCAGGGAAGAGAAGGCCCGTTGCCAAACTGAAAGGTTTCGGTTTCGGGACACCTTACTTGGTGGAGTACAAGGTTCGTGGAGGAACAAACAAGAGCGCGGTTTTCGGAACCATGCACCCCGGCGGCTTCGGCCACGACTTCCCTTGCGACAGAGCGCATTCGCTTCTGCTCGCGCATTCCACCTTTAACCGTCTGCCTCGACATGTCAGATCAATCGATGTCGGCATATTCGCAAAGAATGGGCAACTCAGGTCGGTCGGCGACTTCGAAGAGTTCTTCATTCTCCTCGAGAAGGTTGAGGGCCAAGAGTACTGCAGGGACCTTGAGAGGATCAGGGACACAGGCGACGTATCCGAATTGGATTTTAGAAGATGCACAGCGCTGTCGGACTACATCGCCGACGTGCACAAAGTCAAGAAGAACGCGCCTGACCTGTACGTGCGAAGGGCTCGTGACTTGGTTGGCCACGGAGAATGCATCATGGGTCTGATTGACAGCTATCCGAATGAAGCGGACTACTTCGGGAAGAACGAGCTCAAAGAGATAGAGAGGAAATGCGTCGACTGGAGATGGAGAATCAAGGCGAAGTCCCGTCCTCTTTGCAGAGTCCATGGGGACTTCCATCCCTTCAACGTGATGTTCCGGAAGGGAACGGACTTCACGGTACTCGACAGGAGCCGTGGGGAATGGGGGGAACCTGCTGACGACGTCGCCTCGATGTCGATCAACTACATCCTCTTTTCGCTTCAAGCGCATGGTGCACTGGTTGGTCCGTTCGAGCAACTCTACCAGTCGTTCATGAAACGCTACATGTACAGGACGGGTGACGATGGGCTGCTCGAAGTCATTCAGCCGTTCTACGCTTGGAGAAGCCTAGTGCTCGCAAATCCGATCTGGTATCCGACTCTATCCAGTGAGAACAGGAGAAGATTCTTCAATTTCATACACGCTGTCCTGGACTCAGACAGATTCGAAGTGAGGTCCGTCAACAGATACCTGAATGGCAGTTAGCCAGTCTCTACGTGGGCGCTTTCGTGTATTCGTAGCTGGGGCGTCTCTGACCTGGGCTGCAATCTACGACCGATCATTGTTCGAAAGGAGATCAGGCTTGAGGACCTACGAGGGAGACTGCTCGCCGAGGACGCGAGCAACATGCTCTATCAGTTCCTATCGCTCATCAGAACGCCGCATGGGGTTTCGCTCAGAGATCGCGAGGGCAGGACGACCTCTCATCTAGCGGGGCTGCTCTTCAGGTCAACGAGACTAATGCTCGACTATGATTTGCGGTTCGTATTCGTATTTGACGGCAAGCCGCACCCGCTTAAGGCGGAAGTGTTGGCTGAAAGAAGAGCTGTCAGAGACAAGGCGAGGACCGACTGGGCTGAGGCGCTGCGAAGACACGATCTACAGACAGCATGGTCTAAGGCGGTGATGATGAGCAAACTCGACCAGCCAATGATAGAGGACGCTAAGCATCTGCTGTCGTTGATGGGCATCCCATACGTTCAAGCGCCTGGTGAAGGTGAGGCTCAGGCAGCGTTCATGGCCTCTCGCGGTGATGTTTGGGCTGCGAGCAGCCGCGACTATGACTCTCTGCTCTTCGGGAGTCCTCGTCTCGTGAGGTACCTCACAATATCAGGACGCGAGTTCTTGCCGAGCAGGGGAGTCTCGAGGCCGCTCAAGCCCGAGTTGATCGACCTGTCGAATCTTCTTGGGCATCATGGAATCACTCACGAACAGCTTGTGGACATAGGCATACTCATCGGGACAGACTTCAACCGAGGAATTCGTGGAATAGGCCCAAAGACCGCCCTCAAACTCATCAAACAACACATTTCACTGGAGAACCTGCCAGAGGATTTGAAGACGAGGCTTCCACCTGACTTGGAGACCCTACGCACAATCTTCCTTCGGCCCAGTGCTGCAACAGAGTACTCAGTCACCCAACAGCCCATGAATGAGGAAGCATTGTTCAACTTCCTGTGTGACGAAAGGGGATTCTCGAAGGAAAGGGTCAAGATCGCCGTGGAACGCATGAAGACCGTATCTGGGCGCAGACCTCAACACGGACTGAGCCAGTGGCTGAACAAGTAGACCTAGGCTGAGGGTTCATGCAAGCACTGACTAACGTCAACGCAGAGTGAGATCAAGGATACAGGAGAGAGAAATGGCCTTGCAGACATCCTTCCGTGCGTTCGCGGAACTCTGCGAAAAGCTTGCGGCAACTCGAAGCCGAAACGAGAAGACCCGATTGGTGTCAGACTTCATCTCCGATCTTCGATCTGGGGAGGTTCCTGTTGCTGTTCGGTTCTTGACAGGACGTGTATTCGGCGAGCAGGAGATGAAGAAGCTGGGCGTAGGCGGCGCGACTCTATGGAAGCTCTCCAAGAGCGAGAGTCTGCAGACTTCACTTGTCTCTTCGGACAAAGGAGTCAGCTTGCTAAACGTTGGAAACACGTTCGACTCCCTTGCATCTCTAACTGGAAAAGACAGGCAACAGCGGGCAGAGAATCTGCTGCAGACACTCTTTTCGCGATTCACGGATCTTGAGAAGAAGTATGCTTTCCGCTTGCTTTCGGGCGAGATGGAGATTGGAGCGGTTGACGGCGTACTTCTCGCGGCGATAGCTGCCAGTTCGGGAATCGGCTTGGTCAAAGTTCGCCGTGCCTACATGATCATGGGAGACATCGGCAGGGTCGCGGAGCTGGCACTTACTAGCCCAACCGCGGTCGTGTCTGCAAAGATCGCTCTGTTCAATCCGGTGAGACCCATGCTGGCAGAGATGGCCACCAGCATCGGGGAAGTCATCGAGCAGCACAAGCACGGGACCGCTTTTGAGTACAAGTACGACGGCGCACGAATACAGATCCACAAGCACGGAGAGAAAGTCCGCATTTTCAGCAGAAGGCTCAGCGAGATTACTGAGAGCGTCCCCGAAGTCGCCCTACTGGCTCGCGATCACGTCAACGGCGAGCAAGCCATTCTTGAGGGAGAAGTGATAGCGGTTGGCCCCGGCCGGAAGCCATTGCCATTCCAAGAGCTGATGCGGCGATTCAGGCGTGTTCACGGGGTGCGTGAAGCCGCCACAAAGATACCTTTGGAATTGCATCTTTTCGACGTACTATTCGTGAATGATCAAGAAGTGATCGACAAGACCTACACAGAAAGACGCGAGATCCTAGAGCAACTCGTATCGCAGGAATTCTTGGCCCCCAGCATTGTTGGCGGAGACGAGGATGAGATTCACCGCCTTTTCGACCAGGCGCTCGCCGAGGGGCACGAGGGTTTGATGGCCAAGGCTTTGGATAGCAGATACGAAGTTGGGAAGAGAGGAAAGAAATGGTTCAAGCTAAAGAAGGCGCAGACGCTCGACGTAGTCATAGTGGCTGCAGAATGGGGGTATGGCCGCAGAACAGACTGGCTGTCCAACTACCACCTAGCGGTCAAAGACGAGACGACCGGAGAACTCCAAGTCGTCGGCAAGACTTTCAAAGGTCTAACGGACGACGAGTTCAGGGAGATGACGAGGAGACTCCAAGAACTCAAGTCCTCAGAGACCGAGTTCACAGTCAGCGTGAAGCCTGAGATAGTCGTGGAGATTGCATACGACGAGATCCAGCGAAGCCCCCACTACAAGTCAGGCTTCGCCCTCCGATTTGCTAGAATAACAAGAATCAGAGATGACAAAGGCGTCGGTGATGTCGACACACTGCAGAGGCTTCGCAGACTGTACGAGGAACAGTTTGCGAGAAAAGGCACGATCGACCCTGTCCATCTATGATCTCGATGGAGTATTGGTTGAACGATGAAGTTCTGTGACAAATGTGGATCCTACATGTCGAGAACCGGTGCGGGCTTCTCATGCCCTCGGTGTGGAAACGTCGTTCATGACGGTGCGAGCGAAGTGCGACTAGTAGAACGTCCTCCTTCTTCGTCTGTGGACGTAATCAGCGAATCAGAACTGGGCCACGTGAGAGTCAAGGAAAAATGTCCACGCTGCGGAAATCCTGAGGCCTTTCGTCGAGCCTCCTTTGTTTCAGGGGAGCACGCAGGAATCAGACAAGAAAGGTCGGTGGAGCATTTGAGATGCACGAAATGCAAGCATTCGTGGAGCAAGGGCTGATGAGTTCGGTTTTCATTGTTTCGACGAGCGTGGCGTCCGAGACTAGTGCGTATGCGATCGGAGCATAGCAGGTGCGGGCTTTGCGGGCCTGTGTGCTATTCAGCGGTGGCAAGGATAGTACGTTTGCACTGTGGTGTGCAATCCACCAGGCGCATGATGTATCGTGTCTTCTAACGTTCGTTCCTGAACGAAAAGATTCATGGATGTTCCATGTTCCGGCAATCGAGTGGACCAGCCTCCAAGCCGAAGCTCTGGGTATTGCTCACGTGACCGCCAAGACATCAGGGGTCAAAGAGGAGGAGCTTGCAGCGATGAAGGAGGCTCTCGCGGGACTTGTGGCTTCCCGCGGAATCGAATGTGTTGTTACAGGAGCAGTTGCGAGTGAGTATCAGAGATCTCGAGTCGAGCGCGTATGTGACGATCTCGGGATAAGGACTGTGAATCCTTTGTGGATGATAGATCCTGCGCGCGTCTTGAAAGAGGAAATCGAGCTAGGATTCAAGTTCATCTTGACCGCATGCACTGCAATGGGATTAGACTCAAGCTGGCTCGGCCGAGTCATTGACGAAAAGGCGTTCGACGAGCTACGGGTTCTCAGCCAAAAGCACGGGATCAACCTCGTATTCGAGGGAGGCGAAGCTGAGACGTTCGTAACCGACGCACCTTTCTTCATGCGGGAGGTACGAATCCTCGAAGCGAACCCGGTCTGGAAGGGAGATGCTGGATACCTGAGAATCGCGCGCGCCGAGCTAGTTGACAAAGCACACTAGGAGCGCATGGATCGTTCAAGCAAATCCGCTGTTACGCTGTCGGCGTTCTCTGTGATCTCTTCTTGGTTGAGTGTCATGAACTTGCGCCTTTCCATTAGGACACGACCGTTGACCACAGTCGAGTCAACGTTTGCAACGCTTGCCGAATAGACGAGGTCAGAGACGACCGTGTCTTTTCCATGAATAGGCGTTAGGTTGGCGGAGCGCGCATCGACGAGGATCAAGTCAGCATTCTTGCCGACTTCAACGCTCCCGATCTTGTCGTCTAGGCCTAATGCTTTGGCACCCTCGATGGTTGCCAGGTCAAGTGTCAGTTGGGCTGGAAGCGCGGTGGGATCCCACCGTGAGTGCTTGTGCAGCAGTGCACAGAACTTCATCGTCTCGAACATGTTCAACGTGTTATTGCTTGCCGCTCCGTCTGTGCCTAGCCCTACGTGAACTCCGCTTTTCATCAACTCGGGGACTGGCGCGGCCGCGCCGACTGCGAGCTTCATGTTTGATACCGGACAATGAGCGACGTTCGTTCCAGTTCTGCTGAGAAGCGTGATTTCGTTACTGCTCAGCCATACGCAGTGTGCACCAACAACCTTGGGGCCTAGGAATCCGATCTTGTCCAAGTACTCTACGACCTTCAATCCGCGATTCCTTTCGATGTCCGCTTGTTCGGTCTTTGTTTCGGCGATGTGAATGTGAATCGGTACGCCGGCCCTCTGCGCCTCGTCCTTGGCCCAGAGCAGCGTCTCCTCTGAGCACGAGTATTGCGCATGAGGAGCTATTGCAGGCGTCACGAGAGGGTTTCTCAGCGCCCTCAGGGACTCGAGGACTTTGCCGGCGTTGTCTCTATGGAGTCTGGGGTCGTCGGCAATGTCTATGATCACGGAGGAGAGTATCGCTCTCAGGCCGGCTTGTTCGACAGCACGTGCCACATCCTCGACATAGAAGTACATGTCATTGAATGTGGTCGTCCCGGACGCGATCAACTCCAGACATGCAAGCATGGCTCCCCAGTAACACGTTTCACGTGTCATGTTGGGTTCGAGTTTCCAGATCTTATTGCTCAGCCATTCTTGTAGCGGCATGTCGTCCGCGTATCCTCTAAAGATCACCATTGGAATGTGCGTGTGCGTGTTGACTAGGCCAGGGAGAAGGATCATCCGTTCGCCGTTCAAGATCTGGTCAGCGTCACCAGTGATCTTTCTTCCGATCTCGACAATGCGTCCGTCCTCAACATAGACAGAAGAGTCTCGCAAGACATTTCTCGACGCGTCTTGGGTGACGATCCAAGAACAGTCCCGAATCAGAAGAGACATCTTGGCAACCTGTCAGAGAAACGTCGCGGTGAAGTGCAGAAAAGTCTTTCACCAAGGAGCATTGAGCCTGGTTCCGGATCACTACATGGGATTCTTGGCTGGCCGTTCTTGTCCTACTCGATCGTGGCGTGTCGCTTTCTGAGCTCGCTTTCCGTGAGGCCAAGGCGGTCCATGAGTTCAACCACGACGCCATCGAGGAATGTCATCAGACTGATCTCGAAAACGGTCCCAAGCGGGGCCATGGGCTCGTGTTCTCCCATGAGCTGTCGCAGGAAGTAGTCTTTCTCATCTGCAACTTTGGTCCGTCCCTTGATGATCACGACATGATCTGCGAGCTTCGTGAGATCCGACTTCAGGTAAGAGGTTACGGCAATGATCCTTGCGCCAACAGACTTGCCTATTTCGGCTGCGGTGACCACAAGCTTCGTCGTGCCCGATCCCGAAAGGGCGATGATCAAGTCCCCTCTTCCAATCGACGGAGTGATAGTCTCTCCCATGACGTAGACTTGGAAACCTAGATGCATGAGTCGCATGGCGAAGGCTCGTCCAATGAGGCCGGACCTTCCAACCCCCAAGACGAGAATCCGCCGATCGGTGTAGGCGAGCAGGTCAGTGACCATCTTCTCGACTTGGTCAAGGTCCACTCTACTGAGAGACTCCCGCACGCTCTCGAGGAGATCCTCAGTGGCCCGTTGATACGCCGCGACCGGCAAATTGACCCCGATTACACGTTAGAATGCGCAGACCATTCTTTACTCTTACCATGGCCAGACCAAAGCGGCTTGTGCGCCGCAGCCTGTTCGCTCACAGGGCGTAGTGAATCGGCTGCTTGGTCATAGCCAAGGAAAGATCTTCGGCATCATGATCGGGATGTCGGGCGTTGGAAGCGGAACGTAAAGGTACACGTAGACAGCGAATGCAGCCATAGCAATCGTCAAAGCAACCACAACGTAGTCCATGGGCTTCATGCGAAGCACAATGAGGGGCTGCCGGTTCGGGCTGGCCCCGAACCCTCTGGACTCGAGTGCTTCAGCCAATTCAATGCTTCTCCGAATTG
>Ga0315314_1004248_pt1 | contig 10829 bp, 11 predicted proteins | sample TDP9_MG_FD_203631 | JGI IMG/M metagenome (GOLD analysis project Ga0315314, IMG submission 203631) | Freshwater sediment microbial communities from Lake Towuti, South Sulawesi, Indonesia - TDP9 | ecosystem: Environmental > Aquatic > Freshwater > Lake > Sediment | place: Indonesia: South Sulawesi... | reverse complement strand
AGGCCGCTGGGATCAACGTCCTGACGGGCAAGGTCTCCGACATGAAGAGGGATAAGGTTCTCGAGCCGATCAGGGTCGGAAAGCAGGCAATCAGCTCTGCCACGGACGCGGCAGTCATGATCCTGAGAATCGATGACGTGATCGCGTCGAAGGGCGGAGAGAAGGGCGGCAAAGGTCCGAGGCCACCGGACATGGGCGAAGAGGGCGGCTTGGACTGATCTCTCAGACCACAAACCCCTTCAATTTCTTTGGAACAACCTAGCATTCACTATCACGCCTGGAGGCGATGGCACAGTGCCAGAAGAGAAGACCGAGCGATCAAAGGTTCCTGAGGCGAGCTCCAAGGAGGTTCCTGAGGAAGATCCGCTTTCTCTCAAGGAGAAACAGATCGCCGAGCTCACGGACGATCTGAAACGTCTGCAGGCGGAGTTCGATAACTTCAAGAAGCGCACGGAAAAGGAATGGAAGGAAAGGGCGAGGCTGGCGAATCAGACTCTGATCGCCGACCTTCTGCCCATACTGGATTCCTTCGACAAGGCGATCGAGAACGCCAAGAACAACGGAGACGCGACGGCCCTGAGAAAGGGGCTCGAGAGCCTCCACAAGCAGCTCCTCCAGACGCTGCAGAGAGAGGGGCTGAGGGAGATCAGGGCCGACGGCAGGTTCGACCCGTTCATGCACGAGGCAGTCATGAGGGAAGAGCGGGAGGATGCGGAGGACGGAAGAATCCTTGAAATCTTCCAGAAGGGCTATGCGATAGGCCCGAAGGCGATCAGGCCGACGAAGGTCAAGGTCGCGAAGAGGAGGGAACCGGAGGAGGCGTCGAGGGAGCTAGTCACAGAATCTCGCGATAACCAGCACACTCAAGAAGAGGAAGGCAAGATTGACAAGAGGTGAACATCGAAATGGTATCAAAAGGCAAGATAATCGGAATAGACCTGGGCACGAGCAACTCAGCGGCAGCGGTAGTAGAGGCTGGGAGGCCGACAATCATACCGAGCGCTGAGGGCACGAGCCTGGGAGGCAAGGCGTTTCCGTCCTATGTGGCATTCACAAAGGACGGACAGATGATCGTTGGCGAGCCGGCGCGCAGACAAGCGGTGTCCAACCCGGAGGGCACCGTCATGGCCATCAAGAGGAAGATGGGGACGGACCACAAGGTCCGGGTATACGCCAAGGAATATACCCCACAGCAGATCTCCGCCTTCATACTCCAGAAGATCAAGCGCGACGCTGAGGCCTTCCTTGGCACCAAGGTGGAGAAGGCCGTGATCACCGTGCCCGCATACTTCAATGACAACCAGAGACAGGCGACCAAGGATGCGGGGACGATTGCGGGCCTAGAAGTCGTGAGGATAATCAACGAGCCTACTGCGGCCTCCCTCGCCTACGGCCTCGACAAGGCCGAGAAGGAACAGAAGATACTCGTGTTCGACCTTGGCGGCGGCACGCTCGACGTAACGATAATGGAGTTCGGCCAGGGAGTCTTTGAGGTCATATCCACCAGCGGCGACACGCAGCTCGGCGGCACAGACATGGACAACGCAATGGTCGCATACATAACGAAGGAGTTCAAGGCCGACACAGGCATCGATATCTCGAAGGACAAGATGGCCGTCCAGAGGATAAGGGAGGCGGCGGAGAAGGCGAAGATCGAGCTCTCGTCGACGCTCGAGACGGAGATCAACTTGCCCTACCTCAGCGCGGACGCCTCTGGCCCGAAGCATCTCACGATGAAGCTCACGAGGGCCAAGCTCGAGGAGCTCGTGCGCCCCACGGTCGACAGATGCAGGAAGCCGATGTCGCAGGCGCTCGAGGACGCCAAGGTGACGCCCGACAAGATAGACAGGGTCATCCTGGTCGGTGGCCCGACGAGGATGCCTATCGTTCAGAAGTTCGTCGAGGACATCGTGGGCCTGAAGATCGTGCGCGGTGTCGATCCGATGGAGTGCGTTGCGATGGGCGCCGCGATCCAAGGAGGCATCTTGGAGGGCACAGTTAAGGATGTCCTGCTCCTCGATGTCACCCCGCTCTCGCTCGGCGTGGAGACTCTGGGCGGAGTGTTCCACAAGCTTATCGAGAGAAACACAACGATCCCGACGAGGAAGAGTGAGATATTCAGCACGGCAGCGGACGGACAGACCAGCGTGGAGATCCACGTGCTCCAGGGCGAGAGGCCAATGGCGACGGACAACGTCACGCTGGGCAGGTTCCACCTGATAGGCATTCCACCCGCACCCAGAGGCTTGCCCCAGATCGATGTCACATTCGACATCGACGCAAACGGCATCATCGATGTGAGCGCCAAGGACCTCGGCACGGGAAAGGAGCAGAAGATAACGATAACCGCGACGACCAAACTCGCCAAGGATGACATCGAGAAGATGGTCAAGGACGCGGAGAAGTTCGCCGACGAGGACAAGAAGCGCAGGGAGAAGGCCGAGCTGAAGAACAGAGCGGAGCAGAGGGCATACGAGGTCGGCAAAATACTCGAGGAGATGGGAGACAAGGTGCCAGCGGACCTCAAGGAGAGGTTGACGAAGCTTGCCGAGGAAGTGAGAGCAGCTGTTGGGACAGACGATCCCGGAAAGATCAAGGAGAAGCTCGACGAGCTGGAGAAGGCTCTTCTGGAGATCGGCAAGAAGGTGTACGAGGCAGCTGGAAAGCAGAGGGCTGAGCGGGCCGAAAGACCACCGCCGGAGCCCGGGCAGGGGCCGCCTTCGGGCGAGGACAAGGGCTATGTAGACGCAGATTACAAGATAGTCGAAGACGAGGAAGACAAGAAGTAGCCCTTGGGCCAAACCTCTTACCTACGAATCCCTTTACTTCGGTCACCGCTTGACGGCCCATATCGCCCGTCCGAGGGAACAACGAATGGCTAGGAAACGCGACTACTACGACGTCCTTGGAGTGTCCAGAGGCGCTTCCACAGACGAGATCAAGAAGGCATATCGAAAGCTCGCGATGAAGTACCACCCGGACATGAACAAGGACAGCCCGAAGGTGGCGGAGGAGAAGTTCAAGGAGATTTCTGAAGCGTACGAAGTCCTTGCCGATTCGGACAAGCGTGCAAGATACGATCAGTTCGGCCATGAGGGCCTCGAAGGAGCGTTCAAAACGGGCGGGTTCGACTGGTCGGATTTCACACACTTCAGCGATATCAGCGACATCTTCGGAGGGTTCGAAGGCTTCGGGTTCGGAGGAAGCATATTCGACCAGTTCTTTGGAAGGGCTGCCAGAAGGGGGCCGCAGGAGGGGCGATCGCTCCGGTACGACGTCGAGGTCTCGATTGAGGACGTGGCAAAGGGCGTTGAGAAGGAGATACGCATTCCGCATGCGGTCCAGTGCAAATCGTGCGGCGGCGTTGGGGCAAAATCCGGCGACTACAAGACATGCCAGTCCTGCAGAGGTTCTGGGCAGGTCCAGAGGAGCCAGAAGAGAGGCTACACCAGCTTCGTGACCATTGCCAACTGTCCGGAGTGCGGAGGGACGGGCAAGCAGGTATTGAGGAATTGTCCTTCATGCGGAGGAGCTGGGGTGACGCAGATGACCAGCACGCTCAAGGTCTCCATCCCAAAGGGCGCAGACGAAGGCATGAGGCTGAGGATAAGAGGGGCTGGTGAGGCGAGCCCAAACGGAGGGCCACCTGGAGATCTCTACATCGTCGTGCACATGGCAGAACATCCTGTTTTTTCGCGAGACGGCAGCGATCTCTGGGTGGAACGAGGCATCTCCTTCACCCAGGCTGCTCTAGGAGATGAGGTCGATGTCCCAACACTGGACGGCACCGCTCTTGTCACGATACCTCCGGGCACGCAGACCGACACCGTGTTCAGGCTCAAGGGCAAAGGGCTCTCGGACCTGAGAGGCCGTGGGCAAGGAGATGAGTTCGTCAAGGTGACTGTCGTCACCCCCTCGAAACTCAACAGCCATCAGAAGGAGCTGCTCAGACAGCTCAGAGAAACGCTCGGCGAGTATCAGAAGAGCGCACCCAGGAAGTCCTTTTTCGGCGGATTCAGGAAGGGCGACTGAACAAAAGCTTATTATCCAAGGCCGCGTAGATACCGTCCAGATGAAGGTAATAGGCCTCCTGACAGATGACCCTAGAACATATTTTGAGATGCTGGAAGCCCTGAGGGAGCAAGATCTGGAATTCGTATCGTTAGATTTCGGAGACCCCGTGCCCGCGAACATCGGGGTCATCATAACCACTGAGAATGAGAGAGACAGGGTTCAATGGGACAGGATTGTGACCGATCGAGATCCTGACGATGCGATTGCCCGAGCGAAGAGGATGCTGTTGGGTGAGAGCGCTGTAAAAGAGCTGACGATCGGCATCGATCCAGGCGTGAGGCCTGGCTTCGCGATTCTAGGTGATGGCGTAGTTCTGCAGCGGTCTCTGGCCCCTTCGCCGGAAGCGGTCAAGGAGATGGTCGAACAGGCCGCCAAGGAATACCCTTCCGCGAACGTTCTAGTGAGGATAGGCAACGGAGACAGGACGAACCGAAACAGGATCTTCAACACGATCTGGGACGAGGGACATGTTGTGGAGATAGTTGACGAGAGGAACACGACCAAGCGCTCCCATACTCCGGACGAAGATGCCGCGGTCGAGATCGCCATGACACCTGGGTACAGGCCCAGGAAGAGGCAAGAGGTGGAGCCGTGTCCTGGAGAGATAAGGAACATCCAGAGGCTGAGCAGACTAGAGAGCTGCGGCTCGGTCACCGTTTCCAAGGAGTTGGCGAAGAAGGTCGCTCTGGGCGAGATGTCCCTGAGCGACGCGATTGAGCGACAGAAGAACGGAAACGATGTGCACTAGAACAGGTGTTTGCTCGTCACCTTTGCGCTTCCAGCTACACCACATGTGATTGTCGGGATTCCCAAGCCCCTGATTCTCTCTTCTACTTCGTCGACCGAATTCGGATGAGTGTTGACGTAGACTGTGGCGCCTGTATCGATTGAGAAGTATGCTGGAACTCCCTCCGAACGCATCTTTTTCACTTCGAGTATGACCTTGACTGTCTCCGGCCTCCACAGGATCATCTCATCGAGTCCAGTCATCGTGATACCATGTAGTATGAGCGAATCCCTCTCGGCGAGCATGCCTATCTTGTCGATGTCCCTCTTCCTGATTGCGCTCTCCATCTCGGCGAGAGCGCCGTGAACATAAGCGAGGCGCGAATGGAAGAAGGGCGATCCGAGGACCGCCTTGTGGGCGCTCTCGGTCGTCTTGCGTGCAGGAATCAGTGCGACGACGATGCCCATCTGAAACTCCTCCGAGGCGATCTGGTACGAATAGGACTCCTCGTCGTCGTGCCCAGCCTTCCATCTAGAGAACGCTCCCGTCACGGACCTCGACGCTGAGCCAGCCCCTCTTCGAGCGATGGTCGAGATCCGTTCAAGGTTCAGCTTCAGCCCAGCTGCCTTGCATGAAGCCATCGCAAGAGCAGCGAACCCCGACGCGGAGGCACCAAGACCAATGTTCGAAGGGAAGTTGTTCTCTGATGCCATCCTGAACTTGCTGTCAATTCCGCTTCTACGCCTGACCTCGTCCACCACCGCGACAACACGGTCCAGTTCCCTGCCCGATAGCCGCCTCCCATCGACGGAAGCACTGTCCCTCTTGAACCGACCGAACTCGATTGTCGTGTGGGAGGCCGTTGGAAAGGTCGCCACCGAGATGGAATCGTGAAAGGGGATTCTCAGGTTCTCATCCTTGAGGCCATGGTACTTGATCAGCCCCTGAATCGGATACGCAATAGCGGAGCCCTTCATCGCGGAACCTCAGACATCGAACAGCACCGTGATCGTGCCCTTCCTATCATCGAACTCCAACCTGTGATATGCAACACCTTTGACGATAGCTCTCTTCGGATGTCTCCGTTCGTCGAACTTCTCTCCCTTGACGACAGCCTCCAGCGTCTTCCCATCTGTCTTGACCTTGAACTCGCCGAGGACCAAGTCCTCCGCGTCATGGACATAGAGCAGTTCCTGGAGGAAGTCGACCAGAAGCTGCTCTCTGCTGTTCGCATGCAGAACCACCTTGAGCTCGCCCTTCGGCCTGACCTTCGTGACGTCTGTTATCTGGTCGAACATCGCGAATGCCGCATTCGAGAACCGCTCCTCGAGATTTCTTCCGTGAACCTCGACCATCGCATCTGCCGTGTGCTCGAGCAGCTTGTACTTCACATGATGGAAAAGGCCTGTGAGTGATATATCAACTTGCCCGCACGACCTTGTTGAAATAGTCGCACAGGCGAGACACTCTGCACAGACTGCACTTCGGCTTCCTGGCCTGGCAAATCGCACGGCCGTGCTCTATCAGGTTAATGTGGAAGTTGTAGAACTCCTTGACAGGGACCAGCCTAGCGAGTTCCACCTGGGCCTTCTCTCTGGAAGTCCCCTTGCCGATCAGGCCGATACGCCTCGTGACTCTGTGGACATGAGTATCAACCGGAAATGCTGGCATCTTCAGGGAAAACAGCAGGACGATGCTCCGCGTCTTCGGGCCAACCCCCTTGATATGCGAGAGCCAAGCATCAGCGTCCTGAGGAGACAGCTTCCGCAGGAAGTCCAAGTCGAGCTTCCCGCTAACGCGCTTGATGTGCTCGAGGGCCCCAAGAATCCTCTCAGCCTTGATATCCGCCAGGCCGCCGGAACGAATGATGTCCGCTATCTTGCTCGGCCTCTCCCCCATCATCAGGTCCCACCTCGGATATTCCTTCTTCAGCGCCCTGTAACTCCTGTAGGAGTTCCTGTCCGTCGTGTTCTGAGAGAGAATGGTTTCGATGAGCGTGTCGAGCGGATCCTCCTCGCCTTGCGCCACTTTGCGGCCATAGAGCCTTGTGAGTATGCCGTCAATCTCGGCTGCCTTCCGGCGTAGGTCCTTGGACTTCATGTTGAACCACAACGGTGAGAATCGATTGGACACAAATACTATGCGCCAGCCTCAGACGATGATGGCATGTTGGCCGTGAAAGCTTTTATATCACCCTGCGGTTAGATTCGCACCGTGAATATCTGCGTCATTGGCTGTGGTGCCATCGGTACGACAATCGCACGCGCGATTGAGGAGCTGCCCGAGGTGCAGAAGGTTTACCTGACAGACCGATCGAAGGAGTGCGCCACCCGATTGCAGGAGAGGCTCACCAAGGTGAAGTACGTCCCGGATATCGTTCCGATTCTGACTGACATCAGGCTCGTTGTAGAAGCCGCCAGCCAAGACGCAGCGAGATATTACGCGCCACTAGCTTTGTCCGCAGGTGTGGAGGTCCTGATAATGAGCGTGGGCGTTTTCCAGGATGAGGAGTTCCAGACCGACGCATTTAGACTGGCCAAACGCAAGGGCGCCAGAATCTACCTGCCGAGCGGAGCAATCGGTGGCATAGATGCTCTCTGCGCAGCGAGTCTCGAGCACATTGATGAGGTGACGCTGACGAGCACGAAACCCCCGTCCGCTTTCGTCTCCAACCCATATTTGGAGTCCAAGGGCATCAAAGCCTCGGAGCTGAGAGAAAGAACTGAACTGTTCAATGGCTCCGCAAGAGAGGCTGTCAAGCACTTTCCGCAGAACATCAATGTCGCTGCCACAATCTCTCTCGCAGGCATCGGCTTCGAGAAGACGCGCATAAGAATAGTCTGCGATCCGCAAGTCCAGACGAACGAGCACCACCTCAAGGCGAAGGGCAAGTTCGGGGAACTGGACGTGGTTACAAGGAACGTACCGTCCCCGAAAAACCCCAAGACGAGCTACCTAGCAGCGTTGTCCGCAATATCCGCAATAAGAAAGCTGGCTGGAAGCGTTTGGGTGGGCGTGTAGCCGCATCAGCATTTTATACGCTCAACGTGTTTCGCGCAGATGTTGTGATACTGTGGTCACGAAGGAAAGGAAGATGTTCTCCGTCCTGAAGGACGAGGTCGATGCGGTTGTTCTCATGAACGGGACGGAGCCCAACCTGGATCTCAGCTTCTTCTACGCAACAGGCATCGCGAGCGGCATTTTCGAGGGGTGCTTGGCAGTCATCCGGCCGAGAGGAGTGGAAATGATCGTCTCTGAACTGGAAGAACTGAGCGCAAGACGGGCAGGTGTAAGGACCACAGTGTACCACTCCGGCAAGGACAAGGATCAGCTTGTGAAAAGGCGCCTGAAAGAGTTCGACAGGATTGGGGTGAATTCGGAGGAAGTCACCCACGCGAACTTCAAGTACATCGGGAAATGCGCTTCGGGAGCACGGTTGGTGGATGTATCGAAGAGAATCGATGAGGCACGTATGATCAAGGACGAGGATGAGATCGACCGGATCAAAAAGGCTTGCGACATTGCCTCGAAGACAGCCGATGCGATACCGGACATCATTCGCATCGGACAGACCGAAACCGAGTCCGCGGCTGAGCTGAACTACAAGATGATGAGGCTCGGTGCGGCTGGTCCTTCCTTCTCGACAAACGCCTCTTTTGGAGCATCCACTGCAGAACCACACTATGTACCAGCATCAAGAAGGCTCAAGAGAGGGCAGCTGGCACTTTTCGATTTCGGAGCGTCTTTCAAGCGATACGTTTCGGACATAACGAGGACTTACGTGGCATCGCCCCCGAACTCAAGGCAGAGGGAGATGTACGGGATTGTCCAACGGGCTCAGCTTGCAGCTTTGGATGCAATCCATGACGGTGTGCATGGAAAAGACGTCGACGCGGCTGCTCGAAGCATAGTTGACAACTCGAAGTACAAAGGCAAGTTCATCCACAATACAGGACATGGGCTAGGCGTCTGTGTGCACGATCCTGGCTACATATCATCGGCCCGAGATATGATTCTGAGAGAAGGAATGGTTCTGACAGTCGAGCCTGGCGTATACGTGAAGAACTTCGGCGGAGTGAGAATAGAAGATGACGTCCTGGTGACCAAGAGTGGCTGCAGGATTCTGACATCGGCCTCGAAGGAATTCAGAAGCATCTAGAGGACGGTCAACAGGTTCACGTCAAACGCCCGTCGTGCGATCTCGTCAACGACGTATATCAGGACAACGGCGATCAACGAGACGACAATCGATGCAAGCCATTCGTCCGAAACGGTCATCTCCTCGACAAGAATGAACCGAACCACAATTATCAGGATGACAAAGGCCAGCAGCAGCCCCAGATCGCCAAGTTCGAAACTTCCGGCGGCATCCCTGAACACTGGGATGACAACGACAGCTATTAGCGATACAACGAGTATCCTGAGCAGATAAGTCCCGTTCATGGTCCAGTCCTGCCCGACTATCCCCCCACTGATATAGAATATGAGTGCCACAAGTACTATAGCGAGAATCAGGAGCACCAGTTGCCCTAGGTCCATCTGACCACCGGCCAGTGTACCGCCTCATGTCGAGATATTTCTTTCGACTAGTACTTACGCGGCTTCGCGATTATCTCCCTGACCTGCAAGTTGAAGAACCCATTAGCGTGGGCAGGCCTGATAATGCACGCGGTATCTGCACCGCTATCAGTACCAGCAACGGCCACTACCTCGAGCTCGCCACAAGGTATGGCACCATTGTCAGCAGCCATCACAGTGATTTCAACGCACACCTTCATTCCCTGCCCGAACAGAGAGCGTATCGTCTCGGCGATGGACTCGACCCTCGAGGCTCCGCCAAGTTTTCGCGTTATCGACCGCTCGATGCCGGAGAGCACGTGAGAGGCCCGAACTATTTTCGCGCCAGCCTTCCGAAGTCCCGCCTCTGCCTCGGCGCTCATCTCGCACTCGCCCTCCTTCTCAGAGCCGCAGTGCGACGTCACGATGACAATGTTTGCGCCCGTATCCCTGAGCTTCGCAATCGCTTTCTTTCCTGTGTCACCCGTGCTGCTCGCGACAACGACGTGCTTGATCCCGTCTCTCTTGACCCTCTCAGCAACCGCATCCAAGACATCTGCTGTGTTCTTCTTCCCGGGAGACTCGAAATAGAGGACTGATGACCGCGCCATGAGAACCCCGGGACAAAATACGCTGGCATCCATAAAGGGATTGCGCATCGGTGAGCTCGAGACAGAAGCCAAATCTTATCTATGGCCACCCTGTTTCATGCAGCCGTGGCCATATTCTATAACGAGGAGTTTCTCAGCCATGTGCAGGACCCGTTTCACCCCGAATCTCCTGACAGGCTGAGAGGGATTATTCAGAAGCTTAGTGAGCATGGCCTTTGGAAGAACGTGATACCCTCCAAGACTGCAAGGCTGGAGACGCTCAAGCTCGTCCACGACGAGGATTACATTGACTTCATCAAGACTTGTGGCGAATGCGCGATCACCCTGGACACGATGGTGCACCATGAGACGTATGGAATCGCGGCGCTCTCTGCTGAGTGCGCGGTTGATGCGGCGAAGTACTCGAAGGAAGAAGGTAAGCCCGCATTCGCTCTCACCAGGCCACCAGGGCATCACGCGGGCAAGGACTATGGCATGGGGTTCTGCTACTTCAACAACATCTCAATCGCGGCCAGATGCCTGCTGAAGCACGGGGATAAGAAGATCGCAATCGTCGACGAGGACGTGCACCACGGCAATGGCACGGAGGAAATCTTCGCCACGGATCCGAACGTCCTGTACATATCGACACACCAGAGCGGCACGTTCCCAGGGACTGGTCAGGTGGACTACGTGGGAGAGGGCGAGGGGGAAGGGTTCACGGTGAACATGCCCTTCCCGTCCGGGAGCGGAGATTCGACGTTCGATACTGCCTTCTCCGATGTTATCAAGCCGATACTCACTCAGTTCAAGCCTGACGCGATACTCGTCAGCTGGGGAGCAGACACGCACTACAAGGACATGCTCGCTTCCCTGGTCCT
>Ga0315314_1004247_pt1 | contig 10830 bp, 8 predicted proteins | sample TDP9_MG_FD_203631 | JGI IMG/M metagenome (GOLD analysis project Ga0315314, IMG submission 203631) | Freshwater sediment microbial communities from Lake Towuti, South Sulawesi, Indonesia - TDP9 | ecosystem: Environmental > Aquatic > Freshwater > Lake > Sediment | place: Indonesia: South Sulawesi... | reverse complement strand
TCCGTGATTCTCGATCCGGTGCCATGCCTGTCGCGGGATCAGCGTGCACTCCCGCCTCCGCAGGGTGAGGCGTCGGTCCCCCCGCACGATCGTCGCGGTTCCGGAGACCACCACCCAGTGTTCGGCACGGTGCTGGTGCTTCTGCAGGCTCAGCCGCTGCCCCGGCTGGACGACCAGGCGCTTGATCTTGTATCCCGGGCCCTCCTCGAGCGTGGTGAAGCTCCCCCACGGCCTTACCTCGAACTGGATGGGCTGACTTCGCACGGCTTTGGGGTCAGACATTGCTAATTTTATATTTGACCGGCCTCTCGTTCTGGCCCGTGACATGGCGAAACACCCCATGGGTAACCCTGCGTCCGTCTGCCGCCCCTATGCCTGTCCGAGAGCCACTCCACGCCCCCAGGTGAGCAGCGCATCCACTTCAGCATCCGTCGGCGCCTCGGCGTAGATCCTGAGGAGTGGCTCCGTTCCCGAGGCGCGCACCATCACCCAACTGTGGTCCGCCCGAGTGAGCTTGATCCCGTCCGTGGTTTCCACATGGCGGACGGGCACGGAGAGCAGCCGAGCGGGCGGCGAGGCAATGATCGCGGCGACGACCCTGTCCCGCGCCTCCAGCGACCTCAGCCGGAGATCGAGGCGCCCGTAACGATGGGTGCCGTATTCCAACTCCATCTCGCGCACCAGGGATCCCAAGGATTTCCCCGTCATCACCATGCACTCCAGAAGGAAGAGGCTGATCAGGGCACCATCGCGCTCGGGGATGTGGCCCCGAACGGCAAAGCCCCCGCTTTCCTCCCCTCCGGCCAGCGCATCGTGCCGCTGCATGGCTTCGGCGATGTGCTTGAAGCCGACCGGCGTCACCACCACCGGCACGCCCAGGGCTTCGGCCTCGGCGTCCACCATGTGGCCGATGTTCACCGACTTCACGACCGCGCCCCGCGCGCGCCGGTTCCGCGCCAGGTGCCGCAAAAGGAGGGCCAGTGTCTGGTGCGGCGTGATAACATTCCCCTCCTCGTCCACGGGCGCCACACGGTCGCTGTCCCCGTCGAACGCAAATCCGACGCGCGCACCTCCCCCCTCCCAACTCTTCACGCAGTCGATCAAGGTACCCATGTGCGCCGGAATCGGCTCCGGGTGCAGGCCGCCAAAGCTGGGATTCAACTCTCCGTGCAACTCGACGACCGTAACACCCATCCGCCTCAAGCGTTCGGCAAGCAGCCCCTGGCCGGCACCGTACATCACATCCAGCGCAATGCGGATTCCGCTCCGGCCGATCCGCCCGAGGTCCACCAGCTCTGCCAGACGATCCAGCCAGGGCCCCCGCGGATCGAACGAGCCCAGAACCGGGACACAGTTCCGTCGCGTTCGCGGCTCGCGGCTCGCGGCTCCCTCGTGCTCAGGTTGGAGGCGACGAATCTCTTCTTCGATGGCTCGCGTGAACGGGATGGGGGCCGATCCGCCAAAGCTGGACTTGAACTTGACCCCACTGTATTGCGGTGGATTATGGCTCGCCGTGATGACCACTGCCCCAGCCGCCTGCAACCGCACGACGGCATACGAAAAAGCCGGGGTGGGTGCGAAGGCAGAGGTCAGACTGACCTGCACCCCTTCCCCCGCCATGGCCTCGGCTGCGGCGCGTGCGAATTCCCGAGACAGGAATCGCGTATCGTGGCCGACCAGGACGTGGGGACTCGCCTGACGCCCTGGGTCGGCCAGGACACATCGGGCGATCGCCCGCGCCACGAGGCGAACGTTGGCGAAGGTCACATCCTCGGCGATGACCCCGCGCCATCCGTCGGTTCCAAACCGGATCTCTGTCATCGGAACCATACCCCAAGAAGCGTTCGGTTGTTCGGGCCTTCGGCAGTTCGGTAGCTCCAGGAACCGTCGAACGTCTTCTTCCGTCAGGCCGGCAACGGGTGAACACCGTGGGCGAGGAACTCCAGCCGGACGTGCGTGCCGGTGCCGAGGACACCGCCTTCCATGGCATAGTCCGTAATGAGGATGGAGCCCAATTCCGTCTCGACCGTGTAATCCGCCGAAGAGCCGAGATAGGAGACCTTCTGAATGGTCCCGGGCAGACCGTCTCCCCGGGTCCGGATCTTGATAGCCTCGGGCCGCGCCAGGACCGTCACGGGACCCCCGGGTAAGGGCCGGCTCTGCACTCGCAGTCGCTGCGGCCCGATCCGGATACCCACCCATCCGTCGTCCGCGGATTCGAGCTGGGCTGTCAGGAAGTTGGCCTCGCCAATGAACTCGGCAACAAATCGGTTCCCGGGCGCCTTGTACAGGTCCACCGGAGTCCCGATCTGCGACACGCGCCCACTCTCCATAACCACGATCCGGTCCGAGATGGCCAGGGCCTCGGCCTGGTCGTGGGTCACGTAGATCGCCGTGATTCCCAACCGCTGCTGAAGCAAACGGATCTCTTCCCGCATCCGCTTGCGAAGCTTGGCATCCAGGTTGGACAGCGGTTCGTCGAAGAGCAGCACTTTGGGCTTCATGACCAAGGCTCGGGCCACCGCTACGCGTTGTTGCTGGCCGCCGGAAAGGGCGCTGGGGGCTCGCCCCTCGAAACCGGGCATGCCCACCATGTCCAGCACGTCCCGCACCGCTTTCTGGACCCCCGCCTCGGGTCGCTTGAGGACGCGAAGGCCATAGGCCACATTCTCGAAGACAGTCAGGTGTGGAAACAGCGCGTACGACTGGAAGACCATGGTCACATCGCGCGCGTTGGGCGGCAGGAAGGTGACCTCGGCATCGCCGATGAAGACCCGGCCGCCGCTCACCGTCTCGAGGCCCGCCACCATGCGCAGCGTCGTGGTCTTACCGCACCCCGATGGCCCCAGGAGTGTCACCAGTTCTCCGGGCTCGATGGTGAGGCTGACCCTGTCCACCGCCACCGTGTGCCCGAACCGCTTGCTCACATTCTCCAGGACGACCCGGGCCGCCAGCGGATTTGCTTGCGCCGTCACGCCAGCCCTCCTCCTTCCACGCCACCCACGGCAGCCCGCCTGCCCACGATCAGGTACATGAAGGCGATGGCAGCCGCCATGATCAGGATCAGCACCGTGCTGTAGGCGGTCGCCAGGCCGTAGCGGCCGTTCTCCGCCTGATCGAGAATGACCTTCGTGCTCAGTTGCCACTTGGCACTCACCAGGAACACCACGGCGCTGATTGCGGTCACCGCCCTCACAAAACTAAACACCAGGGCCGAGACAATCGCCGGACGGATTAACGGCAAAACCACCCGGCGGATGGTCGTGGCGAACGAAGCCCGCAACGTGACCGAAGCCTCTTCCAGTGCCTGGTCAATCTGGGCCAGGGCCGCGACCCCGCTCCGGATCCCCACCGGCATGTTCCGGAAGATGAAAGAGATCACGATAATGGTTGCTGTCCCCGTGAGCAGGAACGGCGACTGGTTAAAGGCCATGATGTAGCCGATCCCGATCACGGTGCCCGGAACCGCAAAGGACAGCATGGAGGTGAACTCCAGAATGCCCCGGCCAGCAAATCGGTGCCGCACAACGACATACGCCAGAAGGATGCCAACCACTGCGGTCAGGGGCGAGGAGACCCCGGCCAGGATGAGCGTGGTCTGCAGGGCATCCATGCCATCCCGGAGGAGCTGGCGATAGTGTCGCAGAGTGAAGGTATTGTTGATTCCCCAAATCTCCACGAAACCGCCAGAAACCACCGACACGTAGATCACCAGGGTGAAGGCGCACCAGGCAATGCAAAAGGTGAGCAGGCCAATCTCCAGTGCGCGTGGAAGTGGCATCGGGCTCCCCGACGCGGGCCTTCCCGTCACGGTCACATAGGACCGTTCGCCCAGCCAGTAGCGCTGAAGCAAAAAGGTCGCCAGACTGAAGGACAACAGAACGATCCCCAGCGTCGCCGCCAGCGTCTGGTCGAACCGGCCGATGATGCTGAAATAGATCTCCGTGGACAGGACCTCGAACTCCCCACCCAGGATGATGGGATTTCCGAAATCAGCCAGCGACTCGATAATCGTGAGCAGAAACGCATTAGCGAGCCCCGGCCGCAGCAGGGGAAGCGTCACGTTCCAGAAGGTCCCCCAGCGACCAGCTCGTAAGGTCAGGCTTGCTTCTTCCAAGGCCGGGTTGACCGACTCTACCACGCTGGCAATGACCAGGAACGCGACGGGCGCGAACGAGAGCGTCTGCGCCAGGGCCAAGCCCGGGAATCCAAAGATCCCCCGGGTCTTCAGCCCGAGAAGCTGGCTCGTCACGAAACCCTGCAGGCCGAACAGCAGGATGATGGCCATGCCCACCACAAACGGCGGCGTGATAATGGGCAACAGCGAAAACGCCCGCAGGACCACGGTCAGGCGAGAGCGAGATCGGGCCGCGGCCAGCGCAAAGACGAGTCCGATGAGCGTGGACGCGACCCCGACGAAGATGGCCAAGCCCACACTGTTCCGCACCACGCGCCACAGGGCCGTGTATCGCCCCGTGGTCTCGAGGAAGAGGCCCGGGCGAAAGCCGCTGGCGTCTACGACACTGTGGCGCAGGACAGAAAAGATGGGAAACAGGATGAACAGCGCGACGAAGAATGTGAGAGCAAGGATGCTGGCGGCCACGAAAGTGTCAGCGCGGATGTAGCCGCCCTGAGAAAGTCCGGAGGCCAGGACCAGAAGGCAGATGCCCAGGGCCAGGAGGGCGCCGGGACCGAAGGCGAAGGGCTTCACCCCTGCCTCCCACGTCAACCAGAGGCCCAGAACCCATCCCAGCAGCCCGCCCCACAGAGCGGGGCGATACCCGTGCTTCTGTCGGAGAAGGCCGGAGACCATCCAGGTGACCGCGAGCCCCACGAGGATCCAAAATCCCGGATACCGCTCGGCCAGCCCCAGGGCCGTCAGGGACAGCTCCAGCCGCCCAAACCGGAAGAGTTGCCCTTCGCGGGCGACGAAAGGCACGAGGGCCGTCGTCAGCAGCAGGCCAAGTCCACCCAGCAGACAGGCCGGATTGCGTATGGCACTCATAGGGGATGTAAACGACATCTGCACCTATTAGCGTGAGTCCCGAGGGGCCGAGGACCGGCGATCACGGGCCTACCTGACCCCGACACCCGACCCCGGCCCCCTTCCTCTCAGCGCGCTTGCGAGAAGATCTGCTCCGACCAGCGCTTCAGAATGCGTTCCCGGTTCTTCGATGCCCACAGGAAATCGTACTTGATTGTCTTCACTGACTCGAAGTCCATCCCGTGCTTGATGACCACCGGGGGCAGGGGCGTGTTCTTGTTGGACTGGAGCTGGAACGAGCGATAGTCTTTGGCAATGGCCTGGGTCTCTGGCGTGAGGGCCCAGTCGATGAATTTCTTGGCGTTCTCCCTGTGGGGCGCCCCCTTGATCAGGCTCAGGCCGCCGATCTCATACCCGGTGCCGTCCGCCGGGGCCACCGGCTTCACCGGGAATCCTTCCTCGGCGAACATCACCGCATCGTGGAGGAACACGATGCCAATGGCTGCCTCGCCCCGGCCGGCCAGTTGTCCCGCCGCCGATCCGGACCTGGTATATTGCGCAACGTTCCTGTGAAGTTTGGCAAGATACTCCCAGCCCTTCTCCTCGCCCTTCAGGAGCAAGATCGTGATCAGGGTCGTATACGCCGTCCCCGCCGTGGTGGGATTGGACACGGTGACCAAACCTTTGTATTCGGGCTTAGTAAGATCATCCCATGTCTGGGGCATGGGCTTGCCCAGTTTCTTCAGCAGGCCCTCGTTCACGGCCCACCCCAGTGGGCCGGCATACAGGCCGATCGTCCGGCATCCGCCGATGGGGTCGCGCATCCACTCGCGCAGCTCCACCATCTTGGGTGTGCAATAGGGCTCGGTCAGGCCCTTCTCGGCTGCGTCAAAGTGCGGGTCGCCGGTCCCGCCGAACCAGACATCCCCCTTCGGGTTCGCTTTCTCTGCCTCGATTCTCGCATACATCTCGTTGCTGCTGGCCCTGATCCACTGGACCTTGACCCCGGTGTCCTTTTCGAACTTGTTTGCCAGGGCCGCCACCCAGTCGCGGTCAGGACTTCCGTAAAGGACCAAGAGATTTTCCTGCGCCGCAACGGCAGTCCCGAAGGCCAGAACGAACAGTGTCGCCGCGAACCACCACCATCGCTTCATGGCTGCCTCCTTTCTTACTTTCTTATCAGTATCTGCCATTATTTCAAATCTACCAAGAACTACCCACCTCGTTCAAGGCCAAACCTCGCCACCCCCTTTGCCCAGCAAAAGGATCCTCTAGGTGGGCCTCGTCACCCCGGCTGGTATCACCTCTCTCTGGATCGGCCTGGCGACCCGAAGACGTGACCATCATCCCCCCACATGCGGGATACCCTTTACTCTGTCTGCGTTGTGTGCTAGAAGCTCTGCAGGCAGTCGGCACAAATGTTTTCATGGGAGCAGGGCGCTGAGGCGTCCCGGCCGAGGGGATGGTCATGACACAGCCAGCGGGCGACACGCCGGCGCGAATTCTCGTTGTGGACGACGAGCCGTATAACCTTGAGTTAATGGAAGCGATCTTGTCCGCCTCAGGGTACGAGGTCCACCTGGCAGGTAGCGGCGAGGAAAGCCTGGCCCTGGCCCACGACAAGAAGCCCGACCTCATCATCCTCGACCTCATGATGCCCGGCATCTCCGGGTTCGAGGTGTGCGCTCGCGTCAAGATAGATCCCCAGACCGGAGGCACCCCGGTCCTGTTCGTGACGGCCCTGAACCAACTCGCCGATAAAGAGCGGGCCATGGCCGCCGGGGGCGACGATTTCCTCACCAAACCCTTTCAGCAGACGGAACTGCTGGCCCGCGTCGAGGCTCTCCTGAAAGTGCGCCACCTGAATCGCGACCTGGACCGGGCACTGGCCTATCTGCACGAGCTGGAGGTGGCCCGCCATGCCCAACAGCCCAAGAGGATTGTGCGTCCCACGAGTCCCGAGCCTGGCGCCGGCGCCATTCTAGTGGTGGATGACGAGCCCCTGGCCCGTCAACTGTTCACCGATGTGCTCCGGGATGCCGGCTACGTCACCTACGAGGCAGAGGACGGAGAGCGGGCGCTGGAGATTGCGCGGCAGGAAACCATCGACGTCGTCCTGCTGGATATCATGATGCCGGGAATGTCCGGACTTGAGGTGCTGGCCAAACTGGGAGAACTCACCCCGGATTCCCCGGTCATCATTGTTACCGCCAATCCGACGTCTGAAAATGCTATCGCAGCGCTACGCCTGGGCGCCTTCGACTTCATCGTGAAGGGATTCAAGAACGAGGTGATGCTTTCGACAGTGGCTCGAGCCCTGGAGCGCCGACGGATGGCCATTCGAAACCAGGGAATGATCCGCCAGCTCGAAGCGAAAATCCAGGAACTCCTTGCTATCCTTGCCGAGCACGCGCAGGAGATCGAACGCCTGGCCCGTTTGCGTCCGCAAGCATGATCAATGGCGAATGCCTCATCGCTCCTGCTTCCTGACACGTTTCACGCCCATGAACCATGCGCTACGTGTTCACCGTACTCCCTTAGCAAAGCCCACCACCACGTAAGTCCCGCTGGTCGGATCTGTCCGCAGCTCGATGAAGTCGTGCTTCTCGGCATCCTCCAGCAGGTTGCTGAACGTCCGGTACCCGTAGGCACGTTCTGAAAAGGCTGGACGCTTTCGCTTCATGGTATCCTTGATCATGGAGGACCAGAGGATCTCTTTGTTTTCGCGCATGAGACCAGCAATAGTATCAAAGAGCAGTTCGAAGACTTCCCGCTTCTCTTTCGGGATGTCCCGGACACCCAGTGCAGTGATCCGGTCCGGCTTCCCCAGGGCCTCGTAGTAAATGAATTCGTCGCAGTTGTCGCTGAGCAGGCTGGACGTCGATTCTTTCATCCCCAGACCGATGACGCGCTTGCCATTCGCCTTCAGCTTGGAAACCAGGGGGGAGAAATCGCTATCGCCCGAGACGATGACGAAGGTGTCGATGTGCGCCTTCGAATAGCAAAGGTCCATGGCGTCCACGCACAAACGGATGTCGGCAGAATTCTTGCCGGTCATGGATCGCTTGGGGATCTCGATCAACTCGATGGCCGCCTCGTGCAGTTGCTGCTTGTACTTCGCGTACCGACTCCAGTCGGCGTACGCCACCTTGACGATGACCTTGCCTTTCTCCACCAGGCGCTCCAGGACCCGGTGAATCTCGAAGTCTTCCTTGCCGTGCTTGAACCCCTGCGCCAGGTTCTCGAAGTCGATGAAAACCGCCAGGGTGTTTTCTGGCTCAGCCATTTCTGTCTCCTTCGCCCACCACAAATTCGCGACCCGAAGGACCCCGTGCGGGCAGGCTGGCCAGACGGATTGCCGTCGGCACCACCGTCTCGGGGGCTCTGCCGCCGTCGGGGGACATCTCTGACCGGATCCACCCGGGATCCAGTGCGTTCACGAGGATCCCGGTCCCCCGAAGCTCTTTGGCCGTCACGCGGGTGAGAGCGTAAAGCGCAGCTTTTGAGACGCTATAGGCGCCGTAGTGAGGCTCTTCCTTGTAGCTACTCGTGACGTTGATGATCCGCCCGTAGCCCGCCTCGATCATCTGCGGAACAATCAGGCGGCAGAGCATAAACGGACCGCGGAGGTTGACAGCCAACAGGCGATCCCACTCGGCCAGTAGGGTCTCGTGCGTCGGCTTTTCCGGAAGCACCATTCCCGCGTTGTTGACCAGGATGTCTATTCGAGGAAACGCGGCAAAGGCCTGGTCGACGACCCGCTTCACCGCCCGTTCGACAGCCACATCAGCGACGACCAGCAGAGCCCTTCGCCCTTTGGCCTGGATGGCTTGAGCCAGGCGGGCCAGCAGGTGTGCCCGGCGAGCCACGAGGACCAGGTCCGCGCCTGCATCTGCAAATCCTAAGGCCACCTCCCAGCCTATCCCGCCCGATGCCCCGGTAATCAGTGCCACGCGCCCCTGTAAGGCCTTTCGCCTGCGTCGCTTCTTCATCCCTTCCCCCAAATAGGTTGTGGTTGATGCCTCATAGCTCATAGCAACCGTTCTCGAACCATGAGCTAATTTGTCATGGGCCTACGGTCCACCCATGCACCATGGAAACGCCCCGCCCCCCCCACCCGAGGGTACCCGGGCGAGAGGGTAGGTAGAGGGAATTCTCGTGCCAGAGCTATGCGTCAAAAGCTATCAGCCCGTTCGTTGAGTTCTGCCTACTCCAGATTCCGGCACTGGTCAAGGTCTTTTTCAAATGCCGAATACTGGTCTGAAGCCTGAAACGTTACACGTGAAAGATGAAACGCGAAAGGGAAAAGCGGGGAATCGGAGAATCAGAGAAGCAGGGAACCGAGGACTATGAGCGATGAGCCATTAGCCGCATAAGCTTAGAGGGCGGGGAGGTCAGAGAAGGCCGGCTCGGCGTGCGGATCCAGGCACCGGCGTAGGAAGATCCGGGCCAGCTTGGGATGCTTCAACAGGAATAGGACCAGTTCCCGGTGCCAGTCGAAACTCACCTTTTCGGTGATCCGAGCCAAGAGGCCGTCCGTGTGCAGCGCGCGGAATAGATCGTCCATGTCTCCATCCGCCATCCGGGTGAAGAGACGGCGGAACAGGGTGCCGACCTTGAGGTCGAATCCCAGGCGCGCGCGCCAGCGCCTCTCGTAGCCGGACATGCTCTGCGCCGTGAACGTCCCCCGCTTGAGCGCATCGCCCACCGTGTCGGCAGCCTCTCGGGCACTCAGCATCCCATAGTAGATGCCGCCACCTGAGGTGGGCTTCACCTGGCCCGCGGCATCCCCGACTGCCAGGACCCGGTCCCCGTACGTCCGGCACACGGGCAGGACCGGCACGACCCAGGATCGGTGTGATAGAGATCCGTCCTCGGAAATCAGATGGGGAAACTTCTCTTCGCAGAGCTTCCGCAGGTACCGGGGTGCATCATTGTGGCTATTCACCCCGACGCGAACGTAGGGCATCCCCTTGCGGTGGACCGGCACGGCCCAGCCGAAGGCGCCCGGGGCCACCTCCCGCCCGAGGTATACCTGCGCATGTGGCAGGCTGTTGCCGGCCAGCTCGGCGTGGGCACTCCGCCACAGCAGGGCAGACTTTCCGAGGCCCAGCCGTTCGTGGAAGGCGAAGCGGGGACCACCTGCGAGGATCACAACCTTGCCCGAAAGCTTGCGCAGCTCTCCTTCAGGTCGGCTGCAGGTGACGTGCACACTCTGGCTCTCCCGAGTCACATCCACCGCCCGCGTACTCAAGAGGAGCGTGGCGCCCGCATCCACCGCCCGTCTCGCAATGGTCCGATCCAGCTCGGCGCGATCCACGATGTAGGCCAGCGGTTCGCTCCCCTGATAGGTCGCGGGAATGCCCCCTGGAGAGTGGATGGTTATTGCGTCCACAGTGCCGACAACGATCCCTTTGGGCAGGTCAAAACCTTCAAAGGCCTCGGCCCCGACAACCCCGGTGCAGTCCACTGGCTCGCCCACGAGCGCATGTTCTTCGAGGACGGCGACCTCATAGCCTGCCGTGGCGAGCTGTTCGGCCGTCGTAGATCCGGCCGGCCCTGCGCCAATCACGAGGACGTCGTAGGATGCTCTCATTCGATGGAAGCTCGTAGGGATATGATTGGTAGCCCGCCTAACTGTCTGGACCGACGCACCCGTACGAAGTTTGGACGGGAAGCAAAGGAATGCACGCCGCTTCAGATCTATGAAAAGCGGTGCCTTATACCACACACCTGCCCGCATTGTCAAACATTTCTCACCCGAAATGGCTCATGGCTGATAGCTCATGGTAGTTGTCATGAGCCATCAGCCACCAGCTAGTCATTGAAGCGTTCCGCGAACCACT
>Ga0315314_1004246_pt1 | contig 10830 bp, 14 predicted proteins | sample TDP9_MG_FD_203631 | JGI IMG/M metagenome (GOLD analysis project Ga0315314, IMG submission 203631) | Freshwater sediment microbial communities from Lake Towuti, South Sulawesi, Indonesia - TDP9 | ecosystem: Environmental > Aquatic > Freshwater > Lake > Sediment | place: Indonesia: South Sulawesi... | reverse complement strand
AGACATCCTCGCCTCGTTGAAAGTGATCATGGCTGACCTACGAACCCGCGCCAAGAAAGAGGCTGAAAACCAGTGACAACCGAACCAGCCAACCCAGCAAAGGAGCAGATGTTTTCTCCCCTCAAACAACCACATCTACCATAACAACTTCATAAACAACGCATTCCAAGTCTCCACGCAAAACTCAGTAAACATCTGGGACAACGACTATCCCTCAGGCGGAAACTACTGGAGCGACTACAACGGCACAGACGCAAACAGCGACGGAATAGGAGACACGCCATACAACATCGACACAAACAATCAAGACAGATACCCACTCATGACTGTAATTCCAGAGTTCCCAACATTCCTCATTATACCTCTATTCATGACAGCAACACTACTAACAGCCATAGCACATAAAAGAAAACAGCATACAAACATCTAATTCAAGTTAAGCCTTTACAGCCATTTTCTCTGTGTTGAGTATCTTGTTCACAAGTTCTTTCCCTAAATTCTTCGACGCATCAAGAACCTCTATCCCAATAATGCGCCCACGCTTATCAAGGTCTATAATAACGTTTTCAGCAAGCTCCTCGCTAACGTCATACTTAGCCTTTCTAAGCCAAATATACATAGCATCAGCCCTAGAGTCATACTCGATTCTTACCATCGACGCCGAAATCCCCTCATCCAATAAACTGAGGCATGCGTAGTAGTGCTGGCGTAGTTAGATTCATGTAGGCTTGATGCATATCTCATCATTTTCAAGCCATACCTCTACCTTTCTTCCTTGCTTCAACCCCAGAGTTCTCTCTATTTCCTTTGGCACATAAATCGCCAAATTATTTCCACATTTTGTGATCTTTCTCGTCACATGGTTTGCGGATCCAAAAAGCCCTAGACTTTCAGCCTCCTGCTGCACTCTTTTAGCCTCTTCCAGAGGAATCAGTTCATAACCACACTGAAAGCATTTATACCCTCTAGTTGGCAGTTCTCCTTTAGGAAAATGCGTGAACAAAATATCTGGTTTCATATCCACCTCGCAACTATGGCATCTAAGATTTACTTTCTCCACTCTTTTCACCTCATGCGCGCGCATTAAATTCTCCTCCGCGTCGCAGACACGCCACGAACTTCTATATAGTCTGAGAATTCGGTTACATAAGCAATTATTGTTCTGTCTCCTATCCATTTAATGTACTGTTCTCCATCAACTCGATCTGGATTCTGAAGAGTCTCTTCTAAATGCTCTATCTTTATGTGTGGATTTTCAGCATTCATTCCATCGAAGGCGTGTCTGTTTACCAAGACCTGTTTACCTCTCAACTTAAACAATATGACATCGTTCCTTATAAGTATATTGTACTTACTTGCACTTACACACCTATCTACTCAACTGTCGAAATCATAGAATTTAAGCTTATTTACTCAGTTTCTAAACCTCATAATGACGACGCTTCTGACACATAATCCTCGCTCTAACCTTTTCCATCAACTGAGCCTCTGTAACATTCCTATTCTGGTCCTTGATGCCATCAGCACAAATCTGCACACAAACATCAGTCATGTTAATCGCCAAATTCACTTTCTCCTCAGGCTTCAGCTTCTTTGAATTCACCTGCAACACACTCTAACTCTATGAAACACTTAATCGATAAAAACTATACGCCCATCTTTCCTTCAACCAATCCCTCAAGACCACTGCAAGTAACATATTCCTACGGTGAAGAAGAAGATGAAGAAGAAACAAAAATAATTTTATTTTCTCTCACAGAGACTAGAAGCTATTCGCTTATAGTGGTATGTTGCCGTGTTTTCTCGCTGGCCTCGACTCCCTCTTATCCACAAGCATCTCCAAAGCAGTAATCAATTTAGGCCTCGTCTCCGAAGGCTTAATCACATCATCAATATACGCCTTCTGCGCAGCTATGTAGGGGTTAGCAAACTTCGCACGATACTCCGCTACTAGCTCTTTCCTCTTCTGATCTGGATCCTTCGCCTTAGCAATCTCATCACGGAAAATAATGTTAATCGCACCCTGCGGACCCATCACAGCAATCTCAGCAGTTGGCCAAGCATAATTAATATCCGCCCGATGATGCTTACTACCCATAACATCATAAGCGCCCCCATAATCCTTCCTAACAATCAAAGTCACCTTAGGAACAGTAGCCTCACAATAAGCATAAAGCAACTTAGAACCATGCACAATAATCCCACCATGCTCCTGCTCTACACCAGGCAGAAAACCAGGCACATCAACAAACATAACAATCGGAACATTGAAGCAATCGCAGAAGCGAACAAACCTAGCCGCCTTAATAGAAGACTTAATATCCAAAGCACCAGCAAAAAATTTCGGCTGATTCGCAACAATACCCACAGAACGTCCATTAAGCCTCGCAAAACCAACTATAATGTTCGGCGCCCACAAAGGATGAACCTCAAAGAAGTCACCGTTGTCAACTATGCTTAAGATGATTTCTTTCATATCATACGGCTTGTCCGGGTCATCTGGAATAATCTCTTCCAAGCGATCATCTGTTCGGTTCGGATCATCGCCTGTATCAACAATTGGCGGATCCTCTATATTATTCGACGGCAAGAAACTCAGCAATTTCCTAATAAGCGAAAGGCATTCTTCTTCATTGTTAGCTATAAAGTGTGAAACTCCACTTGTTTGGCTATGAACCAATGCGCCCCCTAACTCTTCAAAAGAAACCTCCTGACCCAACACGGTCTTTATCACTTCAGGACCCGTAATGAACATATGACTTGTTTCCTTAACCATAAACGTAAAGTCAGTAATAGCAGGCGAATAAACTGCACCACCTGCGCATGGCCCCATAATAGCCGAAATCTGCGGCACAACACCAGACGCCACCACATTCCTAAAGAAAATTTCGCCATAACCACCTAAACTTGCAACACCTTCCTGAATCCTTGCACCGCCAGAATCGTTCAACCCAATTATCGGAGCACCTGTCTTCATGGCTAAATCCATGATTTTACACACCTTTTTCGCAAACATATCACCTAATGAACCGCCAAAAACCGTAAAGTCCTGAGAAAACACAAAGACAAGTCTGCCATCTATTGTTCCGTAGCCGGTTACCACTCCATCGCCCAATATCTTCTTTTTTTCCATGTCAAAGTCAACGCATTCGTGAAGGACAAAGGGGTCAAGTTCCACAAAGCTGCCAGCGTCTAATAGTAAGTCAAGCCTCTCTCTACCAGTCAGCTTCCCCTTCTTATGTTGCGCCTCTATCCTTTCCTTGCCACCACCAAGCTTAGACTTTTCCCTAAGTTCCTCAAGCTTCTTAATCTTCTCTTTTACAGTTGGTTCCTTTGACAATGAAATCTAACCCTCCAAACGCTGAAAGACTAATTGCTTTACCAAGATATTTAATTTAAAGCTTACACGTAGCCTATTCATGCTTACCTTTTTCTTGTAGCAAAGTAACGTTGCCTGAGAAGATTTTTTTCGTGGTTCCATCTGCAAGCCTTATAACTAATGCGCCGTTTTGATCCACATTAACCGCTTCTCCCCTTATTTTTTCATTAAGATTGACGACTTCCACGTTTGATCCGAAGAGCCGATTTAGTTGCTTCCATTCCCCTAAAATTGAATCAAAGTTGTTTTCCTTAAACATCTTATAATAGGCTTCCAACTCTTCAAGTAATACATGCATAAATTTTTCTCGATCAACTTCCCTCTTAACTTCAGCTGCAAGAGTTGTCACAGTTTTTCTCAAATGTTTTGGAAAGAAGTTTATGTCAACATTTGCGTTTATTCCAACACCTACTATGACGGAGTCTATAGCTTCGCCTCTTATGCTTGTCTCAGTTAGAATGCCGCACACTTTTTTACCATTTATTAGGACATCGTTTGGCCACTCAATTTCAGCGTTTAATTTGAATGTTTTTCTGATTGTTTTGGCAACTGCAACTGCTGTTAGAAAAGTTATTTTGAAAACATCTTTCGCCTTCACTTTGGGACGCAAAACAACAGAGAACCAGATTCCACCTTTGGGCGATAGCCAACCTCTTCCAAGCCTACCTCTTCCACAAGTCTGAACTTCAGCAATTACTACTATTCCTTCCTCTGCTCCTGATGCCACTAACTCTTTGGCAACATCATTTGTGGACGTAACTTCCGTAAAATAGTGAGTTTTCTGTCTTATAAAATCGGTTTTACCATATTTTGTTTCCATAAAGTCTATATGCTCCTCGATATGCGGCTCAAGTTCACGCTGTGACGTTTCTTGAGATGAACCAGAACGAATGTAAAATAAAAAGGTTCTCTGAGGAAGGAAATGTTTCTTAAGGCTGAGGCGTTATTTTAAATTTGAGTGATGCAGTTGTCCCAGAGAGAGTTTTGAACGATGAAGATGATGTGAAAGCTATTCTAAATTCCGCTAAGGTTGACATGAATGCCATTAAGAGGCAAGCACGAAGGAACAACACACTATCAATACTTGGAACTATAATCGTCGACACAAGGAAAATTTTTGTTAAACAGTATACGTGTGCATAGATTATTTCTCGCATAATTCTATTAGCACGTTTTTCGTACTTTTAGGATGTAGAAAAGCTATTTTGCGACCTTCTGCACCGATTTTTGGTTTTTCATCAATTAGTACTATGCCTTTTCGCTTTATCTTTTCAAGTGAATCCTCAATATTGCTGACTGTTAGGGCTATGTGCTGTATGCCTTCGCCTTTTTTTACGATGAATTTGGCAACTGGGCTTTCATCACTTGTTGGCTCTAGCAACTCTATCTTAGTTTCTCCAGCCAAAAGAAGAGCAACCTTAACTCCTTGATTTTCTACGGTCTTAATCTTCACTAGTTTTAAACCAAGAATCTCTTCATAAACTTCTAAAGCTTCATTTAAGTTGCTTACAGCGATTCCGATGTGATCTAATCCTGTAATCACTCTTTTTCACCTACGTTTTCTTAGGCGAATAGAATATTAAAGTGCTCATATAAACAGCATGCCATCATTAGCAAATTTTAAGTGCCATTATAGACCTATCAAGTAAACTAAACCAAAAAATGGTGATAAATCATGGAGAAATATCCTTGGTGGAATGAAAAACAGAAAAAACTTGCTGACGACACCAAAAAATTTGCAGACGAAAACCTTCCACGAGGCGAAGAAATAGCGTGGACACGAGAGTTTCCTGCAGACCTATTAAAGAAAGTGGCTGAAAAAGGCTGGTTTGGAGCATCAATCCCAGAAAAATATGGAGGCATAGGGCTCGGCGTCACAGGCTGCTGCATTGTAGCCGAAGAAATAGCGCGCATATGTGCTGCTTTGACAGGCGCTTACAGTGTAACTATGTTTGGCGGGGTAGAACAACTCTTAAAATTCGGGAATGACGAGCAAAGGAAGAAATGGCTGCCTGAAATTGCCAGAGGAAAGTTGGGTGCTATCTGTATTACTGAGCCTGGCGTAGGTTCAGATGCTGCAAGCATAGAAACAACTGCAACACTGAAAGGCAATGACTACATTCTTAATGGTAAGAAACGATTTATAACAAACGCTGGTGTAGCCGACATTTATTGCGTTTACGCTAAAACAAGCGACAAACCAGAAGACAAGGCAAGGTATAAGCATCTTAGCGCATTCATAGTTGAAAAGAATACGCCTGGCTTCAGCGTCGAGAAGATTAACGAATTGGGCGGATGGGTCGGCCTACCGAACGGATATCTTGACTTCGACGACGCAAGAGTGCCATTAGAAAATAGGCTAGGCGAAGAAGGCGGTGGATGGGAAGTCATTGTCGATGGACTAAACTTTGAAAGAAACCTATTTGCAGCTGGAATGTTAGGTCCAATGCGAGAAGCCATAAAATATGCTGTTAGCCATTCGCAGAGAAGGATTCAATTTAATCAGCCAACGATTGAGTCTGAAGTTATTCAGTTCAAAATCGCAGACATGATTGCAAAGTTACAGACCGCAAGATTACTTGTATATTATGCGGCTAACTTAATGGACATAAATGTAGACGCGGTTTTAGCTGCAACCCTCGCCAAACTATACGCCTCAGAAACCTACAGAGAACTATTGTCAGATGCAATTCAAACGATGGGCGGCGACGGCTGGACAAGATTCTACCCGGTTGAAAACTTTATGAGAGATGCAAAAGTAAACGAAATGGGCGCAGGAACAAGCGAAGTCATGAGAATGGTTATTTACCGACAAGGAACAAGAGCCTTAGCAGAAGATTTTAAGATGCCACCTCGACGAATAAACGAAAAACTAGGCATACCCACTTCCACTCTGAAGCCTTGGACAACAACCGAAGTCAACGAAAAAACAGTGCTCGAAATGTTTGCAGAAGACTATAGAGTTAATCCAGGACTTTACGTGAGCCGTGCTGACATGAAAGCAAGTCTGATAGGCGCAAGTGATGAGCAAATAGACAAACTGTTAACAGGGCTTGAATCAAAAGGTTTAGTCAAATTGTTTAGAGATAGAAAAGGCACTATTTCACTTGCAAAGGCAACGTATGAAGGATTGAAGAAGGCAAAGCCACAAGAATATTACAAATGGTTCCCAGAGTGGATAAAAAAACAAAAACTCTTTTAAAATACACCCTTACTGTTCCTTTTTTTTTCTAAAGAATTTCTTGCAGAATCCCTTCTCCAAGCATGCTTTGAGACATGCATTTTCAATCATTAGCTATCCCTTCTTTCTTAAGAGACAGACAAAATTTAATGTGACCGCAGTCATAGCTTGATAAGTTTTAATGGGAGGGATTTACTCTGGTTGAAAAGAGCTTGTTGGAAAGAAAGCAGCCTAAGGTAGCTGAAGCGTTTGGAAAGCTTTTTCAAGCGTCTTTTGTTGAAGGAACGTTGCCACGCAAGATCAAAGAACTCATTGCAATGTGTATGGGCTTAGCCGTCAATTGTCCTGAATGCTCTAAAGGACACGCTGAAGAGGCTCTAAAGGCTGGAGCCACTGAAGATGAAGTAGCGGAAGCTTTGGCGGTTGCTTTAATATTTGTCGGTGGCCCAATCTTTCGAAGAAGTAAAGCAATAGAAGAGATGCTTGAAGGTAGTGAATAGTTTCCCCCTAGGAATTGAATCGATAGACGAAGGGGGAGTCATCTAGAATTCCTCTTTTTCTTTTCTGTTTCAACAATATCGATTAAGAGTCTTAAATTCACATAGGTTCCAACATGTATGCCAAAGCGCTCGACTAACCTCAGACTTTATCGTCTACTTAGCTGAATGAACAAAAACTCTTTTAGCAAAAACGATATAACCCTTACTCTTTTATTTTTCAAAACCATTTAGTCTGCAGAGGAAAAGCAGATGGCCCAAATTAGAAGTCTCCTAGAAGAAGTGAAATTTGGATATGAATGCGCTCCTTACCCATGGGAGACAATAAGCGAACTTGCAGTTTACGTTGAAAAAGAAGGTTTCGACTCTTTCTGGATGCCCGACCATACGGTTGGGTTTGGAATAAGAAACTGGGACTCCATGGAAGCATGGTCTGTTCTATCTGCCATCGCACTGAAGACAACAAGAATAAGATTGGGTACATGCGTTAGCGACACGTATAGGCATCATCCCGCGGTTTTAGCTCAAATGGCAACCACATGCGACATAATTTCAAATGGGCGAGCAATTTTGGGTATAGGCATAGGAGAAGCAATGAATCTTAACCCATATGGCATAGTTTGCGATCATCCAGTTTCAAGAACCATCGACGCCCTACATGTAATTAAGAGGCTTTGGACAGAAGACGTAGTTGACTATAATGGTCCCTACCATAAGCTGCAAAGAGCCTTTTTACAGCCAAAGCCAATTCAGCAACCTCACGTTCCAATATTTATCGCTGGGAATTCGCCTAGAACAATGAGAATGGTTGCCGAATTTGGCGACGGCTGGGTTCCTGCCTCTATGCAGCCAGAAGAGTATAAGGAAAGTTTGAGTTATGTTTTTGATGAAGCCTCTAAAGCTGGAAGATTTTGGGATGGAATGGGCTGGGATAAGAGACCAGAAATTGAGCCTGCACTTTTCATTTATGTTGTTATAGCCAAAGATTATGACACTGCGAGACAACTTGTGCTTTTGCCTGCTAAACTCTATTTGCTTTCAAGACCAAGAATCATCGAAAGACTTGGCTACACGGTTCCTACTAAAGAGTTTGATATGACAGAGAGTCTTGTTTTTAATGTGGAAGTTGCTGACAGACTGTTAGCGAAAGCGAAAGAAATACCTGATGAAGTGGTTGACAAGTCGCCTATCATCTTTGGCTCCCCGGACGACGTTATTGGAAAGATCGAAAAATATATAGAGACAGGTGTACGACACTTTATTACGCCATTTTTTGTTTCTCCAAAAATGATGGAGGAAACATGTAGCCTTTTCGCAGAGAAAGTTATATCCTACTTCAAACATGCATGACAAATCAAGACAGATTAAGGGATTGATATGAGAAAGGTTGCAATTGTTGGTGTTGGGCAAACAAAGTTTGGTGAACGTTCTGATGCCTCTATCAAGGAAATAGCGTTTGAGGCTTTTAGAGAGGCTATAGAAGATGCACGTATAACGTCTAAGGAGATTGGGGCTTCAGTTGTTTGTTCTGCTTCGCATTATGATAAGCAAAGGTCGCCCGCAGGCGTAATTGCCGAATACTTGGGATTAAACCCTCAACCAACTTTCACGGTTGAAGCTGTCTGCGCATCAAGTGGAGTCGGGGTGAGAACAGCTTGGGCACTGATAAGTTCTGGATTGCATGACGTTGTCGCAGTAGTGGGCTTCCAAAAAATGACTGAGCTCAGGTCAGATGAGGTTCAGGAAGTCATGGGCAGATCGGGCGATGTTATGTGGGAATCGCCTTTCGGAACTACGATGCCCGCTTATTTTGCTATGTACGCAAATGCACATATGAACAAGTATGGCACAACAGAAGAAAACTTTGCGGAAGTTGCGGTAAAGAATTATCATTATGGGGCAAAGAATCCGAAGGCAATGTTTCAGAAAGAAATCACTTTAAATGACGTTTTAACGTCACGTCCGATAGCAAGTCCATTGAAACGTTATGATTGCTGTGCCAACAGCGACGGTGCTGCATGCTTGATTTTGGCAAGCGACACGGTGGCAAGAAAGGTTACGGACATTCCTATTTGGATTGCAGGCTTAGGATTAGCTTCTAGTCCTATGACTTTGACCAGTCGAAGTCTGCCTCTTACATCTTTTACTTGCACTGTTGAGGCTGCTAAGCAAGCGTTTAGAATGGCGAAGATAGAGGCAAAGGATGTGGATGTTGCTGAGGTGCATGACTGCTTTACCATAACTGAAATCATAAACTATGAAGACTTGGGCTTTGCTAAAAGAGGGGAAGGTGGCAAACTGGTTTCAGAAGGGCATACATACGTTGGTGGAAAAATTCCTGTAAATGTTGATGGTGGTTTGTTAGCTAAGGGTCATCCAGTGGGCGCTACCGGTGCTTCTCAGATTAGGACTATTGTGCAACAGTTGAGAGGTGAAGCGGGTCAAACGCAGGTTGCTGGTGTAAAAATCGGATTGGCGCACAATCTGGGTGGAATAGGCATGTACTGCAATGTAACCATTCTGACAGTTTAGGTGAAAGATTATGGGTCTTGAAAAGTTTGGGAAAGTAAACTTTGTGGCGGAAACTAAAGTTAAGGATTTCATCAAATTCTTAGAAGACGGAAAAATAGTTGGAACCAAGTGTAAGAAGTGTGGTAAAGTGTATTTTCCGCCCAGAACAGACTGTGACTCATGCTTGTCTAGCGATGTAGAATGGGTGCCTCTAAGCGGCAAATGCAAACTAATTACCTATACAGTTGTGCATTTTGCTCCACCACGATTTAGATGTGATTGTCCATACAATCTGGCTGTTGCAAAGTTCGTTGAAGGTCCGATGGTGTTTGCACCGTTAAGTAAGGATGTTAAGCAGGAAGAAATCAAAATCGGCATGAGCCTAAAACTAGTGGTAACCAAACTTTTAGGTGACAAAATCGTATACGAACTAAAAAAATAAATTTTGAATATTTCTCTAGATATAGATGCTACAGTAAAAGTTAGAATAGGACTTAAAGAATAGAGATATGCTGTCACCGAAGACTAGGTTGCATATCTTTGTTCTATTTCTTGATTGTAGGTTATTTTGGAATTTAATCGAAGATTCTTCAGCAAATCATAAATACCAGAAACATCGATAGTAGTATTGATCCATATGAGAGCGAAAATGGAATCATTGGTAATATTTTCCTTGGTGTTATTCATAGTTTCTTCGGTAAGCATATTGACATCTTCTAATATTGTGTTGGCTACGCCAGCAAATTGGAGTGAAGTAATAAGATTTACCGGTACAGGGAGTCACTCATACAACACAACTTTCTTCACATGTAGCCATGTTGAATGGCGAATCAGATGGGAGTATGTTCCACACCCGGTTTTTCCTGAGCTAACAGCGTTGAATGTTTTCACTTATCCTCAAGGAGAAACTGAAATATTTATAGACTGGATTTTTCACATAGGAGCTACCAATACTAGCGGGATCTCGTATATTCACAACAGGGCGGGCACGTTTTACATGACCATTTCTACAGCAAATACACAAAGCTATGCGATAATCGTAGAACAAGATTTGGATTCTATTCCAGAATTTCCATCATTAATAGCTCTACCACTATTCATGATAGCAACACTACTAGTAGTCATATTCTACAAAAGAAAACATTCTATGTAGTAAAAGAAGGAACCTGTTAAGATACAAAGTATTCCTACGTTATTTGCGCCAACGTATGTGCAGGTGCGTGTATGATAACTATAGGCACCTCTAATATATTAGAACTCCT
>Ga0315314_1004245_pt1 | contig 10831 bp, 18 predicted proteins | sample TDP9_MG_FD_203631 | JGI IMG/M metagenome (GOLD analysis project Ga0315314, IMG submission 203631) | Freshwater sediment microbial communities from Lake Towuti, South Sulawesi, Indonesia - TDP9 | ecosystem: Environmental > Aquatic > Freshwater > Lake > Sediment | place: Indonesia: South Sulawesi... | reverse complement strand
CAATGCCAGAATGGGGATACTCAATAACCGACCTAGACCCAGAAAAAACCGTCAAGTCCGCTGGGCGAGAACTCAGAATATCCCATAAAGCAGCCAGAGAAGTGTGCAAAGCCATAAAGGACATGACACTAGACCAAGCCAAAACATACCTAAACAAAGTCATACTAAAAAAACAACCAGTCCCCTTCCGCCGATACAAGAAAAAACTCGGACACCGACACGGCGTAGAAAAAGGCTTCTTTGCGGCTAGATATCCAGTCAAAGCAGCCCAAAAAATACTGCGTATATTAGAGGGCGCCGAAGCCAACGCCGAGTTTAAGGGCTTAGACCCAGAAAGACTGCACATAATTCACGCAGCCGCCTATCCTGGCATGAAGCTCAAGAGGTTTACACCAAGAGCCTTCGGGCGTTCATCGCCTAAGATTCAAACCCTAACCCATGTCGAACTAGTTTTGGAACAGGCCGAGGAGAAAACAGAGTAGATGTCCGTTGTAAAACATTTTGTGAGCGAATCATTAAAAAAGGCTGAAATCAACGAGTTTTTGTCGAATCAGTTTGAAAAAGCCGGATACGGTGGAGTAGACATCGCCAAGACACCGTTGGGAACACATATCGTTGTCTACGCCATGAGACCCGGCTTAGTAATAGGAAGAGGCGGCGAAACCATAAAAGAACTCGCCACCGTTCTCGAACAAAAATTCGGGCTGCCAAACCCCCAGATCTCAGTAGCCGAGATCGAAGTGCCCGAACTCAACGCCTACGTTATAGCCTCCCGAGTAACATCCGCCCTAAAACGTGGAGTACACTTCCGAAGAGCCGGATTCTGGGCGCTCCAACAGGTGATTGAAGCTGGTGCCCTAGGCGCAGAAATCATCATACGGGGAAAACTGCGCACCGAACGAGCCAGATATGAAAAATTCCGCGACGGATACCTTCCCAAGAGCGGCGACCCAGCTCTCAAATTTCTGCATGAAGCCGTGCTGCACGTTCAGCTGAAGCCGGGTATATACGGGGTTAAAGTTCGTATCATGCCTCCTGAAGCAAAGTTTCCAGATCAGGTACAGCTGTCTGAGATGATACCTGAAGAAGGTGTTGAAAGGGCAGAAAAGGCAGAGGAAAAGGCAACGGAAACAGCAGAAGCTAGCGCAGAACTCGAGAAGCCCGAAGAAGCTGTAACCAAAGAGGTCAAAGAAGCAAGAAAGCTAAAGAAAAAGACGGAGGCTCCAGAGAAAGAGGCCCAGCCTGAAGCGTTGGAACAGAAAACTGAGGAGGCTGAATAATAGACGTGCCGATTCTGAGAGTCAAAGAAATAAGGGACATGTCCCACGAAGACCGGCAAAAAAGACTGAGCGAACTTCAAACAGAACTGACGAGGCTCAAGACCATGATAAAGGCAGGCGGCTCAATCGAAAACCCTGCTAGAGTGCGTGAATTACGCAAGACCATAGCACGTGTTCTAACAATCGAAAACGAACCAGCACCAGTCAAGAAAGAGAAGAAGAAGCAAGCGAAAGAGAAGAAGAAAAAGGCGAAGAAGCCAAAGGAAGAGGAAACGGAATGAAAACTGTCTTGGCTGTTGTTCAGGGCGAATTTATAGGGCTCAAGGCAAAGGTTGTGAAGAGTGTCAATCCCAGTTGTGTAGGCATTTTAGGCCAGGTTGTGGATGAAACACGCAACACGCTTGTGATTAGGAAAAGCGCTGAAGACAAGGTAATCGTCAAGGAAGGCACGGTTTTCCAGTTCGCTCTACCTGACGGTACAGTCGTTGAAATCGAAGGTAACACCATTTTGGGTCGTCCAGAGGACCGAGTGAAAAAGAGACCGAAGAGGCGATGGTGAGACATGGCAACGCTGGAATTGAAGAAGCCCAAGAAATCTTGCGACGACAGAAACTGTCCTTTTCATGGCAGTCTCTCGATTCGCGGACGTGTTTTGGACGGCGTTGTCATAAGCGCCAAGATGGACAAAACTGTTGTTATACGACGTGACTATCAGTTTTATGTGCGCAAGTTCAAGCGGTATGAGCGCAGGCACACTCACATCAGCGCTCACAGTCCACCGTGCCTTAACGTGAAAGAAGGCGAACGCGTACGAATCGCTGAGTGCCGTCCACTGAGCAAAACCGTCTCATTTGTTGTTGTAGAAAAGCTGGAGGAAAAGTAGGGTGGCAGCAAGAGCGAAGGGACGAGCACTTGTTGCTAAAGGAATGGTTGCACAGCGCTTCAAAATCTCACGTGGCATACCAGCGGGGTCAATTGTGAAGTGCGCCGACAATAGTGGAGCAAGAGCCCTTCGCGTAATTCAGGTCATGAGGTACAAAGGTCGATTAAAGCGTGTACCAGCCGCCGCTGTGGGTGATATGGTGACCGTTTCTGTTAGACGTGGCACGCCTGACATGAGGAGAAAAATTTTTCAAGCGGTGTTAGTTCGGCAGAGAAAGCCATACCGCCGCAACGACGGTGTTTGGATTCAATTTGAAGACAACGCTGCCGTGGTTATGACGCCTGAGGGCGATATGCGTGGCTCGGAAATCAGGGGACCAGTTGCCAAGGAGGCGGCTGAGATTTGGTCCAGAATCGCAAGCGCCGCCAGCATAATTGTTTAGGAGGAGTAACAAATGAAAACAGTTCAGCCCAGAAAACAACACAAAATGTTGTATCAAGCGCCCGCGCACATGCGCTACAAGCATTTTTCGGCATCTCTTTCACCCTCTTTGAAGACCACGCATCATGTTAACTCGATTCCTGTCAGAACAGGTGACACTGTGAGGATAATGCGTGGCGACCGAAAAGGAAGCGAAGGCAAGGTCACTAGAATTGACCGCAAAAAATATCGCATATTCGTTGAGGGAATCACACGAGAGAAGGTAGACGGTTCAGCAGTTCTTATTCCAGTTCATCCGTCAAAGGTTGTTATTACCAACCTCAGCCTTGATGACCGATGGCGCAGAGAATCCCTGAAAGCGGAGGTTGTGAAAGAAGCGGAAAAACCCGCTGAAGAGGTTAAGAAACAACGAAAGGAAGAGAAAGCCACGCAAAACTCCCTCCGAAAAAGCCAAGACGCCTCGAAAAAGAAAGGTGAAAACACCGACAGAAGAGACGGAAGAAATGACGAAAGGAGAGACCGCAAGTGGGTAAAAAGGGTGGAAGACGACACCTAAAGCGCAAGCCAGCGCCCGCATTCTGGCCTATCCATAGGAAGGAAGCGGTTTGGACAGTTAAGCCAAACCCAGGTCCTCATCCGATTGCTCAATCCATTCCGTTAACGCTTGTTCTACGCGACATACTTGGACTAGCAAAAACAAGAGGTGAGGTTAAGGCTGTTCTTTCTCACGGAGAAGTGACGGTGGACGGGAGTATTCGGAGGGAGGAACTGTTTCCAACGGGTTTTATGGACGTAGTTTCCATACCCAACGTAGAGAAATGGTACCGTGTGTTGCCGTCTGAGAAGGGATTGATGCTTCATCCCATAAGCAAGGACGAGGCGGGATTCAAACTCTGCAGGGTTGAGGGCAAAACCGTTTTGAAGGGCGGAAACGTGCAACTCAACCTGCACGACGGAAGAAACCTGCTGGTAAGGGTTAAAGACCCGAGCAAGCCAGAGGAAGATGTTTTCGACACGCTTGACACCGTGAAGATTAGTCTCCCAGCTCAGGAAGTTTTGGGTCACTTTAAACTACAAGAAGGTGCTCCAGCCCTGATTCTTGGCGGCAAGAACATTGGCATACACGGCAAGGTTGTGGCTGTAGAGCGCCGAGAGAGACAGAAGAGGAAGAACGCCCTCGTCACGATAGAAGACCCAAGGGGTAATCGTTTCCAAACTACTGCTGAATTGGTGTTTGTGGTTGGCGACACTAGGCCTCATATTTCGCTGCCAGAGGTGTCTTGAGCGTGGCTGTGAAAGAGGTGTCCGAGAAGCATTCGACGAATCCCATGTTGAAGCCAAGAATTGAGAAAGTCATAGTTAACATGTCGGTGGGCAAGTCTGGTGAGCCCTTAGAGAAGGCGGCTACGGTGCTCGAACAGTTGACGAGGCAGAAACCTTCCAAACGCAAGGCTAAGAAAACCATTCGCGACTTCGGCGTAAGAAAAGGAGAGCCCATCGCCTGCATGGTCACCTTACGAAAGGAGAAGGCGAAAGAGTTTCTCAAAAGAGCCTTGCAGGCGGTTGAAAACAGGGTTTCAAAGGAGTCCTTTGATCAGCACGGCAATTTCTCCTTCGGTATTAAAGAGCACATTGACATTCCGGGCACCAAGTACGTGCCTGAGTTGGGCATTCACGGAATGGACGTTTCAGTTGTCTTATCGAGACTTGGGCAACGAGTCAAGTATAGGCACAGAGCCAAGTCTAGGGTGGGTGCAAAACACAGACTTACCCCTGATGAAGCAATGCAACTCGTTGAAGAGGAGTTTGGAATACAAATAACATAGTGTTTGAGGATGCAAACATGGTTAAACAGAAGCCTAAAAAAGAACGCAAGTATGGTAAGGGTAGTCGCCCATGTCGAAGATGCGGCTCATACGGCCCAATCATTCGGCGATATGATTTAAACCTGTGTCGCCAATGCTTCCGAGAAGTCGCAAAGCAACTGGGCTTCAAGAAATACCAGTAAGAGGGAAAAAGTGAAAACATGACCGCGGTGGACACGTTGTCAAACGGGTTGACAACATTAATGAACAATGAGTTGCGAAATAAACCGAGCTGTGTTATTAGTCCTGCCTCTAAACTTTTGGGACGTGTCCTACGGGTTCTTCAACTAAGCGGTTACATCGGTGAGTTTGAGTTCATCGAAGACGGACGCGCCGGCAAGTTTAAGGTGCAATTGTTGGGGCGAATCAACAAGTGTGGAGCCATAAAACCTCGTTACGCGGTCAAGGCAGACGAGTTTGAAAACTGGGAGAAAACCTACCTCCCAGCTCGAGAAATGGGCATCATAGTTGTTTCTACTCCCTTTGGTGTGATATCACACAAAGAGGCTAAAGCGAAAAGCGTTGGAGGCAGACTGCTGGCGCTAGTCTATTAGGGAAGTGTCAAACGGTTGAGAGCTGTGGAAGCGGTCAAAACCATCGAGGTTCCAGGCGGAGTCGAAGTCAAGCTGGAAAACCGAAAGTTGTCCGTGAAGGGAGAGAAAGGAACCCTGACACGAGACTTCTCCGAGGCGCCAATAGCTCTCAAACTGGAAGACAGACAGATTATGGTTCAAGCCAGCTGGCCTCGCAAGCGAGAAGCCGCCTTGGTGGGCACGGTTTTCGCTATAATCCAGAACATGATTACCGGCGTAACTAAAGGGTACACGTACAAGCTCAAGGTTGTTTTCTCGCACTTTCCAATATCGGTTAAAGTTAAGGACAACGTGGTTTCAATTGAGAACTTCACGGGTGAGCGGAGTCCTCGATTTGCAAGGGTAATGGGCGACACTAAGGTTCTGACTAAAGAAGACGATGTAATAGTTCAAGGCATCAACCGAGAAGATGTGAGCCAAACAGCCGCCAACATCGAACGCGCCACCAAAGTGAAGATCAAAGACCCAAGAGTCTTCTTGGACGGCATCTTCGTCTACGAGAAGAAAGAGGGCATGGAAGCATGAGCCAGGAACCAACCAGAGAACAAGCACTCAAACTACGGGCACGACTAAAAAGCAAGAAACCCACTTTCAGAAGACAAGAGAGCTGGCGCTACAAACGAGTGTCCCAAATCTGGCGGAAACCAGACGGTATTGACAGTAAAATGCGCCGAAAAGTCAAGGGCTGGCCCAAATCAGTAGAGGTTGGTTACAGAGGCCCAAAAAAAGCTCGCGGTCTTCATCCTTCTGGCTATGAGGAAGTTATGGTGAGAAACGCAGACGAATTGGCAGAGATTGATCCCAACACTCAAGCCGTACGAATTGCTCACACGGTTGGAATGAAGAAACGTGCTGAGATTTCTGTTCGAGCGGGTGAAGGACACATTCACATTCTGAATCCGTTGCCTGAAGAAAAACCCGAGGAGAAACCCGAAGAAGAGGCAGAAGAAGCCGCTGCCGAAGAGGAAGCAACCGAAGAAACTGAGTTGGAAGCAGAGACAGAAGCAGAGCAGATGACGAAAGAAACAGAGGAAAAAGGTACTGGAGAAGAAAAATAAGAAATGAGCCTGACAAGTCAACGGCGCCTCGCTGCAGGGCTCCTTAAGGTGGGCTTAAACAGGGTTTGGATCGACCCAAATCGAATCGAGGACGTGGAAGTAGCCATAACTCGTGCAGAGATTAGAAAACTCATTCACGAAGGCGCCATCAGACACCTGCCAGCCAAGGGTGTGAGTCGCGCTCGAGCGCGGGTATTGCATGAAAAGAAGAAGAAAGGGCTTAGGCGTGGACCAGGAACAAGAGAGGGTTCAAGTCGTGCCAAAGTTACCAGAAAGGAGGCTTGGATGCACAAGATTCGTGCCTTGAGGAAGAAGCTGCGAGAATGGAAGACCAACCGTGCTATATCTGAAGATAATTATCGGCATCTCTACATGGTGGCGGGCAGTGGGGCGTTCGGCTCAATAGCGGATATGGAGCGCTACGCCAAAACTCACGGCATTTGGAGGAAACGATAAAAACATGGCGACTGGTCCAAGTTACAGAGTTCCTTTTAGGCGAAGAAGAGAGGGCAAAACCGACTATCAACTGCGACGAGGTCTGATTCTTTCAGGACTACCCCGTTTGGTGATTAGAGGGTCGCTGCGAAACCTGACAGCTCAGATGGTTAAGGCTGAACCAGACGGCGACAAAGTCGTAGCCTGTGCTTACTCGAGCGAATTAGCAAAAAAATATGGCTGGCTCGGAGACACGGGCAATCTATCCGCAGCTTATTTGACTGGTTTGTTGTGCGGGTTCAGAGCTGGGGAACAAGGGATCAAAAACGCTGTTTTAGACATTGGCGTACAGTTTCCCTCTAAGGGTTCAAGGATTTTTGCAGCCCTAAAAGGTGCGCTGGATGCTGGAATAACAATTCCATTTGACAAGGAAAGATTGCCAGATGAAAAAAGAATAGCGGGTCAACACATAGTGGAACACGCAAAACTTCTGTCTTCAAACCCAGAGGCATATCAGAGAAGATTTTCTGTGCATCTAGCCCGAGGCTTGAAACCCGAGGAAATCAACGCGCATTTTGTGCAGGTTAAGGAAACAATCATTTCGTCTTCGAAGAAGGCTACATCCCCAAAAGAAGTCGAGGCTACGCCTTCGGCTGAAGAGAAACAAGAAAGCAAACCACAGGAGACAATGGAGGAAGAGTAATGGCGCGTAGGGGTGGAAGAGGAAGGGGCGGGGGACAAGGTGAGAGGAGAGCAAGCGAACGTGCCGAAACCTGGGTTCCACGCACGCGGCTTGGGAAAATGATTCAGGAAGGACGAATTTCCTCGATGGAAGAGATCTTTACCGAAGGCTTGAAAATAAGAGAACCAGAGATAGTTGATGTCCTCTTGCCCGACCTACAGGAAGAGGTCATTAACATCAATTTGGTGCAGAAGCAGACGGATGCCGGAGAGAAGTCTCAGTTTAAGGCGATTGTGGCGGTCGGTAACCGAGATGGTTACGTTGGTCTGGGCTCTGGCAAGGCGAAGCAGGTGCGCACAGCCATTGAGAAAGCCGCCATGGACGCCCGCCTGAACATCACCCTAGTGCGTCGTGGCTGTGGCAGTTGGGAATGTGGATGTGGCAAGCTGCATTCGCTTCCTTTTCAAGTCTATGGCAAGTGTGGCGGCGTTGAAATCTTGTTAGTTCCTGGACCCAGAGGATTGGGCACGGTTGCCAGTGAGGGTGCGAAGGTTATATTGGGTTTAGCTGGCGTGAAAGACATTTGGACGCGGAGTTTCGGGTCGACACGAACTATTCCTTCTTTTGCTTGTGCGGTTTTTGACGCTTTGAGGAAGACGTACAGTTACGTGACTCCTACGGAGTGGGTGAGATAAACGCTATGGAGCAGCAACCCAAGCCTAAGAAATGTTTAGCGGTGGTCCGAATTCGAGGCGTCAGCGACATTTACAGGGAAATCAAGGAAACCATGAACATGCTTCACCTCAGAAAAAACTGTCAGGCTACGCTTATTGATGATCGACCGTCATATTTGGGTATGTTACAGAAAGCGCAGAGCTATTTAACCTGGGGAGAGGTTTCTAAGGAAACCTTAACTTACCTATTACAAAAGCGAGGAAGACTGGTGGGCAACAGGAAACTGACTGACGATTACGCCCAAAAGGTTGGAAAGAAATCTTTGGATGAATTGGCTGAAGCCCTTTATAGAGGAGAAATGGAGTTTCAGAGTTTACCTAACATAAAGCCCATCTTCCGTCTTCACCCGCCGAGCCGCGGTTACAAGGGTAAAGTTAAGAGAAGCTATGCTTCTGGCGGAGCAGCGGGATACAGGGGCGAAACTATCAACAGTCTGCTAGAAAAGATGATTTAAGAAGAACAGCCCTGACATTTTAGAGTAGGCACGCAGAGATTTGCACTCTACCGACCTTATCGAAATCTCCTGCAAAGTCGGATTTTCCTAGAAAATTGATATGCCAATAAAACAATAGACAACAAAATAATCCAAAATCTGAAATTCGGTTCGTTCTATCACAAGAATTAGGTTTTTCATATGAGTAATGGGACACTTAAAGAACTCGAAAGACTCATGAATAAAGAATTGAAGGCTAGAGGATTGAACATACCGGTTGAAATTAAGGCTATACGGTCAAAACCCCGAAGCTTATGAACACAATATTCTCTATGACAAGATTCCAAGTCAAAACGAAAAGAACAAGATAAATGATGCTCTTAGCACAGCAATAAAAAATGGAAAAAAGAAAAGAAAGTCTCCAGCCAGATTCTGATGAAGTTTTTAAGCAAAGACATCAGATTAGAATCTATGTCTCTGTTAACCGAGAAAGACGAAGAATTTCAGATGCTTATTGAAGTTGCTGAGGAATATTCACGGCAAAAGAGCGAAAAGACACCACAAACCAAATCTGGTAAAGCAACTGAAATTGTGATCCGTAACCATCTTCTAAAAAGAGGGTTCAATCTAACCCTAAATCCCAACGTGAAAATTCAAGGTTCAGAAATAAGGAATGACTTGCTTTTGCTGAAGCCTAAAGTTAACCCAAGCAAGTTAATGTATGCACCTAACGAAGTGGATGTGGTCTTAGAAATCAAGAATAATGCTGTCGGAGACCAATCAATGGGAATAAAAATAAATTTGGATGAGTTAAGCAGAATTTCAGAGAATTTGAGCTTTGCCGTAGTTGTTCTTTCTGAGAGAAAAGGATACACACATGAGATAACTGAAGAAAAACTGAGAAACAAGAAGTATCGAGTCTTTACATTGGTTTCTCGTAAGGAATATCCTAAAGGTGGACTGTATCTCAAAGATGCAGTCATGGAAATGCTGAGAAAGAAAGAAATGACAAAAACGAGAGAATGGGACAAACTTATTGAATACTTGAAAGTCTAGAACACTCTGCTATCAGTCTTTATAAGTTTCGAAGCCATGGTATTCAATGGCATATCAGCACTCTAGGATTATTTGACTTAACTCCCGCAAACTACCCTCTTTTTTCTTCTCTTGTATAGCTGCACGCGGTTAGATCTTTCCAAGATATTTTGACAGTCTTTCCTTCAGGATTCTTGTTAGTTCTGGATCACCCTTCAAGTAATGGTCATCAATATCCAACACAATGATCTTATTTTCAGCCTTTTGATCAATCTGCTTGAGCGCCTCTCTGTGATGCTCCTCCATCACGAAAATGATGTCAGCCCAATCTATCAATTCCTTAGATACAACGGTTCGAGCACCTGTCCAAGTACCAGCAGATTTCACTTGAAAGCCTTCTTTTCCGCTTAATAGGGCCTCAGCAGTTGGACTTCTATCAATGTTGCCGCTACAAACAAACAACACTCTTTTTGCCAGATATTTGCACCTCATTGACGTTTTGTACGCTCAAGAGAGTAACCTGATAAGAATTATTTCTCTTTCGCGCTCGCCCGTTCTCTTCAGAAGTGTTGGAGGGGGATTTGAACCCAGCCTTCAGTGGCGACATTTCGAGTCGCATCATAAGATTCTTATCGAGCATTGACGAAGATAGAATTGAGGATGGGAAATGAAAATAGGTTCCATCGTTATCAAATGCAGAAACTTTGACGGGATGTTGGCATTCTGGCAGGAGGCGCTGCACTATGTTCCCAAAGAACCTGCGAAGGACGGCTGGGTCATTCTGCGTGACCCTAAAGGGAAAAGCCCCAACATTTCTTTGGACTTGGCGCGCGATAAGGAGCGTTTGGGAAGTAGCAGGCATCCGCGCTTGCACCTCGACCTCTATACCGACGACCAAGAAGGCGAGGTGAAAAGATTGCTTAAAATCGGAGCGACCCGCCACCCCCAGACGTATGACCCTGATGATGACTTTATTGTTTTAGAGGACCCTGACGGCAACCTCTTCTGTGTAGTCCAGACATAACACGCGCTCTCAAGCTATTCGCTTTGATTTCCAGTTTAAATCTTTTTCAGGAACCCAATGGAAAAAAGCCAGGGAGGATTTGAACCCTCACCATCGTGGCGATATCTCCCGCAAACCCCTTTTTTCTTTTGTTTTGTTCTATGCTAGGTATTCGCATTCAATGAAGACAAAAAGAAGAAAGAGAGTTGTTGCATGTTCAAGCTGTTTTTGTTAGTATTCTTGGCTCTTTCCACTCTTCTCGGAGAATGCTATACAAATAGGCATCTCTCAGTTCTCCTCTGAGAAAAAGGTATTTGCGCATTATTCCTTCCTTTTTGAAACCTGCTTTTTCCAGAACCTTTTGAGAAACAAGATTTCTTGTATCTGT
>Ga0315314_1004244_pt1 | contig 10832 bp, 9 predicted proteins | sample TDP9_MG_FD_203631 | JGI IMG/M metagenome (GOLD analysis project Ga0315314, IMG submission 203631) | Freshwater sediment microbial communities from Lake Towuti, South Sulawesi, Indonesia - TDP9 | ecosystem: Environmental > Aquatic > Freshwater > Lake > Sediment | place: Indonesia: South Sulawesi... | reverse complement strand
ACCAAAATTCTATACTTCTCCTTCAGTTCTTGTAGCTAATCGATCTTGTTCTCCACTTTTTCCTCCCGGCGAACCTGAGTTTTTCCAGAAAGGGCAACTGCACTATCTCCTCCTCGCTTTCCCCTTCCTCCCTCACTCGTCCGGGTGCCCGCTCACTTTCGCTGTCCTTCGGACCCGGGGTGCTCGCCATCTCGCGCCCGTCGCTAACATGTCCCGATTTATTCATCGGGACAGCAACCCTTCACTTCTCCTCCCTTAAGGTTACTGTTCGTGGGCTTCGGTCCTTCGGACCCCGGGGCGCTCACCGTCTCGCGCCCGTCGCTACCCGGAGCTCCTTATTCGTCGCTCCAGCGACCCCTCCTGTGAATCAAACGGAAGGGGTGAGATTCGAACTCACGTTCCGATTACTCGGAAACTGGTTTTCAAGACCAGCGCCATCAACCCCTCGGCCACCCTTCCACTTACTCCTTTTTCTCTTCCGATTCTGGGGGTTTTACTCCTTCTCTTTCCCACCTGTTCTTCGATTTCCGCCAGCCAGTGAGTCTCCAGTCGACATGTCTTACATCACGGAGAGCCAGGATTTCCCTCTCTGCCTTCCTCAGTTGATTCGCCACTACAAATTCACTATGTCCGTCTACTTTGTCCCCCGTAAACGACAGTTCCCCTTTGATACAGACTGTATACTTTACTGTATTCACCAACAGTTTAGGGGTATCAATCCAGTTCCTAGTTAAAATTATATTCACCTTATTATTAATTTTCCATGCTTCCACGCCCATCTTAGTCCCTATCAATTATCTCCAATCCCCTCATATAGGGCTGAAGAACTTTGGGAATAATTACTGTCCCCTTCTCAGTTTGATTATTTTCTAAAATGGCAGCAAAAGTTCTACCAATGGCAAGCCCAGAACCATTCAATGTATGGACATATTCCAGTGTTCCCGTCCTTTCGTTCTCATACTTGATATTTATTCTCCTTGCTTGAAAATCTGTAAAGTTACTACAGGAAGAGACTTCCCGCCACCTATTCTCACCAGGCATCCAGGCCTCCAAATCGTAGGTTTTGGCTGCTGCAAATCCTAAATCCCCTGTGCACAGAGCTACAACTCGGTAAGGAATTTCCAATAATTCCAGAACCTTCTCAGCATCGGAGACCAAAACTTCCAACTCTCCATAAGAATCTTCGGGCTTGGTGAACTTTACCAGTTCAACCTTGTTAAACTGGTGATTCCTGATCAACCCTTTAGTGTCCTTGCCGTAAGAACCTGCCTCTCTACGAAAACATGGTGTATAAGCTACATAATTCAAAGGTAGGTCTTTTTCCTTTAGAATTTGATTCTTATGGAGATTGGTCAGAGGCACTTCACCAGTGGGAATCAAATAGAGGTCATCGTCTTTGCACCTGTAAAGTTCTATCGAAAACTTGGGAAGCTGCCCTGTTCCTATCATGCTCTCGCCACTGACCATAAAGGGCGGCAATACCTCCTTATACCCTCTTTTAGTATGTAGATCAAGCATGAAATTAATCAGTGCCCTTTCCAGCCTCGCTCCCTCTCCTCGCAGGAGGGTAAACCGGGAACCGGAAATCTGGGAAGCCATGGGAAAATCGAGGATTCCCAAACTCTCCCCCACCTCCCAATGTTCACGAGGCTCAAAATTTAACCCCTTCTTCTCTGGTTTCCCTTCTCTTACAACCTTATTATCCTCAGGCGTTCTTCCCACAGGCACAGATTTGTGAGGAGAATTGGGGATCATTAAAAGAAGATTTCTTGTCTTCTCCTGAAGTTCTCTTAACTTATCATCTAACTCTTTTATACGCTCAGAAACTCTCTGCATCTCTCCAATCAATTCCTTAACTTCCTTCCCTTCCTTCTTCAATTTTCCTATCTCTTCCGAAGCCTCATTCCTTCTATGTTTCAAATCTTCCACTTCAACTAAGATTTTCCTCCGCTCCCCATCCAACTGGAGAAGTTCATCGAGAGAAAACTTCTCTCCCCGTTCTTTTAAGCTCTTGTTCACTTTTTTTATATTTTCTCTGATGAATTTTAAGTCGAGCATTTATCCTTTAATCACCCCAATTGGTCTCATTTTGGCTACTTTCCCAGAAATGCCCGCATTGTGACAAACATCCACTACTTCATCGACGTCCTTATAGGCGCTGGGCGCTTCCTCTGCCAATGTTTTATATCCTTTTGCCTGAATAATGATGCCTCTTTCTCTCAGCTCCCTTTGCAACTCCTGGCCGCGAACATCTTGCAAAGCTCTTGTTCTAGACATCACTCTCCCTGCACCATGGCATGTACTCCCCCAAGTCTCCTCTATAGCTCTTTGGGTGCCCACCAAAACATAGGAGTTGGACCCCATCGTGCCCGGAATAATAACCGGCTGTCCTACATCATCATAATCATGAGGCACGTCAGGATGTCCTGCCGGGAAGGCTCTGGTTGCGCCCTTTCTATGTATACAGAGGGTTCTCTTCTTTCCCTCTACGAGGTGCTCTTCAATCTTTCCAATATTGTGTGCCACATCGTATATGAGAACCATCCCCAAGTCTTTAGGAGCGGCCTTAAGCACCCTTTCAAAAGTATCTCTTGTCCAATGCATTATGCACTGCCTGTTTGCCCAGGCATAATTAGCTGCACACCTCATTGCTTTTAGGTAGTCTTGACCTTCTACTGACTCTACCGGTGCACAAGCTAGCTGTCGGTCGGGAAGACTGATGTTATATTTTCTTACAGCATCCCCCATTACCCTGAGATAATCGTCACAAATCTGATAACCAAGCCCTCTTGAGCCAGTATGAATCATCACCGTAATCTGTCCAGGAAATATCCCGAAAACCTCAGCAATCCCTTCTTCGTATATCTCTTCCACAACCTGGATTTCCAGGAAATGGTTTCCTGCTCCCAATGTGCCCAGTTGTTGCCTTCCCCTTTCCAAAGCTCTCTGGCTAACCTTGGTAGCGTCAGCACCCTCCATTGAGCCCTTCTCCTCGGTATGGAGAGCATCTTCGGGAAGCCCGTAACCCCTGTTTATTGCCCATTGGCTACCCTTCTCCAGAACTTCCATTACCTCTTGAGAGGAGATCTTTATTCTTCCTCTAGAACCCACTCCTGAAGGAATGTTTATGAACAATGCAGAGATTAAATCTTGCAGCCTGGGACGAACCTCCTCTTCCTTCAAATTGGTTCTTAGAAGTCTCACTCCACAATTAATGTCGTAGCCGACTCCCCCTGGGGAAATTACACCCCCAGAAGCTATGTCCATTCCTGCCACTCCACCAATGGCAAACCCATAACCCCAGTGTATATCGGGCATGGCCATCGATTTTCCCACAATTCCTGGAAGATAGGCCACATTGGTTACCTGAACAGGGGTTTTGTCCATCCTGATGTGGTCGAGCATCCTTTCATTGGCATAGATTAATCCAGGTACCCTCATCCCTTCTTTCTTAGGAAGTAACCACCTATAGTCATCAATCTTCTCCACTATCCCATGCCACTCTTCTGCCATAATATTCTCCTTTTAGATATCGAATATTACCTCTGCCTGCAAGATTCCCTCAGGAAGAGTAGAATTATCCCCTCTTAGCTTTGAAATTTTCAGCCGGTGATAGGTGGCGGCCTTAAACTCTGTTTCGATCTGGTGTCTTGTAGTATCGAGCTCTTCTCCAGATATCTTTGCTCTCAGATGATTCTCATCTATCTCTGAGACCTCAAATTTTGAGAAAAGCATGCTCTTTGAGGCGGAAAAATAGAGTATCTCGTTCAGCCAGGAGACCAGAAGCTCCTCCACATTCTCTGCCTTCAACCAGATATCCTTTGAATCTTTAGGGCTGACCTTCTCCAAATCTGTAATCAAACTTGCCATTCCATAGGCCGCGTTTGTAAATAGCTCGGCCAAATCTTTACCATATGCTTTTATTCCCATATCTGCAGTATGATTAATTACTTCAAATCGCTTCACACCTTTTCCTCATTCTCTTTGACCACACTGGCAATGGCAACCAATCTATCCCCTTCCTCAAGTCTTATTAGTCTCACACCTTTAGTACTTCTGCCTATCAGTCGAATACCTTTCACGGGTTGCCGTATGAATAGACCACGAGAGGTGACTAACATTACATCGTCTCCCTCGGTTACCCTTCTTATTCCCACTACCTCACCGTTCCTGTGGTCAGTTATTATGTTAATCACGCCCTTACCCCCTCGTGTCTGTAGCCTATGTTTATCCACGGATGTCCTCTTCCCATAACCATTGGCTGTGGCAGTCAGGAGCGTATCACTTTTCTTTACTATTTCCATACCCACCACTTTATCCCCTTCTCCCAGCCTTATACCTCTTACTCCTTGTCCCGTACGACCAATAGAACGCACTTCCTCTTCGGCAAAATGGATGGCCTTCCCTTTTTTGGTGCCGATAATTACCTCCTCTTTGCCGGTACCAACCTTGACATCGATGAGACTATCTCCTTTGCCCAGTTTTATGGCTATAATACCGCCGCTGCGTGGATTCGAATATTCCTTCAACGGTGTCATCTTTATCACTCCATTGCAAGTTACCATCAAGAGATATTTCTCCCCCTCCTTGGCGAAGTCTCTTACAGCTACCATAGCTGTAATCGATTCACCAGGAGCAGACAACTTAACCAGATTTACAATGGCCTTCCCCTTCGCAGTTCGAGTCGCCTCGGGAATCTCATAAACTTTCAACCAATAGACCTTACCCAGATTAGTGAAAAATAGCATATAGCTATGGGTTGTGGTAATAAATATGTCCTCTATAAAATCTTCTTCCCTGGTCATCATTCCAGTAACCCCTCTGCCTCCCCTGCGCTGAGCGCGGTATGTGGAGACAAGGAGCCTCTTGACATAGCCAGCGTGGGAAATAGTGACCACTACATCCTCTTCAGGAATAAGGTCTTCTATATCCATTTCTATGGCCTGCGCCTTAATCTTTGTTCTCCGGCTATCTCCATATTTCTCCTTTACACTCATTAATTCTTGCTTGATAATTTCCAGAACCTTTTGCGGAGTAGCAAGAATCGCTTTATACTGCTCTATATTCTTAATCAATTCTACATACTCTTCCAATACCTTGTCCCGCTCCAAACCGGTCAGTTGGTGCAACCTCATATCGAGAATCGCCTGGGCCTGGGCTCTGGTGAATTTTAAATTCTCCATTAACGACTCTCTTGCCTTATCCGCATCTTTCGATTTTTCTATAATAGTAACCACCTTATTTAGATTTTCCACTGCTCTCTCTAAACCTTCCAGAATGTGAGCTCGCTCTTCAGCCTTCTCCAGTTCAAACCTCGTACGCCGGGTAACGATCTCCTTTCGGTATTCGAGGTAGTAGGAAAGCATTTCCTTCAGGTTCAGTATCCTGGGGACATTATTTACCAAGGCGAGCATTATTACTCCAAAAGTAGTCTCGAACTGCGTGTGATTAAATAGCTGGTTAAGCACAATCTGAGCATTCTCTTCCCGCTTAAGTTCAATAACGATTCGCATCCCCGTGCGGTCAGATTCGTCACGCAGGTTGGTGATACCGTCTATCTTCTTATCACTTACGAGACTCGCTATTGTCTCCAGAAGCTGAGCCTTATTTACTTGATAGGGGAGCTCTCTAACCACTATAGCTTGCCTGCCACCACCGGTCTCTTCAATATCTACATCAGCTCTCAACTGGATAGAACCCCTGCCTGTCCGATAGGCATCTCCTATCCCCTTCTTCCCGAATATTATTCCCCCGGTGGGAAAGTCGGGTCCCTTAATTACCTTCGTTAATTCTGTAATTTCAATGTCAGGATTAGCCATAAGCATTATTATCCCATCAATCACTTCTCCCAAGTTATGGGGCGGTATGTTCGTAGCCATGCCCACAGCAATACCTGAAGAACCGTTGATAAGTAGGTTGGGGAGTCGGGCAGGCAGAACCACAGGCTCTTCTAAAGACTCATCAAAATTGGGTACGAAATCAACTGTTTCCTTATTAATGTCGGCGAGCATTTCGGAAGCAATGCTCGCCAGTCTAACTTCTGTGTACCTCATTGCCGCTGGCATATCACCGTCGACACTGCCGAAATTGCCCTGGCCATCAATGAGCGGATACCTTAAGGAGAAATCCTGAATCATCCTGACCATAGCATCATATACAGCCATATCTCCATGGGGATGGTATTTGCCCAAAACTTCACCGACCACCCTAGCACTCTTTTTATACGGCTTATTGGGAGGTAAGCCGAGCTCCTGCATGGCGTAGAGAATACGCCGATGAACCGGTTTCAAGCCATCCCTGACATCGGGAAGAGCTCTACCCACAATTACGCTCATCGCATAGTCTATATAAGAGTCTTTCATCTCGTCTTCGATGTTTCGCGGTTTAATTCTCTGAAAGGCTTCCATAATTTCTCCTCTAGGCTAAAAAAGTTCGGCTTGAGATAACATTACAGTTTTTGCTACACAAACCGAACTTTTCTATTTCTTCCCATTATATATCCAGGTTTCTCACTTCAGGAGCATAAGCTTGTATAAAATTTTTCCTTGGTTCGACGTTGTCCCCCATAAGAGTGGTAAATATTCTCTCTGCCTCTACAGCATCCTCCAGTTGGACCTGAACAAGGGTTCGCTTCTTGGGATCCATTGTCGTCTCCCATAATTGAGAAGGATTCATTTCTCCTAACCCTTTATATCTCTGGATATTGATGCCCTTTCTCCCCAGCTTCTTTACCACCTCCAGCATCTCATCAAAACTGTGGACATCGGACTCTTCTCCATTACATTTTATTCTATTTATGGCTTCCCCGGCACTCTCCTTTCCATACCGGGAAGTGTCCAGACCTGTCTTCTCCAGGTTAGCTACAACCTCTGCTATCTTTCTCAACTCCCAGAGATCTTTTACTTCTTGCCCCTTCTCCTCAGTGGGTGGAATCTTGCCTCTCCCTTTACTCTTTTCCTTCTCCATAAGCTCTCTGCGGAAACTTTTCAACTCTTTCTCTGAATACAAGTACCTCTCCTTTGGCGAAGAACCCTGACCACCGGTCTCGATTACAGAATAGAGAGGAAGCCTACCCGTGCTATTCATCTGTAAGAAATTTTCCCAGGTAATTCCTTTCTTTCCAACTTTCTTGAGGAGCCCTTCCAGCTCCATTAGCCCCTGGAGGATTTGTTTAATCTTTTCTTCTTCGTATTCTAAGATTTCCTTACCATCCTTCAACTTAAAAAGTCTGATACCCTGCATACCCTGGCCTAAAAAGTATCTATTCAGTTCATCTTCATCCCCTAAATACATTTCATGATTCCCTTTCTTTACCCTATACAGAGGGGGCTGAGCTATGTATACATAGCCATTCTCAATCAAAAGGCGCATCTGCCGATAGAAAAAGGTCAAAAGGAGCGTACGGATATGGGCCCCGTCCACATCGGCATCGGTCATAATAATGATTTTGTGGTAGCGGGCTCTTTTCAGGTCAAACTCTCCTTCGCCAATCCCGCTTCCTACAGCAGCAATTATGGTTCGAATCTCCTCATTGGAAAGCACTTTGTCTAACCGTGACTTCTCCACATTTAGTATCTTCCCCTTTAAGGGAAGGATAGCCTGGTAGGCCCTATCCCTTCCCTGTTTTGCACTTCCTCCTGCAGAATCGCCCTCCACTATATATAATTCACACAATGAGGGGTCCCTCTCTATACAATCGGCTAATTTCCCGGGCAGCGAAGCACTATCCAGCGCACCTTTTCTCCTAGTCAATTCGCGTGCCTTTCTGGCGGCTTCCCTGGCTCGTGCAGCAGTGATCGATTTTTCTACAATCTTGTTGGCAATAGAAGGATTCTCTTCCAAAAAAGCGCTCAGGCATTCCCCAAACACGGATTCGATAATTCCCTTCACTTCAGAATTACCCAGCCTAGTTTTAGTCTGGCCTTCAAATTGCGGTTCGGGCAGCTTCATGCTAATTACTGCAGTTAATCCCTCACGCACATCCTCACCGGAGAGCGTCGCCTGTTTGTCTTTCGGGGCTACATTTCTCCTTATGTAGTCATTGATCACTCTGGTTAGAGAAGTTTTGAAGCCGATAAGGTGAGTGCCTCCCTCTCTAGTATTAATATTATTGGCAAAGGTGAAAATATTTTCGGCATAACCATCATTATACTGGAGGGCAATCTCCACGATTATCCCCTCTTTCTCTCGAGCAAAGTAGATAGGGTGTTCATGAAGAACGTTCTTGTTCAGATTCAGGTATTCTACGAAAGAGCTGATCCCTCCCTCGTAACAGAAAGAGTGCTGTTTGTCTTCTCGCTCATCATAAATATTTATGGTAGTACCGGGATTCAAAAATGCCAGTTCTCGCAAGCGATTGGAGAGAATGTCGAAATTGAAAGTCACGCTCTCGGTGAACACTTTAGGGTCTGGTTTAAAAGTTATCTTGGTTCCCTGATCGTCAGTAGTGCCTACAACTTTTAGATCGTAATCTGGTTTACCCCGATGATATGACTGTTTATAAATCTTGCCATCTCGATAGACCTCTACTTCCAACCGTTCGGAAAGGGCATTTACTACCGAAATTCCTACACCATGTAGCCCGCCGGCTGCTTTATATACTTTCTTATCAAACTTCGCACCAGCAAATAGCTTGGTCATAATAACTTCTACAGCTGGTCTCTTCTCGGCAAGATGAATATCGACAGGAATACCCCGACCATCGTCTACCACGCAGACGCTATTATCCTGACGAATCGTCACATCAATATTTTTGCAGTAGCCGGCTAAAACCTCGTCGATACTGTTATCCACAGCTTCCTCTACTAAATGGTGCAACCCCATAGGGCCTGTTGTCCCTATATACATAGCCGGCCTTTTCTGAACCGACTCCAGTCCCTCGAGAACCTGAATCTTATCGGCAGTATACTCGCTCTTTCCCGATGTCATCTTGTTACTATCTCCTTCCCAATCTCTGAATTCTTTTACTTAGAACTCGAGCACTGATTTCCCATAAGCGGAAGGAATCATCTCAAATAATATCACTCTCTTCCCTCTTGTTTTGAGCTGGGAAATCGTCCCCCTTCGCCTTTTCACAGATCAAAAATCATAACTATTCCTCTAGTGTCAATTATTTAACCATTTCCAATGTGCAAGAACATAGAAAATAAAATTTAAGAGAACCAATTGTGAATTTTTCAATTTTATTTTACCTCTTTTACCCGTCATTTGTCAAGAGAAATCGGGCTATAGTTGGACAGAAAAGGTAAAAAATAAAACCCCCCAACATCTTGTCAGGGGGGTCTAAAAATCTTAAACAGAAAGAAAAGTTAGCCTCTCTAGTCTCCAGAAATGGGCAAGTGTCCATAGCCCCTTAAGACAGCTTCCACCCTTGCCGCTAACTCACCGCGGGCAAAAGGTTTAGTAATGTAATCGTCTGCTCCTATATTTAGCCCCATAATCCTATCTTCAACCGAAGACTTAATACTCAATATTATGATGGGAATAGGGCTAGTATGGTCATCGGTCTTTAAACTCTTGCATGTGTCATAACCATCCATACCGGGAAGGATTATGTCCAGAATGATTAAGTCAGGTCTCAATTTAGGCACTTCTCCCAATGCCTCTTCCCCACTCTCTGCCGAATAGACCGCATAGTCTTCTGCTTCCAGAATAGTCTTAACCAAATTTGTAAGATCTGGATCATCGTCCACGACTAAAATTTTAGCCTTCATAGTCATCTTCACCACATCATTGAAAATCAATAAATTCTTGTTCTACTGTTCTACTTTTATAATTATACCCTATTGATGTAAAGGTTAAGTTAAAGAATTGTAAAATTTTTGTAAATTCTGGATGGCCCTTTTATGAAATGGTTATATAAAAGGGGAACGAAGAAAAGTAAAATTGAATGGTCAATCTTCATCAACGAATTTGTAACCTACACCCTCAATGGTTTCTATCCTCTTCGCCTGTTCACCCAACTTCTCCCTCAAATGGCGGACGTGTACATCCACAGTCCTTGTACCACCGAGATATTCGTATCCCCAGATATTTTCCATAAGAAAAGTTCTGTTGAGCACTTTGCCCTTTTTCTTCATTAACAGATAAAGTAGATTAAACTCTTTTGGTGTAAGGTTAATCTGTCTATTCTTTACATATGCCGTATGTTCAGTTGAATCGAGCCTAATATCTCCTGAAACCAGAACCTCTCCTTGCTCGCCCACATAGAGAATCCTTCTCAAGACAGCCCTCACTCTCGCCACCAGTTCAGCGGCACTGAAAGGTTTAGCCATATAGTCGTCAGCTCCTGCTTCCAACCCAGCAATCTTATCAGTCTCAGTCGATTTTACAGTCAACATGATAATGGGGATAGAACTGGTTTTCTTATCTCGCTTCAAAATACGACAAACCTCTATCCCTCCGATACCCGGGAGATTCAAATCTAAGATTATCAGGTCGGGCCTAGATTCTCTGACCTTCTTGATGGCAAGATCGGCATTGCCTGCCGAAATGACCGAATATTCATTCCGTTCTAAAAAATCTTTGACCAGTTCCACGAGGTCTGGTTCATCATCGACCACCAAAATCTTCTGCTTTGCCACAACCACTCCTCCCAGCCCACTATGGGGATTTTTATTTTCCCTTTCTATCTATTACCTAATTGCTTCCGGCAAGAGGCTTTCCGTACCTCTTTAACTCAGCGCCCACTGCCGCAACTTGTCCAGTATGGGTAAATTTCCTCTTCGTATTGATTACTACGCCGATAGTTATTGACATTATGGGGAACTTATTTATCTTGCCCTGTCTGTCCTTAACCAGTGATACATCCCTTAGCTCGGTCTTTTGGTGAT
>Ga0315314_1004243_pt1 | contig 10834 bp, 14 predicted proteins | sample TDP9_MG_FD_203631 | JGI IMG/M metagenome (GOLD analysis project Ga0315314, IMG submission 203631) | Freshwater sediment microbial communities from Lake Towuti, South Sulawesi, Indonesia - TDP9 | ecosystem: Environmental > Aquatic > Freshwater > Lake > Sediment | place: Indonesia: South Sulawesi... | reverse complement strand
CTTTCCCTTCAAAAGCATGGTACATCACCTCAAAATAGTTATCATATTTATCCAGTTTAGTAAACATGTAGGCATCATCAAATTCTGTTCCCGTAGAAAAAAGAGAATCAACGTCGTGAAAAACCACTATTCTTCCACCTGCATGCCTGAAACCCAAATTTCTCCCTATTGCAGGAGAATCCCACCACAAATACTTGATCATCCCGTGGTGCCAGAGTTCTTTCCTATATTCCTCATACTCCTCTGGAGAAATCACCATTGAATCTTCAATTTCTGGGAATTCTGCATTCTCTCCGGCGTCAACGATTATGAATTCGATTGCTTTGTTTATTCTTCTCTTTTCTTCAAAAATCCGTTTGGCAATTTTCCAGTTATGAAACGTCTCTTTAAGGGTCTTTCTATCCCTTTCACCCTTTCCTGTTGTTATCACTGAAAATATTGGTTTACGCATGAGGAAGAGTAATAGGTGAGCGAGTTTTTATCAGTTTTGTATGTTTAAATCAAGACTTAACTCATGATGCCTCGGACTTATGAGCACAACTCATTTTCAACTGTTCGCTATTATATAATAGACGGAGAGTCCCTATGATTAAAGAAGGTGAAATCAGGTTTATTGGCGTAGTTGAGGAAGCTGGCGAGTTGTCTAAGGTGAGAATCTTTCCAGAATTCTGCCTTGGACTACAACGCCTCAACGACTTTTCCCACATCATTATCCTCTACTGGTTCCATTTACGAGATAATAAGAATGAACGGCGCACCCTCGGAGTTGTTCCGAGAAGGCACCCTGGGGCGCCGCAGGTCGGTGTATTCGCTTCTAGAAGTCCAAGTCGGCCAAACCCCATTGGACTCTGCGTTGCGGAACTTATGAGAATAGAGGAATGTACTTTAACTGTAAGGGGACTCGACGCCCTCCAAAATTCTCCAATAATTGATATTAAGCCTTACATTCCACGAACCGACTCGATTCCGAAGGCCCGCGTTCCAGAGTGGACATCAGGTGGACCCCCAACTTAAATAATTCTAGAAAATGCTTTGCGTCAGGTGGGGTTGCGGGACCATAGGAGGTAAAATTTACTTGAAGACGTAGAGCTCTTCCTCATAGCGACGGTCTAAGACCTGGCCAGGAGGAAGGCGTATAACCTCTTTCTTGGACAGATAACTTACGAGGGCCTCGTTAGCCTTCTTGAGGCTTAGTTTGCCGTACAACCATTCGAGGGGAACATTCAGGAAGAGGGGGCGTACAGGAACTACATGGCGTGTCGTCTTGTGAACGAAAACTTCTCCCCTCAAAGCTACCGTTACGACATCCCTTTTCGAGACGTTAGGCACCATAAACATTGAAAGATCCTCCCCTGAAGACACCTTGTCTAGGGCATCGCTGTCTGTGTCGTACCCTATTGAATAGCCTACAGACTTGAGTTTGAGTTCTATCTGCTTTATCGCGTCGTAGATTTCCTTAATCTCTTGGGGCCCATATACCGCGAAGCACTTTGAGCGGGACACTATTGAAATCGCCGCTTTCCGCTCGCTAACCAGTTTACGGGCGGTCTCCCTTTGGCATTCTTGGACGGTGAAACCCATTTCCCTAATCGCCCCTATCAGTTTTTCAAAATCTGATGAGTGATTTATCACTCGGCACCAGCAACCGACCTGTATGTGCGGGTTGTCATAGTCGACCAGACAGACTGGTATGAAGCGGCATCCGAGATTTTCGATGGCAGCCAATCTGTGCATTCCATCGAGGACAACAAGCGTTTTTAAGTCCACAATCACAGGATGCCTAATGCAGCCGTCTGCCCTGATCTCTTTGGTGAGTTTGCGAAGGATGTCCGGTATGACCTCCTCGTGGATGTGCAACTTCTCCACTTCTTCAAGCTTGATTTCAAGCCTGATTCTGGGATGATGAATTAAAAAAGTTTCAGTAGACATGAACCCCGCGTCCCCCATATTTAACGCATAGTTAACACCAAAAAGCGAATGCCATAATTTTAATTCTTCTACGCTAAAGGTCTTTGAAGAGGTCTGTGCCAAAATATCGATAGGCATTGTACGGTAAAACTGTGACACGTTTTTCCTTCTCAAGCTCCTTAGTCGATGCGTCATTTTTATGGCGTCTTCGTTCCCAACCTTAACATCAGGATGCGCAATCAAAACTAGATGCTTACTAAAGTTTTGTTGTTGCCTAGAGGAGTGATTTAAATGAAGGAAAGTTTAAATAAAATGTAAATCACTTCCGTAGTTAGCCTGTAAAAGATGTGGAAGTTTAATATGTCCAAGGAGTTTCGACACATCATTCGAGTTGCCGGCACTGACCTAGACGGCACCCTAAAGGCAGCTTATGCCCTAATGAACATTAAGGGGGTAGGAATAGGGCTGGCCAACATAATCCTGAAAAAGGCAGGCATCAATCCGGAAACTCGCGTAGGCTTCCTCTCCGAAGTTGACGTTAAAAAAATCGAGGACGTTATCGAAAAACCAGCGAAGCATGGCATACCGGGATGGCTTCTAAATCGTCAAAAGGACAGGGAGACCGGCAAGGATACCCATCTTACGGGCTCTGACTTGGTTCTTCAAACAAAAACCGAAATAGATCAGATGAAAGAAATAAGGTCATGGAGAGGCTTTCGTCACGCTCATGGGTTGAAGGTGCGGGGACAGCGAACCAGAACAACTGGCAGAGCAGGAAAGGCCATGGGTGTTAAGAAAAAAGAGATACGGCGGGAACAATAATGGGAGATCCTAAAAAACAACGAAGAAAATATGAAACACCAAGGTTTCCTTGGCGAACAGACACGCTGGAAGCTGAACTCAAACTGCTCGGCCAGTATGGACTGAGAAACAAAAGGGAAATGTGGCGCCACAGAACCGAGCTTTCGAAGTTTCGAGGAATAGCTCGATCACTCCTAGGCATGTCCGCTGAGGAGCGGAGAAAACCGCAAAAACAGCTTCTAGATAGACTTCACCGCCTTGGAATTCTGCCTGAGACAGCGATGCTGGATGATGTTCTGGACATGTCTTTAGAAGACATACTTGAACGCAGACTTCAAACGCTCGTGTTTCGAAAGGGCTTAGCCAAATCTATACATCAAGCCCGCCAACTTATCACGCATGGGCACGTTGCCATTGAAGGAAGACGAGTTTCCTCTCCAAGCTACCTGGTTCTGAAAGACGAAGAGGCTAAGATAAGCTATGCCCCAACCAGTCCTCTATCAACTCCTAATCATCCTCTACGAGAATCCGTAGGCGTTGCAGAAGAGAAAAAATCAGAGGCTATAGAAGAAGCTGAGGAGAAAAAATCATGAGCAAGAAGGCTGAAAAATGGGCTGTTGCCCACGTTTACAGCTCCTACAACAACACCCTCATCCATTTCACTGACATATCCGGCGCCGAAACCATAGCCAGAACTTCTGGAGGCATGTTCGTTAAAGCGGATCGACTAGAATCGTCGCCGTACGCTGCCATGCGAGCCGCGGCCCACGCTGCTTCCATCGCGATAGACAAGGGAATAACAGCCATACACATAAAGGTTCGAGCACCCGGAGGATCAGGCGCCAGAACGCCTGGGCCTGGAGCCCAAGCCGCAATACGAGCCCTAGCGAGGGCAGGATTTCGCATAGGCCGCATCGAAGAGGTAACACCCGTGCCACACGACGGAACAAGGAGAAAGGGAGGACGAAGAGGACGAAGAGTTTAGGGCGTGAACCCTTTGCAACCAAATTAGCACCAGAAGCAATATTAAAACAAGGCTTCTATTTTCATAAACGGTTAGAATCATATAACTTACTGCCCCAGAAAAACCGCAATATTGAAATAATGCCTTTTTCTCCTTATGAAAAGCACACAAGCGTTCATGGATGATCACAAGAGGCTTGACCAGATGGAGGTTCAGATCCTTGAAAAAACTGATGATTCCATGCGGTTTGTCATCAAGGGAGTTGATGTTTCCTTTGTAAATGCGTTGCGCAGAATCATGCTCGCTGAGGTCCCGTCCATGGCCATAGACGAGGTTGTTATCATTGAAAACTCCTCCATGCTTCACGACGAGATTCTCGCCCATAGAATGGGACTTATTCCCCTCAAAACAGACTTGGACTCCTATAACCTACCCGAGGAGTGCACCTGCAAGAGCGAGTTTGGATGCAACCTCTGTCGCCTATCTTTGGCACTAGAAGTTGAAGCCACAGAGGATGCAATAACAGTCTACTCTAAAGATTTGAAGTCAGAAAATCCCGACATCAGACCAGTTAGTGACAAGATTCCAATCGTAAAGTTGGCTCCTGAACAAAAAATAAAGTTGGAGGCTTACGCCCGACTTGGAAAGGGGAAAAACCACGCGAAGTGGCAACCAGTCTCCATGTGCACCTACAAGTATCTGCCACGAATCAAAATCAATGCAGAAAGCTGCAACGCGTGCGGCGACTGTGTGAAGATATGCCCCCAGAAGATTCTCATAAATACCGGAGAAGGGATAAAAACTCGAAACGAAATCGAATGCACCCTCTGCCAAGATTGCATGGACGCCTGTCCCCAAAACCCGCCCGCCATCGAAATATCTTGGCATAAAGACACCTTCATTTTTAACATAGAATCTACTGGCGCTCTTCCCGTTGAACGAATTGTTCTCGAAGCCCTCAAAATCCTTGACAAAAAAATTGAAGATTTCAGTAAGCAACTAAAAGTGAGGAAAAGTGAAGAAAGTTAGAGCAACAAATCCAGAGTTGACAAAACTCATTCGATCCTTAAGAAAAAAGTCCCGGGAAAGCGGAGTGGAGATATGGCGTTACATAGCGGACCGCCTGTCGCATTCAAGAAGTAGACGTGTAGCCGTAAACCTGAGTCGATTGAACCGTTACACGGAAAAAGGAGAAACAGTGGCAGTTCCGGGCAAAGTGCTAGGCGCTGGAAAAATCGACCACCCCGTCAACGTGGCTGCTTTTGCCTTTTCCGACCAGGCGCGAACAAAGATCTTGGGGGCTAAGGGAAAATGCTTGACGATTCCTGATTTAATGAAGAATAATCCAAAGGGCGCTAGCGTGAAGGTCATTGGGTGACCGTGATGGTTGCTGAATACGCTGTGGTGATCGATGCAAAGGGACTGATTCTCGGTCGAATGGCCAGCGTCATAGCCAAACGTCTTCTTCGAGGCGAAACGATCATCGTCGTAAACGCTGAAAAGGCGGCTATATCAGGTAAGAGACTAAGCAGGGTTAGGGAAGCTAAAACATTCCTCGATATTGGTCACCCTGGAAAGGGCCCCTACCATCCTAGGAGACCAGATATGATTGTTCGGCGAACCATACGCGGCATGCTTCCTTGGAAGAAGCCTAAGGGACAACAAGCGTATAAGAGACTCAAGGTTTTTCTTGGCACCCCTCAAGAGCTTAAGGACAAAGAAGCCCAAACGATACCCGAAGCCAGCGCAGAAATATTAAGATGCCCATACATAACTGTTGGAGAAATCGCCAAGGAAATTGGGTGGACGCCAACAGGTGAATGAAATGTCGAGGGCCAAAAGGGTTTTAGTATTCAGCGGAAAACGGAAAACAGCCACTGCCCGAGCAACCGTCAAAACTGGAAAAGGAAGAATACGTGTAAATAACGTCCCTGTAGAAATCTTTGAACCAAAACTCGCCCGCGAAAAAATCATGGAACCTCTTTTCCTAGCTGGAGACGAGCGGAAACAAGTTGACATCAGCGTCAGCTTGTCCGGCGGAGGCTTCATGGGACAGGCTGAAGCCGCGCGGATAGCCATAGCTAAGTGCCTGTTGAACTGGACGAAGAGCGCACGCCTTAGAAGAACCCTCATTGACTACGATCGAACCATGATTGCGGGCGACTCTAGGCATAAGGAGCCCAAAAAGTTTGGAGGCCCGGGTGCAAGAGCCAGAGATCAAAAGAGTTACAGATGAAAGTTTCAGATGTGCTCATTTGCGTTGACACAAGAAGTTTAAGCCAAATGAAGACAAACGTGTAAAGTAGTAAGGAAATGCTTGAAAACACTTTATTATCTGAAATGTTTAGAATGATAGAAAGGAGGTCTAATCAAAATAATCATACCAATACGTTGCTTTACGTGTGGCAAACTGATTGGCGACAAGTGGGAAGACTTCGCTAGAAGGGTAAAGGCAGGAGAAGATTCAGGGAAGGTTTTAGACAGTTTAGGAGTGACACGCTATTGTTGTCGCCGCATGCTACTGTCCCACGTGGAGATTGTCGACGAAATTCTCAAGTTTTACGAGAAAGCTGGAAGGGGGAAACGAGTTAAATCATACTAATGGGGGCATCAACATGTCAACCGTCATTGAAGATATTATGGCTCGGAAAATTTTCAACAGTCGAGGGGAGGAAACGCTGGAAGTCGATGTAGCAACCGGAGCGGGGTTTGGAAGAGCTTCTGCGCCAGCCGGAGCTAGCAGAGGAAAAGCTGAAGTGGTTCCTTACCCTGAAGGGGGGGTAGACCAAGCGATAAAAAAGGTGGAGGAACTCATCACCCCAGAATTAATTGGCATGAACGCAGATAACCAAGAGGAAATCGATCTTCTTCTTCACGAAATCGATGGAACAAAGGACTTCGGAAACGTTGGGGGAAACACGGCTTTCGCTGTTTCCCTAGCCACGGCAGAGGCTGCCGCAACTTCATACGGTTTGCCATTATTCCACTACCTTGCCGGCTATCTTGCAAATGAGCTCCCATACCCTCTAGGAAATGTTTTAGGTGGGGGAAAACACGCGCATGGTAAGGCGCCTGACATACAGGAGTTCTTGGTTCTCCCCCTCAAGGCAAAAACTTTTTCGGATGCGGCGAAAGCCAACGTTCTGGTTCATCAAAAGGTTGGTTCTCTCCTCAGAAAAGTGGATAAAACTTTCACTGGCGGAAGGGGAGATGAAGGAGCTTGGGCTCCCAACATAAAAAGTGAAGAAGCCTTAGAAGTTGTGGTGAAGGCTTGCGAAGAGGTTTCAGGGAAATTGGGAGTTGAATGCAGAGTCGGTCTTGATATAGCAGCTTCCACCCTTTGGAGGCAAAAAGAAAAACATTACGTGTATGCCCGAGATGGAGCCAAAAGGGATTCTGGGGAACAGCTGGATTTCGTGTTGCACCTCATTGGGGACTACAACCTCGCTTATATTGAAGACCCCTTCCATGAAGAAGACTATGAAAGCTTTGCAGAAGTCACCAAGAAGGTTAAGAAATGCCTCATTTGTGGTGATGACTTGTTTGTAACAAACCGGGAGAGACTGGCTCGCGGAACAAAAGTCTGTGCTGGAAACGCAGTTATTATAAAAGCGAATCAGGTTGGCACCCTCACCGACGCTTGGGAGACCACGGAGGTGGCTAAGAAAACAAGATACATTCCAGTAATGTCCCATCGTTCTGGAGAAACAGACGACGTGCACATAGCCCACCTATCCGTAGCCTTCCGTTGTCCACTCATAAAAACTGGCGTGTTATCTGGAGAGCGAGTGGTGAAAATTAATGAACTTATCCGAATAGAAGAGGCTCTTGGAAGCAGGGCAAAAATGTCCATATTTTGATTACAGGAGGAAAAATCTTGTCAGAGGAAGAAAAAGAGGAAAAAGAGGAAAAAGAGGAAGCTGAAATTCTTGGCGAAGAGGAGCTTCTGCTGTCCCAAGACGTCATGTTATCCGCGGGAATCCACATTGGCACGAGGATGAAAACGAAGGATATGGTCCCCTTCATTTATCGCGTTAGGCCCGACGGTTTGTTTGTTTTGGATGTTAAAAAAACAGATGAACGCATAAGGGTGTCAGCCAAATTTCTCGCTCGATTTGAGCCGTCCAAAATTGCAGCGGTGGCCGCAAGACTGTACGGGCGCTCTCCGGTAGAGAAGTTTTGCGAAGTAGTTGGGGCGGTCCCCATAATTGGACGCTTTATCCCTGGGTTGTTCTCGAATCCCCTCTACCCGAATCGCATCGAGCCGAGTGTTGTAATTGTGTCTGACCCTAAGGCTGACGTGCAAGCTGTGAAGGAAGCCTCAAGCGTGGGCATTCCGGTGGTAGCGCTATGCAGCACCGACAACGATTTTTCCTATGTAGACTTGGCTATACCCACCAACAACAAGGGCAGGAGAGCCTTGGCGGTGATCTACTGGCTCCTCGCTAGACAAATACTGCGCGAGAGGGGGGAAATACCGCCAGACGGAGAGATAAGCCAGTCTATCGACGATTTTGAAGTGAAATTGGCGAAGGAAGAGGGGAAGGAGGAGGAAGAGGCTTGAAAGTTAGGCACCCTGCCGTTGCAGGTTCATGGTATGCTGGCACCTCTGCTGGCCTACGAGCACAGATAGAAGAATGCTTCACCCACAAACTCGGACCTGGCAAGCTCCCTAGGGTTGTGGGGAAAGGTCCCAGAAGCCTAGTCGGGCTCGTCTGCCCCCACGCTGGATACATGTACTCTGGACCAGTGGCTGCCCACGCATACTACAAACTTGCCGCAGACGGAAGACCAGACGTCATCGCCATTTTCAGTCCCAACCACACCGGACTTGGAAGCGCGTTGGCTACCATGAATGAGGGCGTTTGGCGCACCCCATTGGGAGACGTAGAGATTGACGCTCAAACAGCCAATCAGATTTTGCGCGAATCCCGCATCATCGACGTGGATGACAGGGCTCACGCCCACGAACACTCCATTGAGATTCAGCTGCCATTCCTTCAATACCTCTACGGTTCAGCCTTCAAATTTGTTCCCATATGTTTTCTCATGCAAGACCTAGAATCAAGCCGGGAGGTAGGACAGGCTGTGGCAAAAGCCTTGGCAGGGAAAAACGCCTTGGTGATAGCCTCCACAGACATGACCCACTACGAGCCCCAGAAAAGCGCTGAACGAAAAGACAAGATGGCCATTGAAGCCGCCATCAAAATGGATGAGAAACAATATTACTCCACCGTAGAGTCCTACAGCATATCCGCGTGTGGGCCCGGTCCCACCATCGCTGCAATCACTGCAGCAAAGGCGTTAGGCTCTAGAAAGGCTCAACTCCTATGCTACAAAACTAGTGGCGACATAACTGGTGACTTCTCAGCAGTGGTTGGCTATGCCTCCATCGCCTTCATAAAATAATCTTGAAAACGCTTAATTAACACGAAGCTGTAATTAAAAAAGGGACAATGATGTATGTAAGGGCTGCGGTCAAGGTTCGTAATGGAGAGAGAACGTTCAGCGATGTCGCACTAGCTGATACAGGAGCCACTGGCATCATCGTTGACGAGTCGATAGCCGAAGAGCTTAGGCTAAGGACTTTTGGCGAAGCAAAGATCGTTACCTTAGGCACAACTGTAAAGTGCAGCTTCGCTGACGTCAGCAACGTTACCGTTGAAGACACCGAGATAGGTCCCAGAAGGTTATTCGTGTGCAGATTTCCCGGAGAAGTTAAAGAGAGGCTTAAGCTAATGGGTTTCTCCGAAAGGGTAATCTTGGGAGTTTCAGCGATTGAAGACGCTGGATATATACCAAACACCGAGAAGGGAGTATTGCAGAAAGTAGGCCTTTTTGCCCTCTAAACTAGTGGTGACGTAACAGGCGACTTCTCAGTAGTGGTTGGCTATGCCTCCATCGCCTTCATAAAAAGTTAGTCGAGTGGAGCAACTTCTCGTCAATGCGCTTTGCCACTTTAAAAAATATTTTATCTAGTTTTGACAATAATTGTTTTTCGGGGTAGTTCCAATGGGAAGAGGTTCTGGCTTCGGAAAAGTTATTTTGTTCGGCGAACACTTCGTTGTTCACGGCGTGCCCGGAATTGTTTCTGCAATTGATTCAACAGTTGATGCAGAAGTGAAAAAAATTGTAGAAGGAATAACTGTAAAGGATGAAAGAAAAGGCGCAAAAGGTTACACTATAAAGAAAAGTACTCAACAAAAAGAGTCAATAGAAAGAATGCTTAAAACAATGGGAATTGATCAGGAAAAAGCTTCTTTAGAGATTTGGTTGGGAGGAAACCTCCCTGGTTTCAGCGGAATTGGTGCTTCTGCAGCAAGTAGCGTTGCAATTGCTAGAGCCATAGCAGAAGAATTTGAAATGGATTTGCCAGATGAAAAAATTAACGAAATTGCTTATGAAGCTGAGAAAGCTTATGCTGGAACCCCCTCAGGCATCGACAATACAGCAGCAACCTATGGAGGGTTAATCTGGTTCAAAAGGAATTTAAGCGGAGGCCCAGACACCATCGAGAAATTAAGCATAAGAGAACCAGTTGAAATTATCATAGGCAACACAGGAATTGTAGCTGACACCAAGGAAATGGTTACTGGAGTTGCAGCAAGAAAGAAAAGAAATCCAGAAAAATACAACCCGTTGTTCAAACAAGCAGAAGATCTAGCGTTCACAGCAAGAAAGGCCCTAGAAAAGTTTGACTTAAGAAAAGTCGGTAAGCTAATGAACGAAAATCATCGCTTACTACAGGAAATCGAAGTCTCCTGTAAAGAACTAGATTATCTAGTGAACCTAGCTCGAAAGCAAGGGGCGTTTGGAGCAAAACTAACTGGCGGTGGCGGCGGAGGCTGCATGGTAGCATTAACCCCAAGTAAAGAATTGCAAGAAGCGGTTGCAACGGCCATGGAAAAGGAAGGATTTAAAGTGTTGCAAACAAAGATTGGAATTCAAAAAATATAAACGTGCAAGAAATAAGAAGTGACTTTTACGGAAGGAAGAAAGTTGGGTTTTAGAAGTTTCTTGGAACAGCTTGACAAAAATGGAGAATTAATAAGAATAAGGAAAAAAGTGTCAACTGAGTATGAAATGGCAGGGATTATAGACGCTCTCGGCGAAAAACCCGTATTTTTTGAAAAAGTGAAAGAATCTAGCATCCCCGTTGTA
>Ga0315314_1004242_pt1 | contig 10834 bp, 12 predicted proteins | sample TDP9_MG_FD_203631 | JGI IMG/M metagenome (GOLD analysis project Ga0315314, IMG submission 203631) | Freshwater sediment microbial communities from Lake Towuti, South Sulawesi, Indonesia - TDP9 | ecosystem: Environmental > Aquatic > Freshwater > Lake > Sediment | place: Indonesia: South Sulawesi... | reverse complement strand
GGCTTTGCTACAGTAACTGCGTCGGCACCGGCATTAATCAGCGAGCTTGTACCAAAAGATACTGTTGGCACGTCTATGGGCTTTTTCGACACGATAATGGATGTGGGGCAAACCATTGGACCTATAATTAGCGGCTTGATACTTGCTACGAGCCTATATTATACTGGTCTCTTCTTTTCGCTTACATTCATATTGCAACTTTCTTGCTCAGTTTTCTTGTTGTTCGGCATGGGCAAAGCAAGCTTGAATAACGCTGCTAGAATAGACCATAGTATCCATTAAAATCGCTTTTTACGTCTGATTGTTGGACGTTTTCCGAAAAGGATGGAGAATTGCGTCTTAACTCCGATATTTTAAACCGATATTTGAACCTATCCCGGGCTACCAATTTCATTTTGGGATACCTTTATAAGTTTCGCATCCTTTTTTTGTAGTGCGTGAAAAATTGCAAGAGATCGTCAGAGTGAAGAGGAAATTCAATGTAACTATCCCAAAGAAGTTAAGGAAGGTTCTGCCTGTGCATGTAGGTCAGTTGATCGAAATGAAGTTGGAAGACGACAGGATAATTTTGAAGCCGATTTCCGAGGACCCCTCGAGCAAGCTCGAAGAACTCATAGGAAAAATCACGCCAGAGAGCATCTCAAATCAGGCTGAAGTAATCGTCAAAGAAGCCAAGTCCAGTGTGGCAAAGAAGCTTGAGCGAAGGTGAGGACGTTGCCTGTCCTAGAAACCGACTTCCTGTTGGGACTCAGAAAAGGGGATAAAAAGTATCAGTCAAGCGTGGCGATCGTTGAACTCGCCAAGATGAGGAGAACAAAGAAACTCGCGATCTGCGGTTCGGCCTTTGTAGAAATCGGGATTGGACTAAGGGGAAGCTTGATCAAGACCGATATTGTTGAAGTGCTACGTAATCTTCGCGCCCTTACAGGTTCAATTATGGAGATTCCTTTGAGCAGTTTTGTCCTAATGTCAGGTCTAGAGCTCGAACAGAGAATTTCTGTCTCGAACCTCTTCGATTGCCTCCACGCAGCTACAGCCCTAGACCATGATGCAATAATGGTGTCTGATGACCCTTTCTACGAGCAGGTGCCGGGCTTGACAAGACTTTCTCTTATAGACTTTGCCCAGAAATTCTCACAGAACCGTTGAAGGCTTGTTCTCCTGCCTCTCAAATTCGGAAAAGTTGCCATAAGATCAGCATAATCTTGGGATAATCAACTCTACATGGAATTAGGGGTTCATAATGAAAGAATAGAGGAAACATAGTCAGAACCGCTACGATCCCCATGCATAATCGCTATGAAGACGAGGATTTGAACGGGGATGTGAACCTATCCCGGGCTACCAAACTCTAGTGTTCAATTATGTCGAGGGGCTGTTGCTTGTCTCATTTTTTCTTCTTCATCTTCTATTGATCGCAAAAGGCTCAAGTATGCAGTGCTGTATCTAGAGAATTGGAGAAACAAGAGGTTGCCGTATACTCAGTCGCCTCATCTCACCGACGAGGAAATCGAATCTTTTCTCAAGAAGGCTATTGTTGCAAGGTTTTGTAGCTTGAATGCGGACCGAACGATACATGCAGTTCCCGTGTGGTACAGTTACTTGGAAGGAAAATTCGTAGTAGCAACTCCGGCTGCTAGCCGTAAAGCCAGAAATGTTAGACGTAACGGGAACGTCACGCTTTTGATAGACGAATCTGAGACTAGGGGAGTATGGCCTGAGGGCGTCGTGGTTTATGGCGAGGCGAAATTGGACGCGACCGATCTCACGCTTGAAGAATTCACTCACCTGTGCGAGAAATATTTTGCAGGAGATAAAGCAGAAAGCTACGCCAGAGGCCTACTAAGACTGACCAGATGGGTTAAGATAGTCGTTACGCCGAAGCATATGGCATCATTCGATTATACGAAGGACCAAGCATACAAGACTGCTACTGGTGAGTAGTTCAGTATAGGGTATTCAGACTAGCGAGAGCTTCGAGTGAGAAATTTGAACGAGATAAGTCACGTATTCCGGGCTACCAGAACAGCTATACCTCGGATTCTTTTGTTGTGACAAGTGAGGGGAGCCTGTTCCTCGTGCGTCGTCCAAATTGCCGAAAATGCTGTGAAAAGACAATGATGGAGCTTTCAAGCAAAGACATCAAAAGATTAGAGAAGCGGGTTATCGCCGAAAAGGATTTGAAGTCATAGATTGTGGTGTGACTCGGCTTAGAAACGTTGACGGATGGTGCTATTTCTACAGTCTCGCTGATAAGAAATGTCGAGTCTATGGAAAAAGACCCTTGGGATGCTATGTTTATCCCGTTGTGTATCTGGTAAATGACGGTGCCGTAGTTGATGAATCATGTCCAACGGGACAGATGTTTTCAGAACAAGAATTGAGAGCGAAAGCGAAAATCCTTAGCGAACTCTTGGAAGGAATTGGTAGCGAAAGAAAGTGACACATTCATAGTATTGCTCATCATACTAGTATTTCTAACATAGAGAACGGACAAAACCGCCCTACAAGAGACCAAAACGAAACTGAACGAAATCATAGTATTCCTCTCAAAGGAAGAGACGGGTTATGAAAGCTTCTACGGAAAGATGAGCCAATACATGGGAGATGACTCCAGCTCCAAACACTACGCTATAGTAGAGATATAACAGAAACCCAGAGAAAGAGAGACTGGAGAAAAAGAGAAGAGAGAGCAATAAGAAACGTAAGACACACAGGAAGACGCTGAAGACAACAGAAGAAAAAAAATTGTTCTTGCTTTCTCGTTCGATGGCACTATCTTCATTTTGCCGTACGGTTGAAACTTTCTAAGCCCTGTTCTAACCCATGTGTACCTGAAAAGTCGTTTTTATCAAGAACTCTTAGTTTGCCGCTTCTTCCCATTCTCAACTGAAGTTCTCCCTTGAACATGATGACATCGGCATTTTCAATCTGAACAACATCGTTGACCGAAACCGTTCTTATCCGATCATTCCACAGGGTTAATTTGATGGTGCTGGTGTCGTCTGAGAGAACCGCATTCGCAAACATAACATAATCATTAAACCTGGTTAACGCCAACCTAGGTTCTGAAATTTCCACAATCCTCGCTTTCAAGCTGACCCGCTTCATTCCCGCTTTCAAATCTCTGATACGCAGACAGCCTGCCGTAGACACCTCTCTTTCTTTCATTGATACGCGCCTTGCATGTTCTAAGACATATCCGAACTCCTTCAGCGGATTAGTCTCCCTGAGAAGATATTCTGGAATGGGAAACTGTGCAACCACCTTGTAATCTGCAGTTATTAGAAAAATCGCACGATCTCTCGTTCTTCTGCGACATTCAATCGTTAGTTTTTTACAGGTAGATTCCCGATTCTCCCAAGCTTCCACAAACTTACCAAAAAATTCGGTTGAGTCAATTCTATGTCTGACAGAAATCTCTGCAAGATACTCAAGAAGTTTGGTGTCAGCGTACGAGTGAAACCTGCCACGGGGTCGCCCTCGTGCGGTCCATACTTTGGTTCGCATTTTACCCGTTTCCTACTCTCGTATCAGAGTGATTTCCATCGTTGAAACCATCCTTGGTCTGCTTTCGCCTTCTCTCGGCGGCATTTCTTCCGTTCCTATGCTGATCTTGCCTATGCCAAGGTCTTTCATGAATCTATGTCTGGTTATCTCAACAGCGTCAACGGCAGTAGTAATTGCTTGTCCCCTCGCCTTCAAAGTGACTTCTTTAATGTTCGACCTGCTGAAACCTGTAATGATCCCCAGCACGTAATTCATCGGGGGCTTTCTACCCACGAATATGACGTTTGGTTCTCCAGACAAATCCAGCTTCCTCTTATTGGCGTCCGTAAACATAATAGGTGGCCTCACTCTTAAACACTGCTAACATTCCCCAATAACAAAAACGCACAAGATATCCCTTTTGACTGATGGGAGCTACATGTGTTCCTGCGGGATTAGCCCTTATTAAGTATAGAAGGCTTTGGCTTAGGATAAAATTGTCCGTCGCGGCGTGTTCATCCTTAGAAGAAAAACACAAGCTCGGCAGGCGTGTTTTCTGGGCAATAACATCCTCATCAAAACGAGGATTTGAACACGTATGTAGAGCTAGCCGAGTCCGCTTTCTGCTTACAACGCGTTAACTCCGAATTTGGAAACTTGGTCAAGAAGCTGGCACAGAACAAGAATTGGAACTTTCTCAAATCTTCACAATTTGAGAAATTCAAACCAGATAAGTCACGTATCTGGGGCTACCATATAAGAATGCCAGCTTATTTTCGGGAGAATTTATGCGCATTAGAAACCACCCCCAAAATAAGAGAGTTATTAGAGCTAGGAGTTGTATTTTGGAATGCTGGGGAGAAATTGCAATGAAGGAACTGAAAGCTATTGAAGAAACGGCTTATCGTGTTCTACAAGAAGATCCTGACCCTGTAGTTCGTTTTCGCCTATTGCGTGATGTTCTTAGAGTACCGCGTGACACTAACACGCTTATCGACGCTCGGCGAGAGATGTTACAGAGCCGATCGGTTCAGGAACTCGAAAGCGAACAGAGAGAAGATGCAAGCTGGGGTAGATTCCATTCTGCAATGAAAACCAAAGGCAAAATTGTGACTACAGAAGCCGCAGTTGAGAGGGGATTAGCCCTAGGTTTGGAAGCCTCCGACCCTATTTTTCGTGCCACAATAAGCTATCTTTCACGGCTGCTCGAGGGGACAATTGATTTTCCAGACCCTCCTGAGCGAAATAACCGATGGACCACAGGTAAACAACTGTTTGCAGCTGCAACTCTGGCAAGAATCTGTCCAACTCTGCCGATACTTGACAGAACATGGGAATTGTGGGCTAATATCGCGAGACACGCATTCGCTTCAGGTGAATATGATTCAGAAGCGGAGATACGAGCACATCAGATGCTGACTGGCGCTTCTGTGAAGGACAGTTACCTAGTGCTGAATAATAGGTATCAGCTAGCTCTTCTTGGATCAAGAGCAACAAAATTGTCAAAATCCCTTGAGAACGCTTTAGTCGACTGGGTATGGCGCAAGGAGGACGGAGTTGGATATCTGGAAATTCCGTTGTCAAATCCTCCCTGTTTTTTCACGTCTGGAATGTTGGATAGACTTTTCACATCACTTGAGCTGCTTTCTTACTTTCCAAGTTGGCGTCGATTAGGAGGTAACCTAATTTGTTGGTTGTGGACAAAGAGAAATAATGAAGGATTCTGGAATTTTGGGCATCGAGCAAGCATGTCGGTCTACTTCCCTCTCTCCGAAAGCTGGCGAAAAAAGGGATACCGACAGCACGACTGGTCAACACGGGTTCTCGCCCTGCTCAGAAATTACTACAATGCCTCCAATGATTCTACATAGGTGTGAAAGACTATAGAAAAACAAGTTCTGAAACATTCTTGTGCGCCCATATTTTGAACCGATGTTAGAACCTGACCCGAGCTCCATTCTCTATTTTGTATCGTTGAATTTCAACAACTAGAGCTTCGTAGGTCGGTACGAGCTGGAAAGCCAAATGTGTTGACACTCAAGTTGACTATCTTTGATAGAACAGTGGACCAAAAAAAGAAAGAGTAATATTCGGGTACCAATATCTTAGTATTAGAAGCCGATACCATAAGTGGTCACCTTGGAAAGTGTTCGGCAGATTGTTCAGAAGAAGCATCGAATAGTCATCTCTAGGAAGCTCCGAGAGGCTCTGGGAATTCGAGAAGGGGATGAGGTTGAACTAAAACTTGAGAAGGGACATATAATAATCAGGCCGATATGGTTAATCGACAATCCTACAGAAAGCCTTAGTGGTCTGGTCAAATCTGAGGAGCCGCTTTCACCGGAGAAAATAGAAGAAGAGATTTATAGGGAGAGGGTTAAGAAGGCTTCTAATGACACGGTTCATTGACTCCAACATATTTATTTACGTGCTCACCGAAGACCCTGAACATTATGAGAAGGCAAAAGCAATCTTAGAAAGAATTGAGAAAGGGGAAGAAGTGGTCACATCTACTCTAGTACTCGAGGAGATCTTTGTCTTCCTCGAAGGAAGAAAAGCCTCCCAAAAGATTCCAAAAGTCTTTGATAGCATCCGCTCGTACTCCACGTTACGAATAGAACCCTACTTCATTGAAGACATGACCTCAGCCATTTCCCTACTAAAGAGTCTCAATTTCAAGATAGACTGGGATGATGCCATAATTGCCGCCTCGATGAAACGGATCAGACTCGATGAGATTTATTCAAATGATACTCACTTCGATATTATCCCACATATCAAGAGAGTTATCCAATAGTCCAACCTTGCTCCTTTGCATCTTTCCAGTGTAGCTTCAGGCAGGTAAATAATCCTTGCAATGAAAATAGTCGGCGAGAAATAGCTGACGGGCAAGAGACGTGAAATTGGTCAAAAACAGAGGCTGAGAACGTAACAGCGATACGAAAAGACATTTTGATATGAATTGCCTCTTGAGAAAGAAATACGGGGCTTCATACTTCTCCTCTATTTTGGGCTTGCTTCAGGCTTATTTTTCTAGGATATTTTCCTGAAACTTGCTTTTTGGGGAAAATTCAAACGAGAATTCAAATCTATCCCGGGCTACCAAGAACCTTCTTTTTTCAGAAGAATCTTCACCGAGAAAACTCTATTTCAGAAAAGCAGCACTTGGTTCAGGCTCTTGTCTGGTACCAGTAGCGAGATCCGCGCGAGAACCCCTGTAGAAAGCGCGGTTACGATGTACAAGACAGCCGCCAGATGTGGAGGGTACAGACTTCCTAGGATTGATCTTACGATAATCGGCGTTTTCGAAACTTGTGTTTCATGATGTCAAGGTGTGCCCGATCGGGTGAGTATCCACCAAAGAAGGGACACGATGCTTATCATTATCAGGAGCGGTGAGGTTACGAAAACGAATCCGTCCTTGCGATAGACGTAAAGGATTATCCATGGAATGCTTTCTAAAGAGGGCATTTTCTCAAGAAGTATAGGCGCGATGAATAGGAGTGCACCAAGAAACATCAGCATGATCCCCAAGACTTGGAGAAAGTGAAACATCTTAAGTCCCATAGGCTCCCAACCCTTCTAGATAACTTTAAAAATATTAAACATTTCCCGATAAGCACGGTTACTTGAAGAGAAATCAAAAGTATTGGGTGGGTTCTTCTCACCTAGGAGCTTATCAAATACTTGTTGTGGTTGGGTTCTTTTGTCAATGTCCGGAGCTAGCGAAGGTTAGCACCAAAGAGTTACAGGAGGCGGCTAAAATCGAAGGTGTGAAGGAGGTAAGACGAGAAAGTGTTCGTTGTCGCTATCGTTGCGTTCTCCTCCTTTGGGAATGTAGACAAATATGTCAGGTTTACTTCTACACCATTCAGTAGATGGATCGCCGCAAGCTGAGGTTGCATGTTGGCAATCATCAAGGCGTCCCCTTTTGTTGATCCACTAGATATGACAGACCCCTTGGGATTATTCTGGCCTTTGAAAAGAAAGGGATTGCTGAAACCCTGATAGGAAATCCACGACTACTCATGGGAACCATTCTAACCCGATAGCAGAAACTTATATCCACTATTGTCCTCAATATACTGTGAGAAAGATGACTAAGGACTTCGTTGTTTTTCACGGGACTCTGAAGCAGCTACTTGAGAAGGTTGAGAGGGGAGAGATGATCCCTAAGTTGCAGGCTTCTCATGCCCCTCCCTGCAAGTTCTGGACGGCATTCATGGTCATAAATGGTATTCGTCACGCTGTGCCTGTGATCCATGGACCAAAGGGTTGCACCTACTCGGTAGCAAGTGCTTACAAGATGGGCAGTTGCGAATACAGGGGGGTTCCGCTTGAACCGACCGCCTGTACCGCGATGGATGAAACTAGTATAGTATACGGCGGCGAAGGAACGCTCATGGAAGCTGTGGAGGAGGCGGATAAGAAGTACCATCCTGACCTCATAGTGATCCTTTCCTGCTGCTGTTCAGGCATCATTGGTGATGATGTTGAAACCGTCGCCCAGAGAGCTGAAAGCATGGTCAACGCCAAAGTGTTGGCAATCCGCAGCGAAGGTTTCGGCGGAGATTTCCGGAGCGGATTCGAGGATGCCTTCAGGGCAATCATGGAATTGATGGAGCCACCGAAACAGAAGATGGAGGACACCATTAACATTCTAGGCGCCAGGATTGGTCCAACCTACACAGAATGGGTTGACGACATTGAAGAGATAGAAAGACTAGTGTATGCCATAGGGGCCAAGATCAACGGTATTATCGCTGGAGGATGCACGGTTGAGCAGATCCGTAGAGCACGAGAGGTGGAACTGAACGCTTCTTGGTGCTATGACTGGGGGCAGAAGATCGGCCAAATGATGGAGGAAAGGTTTGGCATACCTTATAGCCGCACCGGCCAGCCCTATGGATTGCGTGCCACAGAAGAATGGATCATGGGGATAGCCGAGCCTCTGGGTCTCGAAAAACAAGCAGAGAAGGTGATTCGAGAAGAAGCCAGGAAAGTAATAGACGATGTCAACCATATGAGGCAGGTTTTCAGCGGCAGAACTGCGATTGTGGAGATTACCGAGTTTCCGGGTCCCATTAGGGCCTTGTCTCTTGCGAGGATGGCTGAGGAATTTGGGGCTCACCCTGTCGTTGTTAACGTCCACCCTTACACCATTAAAGAAAGGATGCCGAGTATAAAGTTCCTTCTGGAACAGGGGCAAAACCCGGAAATAGTCCTCACCAAAGGACTGTTCTCCTTGGGAACGTTTCGTTCTTCGCGCGAAACCCAGGAGGAGCTGGAGGCAATCGTGTCAGAATACGATGATGCTATCTACCTGGGCAATCCGCGAAGATGCTCAGGCATCCCCGTAGTGAATCTCACGACCAGAACAGGATATCCGCACTACGGTTACAGGGGCATCAAGAACATAGCGGCATTGGTGAGGTCAGCTGTGGAGAACTCTAGTCGAGCCCGCTCTGAATTGTTCCAACGAATCTTATACGGGTGACTACTTCGTGACCAAGGCCACAGTCCCTCTGACCTGGGCAGCGGAGAAGTGTCACGATCCTTACCTTCGATGTGCCTTCTACGGCGCGGCTCAGACAGTAATAGGCGTTAGTGGATGCTGTGTCCTAGCCCATTCTCCTCAAGGCTGCTACCAGCTCGTTGAAAACGCGTTTGGATGGCAAGAAGAAGACTACACTGAAACCGAAATCCTCTGCACAAAACTCTGTGAAGATGAGATTGTCTATGGCGGGGAAGCTATGCTGATTCGAACAATTCTTGAGGCGCAGTCGCTTAAGGTTCCTATTGTCTTCGTGCTGAGCGCTTGCGGCCCTGAGATTGTAGGAGACGACATTATTGCAGTCTGCGAAGATATACGGCCTAAGGTCGACTTTCAAATCATTCCAATTGAATGCGCCGGCTTCAGAGGGTCACAGTACGACGGCATCGACATCTCTCTAGATGTATTGATTAGAGAAAATGTCGTTGACCAACGGCGAAAAATTCCCAATTCGATCTGTCTCGTCGCTCCTCATGCCAACGCCAATCCTACATGGATGGCTGATTTGGCGTGGGTGAAGACTGTGTTATCAAGTATGGATGCGAAGGTTGTGGCGACCCTTGTTCATCGGACAGCACTCACCGAGTTCGAAAACATTTCAGCGGCAGAAAAGTCCATAGTGTTGAGCCATGACGCCGGTCAAAAAGCAGCAGACTACCTTGAGAACGAATTTGATGTCGAACAGATTTGCCAAGACATTCCACAACCGATCGGCTTCACCAATACACGGCGTTGGTTAACCGAGCTAGGCGATGTGCTTCACGCAAAAGACGCGGCAACTGAACTAGTAACTAGGGGTGAGAAGATGGTTGTGGAACAGTGCCGACGAAAGGGGTTTGACCTTTATTCTCTCTCTCATCTGTCTACGGCCATTGTCTCCGATGCAACGGTAGGAGTTCCCCTTGTTCGCTTTGTCACCGAAGAGCTCGAAATGGTCCCGGAGCTAATATACCTTAGGTCGTCAGGAAAGGTAGCTAGAGAGATTCTGGAAAGGGAGTTGCGGGAGCTGAAACTTACTCCAAAGGTTGCGTACAATACAGATGTATACCAAGCAAGGAAAGGTTTGGCAGAGGTGAAGCCTAAGACCGTCTTTGGCAGCAACATCGAGAGGCATGCCGCTGAAGGCTTGGAAATACCTTACATCTTTCAACTTGTCAACCCGATTCAGCGGTTCAGAATGGTCAATCGAGAGTATTTTGGCTACATGGGCATGCTGAACCTATTCGAGTCGATCCAGAACGACTTCTGGGATAGGTATCGATCAAAGCAAAGAAGATACAAAGCAAGGTGGTAAGTTGAGACAAATCGCCATATATGGCAAAGGCGGAATTGGCAAGAGCACAATCTCTTCGAACCTGTGCATGGCTTTCCGAGAGAAAGGGCTTCGAGTTATGCAAGTCGGGTGCGACCCAAAGAGGGACTCCACTAGAATATTAACCGGCGGCCGCCTCATTCCAACTGTGCTCGAAACTTATCGGGAGCACCTAAGGATGGGGAGGGATGAGTACGCCATTTCCATCCACGATATCGTTTTCGAAGGCAGCAAAGGCGTGTACTGTGTTGAGTCAGGAGGACCAGAACCTGGCATTGGCTGTGCTGGCAGGGGAGTTCTTACGGCGATACAGATTCTTAGGGATCTGGGAGCCTTCAAAACCTACGGCGTCGATGTCGTCGTCTACGACGTTCTTGGGGATGTGGTCTGTGGCGGATTTGCTCAGCCTATACGCCAAGGTTTCGCTAGGGAAATATATCTATTATGTTCAGGTTCGTTCATGAGCATATACGCTGCGA
>Ga0315314_1004241_pt1 | contig 10837 bp, 17 predicted proteins | sample TDP9_MG_FD_203631 | JGI IMG/M metagenome (GOLD analysis project Ga0315314, IMG submission 203631) | Freshwater sediment microbial communities from Lake Towuti, South Sulawesi, Indonesia - TDP9 | ecosystem: Environmental > Aquatic > Freshwater > Lake > Sediment | place: Indonesia: South Sulawesi... | reverse complement strand
GCCCGAACTTTGGCAAGATGGAAAAGGCAATTTTCAGTACGAGATTGATTAGAGCGTTCTAATTTGCGACCTTCTGTTTTCGATACAAATTTTGAGGACTGCTTAAGGGCAAAGCGTCCCTTATTGACGTGGACGGCAGCCTCGCAGCTTGCATCGGAGGTGATAGAGTTATGGGGGCGGACGCACCGCCAGGCCCGATTGGAGCAACTTGTTTCAAGGCGCCCTTGTCAACCAAGTACTATGCGTCGCTTGCGACCGATGATAGAGTTCTCTTGTTATATGGTTCGAAGTGGAGTCACACACTCTATCTATATGAGAGAGGTGTAGACCTCGGCCAGTTATTCGTTTCTTTTGCAGAGAGCGGGCTTGAGAGCGGTGAGGTGTGTGTATTTGCATACGACTGCAGAACAAGCAGATCGCATCCCGAAGCGGTATTTCGAAAGTGGATTGCAGCCCGGAGATTGCATCTTTTCCCCATGGGCGAAAAACCCCCCGCTGATGAAATCAAGAGCATATACGCTCGACTTGAGGAGTTGGGGGCACGCATTCCAAACGAGTATCCGGCTCTGAGGACGGTAGTAGATTTCGGTGACTCTTATTCTATCGACGACACAATCGATTTCATCAAGCGATTGCATAACGGACCGTTCCCCGTTAGGTCGATAACCGCTTTCGACATCAGCTCTTTGTCTAGCAACGCAATCAAGAGCCTCATGGAACTCCATGAAGATGTGGTGGTCTCCACCAAGAGTCAGCATATGATTATGCCGAATTCTCGGTCCGTCTACTCACCAAATTCACTCACCATTGAAACGATTCCCAGAAGTGCTTTGGAGAGGTTCGTCAAAAAACATCTTGAAACGGTCGTCCTGTCTATGCTACTTCAGGATCCGCTATGCGGTTATGACGTGATCCGGAGAATCTATAGGGCGTATCATGTCTTTCTCAGCCAAGGCACCGTTTACCCGCTCTTGTATAATTTGGAAAGAGAGGGGCTCTTGACCTTGGTCAAATCGGAGGGGGACCCCCGCTCGAAAGTCTATGCTGTGACTAGGCACGGGAAAGAAGAAGCAAGAACTAGAATTGACGATTTCTTATTGGCTGAAAAATATATGGTTGAATCGTTGACCAAGAGAATGAAATGTTGAGCAAAACTTGATGTACATGGGCAGGAGCCCGAACTTTATCTTCTTTCGGCCTCCACCCTGATCAGGACGGGTATGTCTTGGTAACTCCGAAGGGTATCTACGGGCAAGTCGGTTTGAAGCAAGGGGGCTTTATCGTGCAACCTCTGGCAACCTCTCGTAATGCTCGCGCTTCACGAGGCTCTCAAACGCTACAAGGTGAAGGAGATACGCCGAGCTCGTTCGCGCTTCAATGCGGGCTTGGAGAAGTTCAGGCCGAGCTACTTTGACAGTTCATAGTCACCGGCGCGCTCGATTTGAGGAGGGTTGCCGATTTCAAAACAGTTTCTGATATGAATTTCGAGAAAGCAGCCTTATCAACGATTACGGCCTACCTATGAGAAAAATAGAGGGAGGGATGAACTGAATGGTAGGGACAACACCTAGCGTGTCGAGCCTAGCAGAGGTCTTGGATAGAATCCTAGACAAGGGAATCGTGATCGACATTTGGGCCAGGGTCTCTCTTGTTGGCATCGAGATCTTAACTGTTGAAGCCCGAGTCGTCGTGGCATCGGTTGACACCTTCTTGCACTACGCGGAAGAGATAACCAAGATCGAAGCGGCGGCAGTTGCAGCGCCACCCATGGTGACTGCATAGGGTTCCTTAGGAGGGGCCAACGCAGGCCCCTTCAACCCTTCTATTTGACCCAGTTATTTGATCGGTGCATTCGGTCTGCCCTACCTGACGGAGGTGAGAAAATGTCAGAAGACGAGAAGAGGAGGAGGAAGGCAAAGGAGATGGAAGAGAAACGGAAGCCACCCATCGGAAAGAAGGGGGTCATGGCGAAGCGCGCTGCCATGAAGGAAGCTGCAGAGAAAATGACGTCTCGCGTTGCGGAGGTTCTGTCGGCGACAAAAGCCCAGGCAAGAGAGAACGAGAGCGCCGTCAGGAAGATCAGATCTGGCGTTGAAGCGCTGCAGAGTGAGATGAAAAAGACCGCTGGCGAGTTCAAACTTTATGTAGAAGACTTCTACCTCGGGTAAGTAAACAGGTAGAAATCTTCTATCTTTCTTATTCGTTGAAGGAGTAAACCTGGGAGTACGCTCCGCTCCATCTTTGGCCCGCTTACGGCTGCGTAGATTGGCGGTTTTCGACAGGCGAAAAAAGGTGATGCTTTTGAAGCGTCTTGCGGCGGAAGGTCCGAGGGTTCAGCGGCTGAAACCGGTACGATGAGATTGACCACTTTCACGTGGTGTTCTACAAATTGCGAGTCTACAATAACGGGGTGCTGACGCGACAGAGTTCAGAGTGGGAACTATGTCGAGTCCGTACGTCCACGAGAGCTTGTTCAGCCATACGATCAATCGGCAAACTTAGAGAGGGACTGTAGTCTCGACGCGAAGAGGATCAGTCGCCGCACATATACGGAGCTAGGAATCACATAAGAAAGGATGAACCTGACCATAATGGGGCGAGCGCAAGCTCCCGACTTTAGTTGTGGAGTAAGCGAGCAAGTCGCGAGTTTAATACTCTCGTCCGCGATCGGACTGTTTGGAGTCGAATCATACAAGCTCACATGGGCTAGTAGGCTCCAGATGTGAGTGGGATGCCTGAAGACCCGAATACGGGCGCCCACTCGAAGAAGGGCGGCGGAGAGGTTCGGGGAACAGGCGACATGAATATGGCTGTTCGCTGCGGCGGGTACGCTGTCAGGCCGATGGCTTGGCCTATGCTTCTACGATGGGATAGATGCGGGTGGAACCGCAACAACGGAATGCCCACCCAACAGAGGACCATCACGGTGGAAGCATAAATCTCCCGAACTCAGTCGCGGAGAGAGTCAAGGAGACAGTGCTTGGAAAGCTTAATCGGCTTTCCAGCATATTTTTCTTGTTTGCATCATCTGTTGGATCTTTGTAGGTGTCTGGCAAAGGCTAGCGGACAAGAACTAGGGCTTGGAAGGATGCTGGACGGTCCCTAAGAAACAAGTGATGGAAGATTATGTATCGAGTTTCGAAACGAAAAAAATAATAAACGGGATGCAGCTAGCACTTATCCGAGGGTAGTTAAATGCGACCGTGGGTGCGATCGCACCCTAGAACGTCGATAGGGGCAAGAATACACGAGACGGGTGAGGAAAGGGAACGAAGGATGGCAGAAGAAGGTGGAGAAGCGGTGGAATTCCCTGAATTTATGATGCAAATGGTCACAAGGCGCGAAGAAGAAGAAACCATCAAAGAGAGATTAGTGCCCAAGGCTGAGCATTACGTGGAGACCGACGAGGTAAAGAAGGTCAAGGAGAAGGTAAAGCTCTGGCTTAACGCGGGCTATCCGGTTCACATCATCGGCCCCACCGGCTGTGGGAAGTCAACTCTGTCGCAAAGCATTGCGGAGGAGCTTGGGAAACCGACGGAGTGGGTAAATGGCGATGAAACGATGACTACCGCCGACTTGGTAGGTGGCTACTCCAAAGTTGAAATCGAGGCCTTGAGGGATAGATTCATCCACACGGTCCTCAAGGCCAGAGATGTGATGAGAGCAGGTTGGGTGGACAATCCCCTGACAATCGCTTGCAAGTATGGCTATACCTTCGTCTACAACGACTTCTCGCGAGCCAGGCCCGATGCGAACAACATCCTCCTTTCGGTTTTCCAGGAAGGAATACTCGAACTTCCGACGAGATTCGGCGAGGAGCGCAGCATAAAGGTTCACCCGGAGTTTAGGGCGATCCTGACAAGCAACTCTGTCGATTACGCTGGCATTCACAGACCGCAGGACGCTTTGCTGGATCGAATGGTGGGCGTGTACATGGACTTCTACGATTTCGACACCGAAGTTAAAATCGTTAAGGCGCACTCGGGAGTCTCTGAGGACGAAGCGCGGCGGATAGTAGCTGTTATCCGCAAGCTGAGGGAGAAGCTGCCGGATGCTGAGAAGCCGGGAACGCGAGCCTGTGTAATGATCGCCAAGGGGGTAAAGACGACCGGTGGGCGTTGTGAGGATCTCCTGGAGGAGTTCTGCATCGACATATTAGCGACGAAGGTTAAGGGGCCCGTCGACCTAGCCGCGAAAAGGCAGCTCGTCAGAGAAGTACTGAGGCTGTGATCGTGACCGCAAAGACCGCCGATGGCAGGATTATTATGGAGACGTTCTACCTGCGCCTGTGCTGGCGGGCCTCTGAGCACGGCTTCGGTTCGCGAGGTTCCTCGAGCCCTACATAACCAAGGAAGTAAAGGGCTACAACGTGAGGAAGGGGATCGGCAGGTGGAAGTGCGCTATGAGGAGACTGGCCTCGTCCACGTGTAGAGGTGAGGAATATGACTGAAAAAGCGGGAGGGATCCTACACATCAGCAAGCGGGCCATTGAAGCTTTCGAAAGCGTCTTGAAGAGAAAAGCTGAATCGGTCGTAAGTATGTCGAAAGAAGCGGAGGGGTGGAAAGCTGTTGTCGAGGTGCTTGAAAGGAGAGCTGTCCCTGACACGCAAGACCTCCTAGCAAGATACGAGCTGATGCTTAATGAAGAAGGCGATCTCTTTGGCTACAAGCAAGTACTCATTAGGCGAAGGCAAGACAGGCTCGGAATAGAGTTTGTGGAAACGAAGTAGAATTCTGAGAAAGAGCCAAGCGGCCACCATCCAAGGATTGCATCTGGCGAGGATATGCATTGTTATAGATCAGTAACAATCCACACCCTCTGAACCTAGCCCGGCGGACCTAGGAAGTTGCTCTTACAGTTTTTGTGACTGCGAATTTTTGTTCGGCATCAGCCAGTCAATTGTACCTCAAGAGTTTCTTTCATCGTCCCTCAGAACGCATCGGAAAGGTAGTCACAAAAATGTTGGTGAGGGCGTGTCGATGAATTTTGTGCTCCCTGGTCCTTACGACGCTTGCAGCATTTGCTACGGAGGGTCTCCCTCACGGGATCTCTCATATGCAATATCAAACAACTTGCAGCATTCCTCGCATGTGAAAACAATCTTTTTTTGTTACACAAGGATTCGCTTCTGTGGGATCATCTTTTCGATCTCTATCCTTATTTCATGAAGCCTCTTTTCCTCGCCACCGAACAATGCGCTTCCACCATCGTATGCTATGGTGAGAACTTTCTCCGGGGCGCTTATTCCGTGTTTCTTCGCGTTGAAACCTATAGTTACACCGGTGATCTTGTCGAGGGGCACCTCGAACATTTTTTCGTTATCCACTCGATACACCCAGAAAAGCCTTCTGTTGGTGAGGCAGAGGCGTCCCGGCCTCCAAGTTTCAGCTAGGATGCCCATCGCGGGGAATAGGTACCAGACCTTCGCGGCCCAGTCGATCTTCTCACCTTCGGGCAAGGGGTACTGCTCATATGGGGCGGGTATCTCTCGCTCAAGTTGTTTCCCAACGGTTTTCTCGATAGCATCTTTCAGCTCCCTGACGTTCGAAACGTGAATTCTGGCTGTCTCGCCACAGTCGAATTGCATGTAGAGTTCTTCTCGCTCCTTCCGGAAGTGTGTTTCCATGTTGATCATGAGACCCTCCAGCTTATCGAGTTGAACTTCGAACAACATCTGAGCTGGCTCCTTCCTGAAAAGGAAAAACCTTTTGTTCGTGAGGTAAAAAAATCCTGGGCTCCACGTTGGGTAAATCCATCGCCCGTCCCAGAAGGATCCAAACGTCCTGAGAATAACTTCCTCTCCCTCTGCAAGCGGGACACCTCCCTTGGTCGCGTATTCCTTCGCGTACCACTCTCTAGTGCGTTGGTCCCAAGCCTCCATCATGCCGTAATCGAGCATGGTCTCTATCCCTGCAAGCGCCGCCTTGAGGTTCCCCCCGATCAAAGGGACGCCCGCAACGGATATGATCAAGTCAGCGTTCAAAACGAGTCCCTTGCTCAACAGTTTGTCAAGCACATCGACTAGGTCGTTCTCACGTTCGGCCTTCATTGTTAGATCCCCCGTTCAAAGAGCGCTGATCAAGAAGGCGTCTTGTTCCAGAGTCCTTCGTCCTTGGGGCGTCGCGACGACGATGAATTCGGTTCGTTTTTCATCAATCGATTGACATTCGACATTCCTAAATCTCGTGCCTAACGAAACTGAAAGGTGCCCAAGGGCCTGTGAAGCGCACATCATACCCTTCGCGATTCCGTATCTCCTCGAGAACCTTGCCCAGCACTTCGACCTTCTCCTTTGAAACCAAGTATGTGAGCGTTACGATCAGTTTCTTATCTCTATATCTTTCTGGCACCCGCGAGGTCTCTTCCACTTCTACTTCCTCGACGTGCTCCCTTATTTTCGAGCTGAACTCCCCGGCGAGCTTGGATATCCCAGCCGAAACCCTATCCTTTGTCTTTAGCTCAAGCTTTCGCTCAAGGAGGTAGGCTGCACCCTTCGGCATTTTATCGATCTTCTTTTTTAGTGCCCTGAGTTCTTGATCTTCGCTCAGGATCTTCTCCGTGAGCTTTTCTGGGTCACAGAAGATCTGCACCGTGTACTCCGCCTTGTTCTTGACCGCCTCCAGCTCCACTTTGAGCTTCTCATATCCCTTGCTCAGCGCATCTTTGACCGTATCGTCGTTGCCCGTGATGATGGCGTCGAAGGAGAGGGGTAAGACCGTGCCAAACCGCTCCGTTGCTTTATCGATCACGTAATTATGGGTGAATATCCAGCGCTTCGCCTTCTCATCGTCCTTCGTCTCATATGGCTTTGCAGAACAAGCGTGCACAACTGCGGCGACATCCTTGTAAGGGACTGTGTAAACTTTGGTATCCTCTATCCCTATCTCACCCAAGCTCAACTCAGCATCGCAGTTGACGATGCAATATAGATACCTGCCCTCGCCGATTTCGGTCTCCCGGGCTTCTTGCGTTTGAGTCAGGTCTCTGCAGCCTCCTCAGCCCACCTGCGCGGGTTCAGGAACTTGTCTATGACTTCATCTGATATTTGATCAAGACCGTCGCGAACCGATTCTACAGCTTCCTCGATGTCATTTTCCTTTTTTATGTTCTCGAGCGCCTCGTCAAGGTCGGCCAAGGCTTGCCCTAGTCTCTCGACCTCTTCATCGTTTAGTCTTCCGCTCTCGATTCTTCGAAGCGCTTGTCTCTCAAGCACTTCTTGGATTATCTCAACGAGTGCCACGACGACGCCCAACAGCCCCTGCTTGAGGTTATCCTCGTTAATGTTGATCGGCACGTTTTTTCACCCTTATCTGCAATACGCCATGCTTAGAAGATATGACCGGCTCACCGGTTACGGAGCAAGGAAGATTGATTTCCCTGCGATAATTCTTGCCAGGTGCCGAAACGACGAGCTTTCGCCCGTCTGGATCAACCTCAGCTTCGACATCGCCCTCCGCAATATCGGGAGCATCCATGACAACTTCGATGCAACTTGGCCCGTTGAAGACGTCCACAACCGGTTCCCTTTCAAGAGACCTCTCCACGATTGTTTCTTTCTCCACGCGCTTTTTCTCGAGCTTTGGTTCGGGGAGCCATCCGCAGAGGAGGCAACCTTTTTCCATTTCTTTTTCGTCCCGCTCGTTGCCGCAGCTTGGACATCTCGTTTTCTTTTTTCCCAGCTCCCTCCACCCCGGGGCATTGAGATCAGTCCCCGAAGGTAGCATATCCGCAATGGCTTCGAGGGAAGGGAGGAGGGGGACTTCGTTAGTGGTCTTGCTGGGCTTCAACGGACTCGTCCAGCCACAAATCGGGCAACCCTTCTTAAACAGCTGCTCCTTGGGCACAATGTGATGGCATTCTGGACATCGGTAACGAAAGACATGCCTTTCCATGAGAATCACCTTGGCTAGGGTTTGTAGTTTGGCCTTCACTGGACTAGTCCAGCCGCAGAGGGGCTGGCTAGGGTTTGTAGTTTGGCCTTCACTGGACTAGTCCAGCCGCAGAGCGGGCAACCAATTTCGATCAGTTCCTTCTCCGGACGCTCGTTTCCGCAGCCGGGGCACCTGACCTTCTGTATCTCCACTTCCCTCCACCCCCGGGCGTTGAGATCTGTCCCGGAGGGGAATTCCAAGCCGTACCTTGCGGCGGTTTCGAAGGACGCCAGCGCTGCCCTGATTTTTATGCCGAGTAGTTCGGTGCCTGCAACCGACACCGCGATGTCAGCGTTGATCACAAGTCCCTTGTCCAGAATTTTTTCTATCGTCTGGGCCAGGTCACCAACGGTTTCTTTTGACGGCGTTAAACTTGCCATCGATCTCGCCTTCTATCCAACCTCGTATCGAACTTTGATATTTCTCGATTTAAGAGTTGTGTCTCGGATTTCGACATTGCAGGAGTCGTGCAGTGATTGCTGGAGAAGCTTAGAGAGAGGCTGAAGCTTACGTACTGGTGTGTCAGAAGGCTTCTGGAAGGCGAAGACGTACAGACCATCAGATTAGCCGCGAATGTATCGAGAAGAACACTCTACTATTGGCTTGAGAGGTTCCAACGGAACGGAGTGGAGGGGCCGATCGAGAAGCCTAGAAGACCACACAGAATCCGCCGCCTAGGATTTGGTGGACCGATTTCGCTGAGTTATGTTCGCCCCTTAACGGTGGCTTCTACGCTTTCGAATTCTCTAGAAAAGGTTTGATGGCGACGTATTTTTCTGATACGCGTTCCTTCTTCGGATTCTTCCTCCACGCTTATCGGTCATTCTTGCTTCCTTCCCTTCGATGCCTTGCCTACCTTTTCCCTCGCGGCCCACTTCAACTTCGATGCTCGCACGCGGCCCTCTTTAAGGGCCTTCTGGAAAGCCTTCCTAGCTTCAATTCTCTCTTTGAGTCCCATTTCAGTTTTTCACCTCCGCTTCAATCTCGCATCCCACTTCTTCATCCTCCCTTCCCATTTCCTTCTCCAGATGTTCTGCTTCGCTAGCTTCACTTTCTCGAGCGTGTCTATGCCCGTCTTTGCCTCACCCCTCAGTTGGGCAGCGCGTGAACGTTTCAACTCTTCCTCCCTTTGCCTTTCAATCCGCTTCCCCTGCTCCTCAACTCTTTGTTGGGCCGCAGCCCGTCGCTCCAAATATCTCATCACCCCCGCCTCATTTTTGCTCAAGTTAGACCCTCAGGAATGTTTGGGCTAGGACCTCCCTAAGTTTCTCCGGACCCACTCGTCCAATCTCGTTTTTCGTCCACGAGAGCGTAGTTCAATTTCACACCGGGCATGCGGATTACCTATAGCCATGTTTTGCAGAACATCCTTTTGTCCCAGAGCACATTCTTACAGCTGGGACCGCCTTCTTCCGTTCTTTTTCTCTATGGATTTTCACCGAGGTTCAGCCTCTTCCCGACTTTGCTTCCACAATTCTCGCTTCGAGTTGTCTGGCTCGTTCGGCTATGTTTTTTCGAAGACCCGCCACACTCCCAGCCATCTTCTTTGCAGAATCCTCGTATTTTCCTGCTATCTTCCTTGATTTGTCTGGAAGCTTCCTGTCCCAAATCTCAAACCTGTTGCCATAAATCCTCGGTCTCGGATCGACTCTTGAGTACTTCGGTTTAGGTGGCACGCTCGACCAATTGACAGGATTTCTGATCATTTTGGCGTACTCGCGTGAGGGCATGAGTCGGACAAAGGTAGGATTTGAGTTCTTCTGGAGCTCTCTCTTTCGCCTTTTCATCTCCGCCTCGTTCCCTTTTACCTTCAGCTTGAGCCTTTGCCTCATCTCCCAGAATTTGAGTCTGGACCTATCCCTAGAAAGTTCAGCCTGCTCCGTCACCTGGCGTTTCGCTTGCTTCGCCCTTCTGGGCCTTATAACAGCCCGATGACCTAAAGGTAACCTTCCAAAGTCGGCCAATTTTCTCACCAACCAATTGAGAAGCTCCTGGTTTTTATCGCTTTACTTTCGAGGTCTGAAACTTTGCTTTTTTTCTTAGCCTGATCTCGAGGACGCCATTCTTGAACGAGGCTCCCAGGACCCTGTCGACCTCGCTACCTTTGGGTATCGATACCTCCTTCTCGATCTTGGTTCCAGCCACATTCGCGCCGATCGTTATGGTATCTCTAGCTATCTTGAACTCTAGGTCCTCCTCCTTAACGTTAGGTATGGATGCGATCACAGAGATATGATCCCCTTTGTCAAAAATGTCAACGAGAGGCTCTCTAGCCTCTTTTTCAACCGAGACGGTGTTAGGCCTAGCCCCAGCATATGGGAAGAGATACCTAGCCGAATACTGATATTCAACCTCAGCCCCCATAAGTTCTCCTCTTCCCTTGCGCTCCGCGCTCCCTTCTGCGTCTAACGCTTTGAGAAGGTTAACCAAGCCCCTGAGCAACCCCTCGGATTTCTCCGCCATCTAACCACCTATGTTCAGGATATCCACTCGGCGCTCGAGATTCGTCTCTCTAACGCGCCGGGCTAGCTTCAGCTTCTCCATGAGTTCATCACGTGCTTGCTCGCACTCCTCCTTCGTGATCTCCCCTAGCTCGTAAAGTATGCTGTTTTCCTTAATCTCATCGCTTATTTTCTCGCGGTCGTACGCGTCTCGAATGGCGAAATCTCGTATCTGCTCAAGCAACCAGATCATGTCGAATGGTGGTATCGAGATGCCAAACATTCGAAGGATTATGTCATCAATTATGAATGGCAGCTTAACCCACTCCAACTTTAACTGTCACAAAGTTGAATGGCGGCCAGGGGCCAGTACACTGGATTATCAGCTGTTTGAATTTTTCCTTCAATGCTGTGACCGCGCCTAGGAAAGTTTCCACTTTCTCTTTTTCCACCAGGTAGAACGC
>Ga0315314_1004240_pt1 | contig 10839 bp, 5 predicted proteins | sample TDP9_MG_FD_203631 | JGI IMG/M metagenome (GOLD analysis project Ga0315314, IMG submission 203631) | Freshwater sediment microbial communities from Lake Towuti, South Sulawesi, Indonesia - TDP9 | ecosystem: Environmental > Aquatic > Freshwater > Lake > Sediment | place: Indonesia: South Sulawesi... | reverse complement strand
TCGGAAAATATGTGCTCAAAGCTTTTAAATTATATTATTTTTTCCTCCAAATCTTAAAATGTCGAATAAGGCTTGACAAAGCTAGCCTATTTTCGGCATTTTGCGTATCTGTGGCTTTTTTTGTCTTGAAATGTCCGATTCTAAACTCTAAAAGCAAACAAAACCTATAAGTATGTCGAAATACACTTAAAATGTTGGGAGAGGTAAAATGAAACTGAAAGAAGTAGTTCAAGAGATCGAAAACAGAAATGCAACGGAAGAGTTGACAAAAAAGAGATTTGCTTGCGCTTCTTGCGGAACTACGTGGATTGAGCTTGTTGGGTTGGTCATCGGGCGCAAAGACGGGATTGAAGACGTTTGCCTTCGAATTGGTATGGAACCAGAAACGTGTCAAACATGCAGGATGAAAGCCAGAGAATGCCAAAATTGCGGTTCAAAGGATGTGTACGAAATAAGGTTTGCAGATGAAGTTTCTGAAGAAGAGTTTCCACTAACCTTCAAGGGCATAAGAAGAGTCAACAGAGGGTAACCTCATTGAAGACCTCAAGCCAGACAAGTGAAACTAGAGAGGAATTTGACTTTCTGAAAAGAACCAAGCTAGAATTTGGGAAGGCTATCCAGTTTATAAACTCGGAGATAAGACCCATCGAAAAAGGAGTTGTCAAATTCTTAGAACAGCCGTTCCGGCAATTGACTGTGAGATTTCCGGTGCAGATGGATAACGGGTCAATAGAAATGTTTACTGGATACAGGGTGCAACAGAGCAGATTAAACGAACCCACTAAGGGAGGCATAAGATATTCTCCCGATGTGGACTTGGATTTGATAACCGCTCTAGCCTTTGACATGACACTGAAATGCCAAGTTGTTGGTCTCCCTTACGGTGGATCAAAAGGAGGCGTCTGTTGCGACCCAAAGAAGATGTCGCGAGCCGAGCTTGACAGATTAACAAGAAGATATGCTTACGAAATACTGCCAGTGATAGGTCCCGATACCGACGTTCCCGCGCCTGATGTTGGCACTAGTGAAAGAGAGATGGGAATTATTTATGACACCTATAAAATGTTCAACCCACAATCTCCATACGCTTCCGCAGTTGTCACCGGAAAACCAATCAATTTAGGCGGCTCCAAGGGTAGGAAAGAAGCCACAGCCCAAGGCGGCGCCTATGTTCTAGAAGAGGCTGTTAATCGAAAGCACATCGAAGGATTAAGTTCCTTGAAGGATGTAGCTGTTGTTGTTCAAGGATTTGGGAATGTCGGTTTTAACATCGCAAACATTCTGTACCAAGATTATGGATGTAGAATAGTAGGAATCTGTGATTCAAAGGGAGGAATTTATTGCCAAGACGGACTAAATCCAAAGGAAGTGATGGCATACAAAAATGCAAATCCAGAACAGTCCGTGGTTGGATTTGACGGGCTTCAACCTCTAACCCAAGAAAACCTGCTCACAAGCCCCTGCGACATTTTAGTTCCAGCTGCGAAAGAAACGCAGATTCTGAGAGGAATTGCCAAAGACATGGAGGCCGAGGTAGTTCTCGAGCTCGCAAACGGACCTACCACTAATCTTGCCCATGAAATCTTGGTCGATAAAAAAATCTTTGTGTTGCCCGATATACTTGCGAATGCTGGTGGAGTCACCGTAAGCTATTTTGAATGGCTTCAAAACAAAGCGGGCGAAAGCTGGGAATTAAGTCAAGTTAAAGAAAAGCTTCAAAAGAAAATGTCCACTGCTTATGAAAATATTGTCGAAACCGCCAAAAACTACAACCTTGACATGAGGACCGCAGCATTTGTTTTCGCTATTTCTAAGGCACTAGAGGTCATCTATGAAAGAGGCATCTTCCCATAATCAGCCAAAGTGAAAATCGCGAATTTGAAAGACCACGTATTTTTTATTCTTATTCTTTTTTTTGCTGAACAGGGTTAATCGCATTTTTCCTTCAAAAGTTTCTTCCTGAAAACTCTCAACTGGTCTATTCTCAGTTTGAGGAGTTGCATCTCTTCATGCTCTTGATTCTGAAGCCTAAATTTCTGATTGATTTTCTTGAAAACTTGGTTTTGCCACACTAGGGCAGCGGAGGAGCTCACCTCTGATTCCTGCCACCCTTAGAATTGTTTATGTAAAGGACTTGAATTGCAGCTCCTCCACACAGAGCCAGTATTGGCAATAGTTCAAGCGGACCACTCGCCTTTGCTCTGCGTTGGTTGCTTGCCGTGTCTTGCAGGAGGGTTTCATAGTTTGTTGGCTCCACAACGCGACAGCGCTTCATCCAGAGAGAGAAAGGAGAAGACGGCCTACAAGAAGAGACCTGGCGCCGACACGTTGAAGGAGCTGTGCCCTCTCGACCCAACAGTGATTGGGCTTGAGTTGATTTCAACCTCAACCCTCCTCTCTATTACATCGCAAGACACAATAAATAATACATTTCCTCACATAAAAACCTTCTCAACAACAGCTTCCAAGACACAGAAAAGTAACATGAAAAAAGAAGGCGCGCCAACGCTGTTCTCACCCCTCAAGTATTCGGTTTCTGAGAGAATAACTATTAAGATGGTTGGTTCAGAAATCTTATATGCGTGAAGGCATATAAATATGCGCAAAAAAATATGTTTATTTCGAGGAAACATAAAATGCAGTCAAAAACACGCATCCTCCTATCCGCGCTCCTTCTTACACTCATCTTCACATCAACAATATGGTTTAATCCATTAAAAGCCCAAGAACCGCAACCACCACCCCAAAACTCTCCACCACATCAAGACAAGCAATTCAACGGCACTTACATAGCTTGGAAAAAAGAAGAAAACACAACCCAAGAAAACTGGAACTGGCTCAACCAAGCATGGGAATTCGGACCCTACCCCACATTCCGCATATACCTTCAAAACAGCACCGAGGTCACTGACACCAACTACGTCCCATTAGGCACACCGTTCAAAGCCGTAATCTATGTCCAAAAGAACATCTTCACAGGAAATGCCACACTTGGACGCGCGGGCTTACAATGGAACACTGAAATACGAACCCAAAACGGAACCATAACAGGCAACGCCAACACACGAATGGTCTACATCAACAAGATGGAAACCAACTTCTGGAACGAAACCAACGCATGGCACATCGAGAGTTTCATTTTCAACGGCAGCGACGTCAAATCGCCCATGGGACCAAGCCCACAGCCACCTCCACCACCCGAGCAGATGAAACAATACAGTTTCTTCAACTTTGACAAAAACTCAAGCAAAGTCACAGAAACAAGCGAAATGTGGCAAATCGAATTCGTCGGCTCATTCAACGCCACAACTACCCCCAAGGGACCATACTGGGTCAACCTAGAAGTAACAGACCAATACGACAGCTGGATAGACTTCGGAGGCTATCGAGCATGGTTCAACAAACAAATGGCAACAAACCGCCAGATAGCCGTAGGCAAACCAGGATTCACATATGGCGGTTTCCAAGACACGTGGACGTTTGAAAAACTAGACATGGAAAACCAACCGCTTTATTCTGCGTCAAAGGGCTCGCAGTGGAAAATGAGAATCAACGTAACAGGCTCAGAACTCGCAAACGTGACGATTGGAATGGAACTCGGTTGGAACGCCAAAACCTTCGTGAACATTACAGGATGGTACTCGAAACCTGTAACCACACAAGGCGGATGGATATACAATGAAACCTCGGGCACATACTACTGGAACAACACGGTGCAAGTAACCCGCACAGAACAGGTTTTTGGACCCCACCTCGAAGAGCGTTGGATAAACGTAAATCACAACCGCCAAATCAATATCACTCGACAATATTGGGACCCCACAACTGGAGAATCAAAATTCACAACTGAAACAATATGGGTCAACGAAAAAATGTTTTTGATTTATGACCATACCACTCACACTTTTGCGGTCAAACAAGGGTATTCTTATTGGAGTTATGACCCGGAGCTTCACCGAGACAGAGACTTCACGGTTTTCCACGACCTTAACGCCTCAGACCCAACAACCCGTGTCTATGACCTATCGTTGAGTGACTCAACTTGGAGCCAAATCGGACCCAATAAATATTCAGTAGAATTTGTCGGTATTTTCTCTAACGAAACATTTGCAGACAGAGACGAATACTGGTTCCAAATAATGGTTTATACCAGATACGGTCAGATCTGGGCAAACTGGGAGAATACAAATCCCAGTGACTTCTCAATAGCCGTCGACAAAACAGTGGCAATCTCAACCATAATCGACTCACATGGTCGCCCAGTCAAGGAATGGATGTTCCAAACTGACCCTGGCGAATCCTTCATAATTCAAAGCAAACTGTACGGAGCAGGGGTAAAATACAAAGACATAGACGGCATTGGAGTTGTTTTCCGCACAGGCAGTGGAAAGTGGGCAGCCAACGAGAGCTACTGGTCTGACGTTGAAATCCGACTGACCAAAGACTTGGCAAGCAACACTTTGAGTTCAGTTACTTACAACCGAACAAACAGAAACGCCTATGTTTATGGTCCACATTTAGGCTGGGCTCTCATAAACGTAACAGACTGGCACACGGAATACAACTCAACCACAGGCACTTGGGAATGGGTTGAAAGCCCACAACTCAGATGGAACGAGACAACAATCACTGACTGGCACTGGGAATACTTCCGCCTAAACCAAACAGAATACGCACGCGACCCCACTTCTCCAAAAATTTGGATAGACACACAGAGAATGTGGATAAATGATTTGGACCCAGCGTTCAAAATGCCTCAGAGCTACGCGGTTTTGAACTCAGCCGAGATTTCGTTGCTGAAGAGCATTGTCACAGTAAATATGAACGTTTCTTTCTTCCCTGCTGCCCCTGAAAGCAATTATCAGTGGAGCGTAGTGTTTCAAAACATGACTTTTGGCAGAGACTGGAGCCAAGGATGGGGGGAACACACCGCCACCGAATGGACCTCAGAACCTGTGTACTTTGTTAATGACACTGCAACAAACGGTCAAGCGTGGTATGTTTCTAAACCTTCAACTCCACTCTACACAATGTACAACGGTAAAAAATACTTGCTGGAGCAGTTACCCTACATCACAATTGGCGGCGTTGACTTGCCAATCAAAGTGCGAACACAGTATGATTCTTGGAGGCAGGAAGAGTGGAAACAGTACCTATTCTACGACCAGTATGACCCAAGCTTGGGAACACAGCCACGCTACTACGAATTGTTAAACGGAACCAAAATCTATGTTCAAGAAGCCTTCCGAACCGTGATTCGCACTATTACACTGAACACCACAGACGCATATCAGATGACTGGTGACACCAAGGTGCCAATGGCAAACGGCACAGTGTTCAACACCTACATGGATCGCGCAGTACAAGACTGGTCTAAACGTTTCTGGGATCCAACACTCGGACATGACGTTGTGCCATTCTACTATGAACTTCTGGATGGTTCACGCATCTATAGAAATGAAGGCTTTGAAACTCAAACATATAATACTACCACAAATCGATGGGATTTGACGGGGCGCCGCTACTCTGAAAGCGCAACACCATTGCTTGTAGACTCTGTTGGATCAGGCGTTACGTTGAATCAAACTGTTGTGTTGCTTCGGGAACCAGGCTGGTGGCAACCCATGCTAGACGGTTCAGGATACTTTTTAGTTATGAAAAACGGAACCCGCATAACTATCAAAGACCCATGGTCTGTTCCCGACGACCAGAGAATCGTGGTCATAAATGGCTTGAAATACTTAATCGGCTGGCCTGCTCCCTACTACACAGGCGCGTTTGATGGACAGTCTCTGTTAATTCGGGGAGGAGGATGGGAAGGCTATGTGCGGAATTTCTACTACACGGACTTGGTCACGGGCGGAGTAAAATATGAGTTGCCGTATCCAAGCGCTATGGCTACTTCTTGGTGGGAATTAGAGGGCATCGAGTCAGAAGGGCACAAGCTGAAGACCTTCAAATCTGTAACCATCAACAGTGTCAAATATGTTCTCTATCAGAGAAACGACGGCTCCTACTACATTGAGATTGATGGAATACCCCCCCTGTCAGTGCCGCCTCCAACAATAGACGCTGGATACTACTATTCAATTATAAATGGACAAGAAAACTGGAGTGTCACCCAGAACGGATGGATTCTCCAATACGGTAAATACTACGACAAATCAGGACAATTTACAGCGTCTGGCTCTCTCATCACAACAACGGGTTATGACCCAGCAGGACGTAGATGGTCAGACAACAACCGCTACGGCTACGACAGAGAAAACGCGACATTATACACTCAAACTCCCAACGGCACACGATACGACCTTCACTCAGAAATGTACGTGATCGTTTGGAAGGTACAGGTTGGCAACCAAACATTCTACACAACCGACCCATGGGACAAAATGGAAAGCGTCTACGACAACAAGACAGGACAAACAATGTACCTGAACTATATAATGGCGCTTGACGGCACAAAAGTGTATTTCAACTGGAACGACAAGCCAGCCAACTGGCTTGAGGAAATCCACATTCAAGTGCCAGGAATCAACTATACACGGCTTGTTCCATTCACTTGGGGGCAGCAGCAGGTCTTTGACACAATATACGTGTTTAACCTAACAATCCCAGAATTGCCTTTAAATCCAGGTCACACAGACGTCTACTACGAGGATGGCAGCGAAGTTCCGGTGGGCACTAATCTCAAGGTGTTTGGCGCGAATGCGGGACCAGGTATCTATCACAATTACTATTGGAACAACAACTGGTGGACGCCTACAGGCATGTATATGCCTGGAATAAATGCCCCGTGGAACAACAACCTGTGGACGAACTACATTACAACCTTGAACGGAACTCGTGTCTATAGCACATGGGCATTCGGATGGATTGGCGACCATTGGGGAGCATCTAAACAGTGGAGATTTATCAACGATGACCCAGTTGCGGGAAACAGAACAGCCAGGGTGGTTGAGGGTGGCTACCGCATTTACTTAAATGACACCTTAAAGGTTGAAGTTACAACTCCATATCCCATGGGTGGAATGCCTGATCAATATTTAATCATGACGAACGGCACGTACTTACCTATTCATTGGCGAGAAGACATTCACATGTACGCTGCAACAATCGGAGACAAGAACTATTACTTCAGGAACGTAATGACATATTACAATCTCACCGATATGGGAATGGTTTACGACATAAGTGATCCGTTTCAATTCGACATGTACCAAATAATAACTCCAACTGTCTATCAGGCACCTGTGGCTTCCTCTGATCGCTTGACTTGGCTGTGGATGAACGCCACAACAGACACCATACAACAAGACATAACAGGATACTATCTTTTTAACGCTTCTGACTTGAGTCGGCTAAGCCTAGGATTTGTCAACGACTGGTGGACTTTGCCTGAGGCTGTTAGAAAGAAAGTGTTCATAAACGAACTTAGCGAATACTATCCACGATACAACGTTACAATAAATGGAAAAGAATACTTCGTAATCGACCCGAGTCCAGTTGTAACCCGCTTTGAAGGCGAAGGACAAATCGAAAACAGCATGTACAGATATCCAAACGCCGTCAACGTAAATCTTGAAGGAACCCAGTACACGATTGTTTTGTTTGAGCAAGGCGGATGGTGGAGAAACGACATTCGATGGAGACGAATTGAAACCATAACTTTGAATGGCAGCACCTATGAAGTGGAGCAGCAGGGACAGTGGAGACCTTCGTATCAAGTCTCTATAAATGGTCAATTAGTGAACGTTCAACTGGCAAGAATGAACATTTACAAGGCTCACACGGTCTGGGGCGACGTTTACCGCTGGATGCTCACAGACCTGAATATATTCACGCAGCGCATGGTCAACGACATTATTGTTGGCACGCCAAATTGGGGAATGTGGGGAATCCGCTCCTTCGATGTGGTTCCAGAAACTGGCGCATTGGATTTAGATGGCGATTTGACCACGACGAGCGACCAATACTTTGTTAGGAGAATTCATGGTGGCTCAGACATTCGAAACGTGACAGTAAACCGCATGTGGGTTGAAATCATCTGGGACCCAAATGCCTCACGCATCCAAGATGAAATTCATATAGGCGCTTGGATGGGCAAAATGCATGTTTCATGGACCTCAGAATGGAACGAAACATACATTTGGTATTACGCCTCAAGCATGACGGTAATCAGCGACTCTGAAATGCAGAAGATAAAATCTGTGGTGGTTGACAGCGCAAAAGAACGCCCAAATCCTGGCTATTGGGACATAGCGCACATGGTCAAAAATGCGACGTGGGCTGACATGCTGGCTCGAGCTAAGCAGGAAGGGTGGAACTGGATCTCAGACAAAACAAATGAGTGGGAGTGGATATGGTTTGGAACCCAACAAGACTACTTTACCAGTTGGGCTGCGCAGAACGGCACTCAAAGTGCGGGCATTGGATTACGGTACGAATTTGCTGGACTGTCGCTTTACAACGGCACTAAAGAGACGCACTTCTTCATGCCAAATCAAATTGACAACGTGACCCTAGTCTCACCAGGCGAAGTGTTTGGAGACACCAGCGCCACTGGAGACATGATTCTCCCGTTGAATGCAACAATAAAGTTTGGTGTCACCTACGATGGAGTCAACGGCACTCTGTTTCCGTACAGCCAGCAAAGGTCAATGTGGGGCTGGTGGGACCGCCCAATATTCGGCGCAGACTTCGACACACCAAATCTAATGAACAAACCAACTCCAGCAATAATAGACAAAGTTTCGTTTGCCATACGCTTCACTGCAAACGCCACCACAGGCGCTGATTCAAACAATGAAGCCTCGATGAAAATCGATCAGCATGTGGGTAATTGGGACTTGGAACCATACGTCACTGATGGACGACAACAAAACGCGAGCGGTGTAATGGTTCCCCTAATGGGCAAAGATGTCTTCCTCAACCGCAGCTTAGCCATCAACTATTATGTGACTGCGTTCACAGGCGTGGCTTGGGACGTTGTGGATGATAAAGGCTCCGAGGTGGACAACACCAACAGCACTGAGTCTAAAAGATTCGACATTGCGTCTCGATTAGCCAATGTTAACTTTGCCACGGTGAAACTAGGCAGCACCTACGATTGGAGCAAGCCAGTGACAGATACCGACATGATACGGACGTTTAATGTTACCAGCAAGACTTCTCCAATAGGCTTGTTCAAAGCCAGCTACCAATCTGAATCTGGAAAGTCTTCAACAGGCTTCGACATATCAGCCTCGATGTACTTCTTAACCGTTGGCTTCAAAAACTGGGACGGATACGCAGTTTACAACGACCCTGAAGTTTTGTTCCTACTGAGCAAGGGCATATTGGCGCCAACCGAGTCGTGGCTACCGCCTTGGGCTGAGTCTCCATGGATATTCATTCTGATCGCTTCAGTGATAGGAACGGCAGTCGTGTTGGTTGTCTTCAGAAGACGAGTCAAAAGCGGGCTATCAAAGCTTTGGACAACGATAAAGTCTCTTAGGCATAGAGAACCTAAGACAAACATACCACAAACTCCATACTTGGACAAATTTCGGTAATGAAGCAGATCTCTCGCTAACTCTCTTTCTTTTTTCTACTTTTTTGAGAAATACTGTTAGTTGATGTAGCCTGCGCTTGATTTGTCGAAGTCTTTGATTAGCTCGATTTGTATGTCTCTGGGAATCGGAACGTTCTGTGAGAAGTACGTCACCTTTGGAAAGTAGAACGCTATTCCCCGCTCAGCCATCACCGTGGCAGGGTTGTCCTTTCCCAAGGCTAGGCTGCAAACTCGGTGAACAAGGTCTCTCACTTCTTCTTCGCTGACGTAGCCCAACGCATGCAAGTATTCATGGAGCAAGAGATGAAAACAGTAGGCGTTCAAAACCTTCTTATCGGTTGTGCGGAGGGCAACGTCAAACGGCGCCTTATTCATCACTATAATGTTTGAGCCGATTGGGTGGAAAGCACCGACAAAGGAGCCTCTACGCATTCCGAGATTTGCCAAACCAAGCATGAGACCAGCCCTGTGCTGATTGAGAAACTTCTTAACCGACTCCTTAACCAACTCAAAAATGTCAGCTAAACTATCGCATTCATCTAGCTTAGTGCCCAAGAGTTCCAAGGAATCCACATCTCTGTTTGATGCAAGAAGATGTAACAAGACTCAAAACACTGTCTTAAACGTTACTCACAACTTTTTTATTGAGGCTTTTTCAGAAAAGCGGCAAAGGCGCAAAACTGAGAACAAATACGACAATCGCAACTACGGTGGCGAGTTTTCTGCCCGTGGAAAGTTTTGAAACGCCGTCTAAAGGATCTGGGTGTCGAACCCTTGCGATTAGGAAAGCAAATATAGCCATAAGCCAGAAGCCAGCGAGCACCATTGAAATTATCGCAATAAACGACAGCACAAAGCGGGCTTTCTCGCTCAGCAACACATGTGCAATATGTCCACCGTCCAGCTGTCCAATAGGCATAAGGTTGAGCATGGTCACAATCATCCCTATGTATCCAGCGTAGGCGACTGGATGGAGTTCAATCAAGACAAATTGCCCATTTTGTGTTGGAAATGTGAGCAGTGTGTTGGCCAATAATTCAAGCAGAAGAGGTGGTTGAAAGGCTCCAGGCGGTAATTCAGAGACTGTTGTCACGTTCGACATTGTAACTCCGATGATTGAAACCGCAATTGTGACCAAAAACCCTATGATTGGTCCACTTATGCCCAAGTCAAACAGCGAATCCCGATTTGGCGGCAACGATTTCTGTTGGATAACCGCCCCAAAGGTTGGTAAGGGAGGTATCCCTGGTATAAAATACGGGTAAGTAGCTTCTACTCTGTGCCTG
>Ga0315314_1004239_pt1 | contig 10841 bp, 6 predicted proteins | sample TDP9_MG_FD_203631 | JGI IMG/M metagenome (GOLD analysis project Ga0315314, IMG submission 203631) | Freshwater sediment microbial communities from Lake Towuti, South Sulawesi, Indonesia - TDP9 | ecosystem: Environmental > Aquatic > Freshwater > Lake > Sediment | place: Indonesia: South Sulawesi... | reverse complement strand
GGTCTAGTGTACAACGTTTTCCGAAAACGTGAACTGCGTCAGTGAACCGCTCTTCAGCCGCTTCACTTCCTGCTATGACCCGCGCTGAATATCTCTGCCGAAGAGTTGCAGCACTGGCGAGCGTCCGGCGGGCCGTGCTAAAGTGAGCGCGGGCGCGCACACCGAAAGTAGAGCTGCGCACCCGGGGATACGAGAAGTGCCCTTCAGGAGCCTATTCTTCCTACTCCTGTCGCTCCTGCTGCCCCTTGTGCAAGGCCAACTCTCCGACGACGACTTTGTGAACGCAGAGGAGAGCTATCGCGAGGGGCGGGTGGCTGAGGCCGAGTCGTTTTACGTTCGCATAGGTCCCGGTCACCCTGATTATCCCCAGGCGCAGTTGCGACTGGGAACAATCTACTACTCCACCCGGCGACCAGCGCTCGCTGAGAAGTGTTTCCGAGAGCATCTTCGGTTTCAGGAGTCAGCGGAAGTTTACTCGCTGTTGGCAGGCGCCGAGTTCAACCAGGAAAAATTCGCGCAGGCCTACGAATCCGCGAAAACGGCGCTCAGACTTGATCGAGGTCACGCAAAGGCTTACACGGCGCTGGGGATGATTTACACGGCGCGCAAGGCCTGGCAGGAAGCCGACGCCGCTTACCGCGAGGCCCTACGGCTGGACGAGAAGGATTCGAGCACCTGGTTTCTGCTGGGACGTTCCTATTACCTGCGCAACGAGTTTGCCAAAGCCAAAGGAGCGTTCGAAGCCGCCTTGCAACTGAGCCCGCAAAGTGTCCGAATTTATGAGAACCTGGGTCTGACCCTCGATCTCCTGGGCGAGCCGGCGGCGGCAGACAAGGCGTTCCTACAAGGCATCGGGATGAACCGGCACTGGCCTCAGCCGGAGGCGAGCATTCATATCACCTATGCTGCCTTCCTTTTCAAGCTCAATCGCCTTGAAGAAAGCCAAGCGCAGTTGAGGCAGGCCGTTAAGCTTGAGCCGCAGGACCGGGGAGCCCATTACGAATTGGCCCGGGTCTTGTTTCGCATGAAACGCCTCGAAGAAGCGGCGCGGGAAGGGGAAGAGGCGCTCCGGGCCGGAGGCCCGGATTATCGGGTTCACTATCTGCTCTCGCGCATTTACACAGCCGCCGGGAATCAGGAAAGGGCGGCGCAGCATGCCACCCACGCCGCCAGCCTCGCCGAGCAGAAGTAGAGACGGCCCGGGCGGGGCTGTCTGCGGCAGCTTGTTCGGAGACGTTCCCCGGAACGTCTCTACGGTTCCATGACGGTGAGGATCTGATCGGCGGATATGTTTTGCAGCTCCTGCCGTACCCCGCTGGGCCAGCGTATTTCCAGGCGTCGGACCATCGTATCTTCACCCAGGCCAAAATGAACCCGGCGATCACTCGAGCTGGCATATCCGACGCTGGTTGTGACGTGGTTGTACTGGATGCCGCTCGCCGATTCCAGCCGGATCTGCGCGCCGATGCCGTCGCGGTTGCTGAGCTTTCCTATCGTCTTCACGGTTAGCCAATGATGGTTGCCCGGGGACGTGTTTCGAAAGACCTCTGCCGGCCCGTCGAAGCGCGATACGATGACATCGACTTTCCCGTCGTTGTCCAAGTCGCCGAAAGCACAGCCGCGATGGGCGGCCGCAACTTGGAAATCCTCTCCCGCGGCGTCGGAGACATCAACAAACCTGCCGCCCGCGTTCGCGAAGATTGAGTTCCGCTGCTTGAAGGGGACGTTCATCTCGAATTCGATGTTGTCATTGACGTGGGAACTTGCGGAAAAGAAGTCCTTCCAGCCATCGTTGTTGAAGTCGTAGATCCCGTTGCTCCAACCGCTCAAGAAGATGCTCAGCCGTCCCAGGAGGCTCGCGTGGGTGAAATCATCGAAGATCCCCCCTCCCTCGTTATGGAAGTAGCTGAAGGTTTCGTTGGAGATCGCGGTCACGAAGAGGTCGGGCCGCGCGTCGTTGTCCACGTCGCGAAAATCTGCCCCCATGTAGGACAGGGCGGCGCCGTCGCCGTTGTAAGCGACGCCCGCGCGCAGGCCGACTTCGGTGAAGCTTCCATCACCGTTGTTGTGAAAGAGGAAGTTGCGTGTGGTGTCGTTGGCGACGAAAGCGTCCAGATACCCGTCCGCGTCGTAATCCGCGAAAGCCACGCCCATGCCCTTGCCCAGGTATTGGCCGATGCCCGACGCCGCGGACACGTCGGTGAAAGTGCCGTCCCGGTTGTTGTGGTAGAGAGCGTTGGGCAGGGGATCAAACTTCGAGGGGTGACAATAGGCGCGCACGCCGGTAAACTCGGAACCACAGAAAGGGTCCTTGTCCAGCCCCCAGACGCAGTAGTTCACGACCAAAAGATCCAGCCATCCATCGTTGTCGTAGTCAAACCAGCCGGCGCAAATCGACCACATCTTGCCCCGCTTGGGGTCGATGCCTTCGAGCCCCGCGGTGCGCGTCACATCCGCGAACGTCCCGTCGCCATTGTTGTGAAAAAGGAGGTTGCGGTTGACCCCCACGACGTAGAGGTCTTCCCAGCCATCGTTGTCATAATCGCCGGCGGCCACGCCCATCGAATAACCTTCACCCTTTACGCCGGCGCGCGCGGTGACGTCAGTGAAGGTGCCGTCTCGATTGCACTGATAGAGGCGGTTGTAATACTCGGGCCCGGTCTTTTCCAGCTCCGGAATCCTGGCGCCGTTGACAAAGTAGATATCAAGCAAATCATCGTTGTTGTAATCAAAGAGCGCAACGCCGGCGACCATGGTCTCGATCTGGTATTTGTGGGGAGTCGCACTGTTGCGGAGGACAAAGTCCACACCTGCTGACGCCGCAATGTTTTCAAATCGTATCGTGCCGGCCTGGGGTGGCTGAGCGGCCACGTTGAAACCGCGAGGCGCCAGCGTTCCGAGGAGCGAACCGGCGACAAGCCAAAGCAACGCGAGTCGCCAGTGTAAGAACCACGTGTGTGGCTGCAGACTGCCCGGTGCATTGTTCATGCGTCGCGACGTAAGCCTGCTGCGCATGCCGAACGGAAAAACCTCGTGGCTGCCGAGCCGGAACCACGACGGCGGGCAGGCATTCTGTACCCCGGTTTTGAGATATTATCTTGCACGCGCGCCCAGCGCAAGGCGAGGAAGTTCAGACGGGGAGGGCCGCTCCGGATATGGGGCTGCAATTCCGCTTCTCCGCTTCCGACTTCTTGAATCACCCGCGGGGGACTTCTCCGAGCAATGGCCCGAACCTGCATCTTGAGCTAAACCGGAATGGAAAGCTGCGGAGGCCAAGCTTCGGGCAGACAGCCAATAAGGTAGGCCGGCAAGTCTTACAATTCACTCGGAGGATCTTCTTCTAGCCAACGGCGGTTGAGTGTAAACTCTAGGGGTGGCCCGGCGGGCCACCGTTACTCTTTTTCAAACGCGTGCTGACCGATGGGTAAGCTAACAACCCTGGCGATCGTTCTTGCTTTTCTGCTTGGCTTCTCGCCGTGGACAAGGTCGCAAGATGCCGACCGCATTCTGGCCAAGGCAATCCAGCTACACCAAGCTGGGGACCTCGAAGCTGCGATTCGCGAGTACGAGTCGTTCCTGGCGCTTCGTCCCGAAAGCTTCGAAGCGCGGTCAAACCTCGGAGCTGCTCTGGTCACTCTCGGTCGTCATCAGAAGGCCGTCGAACAATACAGGCAAGCTTTGAGGATTGAGCCGAGCAATCCCGGAGTCCGCCTGAATCTTGCTCTCGCCTACTACAAGTCGGCGCAAATCACGCAAGCCGCGTCAGAACTGTCTCAGTTGCTGGTCCTACAGCCGAAGAACCTCCAGGCGGCTTTGCTTCTGGCAGACTGCTATCTCTCCCTGGATGAAAACAGGAGGGCGGTCGAATTGCTCACGCCGCTTGAAGCCGCGCATCGTGACGATCGGGCCTTCCTCTATCTGTTGGGCACCGCCCTCATACGCGACGGCCAGATCAAGAAAGGGGAGTTGCTTGTGGATCGGCTTTTGCGGCAGGGCGACTCAGCCGAAGCTCACCTGATGATCGGAATAGCCCAACTGGGAGCCAGGGACATTCTTGGGGCGCAGAAGGAGCTGGAACGCGCTGTCGCGATGAATCCGACCTTGCCTTACGCCCACTCGTATTACGGACGGGCTCTGATGGAGATTGACGAGCCGACGCAGGCAGCGGAGGAGTTTCGGAAAGAGTTGGCCGCTAATCCATACGAGTTTCATTCCAACCTGAACCTCGGCGTCCTGCTGAAGCAGGACCAGAAATACGACGAAGCGCTGGTCTGCCTGGAGCGCGCCCGAATGGTACGACCGACCGCCTTGAACGTGCGTTACCACATGGGGACGATTTATGCCGCCACCGGGAAACTGCATGAAGCTCGGCGCGAACTCGAGCAGATCGTCAAGGCGATCCCCAATTTTGTGGATGTGCATATCAGCCTCGCCAAGGTTTACGCCAAGCTCAACCTTAAAGCGGAGGCGGAACGGGAACGCAGCATTGTGCAGAAGCTCAATGCCGAGCGGCAAGCGAGTCAGGGTGAAGCGAAGGATACCCGTGGAAGCACCTATCGGGGAGAGAGAGTCCCGGTGCCAGAACTCAAATGAATGTTTTCCCCGTGATCCGTTTGATCGCAGTCGTATGGGGTGACGCACTCGGACAGGCGCCCCTGGAATTGCCGGCCGCCGCTGAGGCCGGCCGGATTCCTTGATTCCACCGGAGGGCGTTGAGCCCAGTCAATATGAGGTCCGGGCGGTCGTGCGATTGGGCCCGTCGCAGGCAGAAGAGGGAACACGCTTCACCGTTATTCCCTGAGAGCATGGGGAGCTTCTAAGGAAAACTGCGTGGGCAGGTGACAGAAAGCTTCGCGGCATTCATTGGGAAGGTTCTTCAACCTTAAGAACACGGTCCACCGGGACTTTTCCCAGAGTCTGAACAGCCCCTCGCGGCCAGCGAATTTCCACGGATCTAATTGTAGTTTCTTTGCCCAGACCGAAGTGGACGCGTTTGTCACTGGAGGACATGAAGCCGACGCTGGTGCTGACGTGATTGTACAAGTTCTGCCCTGACCCTGTGGTGACCTTGATCCTGGTTCCGATGCCGTCGCGATTGCTCTGGTGACCAACTGTCTCAATCATCAACCAGTGGTTACGGTTGCCTCCCGAGTTCAGCATGATACGTGGCCTCTCATTTAGCGAGGTCACAACCAGGTCCAGAAATCCATCGCCATTCAGATCGCCGATGGCCGAGCCGCGCTGATAGCCCATGCGCAAGAAGTCCTGGCCCATGCTCTGCGATACGTCGGTGAAGGCTTTGCCTTCTGCGTTTTCCCACAGGGTGTCGTGCTGGCGCGTGTTGTTGCCGAAGTAGTCGACATCACCGTTTGACGAATAGATGTCCTTCCACCCGTCGTTGTTGTAGTCGATGAACGCGTTGCTCCAGCCGGAAAAGAAGCGGCTGAGTTTCTGAATGTTCGAGAGGGGAGAAATATACCTGAATGATTCGCCTTGCTCGTTGAGGAACAGGCCAAAGACCTGGGTCTGAAGATTGCTGTAAAAGACATCGACCCAGCCATCGTTGTTAAAATCCTTGACGTCGGATCCCATGCCCGAAACGCTGGCCCCGTCGTCGTTGTAAGCCACCCCGTACATCAAGCCAACTTCTTGGAAGGTGCCATCTTTCTGGTTAAGGTAAAGGAAGTTAGGCTCCGTATCATTGGCGACAAAAACGTCCATGGCGCCGTCGCCATTGAAATCCGCAATGCCGATCCCCATGCCTTTTCCCAGGGCGGTAACAAAGCCTGATTTCTCGGTTACATCCTCGAACTTCCCCTTGCCAAGATTGCGATAGAGATTGTGTGGAACGCTCTTGTACATTCTGGGATTGCAGTACATGTCCTGATCAGCCATGTTGCATCGGATGTCGGTCTGGGGACTCCAGTAGGTGTACTGCGATACCACAAGGTCCAGCAGCCCGTCATTGTCATAATCAAACCAAGCCGCGCAGACACTGAGAAGATCGGGAGGCTTGTTCTCCAGTCCGGAGCCTGCGGTGACGTCCGTGAACGTCCCATTTCCATGGTTGTGGTAGAGGGCGTTGCGGCCGGCATTGCAGATGAAGAGGTCCTTATAGCCGTCGTTATCGAAATCTCCCGCGGCCACCCCAAAACAAAAATCAAGGTCCGCCCCTAACAAGCCAGCTTTCTCGGTCACGTCTTCAAAGGTTCCGTCCCCTTTGCTTCGCAGCAAGCAGTTATAGTAGGAGGGGTCCGTTTTCCTCAATTCCGGCAGCTTGGCGCCGTTGGTGAGGAAAATGTCGTAATGCCCGTCCTGGTCATAGTCGAACAGGGCGACACCGCCGCACATTGGCTGGGGGAAATACTTTCTGCCTGTGAAGCTGTTGTTGGAGATATACGAGAACCGCGAAAGGGGAGCAATGTCGCGAAAGGTGATTAGACCTGCGGCGCCGCCTCCGACCCCAGCGGGGAAAGTGCTTGCAGACCCTGGGACTCCGAGAGAGGTGGCCAATGAATGAAATGCAAGCGGCAACAACGCCACGACGAGCGTCACAAAGAGCACGCGACGGCGGCCAGGGCCGATGAGGATTCTCCTTGAGCCGCGAAGCTGGTGAAAGATGAAATGTAGGATCTTCGGTGATTCCCTTGGCAGAGTCGTTATCCTTGCGCAAACAACGAGACGGGGAGAAGTTCCACGCGACCGCCAGCACGCCTGACTAGTCGCCGAACCCAACAACATCCCTCGCACTCTAACTTACAGAAACTGCGGCAGAATCGCAAGTTTTCCGTGACACGGGCCTTCCTCGCCGCCTCTATCTGCGCCGAACGCGATGGCCGGCCCTCGGGCAGCACTGCCTGCGGTCGGGTTCCCAGGGAGAGCGCCAGATTATTCCCTTGTCTCCGTTTTGTGATATTCTTCGCGGTCTGATTTGGGCCCCCTGGGCGCGCTGGATGTGTTTACTGCGTCATAGGGATCGCACAGACATGATGCAGCTTGCAGTTATATCTTTCACGGGGAACTCTGCGGCTGGGAGACGCCGACAACACGACTGCGGGCACTTTCTGTGGCCAGATTTGCGAAGGATCGTTTGATTGCCGCCTGACAGGACGGAGCTCAAAGATGAACGAGTACAAGATCCCCCTATCGGAACGGGAGCTACCGAAGGTATGGTACAACGTTATCCCTGCCTTGCCTGTACCACTGTCCCCTCCCTTGAATCCGGTGACCGGCCAGCCAGCTAACCCGAACGACTTGGCGGCAATCTTCCCTCCGGGACTGATCGAGCAAGAGGTTTGCACATCTCCCACGGTACCCATCCCTGAGCCCGTGCTCGATATCTTGAGGCTGTGGCGGCCAACACCGCTGTACCGCGCCCACCGCTTGGAGCAGGCGCTCGGAACTCCGGCAAAGATATTTTACAAACAGGAAGGGGTCTCTCCGGCCGGCAGCCACAAACCCAATACTTCAGTCGCCCAGGCTTACTACAACAAGCAAGCGGGCGTCCGGCGGCTCACGACGGAGACGGGCGCAGGCCAGTGGGGGAGCGCGCTAGCCCTGGCCTGCAATTTCTTCGGTCTCGAATGCATGGTCTACATGGTCAAATGCAGCTTTTATCAGAAACCGCATCGCCGCACCATGATGGAGTGTTGGGGCGCGAAATGCATTCCTTCCCCGAGCGCAGAGACTGCGTCCGGGCGAAGAGTCCTGGCGGAAGACCCGGACTGCCCCGGGAGCTTGGGTATTGCCATCAGTGAAGCGGTCGAAGATGCTGCGCATCGATCGGACACCAATTACTCTCTGGGCAGCGTTCTGAATCATGTCTTGCTCCACCAAACAATAGTCGGCCAGGAGGCCAGAGCCCAACTGAAACTCGCAGGAGCTTTTCCGGACATCGTCATTGGCTGCTGCGGGGGCGGAAGCAACTTTGCAGGGTTAGCCTTTCCCTTTATTCCCGAGAAGGCGGCGGGGAAGGACATTCGCTTCATTGGCGTAGAACCTGCGGCCTGTCCAACCATGACCAAGGGTGTGTACGCCTACGACTTCGGCGACAAAAGCGGCATGACCCCTCTCCTGAAGATGGACACCCTGGGTCACGATTTCATCCCCTCCAGTATTCACGCCGGGGGCCTCCGATACCACGGGATGGCACCGCTTATCAGCTTGTTACACCGCGAGGGTATTATAGAAGCTGTGAGCTACTCCCAATTGAGGTGCTTTGAGGCGGCGATCACCTTCGCTCGAGCCGAGGCTATCATTGTGGCGCCGGAGACCTCCCATGCGGTTTGCTGCGTGATTGACGAAGCTCTGCAGGCCAAGGAAGAAGGGAAGGAGAAAACCATCCTCTTCAATCTGAGCGGCCACGGACATTTCGACATGGCCGCTTACGACAAGTATTTTGCCGGCGAACTGGAGGATTACGACTACCCGAAACAGAAGATCAAGGAAGCGTTGGAACATTTGCCTAGAGTGCATTGATCAAGCACGATCGGGGCGACCCTCTCGGGGTGGCGGCTCAAGGGACATAGGTGAGAGCCGGGGTCACGGTTGGCCCCTCGAACAGGTCGAACGTCAGATGTAACTAAGATGGAGGCCTGCATGGCACGTCGGCACGCGAGCCTGATACCGCTCTCCCGCCAACACCAGCACGCGCTGGGGCTTGCCGTCATCATACGGCGACGGTTCGGAATTGAGAAAGGCGAGTCGGCATGGTTGGAAAGGATAGTCGCCAGGATTCGGAAGGCCTACAGTGCGGAACTCGTGAGTCATTTCGAGGTCGAAGAGACGGTCCTTTTCCCGGAGATGGAACGCCACCTGGGGCGCCTGGAGCTGACAGCAGAACTCCTGGACGAGCACCAGAAACTTCACGGTCTCGTCATGCGCCTGCAAGCAAACCCCTCGCTACCAACTCTCGATGGTCTTTCGTTGCTGCTTGAGGGCCACATTCGAAAGGAAGAAAGGCAGCTTTTCCCGGAGTTCGAAAAGAGGATGCCGGCTGACGAGGCCTTCAGAATTGGCAGGGAGATCCACGCCCGCCTGACCACAGCCCGTTCGCAGCTTTAGCAATCCCTCGATTGATTCATTAGATTGCTCGGACCGACCGCTCTTTCAGCCAATGTCCGATGCCTTAATGAACCGATGATTTAGCCCACATTTCCGTTTTCAACCCTACTTACGAATCAACCGATCGGCCTCATCATCAATATCCATAGGGGCTTGAATGCAACGAAGACGCCCCGGATTCGCGCGGAAGGGTCGCGGTTACCGGCCGTGGGGTCCTCGCAAGGAGCAGGACGATCCTCTCGGGACTACAGGGCAGGCATTCGAGAGAAGAAAATGAGCCTCAGCCGCTCCAAGAAGAACCCATTGTGGTACGCTCATGTCGGCCACGAGGCCGAAAAGGAAATTCTGGCTCAAGAGCAAAGAGGTTTTCCAGATGCCTGCACCAGAGCAACGCGGCGGGTTGAGAATCAGGACGATACTGATGGTGACCGCGGGATTCGCACTCGCTGCCCTGCTTGCATTGCTCGGTCTCGCGGTGCAAAGCTTCTTCCTGATCCCCGACCTCTTCAAGCTGAACAGGGAGTGCCAGGAAGAGGGATATTACATGGCGGAATTCGAATTCAAGATGCTGGGATTCGCCTACCAACTGGACAAGGGGCGGTACGTGGAGGCGGTTTCCGGCGTCCGGCGACTGCACGAACGGCTGAGATCCAGGAAGGGTTTAATCAAGGTCCCGAAATTCCCCAATAAAGGCGAGGAACTGGAATTCTACCTGGCCCTCCAGAATCCTCGAACCGGCGCCTTCATGGACGACTCGTTTCCGTACTGCACCTACGACGAACCCACGCAGAACATGTTGCTGCATCTTGAGGCATTGGCGAAAGCGACCGGGCAGCCTCTCCGCCTGAAATACCCCCTGAAGTACCTGGGTGAGATCAACACCCCGCAGAAATTGACAGCCTACTTGGACGACGTGTCGACCGTCGGATGGATCGCTTCCAGGTTCCCGCAAACCTCCTTTGTTTTCGCGAGGGGCCTTCTCGGCCATTGCGAGGAGGGAGGGATTCTGGAGAGAAACAACTTGTACGCATTCTCTACGGATTGGAAGCAGGCGATGCTTCAATGGGTTCACGCCTACCAGGATCCGGAGACGGGATTATGGGGCCCAAAATCGAGGGGGAGTGGGAAGCTGTTGAAACTCGACCTGAACAGCACGGCTTCGATCGCAAAAGCGTTTGTGGACAGGGACGGAAACGACATCTACGCGTCGTTCCCCTTGCGGTACAAGCCGGAGATGTTCGCGTCGGCCCTGAAGGTCATGTCCGAACCCCTGCCTGCCGAGGGCGACCTGGATGAATGGCATGAATGGGCTCTGAAAATGGGAAAAGGCATCGATCTGCTCACGAGATATCTGTGGAAGGATGCCTCCGGGGAACACAGGACTGCGGCCGCGAACTTGATCGAGAAATACATGCGGGTCAAGTTCGATAAATACTTCATCCCGAACGAGGGGGCGTTCAGCTATTATCCCGGATCGCGGCACGCCACCCTGGACGGCACAAGCGTCGGGATTGGTGATTTTTTCGAGCTGGGTGCGTTTTCGGCGGAAAGACAGGGACGCCTGTGGGGCGGTCCCGAAAAGACCTGTGCCGACCTCGGCCGTTTCGCCCTCCCGACGCTTACAGAGAGGGATATCGCGCCCATCATGGGTCTGCGGAACGTCAACTCCGTCCGATTCTACCGCCGCGCGCCAGACGCCGCGACGAATTACACGACCGGGGCAGCCGGCGTATTCTACCCCCGACCGACGTCCGTGCTGGACGTCGTGGAACTCGTAC
>Ga0315314_1004238_pt1 | contig 10841 bp, 9 predicted proteins | sample TDP9_MG_FD_203631 | JGI IMG/M metagenome (GOLD analysis project Ga0315314, IMG submission 203631) | Freshwater sediment microbial communities from Lake Towuti, South Sulawesi, Indonesia - TDP9 | ecosystem: Environmental > Aquatic > Freshwater > Lake > Sediment | place: Indonesia: South Sulawesi... | reverse complement strand
CGATCTCCACTCTTCCCTCGAACTTGGTGCCCACCTCCACCATCCTCTTCAAGAACCCATGTCCCACCTTGACGAAGACCGCCTTTTCCCCCTCTTCGTCCACCACGGATTTCTCAGGGACACTAATGACCTTCTTCTTGACGCCGGTAATGATCTGGACCTCTCCGAACATCTCCGGCTTGAGGAGGAGGGATTTGTTCTCCAGGTCGGCCCTGATCCTCACCGTGCGGGTGTGGGGGTCCACCACGGACGAGATGTAGCAGATCCGGCCCTTGAAGGTCTGGTCAGGGTAAGGAAGGACCTTGAGCCTCACCTCCTGCCTCAGTTTCACCTGAGGAAGGAGGTTCTCGTAGATCTCGGCAAAGACCCACACGCATGATAAATCCATAATGGTGAAGAGATCGGTGTTCTCATCCACCAGTTCTCCCACATTGACCTTTCTCTCGATCACGACTCCCGAGATGGGGGCACAGATGGAATAGGAGGAAGAGACCTCGCCCGAGAGCTCATGGGGTTTTAATCCCATGATGAGAAGGGCCTGTTTGGCCCTCTCATAGTCTGCTCGGGCGGCCGCCAGTTCTGCCTCCCTCGCATGCACCTCCCTCTCGAAATGGATTCCCTTCACATACTCGTATTCCGCCCTGGCCCCCTCGTATTCGGCCTCTGCGGCCTCCAGCTCCTTCTTGGCGCAGATCTTGTTCTCGTAGAGTCGCCTCTGCCTCTCCAGGGCCTTCTGCGTCAGCTCCATTCTTGCCTTGGCCTGCAGGATCTCCGCCTGGGCCTGCTGGCTCCTCTGGCGATCCAGATTGGCCTGGGCTAATTCCATGCGGGCTTTGGCCTGGAGGAGGCTGGATCGAGCCTCTCCCACCTCGGAGCTGGAGAGGAGCGCCAAGGCTTGCCCGGCCTTGACATTGTCTCCTGGATTCACGAAGACCTTGACCGCCCTTCCCTTCACCTTGGACCCTACTTTGGCGGTATAGTTCATATTGGGGCTGATGGTGGCAGGGGCGGTAATGACCGCTGGCATGTCCCCCACTGCTACCTGTTCCGTGGCCAACTTCATCAACGATTGGGTGGCCTCATCGACATGGATGAGTCCGGCCGGTTCATCGTGTGCATGGCCTGGTCCCCCCTCATGCTCTCCGTGAGCCTCCTCCCGATGGTCTGTGGTGGCACGAGCGGGGGCCTTCTGCTCTTGAGAAGGCCGATTACACCCAAAAGGAGCGGAACTGATCAGGAAGAGAGCCAGGAGGATGCGAGCCAAAAGGGCCAGCCACCTTAAGGGTGCACTCATTTTTCTATCCCTTGCATACTTCATCTTCCGATTCCTCTCCCCGCTCCTCATGGGATTCGCATTTTCGCATTTTCTCTAAACGCCCGACATGGGAACCATGTTTCTTCGCTACAGCGACCCGGCCCCGGTGGCTCTCTGGATGGCCGCCTCTGCCACTTTCAATTCGTAGAGGGCCTGCAGGTATTCAAGGAAGGTTTGACGGGCTGTTCGTTGGGCCTCGATGAGATCCAGGATGCCCGAGGCCCCCTCCCGATAACTGATCTCGGCGATCCTGCGGATCTCTTCCGCCTGCTTGAGCAGTTGCTGGCCGAATACGCTCACCAGGTCTTTTGAGATCAAATAGCCCTGATAGGCCTCGGTGACCGAACGGATGATCTCATTCCGCAGGTGAGTCAATTCTGCCTCCGCTCTCGCCTTTTCCGCTGCTGCGCTGCCGATCTCTCCCCTCTGGCGATACCACAGGGGGAGGGGAAGGGAAAGGCCGACCCCCGCTCGCTCCTTATCGGTCTCCCATTCATAGAAACCAGATAGGAAAACATCAGGAATTCGTGAGGACTTGGCCAGATGAAGGAGATGCGTTTGTTTTTGGACCAGGTAATTCTGCTGTTGGATGAGGGGATGGCCTACTAAGGCCTTCTGGAGAAGGGATTCGAGCTCGATCTCTTCGGGGGCGGACTCCAGCTCCCCGGAAACCTCCAGGGGGCGGGAGGCGGGTCTGCCCATGAGGGCATTGAGGGCGGCCTTGGCGAGAGATACCTTGCTATTCGCCTTCTGCACCTCGTTGGATGCCCGGGCTACCTCCACCTGGGCTTTGATCCATTCAAATTCCGGTGCCTCCCCCACCTCCACCCTGATCTTAGCCGAGGCGAGGAGGGTCTGCGCTGATCTCTGGTTGTCCTGGGCGACCTCCAAGCCCTTTTTCGCCAGGAGGAGATGATAGAATGCAGCCTTGACTTCAAAGGTCAGATTGAGCTTGGAGGCCTCCCTTTCGTAGGCGAGGGCCTTGAGGTCCATCTCTGCAGCCTGGCGACGGTATTTTCGCTTGGAGGGGAACTCGAAGGGCTGGCTCAGTTCCACCGATCCCTCGTTCCTTCCGGGATCATAACGGGCGGTCCGGGCAAATTCGCCCCCAATCCCCGGATTCGGGAAGGCCTTGGCAGAGGCAAGTCCCCCTTCGCCGGCCTGGACCTTGGCGTCCCAGGCCGCAATCAAGGGGTTCTCGGATAGGGCAATGCGAAGAACATCGGCCAGGGCCAGGGGCTCCTCTGCGGTCGCCCCCGATCCCCAAGCCATGCACCATAGGGGGAGGGCGAAGAGGATAACCTTGCCCACTCGAATTCTCCACTCAGATGTGCTCATGCGAGCTTTCCTTTCCGGATGGCTTCAGACCAAGAAGCGGATGATCCTCTCCAACTGGCAATGGAGGAAGAGAGGATGAATGCAGATGTCCAACAGGTAAAGGAAAAAGAAGGAAAACAGAGCGGAAGCTGCTAAGCCTACCAGGGAATTCGACCGGACGAGAGGAGAGCAAGAGGGAATGGTGCTCCCTTCGCAGAAGCTGAGGATCTTGTTGATCCTTCTCTCTATGAAACTGGCGGAGGCTGGCGGGAAAAAGGCGGACTGGACCAGAGGTTGAAGCCTCGAGGCCTGGGCAGCCCTCATTTGCCTTTGCATCTCGAGGAGGGCCTCGGCAAGGTCAAGAGGCCGCCCGGTAGAATAGATCGCCACTTCATCGCAGAAAAGCTCGGTTTCCTCTCTCCACCAGCGGAACAAAAGATGCCCGGTAGGGCAGATGAAGAGGAGGTTCTTGCAGAAGGAGAGGAAGAATTGACAGAGGTTATCTCGGCGTAGAGAATGTGCCATCTCATGTTGCAGCAGGGCGCGGAGTTGGGGTGGCGATAGCATCTCGAGCAGGCCAGTGGAAAGGATGAGCTGGGGGCGAAAGACACCAGCCAAGAGCGAGACGGGAAAGCGGGAATGAACCAACTGTAACTTAAGGGGTGCTCCTGCTGGCAGATCGGATGATAACCAATGAAGCCTACGCCCAAGATCATCATTCCGCGGAACGGCTCGTTTGCTCCTGAGCCAGGAAAGATATCCCCGGGTCTTCCATCCCGAATAGAGGCCCTTGACGGAAGAGAAGAAGATGAGGAGGAGGGAAGCGATGAGGAGGGTGCGAAAGGGGAGGCTGGGAGGAAGACCGATTGAGGAATCGAACAGGCAGAGATGGTGATAGGGATGGCCAAGGTGAACGTGAGCCCCGAAGAGATGGTCCTCAACGGTCAGGAAGGGAGGAATGAGGGAGGCCACGAGCGTGACATAGCTGAGCAAAGGAGGGAGGGCCAGGGCATAGAGGTATAGGCTGCTTCGGGATCGGGGGGAGTAAAAAAGATGGGTGCGGCGGAGCAGCAGGGAAATCCCGAAGAGGAAGAGAGAGAGGAAGAGGTTGAGGAGAAAGAAGTTGACCAAGAAGGAGAAAAAGAGGAGAGCCCTATTCATTCTTTTCCCTCTTTTCTCGAAGCATCTCCTCCAGGCGATTGAGGCTGGTCGGATCCCTCTCGGAGAGGAGGTCCAAGAAAGCCGACAATAGATACTCGTTCGGGGCGCCCGCGAGGCCCTTCAAAACCTCCTCGGTGAGGATTTCTTCGAACTGCTCGCGGCTAAACCGGGGCTGGTAGAGGAACGCCTTGCCCGACTTGACCCTTTGCAGGAGACCTTTTTGATAGAGGCGGTCCATGGTGGTCATCACGGTGGTATAGGCGAGGGTCCTTTTCTGGGAGAGCCTCTCCCAGATCTCCTTCACGGAGGAGTGAGGTGTCTGCCAGAGGCACTCCATTACTTGGGATTCCAATTCCCCCAGGGCCCTCTTGATGCCCTTCAAGTGAGGATGAAAGGCTCGAATGTGAAGATGCTCAGCCATGGCTCATCCTTTCTATCATTGGCATATACTATTGTCAATAGTATTCCGTGATGAGGCCATGGCCAGGGCGGCCGATCAGGTCTCCTTCAAAGCGATCATCATCTGGCGGATGGCCCCCGCCTTGATTCCGCGGAGGAGAAAGGGACTGAGAAGGCCGGAGAGTATGCGGGAGGGGCGCAGATAGAAGGAACGGTAAGCCAGACGCAGCAACTCCTGGAGGCGGCTCGGGGAGATATGATCCAGGCGGAAGGTGGGATGCAGGCAGTCGAATTGGGACCAATCCGACTGGAAGATGCGGTCCCTCACCCGCTCGTACAGATTCGTTCCCGGATAGGGGGTGAGAAGGGAAAACTGGGCCGTTCCGGTCCGCAGCTGGATCGCCTGTCGAACGGTGGCCTGGATCATCTCCTCCGTCTCCTCCACCTCGCCCAAGACATAGCTGGCGGTCGTATCGATCCCATACCTTCTGAGCAGCCTTACCGCTTCCTCCGCGGTTTCCGCCTGAGCCCTCTTGCCATAGGAATCCAAGACCCGTTGGCTGGCGCTCTCAATTCCCATAAAGACATAGCGCGCTCCTGCGGCCGCCATCGCCTCCACCATCTCTTCATTCTTGATGATGGTGTCCGGGCGGGAAAAGCACCACCATTTCAGGTCCCATCTCCTCTCCAGGATCTGCTCGCAGATGGCGATCACGCGGGCAGGATCGAGGGTAAAATTGTCGTCCAAGAAGGCGAGCGCCGAGAAGCCGTAGCGACCCCTGATCTCCCCGATCTCCTCTAAGATGGAGGGGATGGAACGGGTGCGCCAGCGGGTCCCCGAGAAGCGGGAGGAGGCACAGAAGGTGCAACGGAAGGGGCAGCCCCGACTGGTGATGAGGGAGGTGATGGGTCTGCCCGCCAGCTCCAGGTGGCGATAGAGCGGCATAGCCAAGAGATCACGGGCGGGAAAGGGCAAGGAATCCAGGTCCGCTGGAATCTCCCCATCTGCAGTCCGCCTGATGAGGCCATCTTCCCGATAGGAGAGTCCAGGGAGCTCCGCCAGGTCTTGATTGGACTGCAGGAAGTCCACCAGGGAGGGGAAGATGAGCTCTCCCTCGCCCCGCACCACCACATCGACCCATCCCCTCAGCAAGGGTTCTTCGTCCAGGAAGGTCACATGGGGGCCTCCCAGAATGACCCGCGCCCCGGATTGCTTGGCCCGCTGGGCCCATTCCAGGGCCAGGGGATAGCGGGGGGTATCGGCGGTGATCCCCACCAGATCGAAGGGGGTCAGATCGGATGGTGGATCTTCCACATTGAGATCCTTGACGGAGACGGAGTGGCCATGCCCTCGCAGGGAGGCCGCCAGATAGGCCAGGCCCAAAGGGGGAAGAACGAAGCCCAGCAGGTGGTACAGGCCAGAGAAGGGGGGGTTGAGGAGGAGGACCCTCACTTTGGCATCCCCGATCCGCCATGGGTCTGGGAAGGCCGGATGGCAAAGAGGGACGAGGCCTGATGCCAGCGGCCAGACCCCTCTTCCACTACTCGAGCCTCCAGGAGGTGCAGGCCAGGAGAGAGGGGGCAGGTGGGGATGAAGGAGATGCGACGGAGGGAAGGATGGTAAGAGATCGCTCTCTTTTTGCGATCCACGAAAAGGAGGAGATTTCCCGCCGGCGCATCCAATAGGGAAAGATCGATATCGATCCTCTGGGGCGAGGTGGAAAGTATGGCCCCCTCCTCGAAGGGAAATTGGGCGCCAAGGGGCAGCGCCTCCAACTTGCTCGCGAAGCCAGCCACGCCATCACCCCGGTAGATCAGCTGCCTTTTGAGGCGATGGGGCGGCGTCTCCGGTGTGTTGACGCCGGGGCAGGCGGTGAGAATCAGGGAGAAGCCTGCCTCCCGAACCATCGCCTCGACCTCCAGCTCGTAGGCCCCATAGGGGTAGGCAAAGAAGGAGGGGGATTGGCCGAGATGGAAGTGGATGAGGGAGCGGGAGCGAAGGACCTCCTCCCTCACGCGGGCACGGTAGGAGCAGCCGTCCTCGCCTGCCCTCCTCTGGGCGAGACTGGCATGGGAATGCCCGTGGGGCATCATCTCCATGCCTGCTTGTTCCATCTCCAGGACCTGAGGCCAGGTCAAGTAGTCTCCGCTATGATTCGATAAGAAGGCGGTGGGGAGGAAGAAGGTGGCCCTGAACCCGAGGGACTTCAGTAGGGGAAAGATCCTTTGATAGGCGGAGATGTGAGCATCATCGAAGGTGAGAATCACCGGATGCTCGGGGAGCGAGTCAGTCCCATCGAGATACCTGGCCCACTGGGAGAGGGAAATGGGGATATATCCTCTCTCCTGGAGGTACCTCATCTGGTCGCGAAAGTCCTCCCAGGATACCCCATACTCACTCGAAGGGTGGGAGGAGACGGAATGGTAGCAGAGGATGGGCAGGAGGACAGGGGGCTGAGATCCTGCGGGGACGGGAGAGAGGATCCCCCAGAGGGTCAATGTCCATGCGAATCTGCGCTTCCAGCTCATCTCTCCGAGCGGGGAGGGGAGGATTTCAAGGGCTCATTGACGATGGTTCCCGGTGGGGGCTTGAACTCGTAAATTGTATCCGGAATGGGAGCATTGAGCCGGGCCCCCTGGAGCCGGATGCTGGAATAATCGCCATTGGGCTCCCAGAGGTCAATGCGGGGAAAAAACCAGGTCTTGGAGTCCACCCATACCCTGATCTTGGCTACGCGCTTGCCCAGGCGAGAGGTCTTGGGAAGAAGCTCCAGCAGGAAGACCCCCTTCTCGCTCGGATTGTCCAGAAGGCGGATCCGGTAGTTCTCCTTGATCACGGACCCCTCGTCGCTCAGTTCCAGATATCGCGCCAGCCTCCTCTGCTTTCCCGAGATGTCGATCTTATCCACCTGTCGCAGGGTGGGATAGTACATCCAGAGGGTATTCCCATTCACGATGAGGGTGTTGGCGATGGGCTCCTTCACCTCCCAGTAGATCTTATCAGGCTTGGTAATATAGAGAACTCCCTCCGCTCGGGCCGGAGAGGCCAAGAGCGCCATCTTCTTTTCCATGGTGAATTCGGCCTTGATGGTGCGGGCTTCCCTCTGCATCCTCGCCATCTGGGCCATGATCAGATCGATCGTCTCCTGCGGCGAGAGTCGGGGGATATCCGGCCTGAATTCCTCTGCGGAAGATTCTATGATCCAGGCGAGGGAGCCGGCGAGGAGAAGGAGTGCCACCCTGCCCAGAATTCTCAGAACATTACGCCTCAAGTCCCTCCTCCTTCATATCTATATTCTCAGCTAAAGATAGGCCCTTGGATAGGGTCTCTTGCATCTGGTCTCTCATTTCTCGGTGCCGGGATACCCCATAATGGTAGCCCAGGTTCACTGCAAAGTAGAAGACGGGATGTCTCCAGTTGGGAAGCATTCTGTTGGCAATGGAGGATAGAGAATAGGTCCTCTCATAAGCCCAGAAGGTTCCTTCATCCAGCTCCTCTGGGCTCATGAGCCTGGGCCGAAAGACGACATGTTCCCGGTCATAGGATTCCCAGCTGCGGTGAAGGATTCTTCCCTCTGCCTCCAGTTGACGAAAGAGGCGGGTCCCGGGAAATGGGGTGAGCCGGCAGAAGTTGGCCGCATCCAGGCGAGTCTCCTGCACGAACTCCACAGTCCGCGCAAAGACAGAAGGATCGTCCTGATCGAAACCGAATACGAAGGAGCCCTGAATGCCAATCCCTCGCGATCGGATGCGCCGGATCAGTGCTTTATACTCCTGCACCCGGTTTGATCTCTTGCCGATGGCCTGGAGGATCTCTTGCGATAAGGACTCAAAGCCGATGAGCAGGCCGATGCATCCGGCCTCGGCCGCCAAATCCAGTAGCTCCTCATCCCGGGAAACGGTGAGGGAGGTCTGGCTCACCCATTTTCGGCGCAATGGGATCAAGGCCTTGAGCAGCTCCTTGCCATAGGCGTGGTTGCCGATCAGGTTATCATCCACAAAGAGAAAGAAGCGGCCTCGCAGGGCGGAGATATCGCGGATCACCTCCTGGACCGGCCGATAGCGAAAAGTCTTCCCGGAAAAGGCAGAGACCGAGCAAAAGGAACAATCGTAGGGGCATCCCCGGGTGGCCTGCACCACATTGGGGATGAGGTAGCGGGATCGATCCAGGAGATCGTAGCGCAAGGGTGGAGAACCTTCCAGGGAAGGAAGTGCGGAGGCCCGATAAATGGGTTTCAGGGTGCCCCTTTGGGCGTCCTCGATGATCTGGGGCCAGAGCTCCTCCCCCTCTCCCACTGCCACCGAACTCGCGAATGGAAGCGCCTCTTCGGGCAGGAGGGAGGGATGGATTCCTCCCATGACCACGGGAATCCCTCGGGCGCGAAATTCCTGGGCAATCTGATAGGCGCGAGGCGCGGTGGCGGTCATGACGGAGAGGCCGACCAGATCCACCTCCTCCTCCCAGTCGATCTTCTGTGTCACCTCATCGCATAGGCTGACCTGGATATCCGGGGGGGTCAGGGCGGCCAGGAGGGGAAGGGCCAGCGGCGGGAAGACGAAGGCCGCCTTCTTCCCCTTCCAGATATGGTCGGGGCGGCAAGGGGCAATGATCTTGACCTTCAAGGAAGCCTCTTTTTCATCTGACGAATCGCCTGGGCCGGGTCCGGACTGCCAAAAACGAACGATCCCGCCACTAAGATGGTCGCCCCGGCCTCCGCCACTTCTTTGCAGTTGTTGGCGTGGATGCCCCCGTCCACCTCCAGCTCAAAGGCGAGGGAATCCCTTTTGGCCATCTCGGCCAGCTCCCGGATTTTCGTCAAAGTCGCCGGGATGAAGGTCTGGCCTCCCCACCCCGGGTTGACCGACATCAAGAGGATGAGATCCACTTCCCCTTTCACCCATTCGATAGCGGACAACGGGGTGGAGGGATTCAGGGAGACTCCCGCCTTTATTCCCTGTTCCCTGATCCTCTGCAAGGTGCGATGTAAATGGGGACATGCCTCCACATGGACGGTGAGATAGTCCGCTCCGGCCTCCACGAAGGGAAGGAGGAGTCGATCCGGGTCCGATACCATCAGGTGGACATCGAAGGGAAGGCTCGTCCTCTTGCGCAGGGCGGAGACCAAGGGAGGGCCGAAGGTGAAGTTGGGCACAAAATGCCCATCCATCACATCCAAATGGAGCAGATCGGCCTCCCCTTCCACCCTGGCCACCTCCTCAGCCAGGGAGGCGAAGTCAGCGGAGAGGATCGAGGGGGCAATCTTTATCCTCCCTCTCATCTTATCGTTGCCAGCTTGATGTGAGCATCTCATCCTCTGTGCCCAATACCAGCAGGATGGTTTCCCCCTGGGCGACGGGAGAGCCGCAGGGAGGATTCTGGTCAACGATTCGGCCGGCCTCTCGGGCAGGGGAGGCCTGAAAGCTGATCTGAACTTTGAATCCCATGGCCACTAAGGCCTTGGAGACAAAGGACCCATCGGTTCCCTTCAAATCGGGCATGAAGTAGACGGGAGGAAAGGGCCCCAAACTGACCAGAAGGCTGACCGGATCTCCCAGATGGAGCCGGGTGCCGGGGGGAGGGGATTGGGCGATGATGGTGTCCCGTGGAACCTTCCCAGAGTGGACCTGACACAGGTCCCCCAAAGCAAGTCCCTTTGACCCCATGTACCTTCGCACCCGATCCTTGGGCTGGAAGGTGAAATCGGGCAGGAACAGCTCATCGGATCCTTGGCTGATCGTGAGTCTCACCGTCCTTTTCGCCTTGACTCGAGCTCCCGGGGCAGGATCCTGGTGGATCACCGCGCCCTTAGGAATGCTGGGATGATAGCTCTCCCCTACGATCTTCCCCTCAAGATCGTACTCTTTGAGCCTCTCTATGGCCAAGGGGGCTGCAGCTCCCAATAGATTGGGAACGGCAACTCGTCCCCTCTCCAGGGCCCACTCCATGGTCGAAATGGTGGTAATGGCCAGGAGGGTGCACAGTCCTGCGATGATGAGGGCCCTTCTCTTCCAAGGAGTCAGTTGGTGCATAATCTCAGCCTGGCCGCAAAGAAGGCATCGGTGCGGTGGCGATGGGGAAAGGTGCGCAGATACCCCAGGGAGGTGATTAATCCCCCCCTCGGTCGGGGGAGATAGGGAGTGAGGTCCTCCACGCTAAAGCAGGTATGGGATCGAAGGAACTCCTCGATCACCCCCTCATCCTCCTCCGGTTCGGGACTGCAGGTGGAATATAAGAGGGCACCGCCAGGGGAAAGATGGGAAGCCACCGCCTCCAACAGGGATAACTGGAGGGCCCGCAGACGAGGCAGCGAAGCCAAGGGCCTCCTCCATTTGACCTCCGGGTGTCTCCGCAGGGTCCCCAAGCCGGAGCAGGGGGCATCGAGGAGGATCTTATTGAACTTCTCACCCCGGAGGGCCTCAGTCTCCCGGACATCACCCCATAGGGGCTCGATGATGGAAATGGCCATCCGCTTTGAATTCTCCTTGAGCATCTGGAGTGCCTTCCTGCTCAGATCCACCGATAGGATCCTCCCTCGGTTCTCCATGAGTTGAGCCAGGATGGCCGCTTTCCCGCCCTTGCCCGCGCAGGCATCCAGGATCTCCTCTCCGGGCTGAGGATGAAGCAGATACGGAATCAGTGCGGAGGCCT
>Ga0315314_1004237_pt1 | contig 10843 bp, 11 predicted proteins | sample TDP9_MG_FD_203631 | JGI IMG/M metagenome (GOLD analysis project Ga0315314, IMG submission 203631) | Freshwater sediment microbial communities from Lake Towuti, South Sulawesi, Indonesia - TDP9 | ecosystem: Environmental > Aquatic > Freshwater > Lake > Sediment | place: Indonesia: South Sulawesi... | reverse complement strand
GACCGAAATCACGGAAAACTCCATCAAAGTGGCCGGGGTGAGGTAGCCTGGTAGCCTATAGGCCTGTGGAGCCTAGCGCCCGGGTTCAAATCCCGGCCCCGGCCCTCAAGACATGGTCCTCATAGCCAAAAACTTCTGAAAAAGACTACCATAACCGCTCTTTCTTCTCTATATGATGAACGCGCGGCTAGAGGATATATAAAAGTCTTATGGAAAAATCTTACCGATGACTTTTATATATTATTATACCACGAATGGCATGGTGCGGGATGCAAGTTGATTGCTACCACTAAGGCGTAGCGCTTCCTTCTTCCTTCATTTCGGCTTTTGCCCGCACCTCTTCAGGCATTGGATTTTTTCAAGATTTAAGCAGTTGAGCACGCGCAGAATTATAAATAGGTTGCATAAGAGTCCAAACAATCGCCGTATAATCTTTTATTATGTCTTTGACATCTGGAAAATAGAGTTCAAGTTGGAAGGATGCAATCGCTTTTTCAAGATCATATCGATATTCACCTTCTCGCAAACGTATGTCTCCAGTTTTATAGTTTGCCACTAGAGCTTCTTGCAAAATCGCATTTCACTTGGTGTCAACCTAGTTAGACAACCTGTTGTCGCCTGTTCAATTGTTTCAATTGAAACAGCATAAAAGTGTTTCATGTTAAAGAATGTTTTGTCTCATCTGTTTCCAGCCCGCTTACCTATATTTTCAATAGAGTCTATGGAAAAAACCAGTATGTTTTTCAATGTTAACAAATACAAACAAAGGTGTGTATCTTGGCGAATTATACGAGGCTTGAGGAAGCGCGTGCACAGATTAGAGCCTCGATGCAAGAAGTTGAAAAAGATAAAGATACAGTTCAATATTCCCAAGAGCACTTAGCCTTTAAGAATCGGGATAGAGCTACAATTATAGCTGACATTTTAAGTTCTCTTGCCAAAAATCCACGGGGTAAAAGAAAAACCAACATAATACAAAGTGCGAATCTAAGCAACTACATGTCAAACAAGTATCTTGACCTTTTACTGCTCAATGGTTTCGTAAAAATTGAGGACGGAGGCATTTACAAACCAACAACAAAGGGACTAAAACTCCTACAAAACCTGGATATCCAGTACCTTAAGATAATTTAGAACGTAAATCAGACACGCGCATAACTTAAAGTGTTGATTCTGTTATTCTTGTCATTTTGGAAACCGAAGGTGGGCGCGTGTTTTTTGATAGGTAAATAGTAGTTATTATGAAGATTGCTGTTGTGGCTGCTAAGATATACGTTAGGTTTCGGATGTTGAGCACGTTTTCAGAATAATCCTGTAGATGTTCAATATAAGAAATGTTCAATCCTCGATAGCTTTCTTGAAGCCGACTATAATTGCCTAGGAGAACACTGTAGTTGTTCAGGAGGTCATTATATGTCGCGTTCAAAGTGTTTAAATCTATTTGCAACTTGAGCATTTTAGAAGAAATGATTGTAATTGTATCACTACTATGGATATAGGTAAAATATAGGTTAGCATGTGTATCTTTTGAAACGTTTTGAAAGTTTGGAATTACCTCTTCCTGACCAACCAATACCATAAATGGATAGCTCATCAACTCAATAGGAATAGTAACCCTAGAAAAACCAACCGTACTCTCATTGCCAGTAGCCTTAAAGCGTATTATTTTGTCTCCCGTTTCTGCTCCAACTTCAAACCTGAAACTAGAGATTGTTGAATTACTAATAACAGTGACATGATATGTTTCTCTTTTCAAAGTGACATTAAAGTCCGAAAACATTCCCATAAGAGGATAGTTGTCTTTGTTGGCAACGTCTATGGCATATGAAGGGTCTCCTATTCCATCTCCATTTAGATCTTGCCCAGTATAATCACTCCAATAATTGCCTTCACCATTATAATCCCAAACATTTTTCAAATCGCTCCAGACTTGGTAGGTATTGTAAAAGTTGTTGTGGTAAATAGTATTATTGATGCTATATGAAAGATAAATACCATATGAGGTGCTGGAATTAACGGTATTACTCGAAACCACGCTGTAGCTAGAAAAGTAAAGATAAATCCCAACATTGTTGTTTACTATGTTGTTACCGCTTATGCCGTTGTCACTTGAATATACTATGAATATGCCACTGTCGAATGGTGTGTTATTGCCACTATTCCTTACAGTGAAGCCACGGATGCTTACGTTGCTAGCCATCACGGAGATCACGCTGCCAGTTCTTCCGCCATCAATAATCGTTGAGTTTTTGTCTTCTCCAACAAGTGAAACCCTCTTGTTAACGACAACATTTTCACGGTATGTTCGATTTTTGCTCACAAAAATCGTGTCTCCAGAATTTGCGTGGTTGATTGCTTCTTGTATTGTTGGATAGTCTTGTGGTACTTTAATAGTTGATGTGCTTCCTGATACGAGAGTGTTAAAGGGTATTACAAATAGCATGAATGATAAAAACAAGATTGAAAACGAAGTCAAAATTGCTTTCCTCAATTCAATCGCCATTTCTCCTCTTAGCATATAGAATTATTAAACATTAAGGTAAGAATTAGATTTCTTGGGCACGTTCTGCGACTCGAAACTCGGACTTGCGCGATAGCTTTTTTCTTGTTATTTTTGATTTAATCTGGGAGCTTATCAACTTGAGTTTTTGAGAGTGTTTCAATTTTTTGACCTTTCGCTCCCTTTTCATGGCTTCTGCTCTTGAACTGATTTCTTCAAAATAAACAAGTTTCTTCGGTCTATGCGTTCTTGTATATCTAGCGCCTTTTCCATTCATGTGCAGCTTCATTCGCGAATTCAAATCCTTAGTATACCCAGTGTAGAAACTGCCGTCTTCACACAGAATAACATAAACATAGTGAGGCAACTACCGTCAGCACTCCATGATGCGATGAATTATTATTGCCTCGTCAAACTAAATATGAATAGCCATCAACCCTGCACAAGTCATAAAAATCGGAGAGCAGCTTATCCCAATAAGATGGATGACACCTTGCCTTTGAAAATTCTTCTCGACGAAATGTACACTGGCCTTAAAGAATATCTTCAAACCTTAGGCTGGGATGTGCTCACTGTGCAGGATGTAAAACTTACAGGTGCTAGTGACAAGAAAATTGTAGAATACGCTGCGAAAAACGGACTCTTGCTCGTAACGCAAGACGAAAAACACGCTGACCTCGCCAGTCTTCGAAGGGTTCAGTGCGTACTAATTTCTAAGGTCATGCTGACAAAAATGATTGACGCTGAGTTAAGGAAAAACCCAAATTTGAAATGAAGGTTGAAGTGCAGCAGATGAAAAATTCTCATGTTTTTGACCCTAAACACGTTTCTGTCCTAGAGTCTGAAGAGCGAAAGATTTGGCAGAATCCCGAAGAAATCTTAAACGCTGTGGAAATCAAGCCGCATTTCATTGCTGCTGATTTGGGTTGTGGCAGCGGCTATTTCACTGTGGCTCTTGCCCGTAAGGTTAAGAAGGTTTACGGAATCGACGTTCAAGAAGAGATGCTGGGTTTTCTTGAAGACAAGATGAGAAAGCTGAAAATCAAAAACATCGAGCTCTTGCTTTCTAAGCCAGATGAGATTCCGCTTGAAAATGAAAGTATCAACCTCCTAATCTCGATTAATACTCTTCACGAATTTGGTAACAGAGAGAAAATGATTAGGGAAATGCGAAGAGTTGTCAAGAAGGGCGGTAAATTATTGATTGTGGACTTTAAGAAAGAAGAAACGGGTTTTGGTCCTCCGGTTGGTATCAGAATTTCAATGACTAAAGCGGTCAGACTCTTTAAGGAGAAAGACTTTGCACTTTCAAATGTGAAGGAATTGCCCTATCATTACTTGCTGGTTTTCGCTACGGAATAATGTTTACTCTGTCTTCATAAATCACATAAGTGCACTTTTCCAAACGATTTGATGACTACCTATGCGCATAATTGTTCGAAGGAAACTGTCTGGTCACGTTTTTGGCCTCGCTCTCTGCTTAGCGGGATTTGGCATATTGTTTATGGTTTTGTGGAACGCTTGGCCCAACGTTTCCTCATCCAACGTTCTCTCCTCTTTATGGTCGTACATTTTAACCGAACAAATCAACCTCGCCTTGATAGGCACGTTGAAACTGGTTTACGTCAGCATCCTAGGCGCAATTTTTCTGTTCCTAGGCGTATTTATCCTCGCTTTTAGTCGGCAGATTCTCTATCTCTCCAGCGGGCCTGTTATGCTGCAATGTCCATACTGCAACAACCATTGGAAAGCACGCCGAGCCATGGGCTGGGCTGAGTGTCCTCACTGTCGCAAATTTATTCACCCACAGGTTATGAAAACAGGAACATAAGCTAGGCTGATTAGGGTCAGTCGCATTAATCGTATTCTTTGTCCTTCACTTTCACCCGTAAATACGCTTGCTCATATCGGATTGCATCATTAATCTCTTTTAGCCAAATCGCCCGGCGTTCTTCATTCCCCAAACGTCTTGCGCTCCTTTTGCGCCAGGCATCTAGAAAAATTTCTTATTAGCAATTATGAATCTGAAATCTGAATTCAAAACACGTTTGTTATTGGCCGCCAGAAAGGCGGTGTGGAAGTTGTTATATGCCCTTAGTAACAACAACTTCTAACATTCCAAAAAGATTAAATGGTCTCCTTTCTCTCTTTCGGGTCCTAAAATAGAAATGCCCAAGTTGAGTCTAAGCCTAGGCGGGTGCAACAGAGCCCAGTTGGCATACGCCGATAGTCGAAATCGCTCTCAGTTGATGCAATCTCGTGAGAGTGACCCAACAATCAGCTGGAGGTCAACCGACTTTGTTGGTCCGTCCAAGCGTGCTTCTCAGCTTGGGCAACTGTGTATAGAGAGTAAAATTCTATTTAAGGCGTTTGCACTGCCTTAGCCTCAACTCTTCTCGTTTGTGAAAGGCTGTTTTGACAGACTTGATGAAATTTGGTACCATGAATTTGAAAATGTATCCCTTATCTATGGTGCATATTTAAACTGCAGAGAATTTTCGGATTCTTATTCAAGGCTTTTTTCATTGCGTGTCCCATTTATTTCGCCTAAAGGTTTAAGCCATTCATTTCAGAAGTCAATTGGCAGAAGACGCCCAAAAGCGGGCAAGGAAACAATTATGACTAGAAACGAAAAGTTCGAGGAAGACCTCAACCTCTTGTTGTCTAAGCTTACTCACAACGTATCTGAAGAAGCAGAGAGAAAACTCGCTGAGCTCAAGAAAAGACTGATTCAGCTGCATCGAGAAAATGTTGTGAAGATTAATCATTCCGTTATGGAGCTCGTGTGTGCCAAACACCTTGTTGAAAAAGGATATGATGTCCTGATTGAACATCCGCTAGAAGGTGGGCTCACCTGCGATTTGTTCGCTGTTAAAGGTTACGGAAGCCTAATCGTGGAGATTGAAACAGGGTTCGTTCCGCCTGAGCATGCTCTCGACCCGTCTACGTATATCTCGGCGAGAATAGCTAGCAAAATCATACGTTATAGCAGTCACGCGGGCAAATTTGCCTTAGGCATACCACCCCATTATGTTTTGCAGTTTCCACTAACCTTCACTCAGCCGCCTAGGGAGAGAAAGCCCGAAGAATCGAAGGCGATTAAGAATCTGTGCGATTTGCACTACCAGAACCCTCCAGTGAGCCTGGAGGAAATAAAAGACGCTCGAATACACGTCGTCTACATTATTGACGTAGACGAGACAGCAGTGCGAGAAGTTGAGCCCGAAGCCTACGCAAAAAAATAAAGCTGCCTATTTTGGCATAAGCACGGCGTAGGCTATTATGCCTATCACGGCTACAGCTGCGATTACGAGGAAGAGAAACTGTTCCTGTGGCATGCCAAAGATATAACGAGTAATATTATAGTTTAGAGAGACGGTTTTGCTGTAAAAGGCCGAGACTGAGTTGTCAAAATGCAGTTCATAGTCGCCTGTTGCATTGGCGGTGAATGAAAAGCTCCTTTGTTTAACGTTGTTGTATTTCAGAATTGTTTTGTTGTCTGGGCCATTGATATAAAAGTTTATTCCGCTTTCATCATCGCTTACTACTGAAAGGCTTCCCGAGATGCTGTCGGTTTCATGGAGATTAAGTATGATTATGTGTTCCCTTTGAGGCTGAACCGTAAAGCTCGCGTTGTCTGCAATAGTGATAACTATAAATATAGACAATGAAACACTGAGAATCAAAGCGGCGAAAGCGTAAGCTAGCTTTGACAACATACGCCCCTTCAAACTCATCCTTTCAATAACGGATATTAAGAAAATTATGAACACGAAATAAGGATTCAAAAATCCTGCCTTGTTTTCGCTGTGAGTCTTGTGTGTAGGCTTTCGATTTTCTGTTTTGTTATGTGTCCCTTATGGGGTCTAAATCCTCCAGCAAAGCCTTTCGGAATGTGCAACAGCTCATGGATGAGAACCTTTTCTTTTTCCTCCCGGTTGAAGCGGTCGTAGCGTTCAGAAATCACTTCAATTAGGTAGCTTGAATGTGTGTTTAGGGCTTTTTGCCATAGTTTTCCTAGACTGTGAATTCGGGCAACCGTGCGCCTTGACTTTGAACCCGTGCTTCTGAAGCAATAGATTCCGTTTAAGTCGATGTGAGTGAAGTCTAGTTTTGCCACAATTAGTTCTATATTTTCTTTGACATCAGGAGCCTCATAATAGCGAATTGGCATGAACTATAGGATAACGATAAGAGAAGATAAGTTCTTTCTTCAATCTATTATTTCTATCATTGGTTGACCACAACACTCAGGATACTTCTCAATGCAAATGTTTTCTGGCTTACAACACTGCTCAAACTCCGCCTTAATCGTTCGACCGCACTTCTTGCAACGGAACGTAGGCATTTTTAGGTCTCCCTGTCACGGTTTGAGTCTTGGTAGGCGGAGAGTGTTTAAAAGGAGAAGCATTGTTACGCCGTCATCACCAGTGGCAACAGCAAACCACAATGGAACCAGACCAGCAAAACCCATGGCGCCCAACAACAGTTTAACGCCTAACGATACAGCTATGTTCTGTTTGGCGATTTTCACAGCTAACCTGCTAAGGCGCTGTAGGTATTGGATTTTGCTTAACTCGTTTTTGACCAACACGATGTCAGCTGATTCGAGGGCAACATCAACTCCGTCGCTGCCCATGACGATGCCAACGTCTGAAGCCGCTAGGGCGGGAGCGTCGTTTATTCCGTCGCCAACCATCGCAATTAAGCCTCTCTGAGCTTTAAGCTCGCCGACAATTTTCAACTTGTCTTCTGGAAACAGTTCAGCACGCGTTTCGTGTACACCCAATTGCTTGGAAACTTCTTCAGCGATTTCTTTCTTGTCGCCTGTTAACATTACGGTGTGGGTTCCATTGTTTTTCAGGGCGTTCACCGCGTCTGTAGCGTCGCTTCTAACCTCGTCAACCAGACAGAAGCCAGGAGGAGCGCACTGGTCTATTGACACGTACACGCGTGTGTGTTTTTCTTCTTCACCGTTGATGAAACCCCTGTCACAGCCCTGTTCTTTCATGAATTCTTCACTGCCCACACACACGCGGCAACCGTTAACCTGACCCACGATACCTTTTCCAGGAACCTCCTTCACGTCGCTTACAACATAGTGGCGAAACTCTAAGCCTTGTTCCATTGCCTTCCTCACCATGCCCTCCGCGAGGGGATGGTTGGAATACTGATCCAAAGCCGCAGCGTACATGAGTGCTCTCTGATCGTTTGTTTGGTTCAGGCAGTTGATTTCTCTCACCGCAGGCTTACCCAAAGTAAGCGTGCCCGTTTTGTCGAACACAACGGTTTTGACCTTGTCCATTTTTTCAACGTAAACACCGCCCTTGATTATCACGCCCTTTCTGGCAGCGGCTGTTATAGCCGTGAAGAAGGTTGCGGGCACAGACAACACAAAGGCGCTGGGACAAGAGACCACGAGAAGTATGAGAGACCGATAAATCCACGGTTCTGATGGTCCGCTAACGACGCGGGGTATGCCAAAAGCCACAAACACAGCCAAGCCAACGGTGATAGGCACGTAAAAGCGGGCAAACCTGTCAACTAAGCGTTCCATAACAGCCTTTCTCTTTCTGGACTCCATCACCAACTTGGCTATTCTGGAAACCAGGGTTTCGCCTACTTCTTTAGCAACTTGAATTTTGAGAACGCCGTCTACATTTAAAGTGCCAGCGAAAACTGCGTCATCTTTCTTCTTTCCAACTGGCGCAGATTCACCTGTTACAAGAGATTGATCGACAAAGGAAGAGCCTTCTTTAACAACACCGTCTAAAGGGATTCTTTCGCCAGGCCTAACCACAATGGTGTTCCCGATTTTCACAGCATTTACATTTATCGTTTTTTCTTTGTTTCCCTCTAAGATCCGCGCGTTTTCAGGCATGTACGTGGAGAGTTTTTCCACGGTTTTCCGTGCCTTATCCTCGATATAGTGTTCAAAATGTTCAGCCAGCGAGTACAGCAAGAGCACGGTGGCAGCTTCGAAGAGAAATCCCAGATACGCAGCGCCCAACGCTGCTACTGACATCAAAAACTCAACCGAAAAACGCCTTTCAATTATCAATTCTTTTAATCCGATGAATCCAACATAAATTGCAATAACAAGGACAACGACTTGATAGAGAAGTTTTGAAACCGTGGCGGACTCATTAATTAAAGGCAGATTCAACCATAGGGGAACTCCGCCAGCCAAACGCTCGAGAAGCGTAGATAAAGCAATGGTTATGACTAAGGATAAAACAAGATAGAGCCACGGCCTGGCTTCGTGGTTCTCAGATTCATTCTCCTCAATTGGCATTTTGACTCTTCCTCTTTGAAATTTTAAAGGACAATAGAAACATAGCTTACATTTGGTATTAAGTTAGTGCTAAAAATGAAGCAACAAGTATTAAGTTATTAATACAAGTGTCACGTTAAATTAATAGTGGTGCTGATAGATGACAGTTGTTAGTATAACGTTACCGAATGACCTTTTGAAGAAGTTTGACCACTTCATCAAGACGAGAGGGTATTACAGCAGGTCTGAGGCCTTCCGCGACGCCATAAGAAGCCTGATCGCCGAAGCGGAAATAGCCAAACTTGAAACTGGAAGCGTGGCTGCAACCATGATGATTACTTGTGAATACTCCAGAAGGGACGTTGACCTTCGAATGAGTGAGGTGCGGCATGAGTTTGACGACATAGTTGTTGAAAACTTTCACAGACACATAGATCAGCAGTACTGCCTGGAAGTTTTCATAGCTGAGGGGAACTATCAGCGAGTCCTAGAGTTAATCAGCAGAATACGGGGAATGAGGGGCATCCAAGAGGTGAAAGCCTCCTTCATGCCTCTTCAGGCGCATACTCAATCCTAATAGGCTATCTGAAGAATGTTTTAGCCATCTCGTATAATTCGGGCGGCACACTCTTCCGTCCTGCCATCGCTTTTCTTAGTGGCACGGAAACAACGTCGCAGGCTTGAAAACTCGCCATTTCCCCAAATCTTTTTTCTTTTATTAATTCCACTGCTTTTGTTGCAAGGCGTAGGGCCAAGATTCTGTCGAACGCCGTAGGTGAACCTCCTCTCTGGAGGTGACCCAGAATCATCGACCTTACCTCCAGACCTGTGTTATCCTGTATGAGTTTTTCCAAAACGCGGCTGATTCCGCCCAGTCTAGGGTGGCCGAACTCGTCTCTTTCTTCGCTTGCCACAAGGATTTGTTCTTTCTCTTGGAGGACTTTGGCGCCTTCTGCCACAACTATGATGCTGTAGGCTTTGCCGTTTGCTTGGCGTTTCTTAAGCAGCCCATAAACTTGATTCAAACCTAAGGGCACTTCTGGAATCAGTGTCATGTTTGCGCCTCCAGCCAATCCTGCATGCAGAGCTATCCATCCTGTGTTTCTGCCCATGACCTCCACTATGATTATTCTGTGGTGTGCCTCAGCCGTAGTGCGAAGTCTGTCAATGGCGTCTGTGGCTATGGCTACAGCCGTGTCAAAGCCTATGCTGTAGTCGGTGCCTGAAAGGTCGTTGTCAATGGTTTTCGGGACTCCAACCACGTGCACGCCCATCTCGTTGAGTTTTTGAGCCACGCCTAAAGTGTCTTCTCCACCCATGACGACTAAGGCATCGATTTTCAGTTTCTTCATGTTCTGAACAACCTGTTTGGGACCGTTTTCTACCTTGAATGGATTTGTTCTCGAAGTGTAGAGCACCACGCCTCCGCGGGAATGGATTTCTTCAACGTCGTCTAGACTTAGCGGCTGAGTATCCACCTCTAACAGGCCTGCCCACCCGTTCTTTATGCCTATAACGTTAAAGCCGAATTCGTTGGCCTTTGACACCGCTGCCTTGATTGCTGCGTTTAGGCCTGGGGCGTCTCCGCCGCCGACTAGTACGCCGATTTTCATGTTTTCACAGCCTCAACCTGTCTTTTGTGAATCTTCTGTTTTTTCACCCTAAAAAGTTAATTGAACGCTTTCCTCTGTTCAAGAGTTATCGGCAATATTGATTTTGTGTTCTGTGAGCTTATAGGCGTGAGCTGGCAAACATATTCTTAGGTGAAAGTCTTGCTGTTGAAAGTTGAAGATGTTATGGTTGAGAGTGTAGTAACGGTTGACGCCGACTGTCCTGTTATGAAGGCTGTGAAGATCATGAACAAAAACGAAATCGGCTGCTTAGTTGTAACAAGGAATAGAAGAGCCGTTGGTATAGTCACCGAGCGTGACTTGCTGAATAGGGTTATTGCCAAATCCAAGAATCCTAACAGAACTAAGGTGCGTGAAATCATGACGAAGCCTCTTATTTCTGGGCAGCCTGACATGGATTTGGAAGATGCTACTAGGCTTATGTTTGACAGGAAAATC
>Ga0315314_1004236_pt1 | contig 10843 bp, 14 predicted proteins | sample TDP9_MG_FD_203631 | JGI IMG/M metagenome (GOLD analysis project Ga0315314, IMG submission 203631) | Freshwater sediment microbial communities from Lake Towuti, South Sulawesi, Indonesia - TDP9 | ecosystem: Environmental > Aquatic > Freshwater > Lake > Sediment | place: Indonesia: South Sulawesi... | reverse complement strand
CGCAACAAACAGAGAAAAGTTAACTGAATTCAGAGTTCTGGTGTCTGGGGATATCTCCACAGAGGATATAAACCCCTAATCACTAGGTTCGTTGATAACCTACCGATATAGTGATGGCCATGCCGGTTATAACCCTGCTCTCCGATTTCGGGTTAAAGGACCCCTACGTGGCGGAGATGAAAGCGGTGATCCTTTCAATCTGCCCCGAAGCGCGTGTCGTGGACATAAGCCACGAGATTGAAAAGTTTAACATACGCACAGGCGCCTTTGTGCTCGCCTCCGCGGCGCCATATTTCCCCCAAGGCACGATTCATGTGGCGGTTGTGGATCCAGGGGTCGGAACCAAGCGACGACCTCTGGTTATTGAAACTGGACATTGCTTCTACGTGGGACCCGACAACGGTCTCCTCATGTTGTCAGCCCAAAGAGGGGGGATATGTCACGTCTACACTATCAGTAACCCGCGCTACATGCTTCATCGAGTCTCCAGAACCTTCCATGGAAGAGACGTTTTCGCTCCAGCGGCTGCGCATTTGGCGAGGGGATGCTCCGCCTCGGAGTTTGGACCAGAAGTTCATGACTATGTGGTTCCAAAATTCGCGAAGCCACGGTTAAGAGGAGATAAATTGCTGGGAGAGGTTCTGCACATAGACGACTTCGGCAACGTTATCAGCAACCTTTCCGTGAAAGACCTTGAAAAGATAGGTATACGTGAAGGAAGCCTTCTTCGCGTCCAGCTTAAGGGAAAACTCTTAACGTTGAAGCTTTGTTCGGCATACGGCGAGGTTCCAGCCAAAACGCCGTTAGCGATCATTGGCAGCACCGATTTCCTCGAGGTCTCTATAAACCAGGGAAACGCCTCTGAGGCATTTAGGGCAAAAATGGGGGACCTCATCCGCATTTCACCCCCCACTGAATGTTAGCGCTTTCTTCCGGCGACCACAAAACAAATTTGCCGCCATTAGTACATGTAGAGGCATGATACTCAACGTTTCGCTTTCTTTAACCCTTTTTCTGATCACGTTAGCAGTCTCCTTTCTCTACACCAGATACGAGAGCAAAGTTCAGTTCCTCTTTGGAGGAAGGAAGTTTCGCCTTTGGGATGCGGTTCTTTTTGTTGCGGCGATGGGTATCATGGTGACGATCCTAGCGTTTATTCCAAAGCTTGACATAATTAAGGTGTTTTTCTTGTGTGTCTACTCTCTTGTCTTGTTTATCTTTACTTATTTGGTTGTGCCAAAATGGTACTTTGCGGTTCTAAGCCCAACCGCTTTTGTTGCCTTATACCTTCTCTACTGGAACATATATTTCTTAAACCTCTTTGCCGTGATTTTCGCCATCTTCGCCTCAATTTGCCTAGGAACCATCTTTATTTGGAAAACCACCGCGGTCTTCGCCGCCCTACTGACCATCATGGATATAGTTCATGTTTTGGTCACAGGATTTATGGTGGTTTCCGGTGAAAAAATACTCGCCTTGGGGCTACCTGCAATGGTCATTATTCCGACCTTCCCGTCCTGGTTTCCCAGGGGCGTGGCGTTCCTCGGATTGGGCGACATCCTTCTAGCAGGGCTTCTCGTCATCCAAACATCAAAAAGGTACGGAAGGAGATTCGGAATCATGACCGCCATTGCTATAGCCGCTGTCTTCTTACTGCTCGAGACCATTCTTCTGAACTTCTTCGCTGAATACTTCCCAGCTACTGTTATGGTTGTCTGTGGCTGGTTAACCGCGCTAGGGGCGAGACATTTATACAAATCGCGCGTGTCCGGAGCTGGCTAAGGTTTATCGACAAAAAGAATGCAGAAAAATGCTGCGAGATGCAATTTTTTAAGTGATTTTGTCGGTTTTGGTTAAGTCGCGTAGCCTCTCCACGCCGCCGACTTCGTTGATGACCTGAGCCACGCCCTTCGGAACGAGCTCCTCCCAGTTTTCTCCGTCTATTATTCGTTTTCGTATTTCCGTGGCCGAGTAGACCTCTCTCTCGTGAAAGGGCACGGGTTTCACCTTGAAGCCTCTCTCAATGAATAGTCGACGGGTGAGGGGGTCGTTTGTGTAGACCACATGGAATTTTGGGGTGTAGCCCACGACCTGAGAAACCCATATCATGTGCACGTGTGTGTCTGGCACGGGAACAATCCAGTATCGTGACGGCTGGATTCCCTCCTCCTCTAAGGCTCGTCGAATCATGGTGATGCGCTCGCCTGCAGTGAACGGGTTGCTCATCCTATGGCTGTGCTGTGAACTGCCCACCACGATCACAAGCTCGTCAACCTTCTTCAAGATGTCATCCACAGCCTTGAGGTGGCCGTTATGAAAGGGCTGAAACCTTCCCACAAACACTCCACGCTTCACCATGGCATTTCCCACCAAAGCACTCTATTTGCATACTACGTACTTGAACTTAATTTTTGCTCAGCTCAGCCTTCTTGAAGTTTTGTATTGTTTCAGAACCATTTCAGGTGATAGTGACGGCCTCCAAAAGGCGCAAGCCTCTTCCAATGGGCTGACGTTTATGTTTTCTTTACGGCAGAGTACCCTTTTGTCCCTTAAAGGGTTGGCGTATCTTCTTAGATTAGCTAGGTAGTGTTGCTTGAAATAGGTCTTTCTTATCAAGAATTGAACTTCATGGGATTCGAGCCTTCGGTTGGCATGCGCGCAGTTTCCGCAAATCCTAGGTGCGGCTGTCTTACTTTTCAATGACATTAAATGAACCGCCAACCCAATATACATTTTGCGTATCTTAATATTTAATACACTATTTCCGATTTTGATATATTTCGGAACTGGAGTGAAACATTATATAAAGATATATTATATATTACGATTTAATAGTTAAATAACTTGCTCAAGGCGAAACCACGTGATAAGTCCGATTAAAAAGGGAATAGCCGTTTGGATCTTCGGCTGCCTTACCTTTCTGGCAGTTTTGCACGTACTTGACGCTTTCCTCTCCATCACCCTCGGAGCAGAAATTTCACTCTTACAACTTTATCCCTTTGACACGTTGAAACACATGGATGCCGTCACGTACTTCTGGGCATCACTGTCCTCAGCATTCCTTCTTTCTGGCATCACCTGCATCATTGCATTCCAGAACGCAGTCGAAGCATTTATTAACAAATTATTTACGGAAGCCGAAGTAGAGGGGCAAGATCTGGAGAGTGCGCCAGCCAGCACCTTTGATATGATAAACGATTCGCTGACATCCACCAGGATAGACCTGCAAACGGTAAAAAACGACATGATCAGCGTGAAAGACATCCTAAACACCGTGAAAACAGAGATGAGGTGTTTTAGGTCGGAGCTGGAAAAGTTTAACATAAATCACATGAGAAAATGTCCTTCATGCGGAAGAGAGACTCTTCCCGACTTCAACCTATGTCCCTACTGTGGAGAAAAGTTGTCCATCCGCGCATACATCAAAAGAGAGAGCCCGTTAGCGCTTAAAGAATAAACGATATAAGTGAAATGGGATAGTACGCCTAGTGTTTTATCTCGATGCCTAGGCTTCTTGGCGTAAGGGAAAAACCGCCTCAATCGAGCTTTTGTAACAAAGAGCTCGTCACAATAGCTCCTTTAGGAATCCAACAGGATACAACAACAAGGCTCTATCACCCACCCCGACCTTTATGGGCTCCGTGTAACCCCTGTCCTCACGCCGAAGAAGCCCCAACTTAACATCGGTGCCCAACCCGTAACCCCCAACGGTACAAATTCGGTTTCGTAACATCTTTACCACTCGATGGCACGGGATTAACAACGGAAACGGATTTGACGCCGCGGCGCGCCCTACGGACCTCGGACTTCCACCCACGGTTTTGGCTATGGCACCGTACGTGGTTAGGTATCCAACCGGAATCAGAGATATGCATTGAAGCACTCCTCGACTGTAGCTCGTCAGATGATTCACGGCTATTTTAAAGCTAGGCGATACGTCTTTCCCATCAAAAATTAGCTTCAAGGCCCTCAGCAGGTCCACCGAAAGTCGACTCGTTTTCTCCGCCATCTGAAAGGGTACGTCGTATGGCAGGCTTTGCAGCAAACTCCGTAGAACTTCTTCCTCACCGAGGGAGAAGGCGGTGGCGAAGACCTCTCCATTCCCCACAGCAGCAGCATACCACACTCCGTCGATTTCTCGATGATGGATGCGAATCACAACAATCCCTCAAGCCCATGTAATAGTTTCTCAAAAGGTATTTAAATCTGACAACGATTCTATGATTAAACTTAATAGGCTCCCAGTATATAGTGCATCGAACAGGAGGAATCGACTTTGATAGACGAACAACAGCCCCCCTATCTTTTCGTTCCAGGCGCCACCACACTGGGTGTGGTTTGCTCTGACGGCGTGATTCTGGCCTCCGAGAAAAGGGTTTCCTACGGCTACCTGGTGGTTAGTAGGGTTGGGAAGAAGGTTTTCAAGATCACTCCTAGAATCGGCGCAGCGTGCGCTGGGCTGGTTTCTGACATGCAGATTTTGGTGCGGGAGGTGGAGGCTTACGCAAACCTCTTTAAGCTCGACGCCAAAAGATCCATCCCCGTGAAATCCGCCGCCAAGCTCATGTCCAATCTGCTTTTCAGCCGGCGGCTCTTTCCCCTCATCACTCAAACACTCGTGGGTGGGATTGACGAGGAGGGTGCGTCATTGTACGTTTTAGACATACTGGGATCGGTGATACCCGACAAATACGCGGCGGTAGGGTCAGGGGCTCAGATAGCCGTAGGGGTCTTGGAGGAGGGATACAAGGAGAACATGACCGTCAAGGAGGCAAAGGAACTCGTGACTAGAGCCGTAAAATCTGCGGTGAGTCGAGACATCATGAGCGGTGATGGCGTGGATTTCCTTGTAATCACCAGCGAGGGGATTCAAGAGGATTCTATAAAATTTTGACACCCCATTGAAAAGACGCTGATTTCATCATCTCATCCGGAAGTTGAAGGGGAATCGATTTGTCGTTTGAGCTAACCCGTGAAGAGGGAAAGTTCCTCGTAAAGCTCGCTCGAAAAGCCGTGGAGGAACACCTCAGAAACGGAAGCATCATGAAGGCGCCTAAGGATACTCCGCCAAAGTTTATGGAGCGCTGCGGAGTTTTCGTCACCCTATACAGCCTTAAACGTGGAAGGAAGGAATTGAGGGGATGCATTGGTTTCCCGTACCCGGTCAGCCCCCTGACTCAAGCCGTGATCGAGTCCGCCATCAACTCTGCGACGCAGGACCCCCGCTTTTACTCGGTCTCTCTCGGCGAACTCGACAACATCGTGTTTGAGGTGAGCGTGCTCACCCCTCCCCAGCTTATCGAAGCGGACAAGCCCACGGACTACCCCTCAAAAGTCAAGGTGGGGAAAGACGGGCTAATCGTGGAAAGGGGTTACTATAAGGGTCTTCTTCTCCCTCAGGTGCCCATCGAGTGGAAGTGGAATGAGGAAGAGTTTCTTTGCCAATGCTGCATAAAAGCCGGCTTGCCACCGGACTGCTGGCTGCTCAAAGGAACCAAAATTTATAGGTTTCAAGCCATCATCTTCGACGAAAAATCTCCAAAGGGAGAAATAGAGCAAAAAGAGCTATACGGGAAATAGTTCTATGAAGGTTCAATTCTCCCCATGCGGATTGGGCCTAGGCCATGTGGGGCGCTGCGTTCCCATAGCTAGGAAACTGGAGGAAAGGGGAGCCCAGGTTTTGTTCTCCACCTATAGGGACGGGGTGAGGTATGCTCGGCAGGAGGGGTTTCCAGTGGTGGAGGTCCCGCCTATTGGTTTTATGGTTAAACCCGACGGAACCGTGGATTTCAAGCAAACAGCGGTCAACCCAGGCCCCTTCTTCGCGTCCTTCACCCTTCTAAAACAGGTGGACGCCGAAATTCAAATTATGCAAGCCTTTGAGCCTGACGTAGTCGTCTCAGACTCGCGAATTTCACCCTTGATAGCCGCAAAACTGTTAAGAACACCCGAGGTTTGCATTCTCAATCAATTTCAAATCATTGTCCCCAGACGCACACGATTCTTGAGACTCGGAAAACTAGTGGATGCGGGTGCCCTCGCCCTCATCGGAAAAATCTGGACCACCGGCATACACGTTTTGATTCCCGACTTCCCCCCACCCTACACTCTTTCCATAGGAAATCTGCGGATTCCAACCTCATATCAAAAACGGGTAAAGCTCATAGGTCCCCTGTTACTCACACATCCCAACGAGCTGCCAAACCAAAGAGAGGTTCGAAAAAGACTTGGTTTAAGCGAGGACAAGCCAGTCATTTTCGCGCCTATCAGTGGACCCGTGAGGGAGCGCGCCTATTTTACAGGCATCCTCCGACAAGTCTTTCAGGAGTTTCCGGACGATTATCAGATTGTTATGTCGCTTGGCTACCCGAACACCTCAACTGAACCGCTGCAAAACGGAAACTTAACCGTTTATAACTGGATTCCCAATCGCTTTGAATACTTGAAGGCTTGTGATGTGGTGGTCTCTAGAGCGGGTCACGGAACCTTGACGCAGTCCATATCCTATGGCAAGCCCCTTATCCTCGTGCCCACCCCCAACCACACCGAACAACTCAACAACGCCAGAGGCGCGGCTGGACTGGGCGTCGCCGAAGTCATCGAACAGCAGAACCTCACTAAACAGACCCTTCTGGAGGCTGTTCGAAAAATGGTAGAGCATGATCGATATCGGGAGAGAGCCGAACAAATTCAGGGGGACGTTCTAAAGCTCAATGGCATGGAAACCGCGGTTCAAACGATAACGGAAGTAGCGAAAGGATCTGGTAATATTTCTTCCTAAGAGGCTTCAGATAAATAGCTCTAAACTTCTTCAAGCTCCAATAGTTTTAGTGCAATCTCGACAATTACTAAAGGCGTGGCATGAGCTGAGGTCGCGTTTATCCCAACAGTTGAATCGTCGCCATCTCAACAACTGCCCCAAGCAGAAGAAGGGCAGCGCATGCAGCAATAGACACGCAGGTGTTCTTGGCCTCGGCCTTTAAGGACCGGCGTTGAGCTATCCTCAGGGTTAGCCAAAGGCTTTGAGACATAGCGAGAGCGTACGCCGTGTACTCAATCCACGCGTGCGGAAGAAAAAACGTGAGCATAAATAAGAAGGCTGGGTTCTTCTCGCTAACCATGGCAAATGCGGCAATAAATCTTCCCGTGGAGTATAAGACATAGAAGCCTGAGAGAGGGCCAAGAACTGGTATGAACATTATTAGAGCGTACATGAGGTTGTTTTGAAAGATAGCTGGCACGCTCATTAAGTGTGGAAGCGCCTCTTGAAATCCCTCATAAATCCCTTGAGCCTCTGAGGGGCTCATCGATGAGAAGGTCCCCGCGAGAGTTATAGCAAGAGAACTGAGGAAAGCTAGTACTAGAACTAAAACCCTCGCCCTATTGCTGGGGTCAAACTTCATGATGCTCACGATTACTAACCTCTTGTGCAATCACATCTCTGCTAAACCGGTTGAGTTTTGTCTTCTATTAGTTGCTTTGGTATGATCTCTAAGGCTCTGAAGCCTCGAGCGCATGGATTGAGCAACTCCGAGATTTGAACCCTTCCCAGAACCCCCTTTTCGTCCTTAGCGTGGCCTTTGAGGTCGTGTTCCGCTGGAGCTAGAGATTGCAGTTCGATGCTGTCCTCAAAAAACCTTGCGGTACAGGCTGCTGGCAAGCCTAGTCTCAGTCCTCTTCCTTCTTCAACCACTTTTTCCGCGGAATATAAAACGGCGTGAGCCCCGGACGCTAATTCAGCCATTCTCACTGGGACGCTTTCCTTCCCTATGGCCAAAACCTCGATGCCGTAAACACGCTTGATGGTTGAAGCGATTTTTCTTATGCTCGGCAGAATCTTCAAGATTTGTTGCCTTGCCCTATTTGAAAGCCTCATCTTGGAGAGTCGAACCGGGGAAAGCTCCCCCAAGCTTAAACCCCCTAGGGACATATCCAAATGAACCACGTCTGCCTTCGCCTCTTTCAAAAGGTTCTGGCAAAGCTCCAGTTCGTGGATGATCAAGAGGTGCCCATTCTCCACCCTAGCGAAGATGGGCTCAGCTAGGCATAGGCTAACCTCTCTGTAGGGGGGCTCCACCAACACGGCGGCCACGGCAACTACCAACAAGGGATCGAAGCGGTCATTCAAAACAGCGGCGCTCGAATCCGCTGCCACCACCCTCAAGACGCTCACCAATCCTAGATTGCTTTGAAAACATTTATCTTTCGTAGCTTTTAAGCGTGAGCGTGAGACCATGCCGTCCTTTGCCCTATCTATGACACGCACGCGCACACACGCTAGACCCCCAGTCTTGTACATGACTCAAACACGCTCCGAATATGAACATGCACCTCTATGACCAAAAAATATGCGCCAGTGGAAAGAAACTTAAGAGTTAATTCAAAGAAGTTGGTAAGATCTCCTATTAGTGGAGGTTGCCAAGCTAGGCTAAAGGCGTAGAGTCGCGATAAACAACACAGTGGCTTCAGAAGCCTATCCCGTGGGGGTTCGTGGGTTCAAATCCCACCCCCCGCACTAAACAATGTGAATTACGTTTAAATTCTCGGTTTCAAGGAACTAGGGCATCGTTTGACGCGTAAAGAATTTAAACAATACCCTGAACATAAACTGCCACATTGAGGTAGAAGTTCGAGATGGAAAAACTGTCTTTGAATGGCACACGACCTGACAGAATCCTAGGAATACTGGCTATCTGCGGCATTGTTGGGCCTATCATATACGCAATTGTGTTGACTGTCTTGGGTTCCCTTTGGCCTGGCTACAATCCGATCAGCCAATACATGAGCGAGCTTGGCGCGGTCGATGCACCTCATGCAATTTTGATGAACGTATTGGGATTCCAATTGTTGGGCATTTTTATGGTTGGCTTTGGATTTGGGCTGTACCGGGGCATAAGCAAGGGATGGGGCTCAAAAATTGGAGTGGCGTTAATCATTATCGCCGGCGTTGACATGGTGATAGTAGGATTTTTTCCATGTGACCCGGGCTGTGTGAATGTTTCATCGACAGGCATTGCACACTCGATAACAGCTACGATCGCTTCAATTGCCACGACCTTCGGGATGCTTGTCATCTCGCTGCGTTTGAGGAAGGACAGCCGATGGCGGAGCTATTGGGTTTTCACGTTGGCATTTGCTGTTGTTGCGACATTCCTTTCTCCGCTCCCAATGTTCCCGGTTTTCAGTCCATGGGCTGGCCTGCTTCAAAGATTGGGGCTAGGGCTTGCGCTCTTTTGGATGGAAGTCATGTCGATTAAACTACTACGTCTATCCATTCGGTCAAGCGCATAAGCGGACACGGTGCGCGCTAGGCTAGAAAAAAGGAAGAGAGTTACTGGTATTATCCCCACATAGTTGTTACACAGCAGAGCAATTCCGAGAATTTAAACCGAAGTTTAAACCTACCCCGCACCAAACTTGAAGATTTAGTCGTCGCTCTTTGCTGGTTTTTCGGCTAAGAAGATTCCCAACCCGTTTTCATAGGCGTATTTTGTGTTCATGAATCCAGCTTCTTTGAGAAGTTCCATCCACTTGTCCCTGGTTAGAAGTGTCCAGAAGGCGAAGGGAGTGAATGCGAAAAAACCTCGCAGGTTTCGCAGAGGTTCCAGCATGAGAAATTTGCCTCTTGGCCGTAATACTCTGCGGATTTCCGTAAGTGCTCTTGATTTATTCCTTTTGTTATGTAGATTGTTTAACACGCTTTGCGCTGTTACAACGTCAAAAGAATTGTCAGCGAAGGGGATGCTCAAGACATCTCCATACTTGAATTCCACCTTATCTCTTACTCCCTCAATTCTTGCATTTTCGTAGGCGCGCTCTGGCGAATTTCCCAAGATTTCCATTTTGTCCCAAATGTCAATGCCAATTACTTTTCCTTCTTTCAAAACCTTCGCAATGCCAACAGTCATTTTCCCCAGTCCACAGCCAACATCTAACACTTTTTCATCTCCTCTAACCTCTAATATTTTTGGCAGTTCTGAGACCTTAGTTTGATCCATTAAGAATATCGAAACTCCGTAGCTTAAAATCATATAAATTCCAAATCCTATTAGAATTGCACCAGCAACCCACCATACGAGGATAGCGACTAAGATGCCAACGGCAACAATGATTGCAGAAAGAATAGCGACAATGGGCAGGGCATAATACCCGTAGTGTGGCTTTGCAGATTCTTTATTCCTCATTTTCGCGGCTTTCCTCTCTTTTCTCAACCTCGCCGATGATCCCCATAATTTTTAAAGCAAATTCTTTCATGGCATTAGCCTTAACAACACCTAAGCCCTTTTTAATATCGCCTACGACTACCAGCTTATCTCCAGGTTTAATGTCAAATTGATCCCTTGCTTCCTTAGGTATCACTATTTGCCCTCTTTCTCCAACCGTAACAACCCCGTACAAAAACTTTCCCTTGGCTACTTCCGTCATTTCGGGCGCTCCCAAATCATACTATTCATGTAAATCATGTTTTTCATATATTTAAGAATTTCGTGGTTCAAATCCTCCCCGCGCTAAATTGCTAGTAACTTTCAAATAACCCTAGACGCTTTTGGGAGTTAAGGGTCGAGTTTAGTGGTCAAATACAAGCCTCCGAGTCATTGGACTCGCCTATCTAACAGTGGGATTACTCATAGTCTACTAGGCAATAGCTCTCTCCAGGCAAACGGCCTACCTTCTTTAGGATACCCAGAACAACTTCACGAAGTTTACGTTCGATACCTTTTACTCTCTTAGCTTATATTTAGCTCTCATACATATTTTGTATTCATAATTCTTAACATCGAAAATCGTCTATCGCTTTAATGTTCGTTAGGGAAGAATAGGAAAGAGCAGTCATCTTGACAAA
>Ga0315314_1004234_pt1 | contig 10848 bp, 11 predicted proteins | sample TDP9_MG_FD_203631 | JGI IMG/M metagenome (GOLD analysis project Ga0315314, IMG submission 203631) | Freshwater sediment microbial communities from Lake Towuti, South Sulawesi, Indonesia - TDP9 | ecosystem: Environmental > Aquatic > Freshwater > Lake > Sediment | place: Indonesia: South Sulawesi... | reverse complement strand
AAACCCTCAGTCTGGAATCTCAGCGACCGCTTTCAGATTTCGCTGTCCTCGCCTTTTCTGTCACCTATGAGGTTGATTACTTTAATGTAGTCCGAGTTCTTAAAGCCAGCGGCATACCGCTATACGCTGCTGACCGTAATGAAAGGCATCCAGTAGTTATTGCCGGTGGTGCCTGCATTACGGCTAATCCTATACCCTTGTCCCCATTCTTTGATTGCCTGGGTATTGGTGAGGCGGAGCCAATACTACCGCCTCTACTTTCTGTATTGTCTGAGGGCATTGGGGGTAAGCGTCATGAACTGCTAAAGGCACTAGCCTCGTTGCCTGGCATTTATGTACCACGGTATTATTCCGATGCTCCGGTGGTTCGGCAGTGGGCAGAGAATCTGGACGACTTTCCTACTACCTCTACCATAATTACTCCAGATACTGAGTTAGGCGGCTTATATCTTATTGAAGTAGGGCGGGGTTGTAACTGGGGCTGCCGTTTTTGTCTAGCGGGTAGCGCCTTTCACCCGATGCGCTTTCGCTCTCCAGATAGCCTAATAGCCCAGGCAGAGGAAGGACTTAAATATAGAAGGCGGCTGGGGTTAGTCGGGCCGGCTGTTGCCGACCACCCCCAGATAGAGGAGCTAATGGTTAAGCTGCACCATATGGGGGCTGAGCTCTCCGTCAGCTCTTTGCGAGTGAGACCCCTTTCCCGCATAGTATTGAGGGAATTAGCCAAAGGGGGAGCCCAGACCATCGCTCTTGCCCCTGAGGCTGGCTCTCAGCGCCTGCGCCAGGTGATTAGAAAGGGCATCTCCGAGGACGATATTTTACAGTCAGTAAGCAAAGTGGCTGAGTTGAAAACAAAGCAGCTCAAGCTCTACTTCATGGTTGGTCTGCCCTCAGAGACCGACGAGGATATTGAGGAAATCATAAATCTGACCCTTAGGTGCAAGAGCATCCTTGACCGGCAGCGAAGCGGCTGTCGGCTTAGTCTAAGTATCGCCCCCTTTGTGCCCAAGGCGGGGACGCCCTTTCAATGGCTGCCTATGGCACCGCTCTCCACCCTGAATCATCGCCTGTCTCTACTCAAGAAAGGTTTATTGCCCAGGGGGATTAAGCTTAAATGTGAAAGCCCAGCCTGGAGTGAGATTCAAGCAGTCTTAAGCCGGGGCGACGCTAAATTAGCTGAGGTGCTGGCTAATACTGAAGTGGTATCGTTATCCGGCTGGCGTCAGGCGGTTAAAAAAAGCCATTTAGATATTGATTCTTATGCTCACCAAAGATGGGATACCAGTCAAAAGTTACCTTGGGGGGTAGTGGACTCAGGTATTAAACCCGGTCATTTGGAGCTTGAGCTAAACCGAGCCCTGGCTCAGGATTAACCCAGCATTTTTAGCCAAGGGTTAAGAACTAAGCAACTCGGTTACTACCGCATTTATTTCTCGCCCATCGGCTTTGCCTTTAAGCTGGGCGATAAGTTTGGACATAACCTTCCCCTTATCGCCGGGTCCCTTTGCTTCTACCTCCGTAATAACCTGGCGAGCGGCGGCAATAATCTCCTCCCGGGTCATCTGCCGGGGTAAATACTCCTTTAGCACCGCCATCTCAGCTTCTTCCTGAGCCACCAGGTCTTGGCGGTTGCCTTTCCTGAAGGCGTCAATGCTTTCCTGGCGCTGCCTTACCTCCTTGGCAATAACACCAAGGATATCGGTATCATTTAGAGTGGCTTGCCGGGCAATTTCAGCGTTGTTAATGGCTGCCATCACCAATCGGATAACGGAACGCCTTACCTTGTCCCCGCTCCGCAGTGCCTGTTTAAGGTCATCGCTTAATTTTTGTTTTAAGTCTTCCACTTTGCTTCAAACTTACTACTATCTTCTCATTACTCTGGCAGATTTGCGTCTTTTAGATGCCCTCTTCCGCTTACGCTTGACACTAGGCTTCTCGTAATATTCACGGCGACGCACTTCAGACAGAATACCTTCCTGTTGCACCCTTTTGTTAAACCGTTTGAGCAAACTTTCAAAGCTCTCATTCTCTCCGGCTACTACATTAGTCACATGGCATCATCCTCCTTATCATGTATGAGGGGAAATTCAAATGACCTACACATTTTAGCGTTCTTAAGTTACCCTGTCAAGAAAAGGGAGACAAATTGTGCCCTCCTCGGGTTCACCACATAGCTCTGTCTTGCCCTGAGAGCACAAAAAGGCGGTATAAGCAGCTATGGCGGCATCGCACATGTCATGTTTAAACCCATCCACATCGGGGGTAATATTGGGTAGCAATTGGCAAATACGTTGCTTTAGGAATACTAAGCCAGCCGGTGTTGTCTTTTTGGGGATATTCTTGCCGAAGAGGCGAAATTTACTGGCACAGGGGTAGACTTCAATAACTTTGTAGCCTTCAGATTCGAGCTTAGTCTTGAGTCTAATGCCTCGGTAAACCATAGCCTTGATGATAGATTTTTTGGTAGTGAAGTAGCAGGGGATGCCTAATTTGGCTAGCTCCCGCTCACAGTTCCTACCCTTAGCCTCGGATATTGGCTGGCAAGAACAGCCCTCTTCAAGACAGCATAGCCCATAGGGTAGGCTGAGTGGGGCATCAATAGCTATCAAATCAAACTGATACCGGTTTACAATTTGCAGGATGTCTGAATCCCGATTTAGCAAGCCATGGTATATAAGGTTTAGCTCATTATCCAGCCCGAGGCAAGCACTGGGCTTAGCCTCCTTTGAGGTAAGGTCGATACCTAAGAAACCAGCCCTCTTTTGAGGTCGAAGCTCGTTTATTAACCTCACCCCCTTAGTCCCCCCTCTCCTTAATAATAGGGCCATGCAAAATATTATGTTAATCCAGGCCGGCTGGTTTTGCAACAGCCCGGAATAACAGTGACCTTCAGCAACTAAAGCGAGCTGCCTCAGCCATGCTTGCTTGCATCTTTCGAGGGGGACTTTGCAGGAGGTGGTAGTATTGTATCTAGTGGGCAGGGAGATGCCGGTCGCTATTTTGGGAGCTCTTTTGAGCAAACCCGTGTGCACAACATGGTGCCCCTACCCTCCCGGCTAAACCCGCATGAGGTATGATGGGACCTCCTTGAAAGGAGTGAATCCGTATCTAACAGCTAAATTGGGAACCGGGAAGAAAAGGGAATGGGGGTCTGCCAACCGCCAGTTTGTCTGTCAGGTCGACATACTTAAGGCACGTAGTACACGCCAGAATCTCCACGCCCTGTCTGTTTTAAGGTTAAGGCAAGCGCCAGTACACCGGCACTGGCGATGGTGCAAACTAGGAACGGCAACCGGTAACTACCGCTAGCGTCAAACATGCGGCCGGCAATAATCGGCCCAATGGCACCACCGACCGTCCCGCTGAACATTACAATGCCGAAGTTCATGCCATGCGATCCTATTCCGAACATATCGGCAACCAGAGGCGATAGTATCGTGAAGAAGCCTCCGTGGCTGAAGCCAAGCGCTGCGGCAAACACGAGCAGCATCAATAGCTCTTTTGCCCCTTGTAGCCATATAAAGCTGAAGACGAGCACACATGAACAAATGACTAGTGACAGCCTATTCCCGATTCGGTCACTAACGATGCCCATAACGATCCTGCCGGCCATGCCGACTGCCCCGAACGTGGCGAGAATGGCTGCCCCGTTAGCCGGCGTCATCCCCAGGTCAAGTGCGTAGGGTGCGACATGAACCTGCAAGGTGCGAGAAGAAAATAGTGTGAGTGCATATAAAGCACTGAGCATCGCGAATTGTTTCGTGCGCAGGAGCCGGCCGAAAGACCACACTACATCCACCGGCATGTCTTGATTGGCCTCAGTTTTGTCTCCCAGAGGGGAGAGGCCTTTTTGGGAGGGGTCACGTGCTAAAAACTGCGCTAGCCAAATAGTTACCGCGAGAACTATCACCCCGAGGATGATATAAGATAGGCGCCAGCTATAGGTGGCAATGAGCCGAACTGCGACGAGCGGCATCACTAACATGCCCAAACCACTACCCAGTTTGATCAGGCCGCTCATCTTGCCTCTTTTGGTGATAAACCACCTAGCTATCGTGGATAAGGGGATGACATCCATAGCACCAAGACCGATGCCTACCATCAGACCGTAGAACACGTAGAGCTGCCCTGTAGCATTAACCTGCGACATGAGTATATAGCCGGCGCCAAGTAAGGCACCAAAAACCATCATGACCCGGCGTGGGTCGATTCGGTCGCCTAGTTTTCCGGCGAGAATGCCGAATAGGCCAAACATCAGAAAGGCGAGTGACGACGCAACCGAGAGAGTAGCTCGCGGCCAGCCAAATTCATCCAACAGGGGATTGAAAAAGACACCGAACGTGTTCAGCATACCAAATGACAATGCCTGAATAACAAAGCCAGCCGCGGCGATGATATAGCCATAGAAAATGTTGGGCCTTGACATAGCATTTTACACGACCCTAATTTGAAGGGGAAGGGGATAGGGTAGAGAAACAAGCTTAATAGCCGCTTCTCCTTAATATCTCGCGGGCTGCCACTACACCACAAGCCGATGCCTGGATTAAACCACGACTAATACCAGCGCCATCACCAGCAGCAAACATATTGCTAACCTCAGTCTCCAGGCAAGGACTAAGTTGAAGCTGGCAAGAATAGAATTTGACCTCAACCCCATAGAGTAAGGTATGGCTGGAAGCAACACCCGGGGCTAGTTTGTCCATTGCCTGAAGCATCTCGATAAGCCCGGTAAGGTGACGGTAGGGAAGGACAAAACTAAGGTCGCCAGGGGTGGCTGTCCTTAAGGTTGGCTGGACTAACCCACGCTCGATGCGAGCCGGGGTAGAACGGTGACCTTTCATCAGGTCGCCCAAGCGCTGCACCAGCACCCCACCACTGAGAATATTAGCCAGTCTAGCCAGGTATTTACCGTAGGCGATAGGCTCATGGAATGGCTCGGTGAAGGTTGTGCTCACCAGCAGGGCAAAATTGGTGTTGTTAGTCTTGCGATTGGCATAACTATGCCCGTTAACCGTGATTACCGGGTCGCAACCACCGGTAGTCTCCGTAGTGACTTCACCGGCGGGACACATGCAGAAGGTTCTAATCCGGTCGTCAAAGCTCTTTGACAGGAACTCAAGTTTTGCTTCATACAGCACACTGACCAACTTCTCCATTACTGCTACTGGCACCTCTACCCTAATCCCAACATCAATAGGGTTATTATACATGGTTAGATTAAGCCGTTTAGCTTCTTTAGATAACCAATCTGCCCCTTCCCTGCCTGGAGCTAGAATTAGATAGTGGCAGTCAAATCTCTCCCCGGTCTCAGTTTCAATACCCTTAACCTTACCGTTATCAACCAAGACGGTGGCAGCCGTGGTTTCAAGCTTAAATTCCAGGTGGGGAGTGAGGTAGTCTCGCATCGCCTTGAGCACCGAGCGGCAACGTTCGGTGCCTAAATGTCGAATAGGTACTGGTATCAGGCGTAATTCTATCAGAGAAGCTTGGTGGCGAATGTTATCAACCTCGTCCCCTATCCCGTAAAGCTTTTTAGGAGCGCCAAACTTGAGGTATATATCATCAACGTACTTGATCAGGGCTTGAGTATCCTCCCCAAGATAGTCTTGAAGCCGCCCCCCTACCTGCGGGGTCAGTGTTAGCTTGCCATCGCTGAAAGCGCCGGCTCCGCCCAAGCCGCAGACCAGACTGCTACGTTTATCAATATCTTTTCCCTTCTCTATAAGTAGGACATTGAGGTCGGCTGCCTGGGACAGCTCTAAAGCGGCGAAGATACCTGCCGGACCACCACCAACAATGATGACATCGTATTTCTTAGCCATTTACTTCAGCCTAGGTTCTAGGAAAATCTAGATTTTTTGGGGTGCCTAAATGTCATTGTATAACCCCAGGCTTTAACCGTCAAGGAATAGATTTTAATGGAATTTTAACACTATTTTTATTGACATTTTGCCAATTGGCGAATTATAATTCACTTATGGACATCAGTAATAGGAGTAGTTTGGGCAGGGTAATCAGGCAGCAGAGGGTTATGGCGTCACTAACGCTGCAGGAGTTAGCCGCCAAGTCAGGGGTATCTTCATCCCATCTAGGTCGCATCGAGAGGGGCGAGCGTTTTCCCTCAGCCCGGATTCTGCGACGGATTGCCCAACCTTTAGGCTTGGAGGAGAATGAGTTATTTACCTACGCTGGTTATCTCTCCCCCCGTTCGCCTAGTGTCGGTGAGGAGGGTCCGCCCTATAGTGGTGGACGGATTGACCCATATGTCGCCGCGGTATTATCGCGAGAGCCGGTTAGTGTCCAGCACGCGGTGGTTGGAATCCTTGCCATCTTAAAGAGCGTTGCCGAGGGCATGGCTAAAGAATAAGCGTGGACAACTATAGGTAGAGAGTAGGTAATTGCGGGACAGGATTGGCTGGGGGCGGGACTTATCAGCCTATCATCTATGAGCTTTAGATTTCCCTCGTCGGGATTCCTCAATAGTGGGCTTCAGGGACCGGAGATTGCCAGTTTCTTTACCTTTAATCACGGCAGAGTGGAGGCAAGACTTTGGTTTTAACGATGAAAAGACAATGGCTTAGAATCTGCGTGTTGCTTTTGGTAGTAGCCTGGGCGTTAGTCGCCAACGGGTGCACGGCAGTACCATCGGAACCACTCACCCAGCAGCCGGTTGTGGAAGATACCACAGATGGGATAACATCGGCTGAGATAAAGGGTCTATATATGACTAACCGGGTTGAAGAGGAGCCTAAACCTGCCCTAGTATCAACCGTTACCGTTGAAGTATCGCCGCCCAAGCCTTTCTGTGGTGTGGTGATGCCAGCCAGCATGGGACACGGGTGGCACCGGAGACCGCCGGAGGAGAACTGGGAGCTTGAGTGGGTAGCCTTTGGCGTTAAAAGCTTCGTCCCCGAGCCGGTGCGTCTGGACAGGGCAATTGTTGAGGTTGGGGGGAGGGTGGAGGAGGTTCCTCTAGATATTGAACTACACAATGGAGAATACAAGCAGCAAACACTGCAGTTACACTCTATTAACGACATGCCCAGTGGTGAGCATGAACTCAAGGTTTCGCTGTGGAGCGGAGGGCGGCTCTTGTGCTCTAGGTTGGATACAGCCAAAGTGTATTGGAAGGAACTGTCAGAAATTTAGGACTCTTCGGCACTTAATTTTTACTTAAATCAATCTATTTTGCCACTTGACATATGCCAATTGTCGAATTATAATACAATTATGGACAGAGGTGACCGAGATAATTTAGGCGAGGTAATCAGGCAGCAACGGATTATGATGGCGCTGACACTGCAGGAGTTGGCAGCCAAGTCAGGGGTATCTTCATCCCATCTAGGCCGTATCGAGAGGGGGGAGCGTTATCCTTCAGCCCGTACTCTGCAAAAGATTGCCAAACCCCTGGGCTTTGATGATAATCTCCCCTCCGGTAGTGGGCGGATTGACCCTTATGTGGCTGCGGTGTTATCACAAGAGCCGGTCAATATCCAGCGGGCGGTAGTTGGCATTCTTACCATCTTGAAGAGCATTGCTGAGAGCTTGACCAAAGAATCAACCTCGCATAATTAGAGGGGTAGGCAATTAAGGTGCGGCAGAGGCAGGAGGTGGAATCTAGTCGCCTATCACCCCCAGCTCAATCGTCATTATTATCGCCTTGGCTTTCTGTCCCTAAGCAGCACCAAAATCCTCAGAATAGCTTGCGACGATAATCTCCGAGGTAGTTTTAGGGCAGGTTAAGTATAGACGGCGACCACTACTGCCTCTCTGGCATTATTCTCGTCAAAGAATACCACTGCTACCTTTCTGCCCACAGCCATCTCGGCGGCGGGTAGGTTTCGAGCCACAGCGATGCCCTCAAGGTAAACTTTGTGGCTACCAGATAGCTGGATAGTGGCGGTGTAGTCACCGGGGTTGAAACTCTTTAATACTGCTTTCCTCAGGCTCATTTCCTCCAGACCTCCTCCAAATATTCTTATAACCCCATCCCCTTTATCCCCTTCCCCTTATTAAGGGGAAGGGGGGAATTGGTTGTGTAAGAGAGGCGAAGCCTCTCTTAGACTCTCCTTTAGTATTTTTGTCTTCTTAATAAGAGGAAGTTTGAAGGGGCTTCCCCCTTCAAAACCTATACTCCCCCTCATGATAGGAATATATATCCATATCATGAGGGGGATAAAGAGGGTGAGGTAGATAAACAATTTCTATACCTCACCTAGTAGCAACTGTTGCTCATATTTACCTTGGCGAGGATTATAAACTAGGGTTAGTCCGAGCACCCTCTTTGTCTCCTGACTGAGTCCAGCCCGGCTATCGGTTATGTCGATGACATCATAGAGCTGCTGTCCGCAATTAGGGGGAGTTAGAATAGCCCCGCTGGCTGATTCTATCTCGGCTTGTCGTAAATAGGCATCTCCTCTCTGTTCAGCTTTAGACACACTATCTATATTCCTGTCTTCAAGTTGGCTCAGCCTATCATAGAGCCTGGTTATCTGAGTCCAGGAGAAGGAATCAACGACTACCGGCTCATCGTTTACCGGGTCGTAGCCCTCAACTTGGGCATGGTTGAGCTCCCACGCCTCCCTCCGATATTTCCCCTCAAGTATGGGATGAGATGAACCATAGGAATAGGCTGATGTGTCAGAGGAGCCGGGATTCACCACATAGGCTTTATTGCCTTCAATGAATACCACATCAGGGATAAAGGATAGCAGTTTTCTGATGACTGCGTTTCCCCTATTGTTGGGTTGGATGGTGAAATCAGGGTAGTAGCTCGTTATCACCGATGACTGGGATTTGACCTCAAGCTTTATGCCAACTCTAGCTAGGACAAAGGCGAGGAGAGCCTTGACACACATTTCATCGCTCCCCTTATTCCACCGGAACTGGTGCCTGGCTGTCCAGTTTTCAATCAGGTTCCAGCCATCTGAGGCATATAGGATAAGGCTAGCCTTGCCGCCAGAGCTGATATGCTCGCAGGCATCAACCCAAAACGCAAGCCCCGGGCTAGTCTCGTTGCCTTGAGGGGTGGTATAGCCCGGGCTGACCTCTAGCTGACAACCGATGTCAAGGACCTTAAGCTCGCCTTCTCCCGGTGAGGCATATTGCCCGCGGTTATTGTTTAGCTCGACGATTAGCCTTCCTGCCTCTTTAGTCAACTCGTGCCTTAAACTCAGGACATCGGCAGTTAGGTCAAGGCTCTCCTCGGTGAGCTTCGCCCTCCATACACCACTAGGATTTGATAACCAGCAATAGTCACCGTGATGGGCTATGGCTAGTCCATATTCACTTGATAGATTAAACGGCACTGGCTCATGCCACAGATTATCAGTGAAATTGGTGTCAGGGATAGAGTGGGACCAGAAGGGGCGGTTATAGGCTTTGGTGCCGGTAAATTTTTCGATGAAAAAACACCGATAGACATCTGGCTTATCCATAAATGCCCGGTGGTATTCAAAGTTGCCGTCTAACGGGGCTGAGGCAAACTGCTTCAGCTCTGACCAGGTGCCGGCGGCGACATGGTAGCCATCGCCATAGACAATTGACCACAGTTTGAAGTTGCCCCCCGAGTCCTTCCCGGTAATAAAGAGATTCCAGTCGCCGTCATAGACAGTAGCCACTCCGGATAAATCGCCGGTGGTCTTATCCCAGGCAACCTTACTCTGCCAGTTACCGCCGACATACTTCTTAACATAGAGGGTTGACTGGTCGGCAAAGAACAGGGCGAGGTCGCCATTCGGCTTATAAGCAGCGGCTACGCCGTTGATAGCGGTGGTGGGGGAGTAGTCAATAAGCTCGGGACTGCCAAAATTTGCCCCGTAGTCGGTGCTTTTTAGCCGGTAAATCCCCTGGTCGCTCTTTATCCAAAAGATACTGACCTCAGCCCCGAGGGAGCAGCAGGTCACAATAACGGCATTATACTGGTTACAGTATGTCCACTGGCTGAAGTCTGATACCGGGCTGGGGTTAGCCACCCTTTGCCGATAGAGCTTCCTGGAATCGGCGGGAGGGGTGAGCCTGACCCTAAACAGGGAGCCGTCACCGGCGATGGTCAGGGCGTGGAAGTAATCAGCCTCAGAACCGGTGTATAGCCTTGTCCAGTCTAACCGGACAACGCCAGCAATTTTGTTCTTGGCTTCAACCGTAACATAGGGGATGCGGTTAGCTTCTTTCTGGGCAGTTTGTAGTGTTGACGATAAGCTTCTCATTCAGTTTGTCTCCAAAAGCATTCACCAGAAGATGTGACCAAGCAGGATGCCGATAGCAGTAGCTAGGGCAAGCCAGAGAAGCGGCTTGCTATGGTAAGAGTTCCGGATAATATAGGTCCAGGGTCGCCCGCCTATTCTCGACCACAGGGCTCGATAGAGGAGGTATAGCAATCCCATATTTTCCCCGTCATACTAAAGCTGCCAGGGTATCGGGCAATGGCTTACTGGCTTTTTGGTAGTGGTTAGCAAGGTGCTTGGCAGCAGCCAGAATTTGCTCCGGGCTGGCATCAACCCTCTGTCCCCGGTAGCCCTTTGGTGATAGAGCGGCTACGGCAGCTGGCATCCGAGCCCAATCGACCGTTTTCTCGATGCCAAGCTTGCCCTGTAGGGCTCTAAAGATGCTCTTCTTATGGTGGGGTAGCTTCCAGGTTTCAGGGTCTTCCGGGTCGCCAACAATAGCGAATGCCTCCTCAGGCAAACCTTCTTTGGTCTTTTTTAGTCCTTCTTTTATAGTCATATCTACCTTACCCCCTTAAAGCGCCCAGAAAAATCTTCGATTTTCCTGGGAACCCGCTTTATCCCTCTTTCCTTTGAAGGAGAGGGGAATAATTTTTGTAAGAAGGGCGAAGCCCCTCTTAGA
>Ga0315314_1004233_pt1 | contig 10848 bp, 7 predicted proteins | sample TDP9_MG_FD_203631 | JGI IMG/M metagenome (GOLD analysis project Ga0315314, IMG submission 203631) | Freshwater sediment microbial communities from Lake Towuti, South Sulawesi, Indonesia - TDP9 | ecosystem: Environmental > Aquatic > Freshwater > Lake > Sediment | place: Indonesia: South Sulawesi... | reverse complement strand
CCATACTGAAACATTATTTTCTTACCGTGATTCGCCGCTTCGTCAGCCCAATTCCGTCTAGGAGCACTTACAAGGTGTGTTGCACCCACATAATTAACTAAAGTCCATAAATCTGGAAAGTAAGTTTGAACTTCTGCATCATTATAATACTGCACGTTTACACCAAAGGTCTCTTGACCAACAGGCGGTATTGATATTGTCCCAAAAGATGGAATGCTTTTGGAGGTCTGAGTCAGGGCTAGAGACGTGGACGTAACCAACACTATAAGCAAAGTAGAAAATATAAGGAAACGGAATCTCATTCTAGCGTGTCCTCTCGGATGTAAGACGACTTACTATATAATACATACTCAGAATTCGTATTTAAGTTTTACTTTATAACCGTAGCACACAAATACGTCATCATCTCTCAGCGCCTTAGTGGATTAACTGGCTACGTAGCTGGATTCCTAAAATTGGCTGGTTTTTTGGGATGGTTGTTTCAGGTCTGAAGCAGCTTCTTAGAATCGCCGAGAGGGACAGGAAGGTAAGGGCTTTTTCTGTTGTTTCTGCCTTTATATTATTTGTTTTGATGCATATTTACCAAAGATCAGAAATATTATGGGGAACCACCAGCAGCTTTATCCATATTAAAAGTGATCTAAATGAAAATAAGTAACTGGAAACTACCAAGATTCTTGGTATACGTGCTTGCATTACAAGCTATAGTGTGTATTACACTAGTCTTAGATATCCCGTTTGCTCGACAAGTTTTAGGTTTTCTCTATCTCACCTTTATTCCGGGCTTCGTTCTTCTGAGGGGATTTAGGCTAGAAAAGTCCAATATGGCGGAAACTATTTTGTTTTCTGTAGGATTAAGTATTACCTTCCTAATGTTCATAGGACTTCTGATAAACGAGTTGGGTTCATCATTTTTCATATCAAAGCCTCTATCAACTGAACCTTTAGTTATAATTATCAACATCGCTGTTATTTTGATGTGTATTCTAAGCTGCCTTAAAAATAAAGAAGATTTTAATAGAATGGTCCCCAGAGGCTTAAGAACATCCCTTCTAATTGTGCCTTATCTTGTTCTTCCGTTTTTAAGTGTCATTGGAGTGATGTTGGTTATCGCTTTCAAAAATAATATTCTTCTAATTTTGATTATAATAGCAATTTCGATATTGTTTTTGTTAAGTTCGTTTTCTCCCAAATTCTCTTCTTATTATCCTTTGGCGTTAGTTTCGATAGCATCAACCCTTTTGTTAAATACTTCTCTCGCATCTAACTACATACATGGGTATGATATTCATTTGGATTTCTACATCTTTAATGTAACAAAGAATATTTCATATTGGAATCGGTGGCTCGGTCGGGATATATACTATAGTTCATATTGGAATGCGTATATATATAACTCAATGCTAAGTATCTCAGTGCTTCCCACAGTTTTTTCAAACATATTAAATATTGAAGAAGCTTGGATATATAAGATCATATATCCCTTGATTTTTTCATTAGTGCCTTTAGGTTTATATCAGCTCTTACAGAGACAATGGGGAAAAAAGGTCGCTTTTTTATCAGTTCTTTTCTTTATGTCGAACACAGTGTTTTTTGACTTTCGGAATACTGTTAAGCAAATGATTGCTGAATTATTTTACCTATTGTTATTTTTGGTTCTTTTAAAGAAAGACATGAATCGGAGGAGTAAATGGATAATTCTTGTGTGTTTCGACTTTGCTTTGATTGTTTCCTATTATACAATGAACTACATATTTCTATTCCTAATTTTTTCAACATGGCTTTGTACAAAGATTTTTGGCAAGAATAAGGATATGAAAATAGATTCAGCAGTTGTTGTCTTCTTTTTTGTCCTCACCTTTTCATGGAACATGTACATAGTCGAAGGATCATTTGAGCCTTTAGTGCTTTTTCTGAAAAAATCTTTCCAGAATTTCTTCGAAGAGTTCTTTTATCTTCAATCAAGAGGTGCGATGGTACTATCCGCCATGGGCATATTAAGCTCACCAAGTTTTCTCCACAACATAGGAAGATTTCTTCATAATGTTACGGAATTGTTTATTTTAATCGGTTCCATTACATTGATAGCTAAACGAAAGAAAGAAAGACTTGATCCAGAATATTTTCTACTCACATCCGTAAATATGGTTCTTCTGTTAATGATCATAATCATTCCTAATTTTGCTTATGCTTTTCAAATGGATAGAATGTATCATGTTACACTTTTGTTTTTATCACCTCTTTTCATTCTAGGCGGCAGAACTTTTTTTGAGAATATGGTTAAGATTCTGCCATTGAAAAAAGAAAAAAGGAGAGAAAGTTACAGTTTAATCTTAATCCTAACAGTGTTGGTGGCGTTTTTCCTCTTTCAGACGGGATTTGTCTACGAGATCACAGGTGATACTGTTCCCTCTTCAATTTCTCTAAGCAAGTATAGAATGGATGATTATACTCAAACAATGTTAGGCTTGGTTGATGAAAATGACTTTTTTGGTGCTATGTGGCTTTCGAAATATGTAGACGTGGAACATACACAAATATATTCTGATGTAAAAGCAAAATTTCAAGTTTTAACTAGTACCATGATAGACAGAAAAGATAGTATAGTGGTATTATCCAATACTAGAGTAATCACGAGTGGATCATATATTTATCTTAGTCAGTATAATACCATAAATGAGGTTTTATTATACGACACACGCTATCCAATTAATATACAATACAATATCAATGAAATTCCCATTTTTAACAGCACAGTAGTTTTTAACAATAGAATATATTCAAACAGTGCCTGCGAGATCTATTATTATGCTCCATGAGCAAGTATGAAGTATAAGGCATTGGGCTATCCTAGTTTAGGTGAAATGATCTTAATTCTACTTTCCTCATTTGCTACGTTTGAACATTTATAAGTTGAGCAAATCTATGGTTATCTTCATGAGGCAGCGCGGATTTTACATCATGATGGTTTCGCTGTCATTCACTACAACAATAATACTATAACACACTAATTGTAACGCTCAGGAGTGGCATCATAAACGTCTCTGGGTGTTAATACGCCAAAATCGTTGAGGGCGCGCGTTCATATGAATGACGTTCACACTTTGGGGAACAATCGCGACGATAGAGTTGATATTTCCATCGTAATTCCTGCATACAATGAAGCAGAACGGATAGAACCTTTTCTAGATGAGCTTTTGTCTTCTCTAAAACAGCTTCCATACACCTACGAAATAATAGTAGCGGAGGATGGAAGCATGGATGGAACCGGTAAGATTGTAAATGAATATTCAAAAAACGCTCTTAACTAAGAATGTTGTGGCTGGCGTTTTTGGGCGGCATACTGGGATTGAAGCGGCCCCTTAGGGTAGCTAGCAAAACCATGAAAATAAGAACGGTCTTCAGGATCTCTTTGATGGCTTCCACAGGCCTCATGACCCTGGTTTTCCCGCAGACCTTGAAGGCGGCCAGGTAGAGGCTTAGGTTTTCCTTGCATATTCCCCGGTGGACGGCTAGCCAGGGCCTGAGCAGGGAGGCCCTGTTCTCGCAGCCATTGATGTGGACCTCGCCTCTGACGTACTCGCCTGCCGAGTGGTTGACCGCCAGCCAAAACGCTCTCCAAGCGGTTTTGGCTGACCTAAACTCGACCGGTTTTGAAATCGATGCGGAAACTATTGTAAAAGCTAAAATGAAAGGCTTTAAAATCGTTGAGGTCCTTTAGGTCTCCAAGATCTTTGTCCTAAACAATTTTGCATTTATAAGAAAAGTGCACATTGAAGTAAGTGGTTATACGTACAGAAGAGAATGCAGATATGAGATATAAAGGTAGGCGGTGGAAAGCCTATATGCGATACCTCTAGATGATTAGTTTGAGGTGATCTTTATTTGCGTCCTGTCCGTCATAAGAAATTAGAAGTGGAAGAGCCGCAAAAAGAGGCTCCACCTCTTGGGCACAAATTCTCATCGTCTCGTGATAAGCTAAATAGGCACTTTCTATTTCTCTTGTTATTTTTCATCGTCATCTTAGGCTCTGCTTTGCGGATATATGGTCTGAGCTATAAGAGCATGTGGGCTGATGAGGTATGGAGTATTGAACTTTCAGGGAAGAATATACCAGAGGTTATACGCGATAGTTTTCTTAGGGATAGGCATCCGCCACTCTATTATATCATGCTTCATTTTTTCCTTTATTTTGGCGATAGTGAATTTGTGGCAAGGCTTCCTTCTGTTATCTTTGGAGTGTTATCAATCTGGCTTATTTACAAAGTTGGTAGATTGTTCTTTGGAAAAAGAGAAGGATTAATCAGCGCATTTCTTTTATCAATTTCGACCATGCATATCCACTATTCACAAGAAGCAAGAATGTATTCGCTTTTTATTCTTCTCGCTTTATTTTCACTTTTTCTTTTTTATAAAGCCGTTAAGGAAAATAGCAGGAAGCTGTGGATCGGATTTATGCTTTCCACAATGCTAGGTATTCTCTCACATTACTATATGTTATTCATCCCTCTTATTGAAGGGATATTTTTTGTTTTTATGCTCATTAGTAATCGAAGTTCATTTTTTATGGGCATGAAGAAAGTGATAAAAAGGAAACTTTACTATCCTACTCCAAGAGATAAAAAGGAAACTTTACTATTCATTTTAGGTTTAGTGGTCATTTCTATATTTCTTAAATATGTGTTGGACCTACTTAAAACAGGCATATTATTTTCACCATGGGGTCTAAAACCGTCATCGTTTTTTGAAGAACTATTCAGTCGTTTTGGCGCTGACGACTTCGGATTTCTTTTCTTTTCCTTACGCATGGATGCAGGCTTTCTTTACAATTTCTTTAAAGTTTCTTTTCTTTTTCTTCTCACTTTCTTATTAGGATTGGTTACATCAATAATCGATTATAGAGAGCAAAGTATTTTGCTACTCTTATGGGTTTTCTTTCCAACTATAACAGTTTTCGTTCTAACGCTTAGTCTGGGTTCTTCCATAACGGTTCCTCATTATATGATATTTATTCTTCCAGGTTATATTATAGGTGTTTCAAAAGGAATAAGCAGCATAGCTAAGGGCCTGTCAAAATGTTGTTATAAAATCATCCACGGCCTCTCCCCATTTCCTCTGTCAGTCAGCATCTCTTCTATAGCCTTAGTGATTACGTTAATATTTGCTGGTTTAAGCACCATTCCATTACAAGAATATTATAGTGATAAAAGAGTTGACTGGAGAGGTGCGGGTGAGTATTTAGAAGCTAATTCGCATCCCGGTGATGTCATCATTGTAGAACCTACTTATCAGCAACATTGTTTATTATACTATTATGATGCATATTTGAAGAAAACTAGGGTTATATCGACTGAACTGTCCCTAGTTGAAATTAAAGATACATGCTCAAAATACGATAGAGTGTGGTTTGTACTACACTACGACGCAAAAGATGAAATTAGAAATTGGGTACATCACAATTTTATAGAGGCAAACATATTCGGGGGGTCGTGGGGATTGATATTTATCTTTTATCGCACAAACGAACTAATCTTTATTTCCACAAAGGAGATGGACTTTGTTGGTTTGGATAGTCCGCCTGAGCCTGTAGCTGAGTTCTGGCATAACGATGACAGCGCTACTTTCAATGTTAACATCTCGAAGGCCGCCAACTATACTATGTTGATTCATGCCAAATCATGGATAAAGAGTGCCTTAGAACTGGTGATTGATGGCAAATCAAAAGGTATAGTAACATTTACCGCCGACGACTGGAGCTATATAGAGCTTGTCACATTCTATTTTGACTCTGGTTCACATGAGATAAAACTAGTAAATAGAGAGGGCGGCGATCTGGGCGATACTAATGTTGTTTTTGACAAGGTCATTATCCGACCCGCCTAGAGTTTAGGTCTATAAAAGTTGTCCATTTTAACGATAAAATGGTGAAACTCCTTCCTACAGTTTCGTAGGGAGCCATCTACGGACCAGCGCGCTACGAGTCGATCGAGACTATGATTACCACCATCTGTTCCCTTTCAGGATTTTCCGTTGAGGTCTATATCTCCCCATGGCGTTACTAAGTTAACCGGAGAATGCTACGATCTAAGCTTCTGTCACAACTACGGAGTTCCATTCGTCTCACTTAGGCTAGATGAGTGTTTCTACGTGAACGTGCCAAAGCTTAAAACTCACATTAACACGACGGTATCACTGGTATTAAAGAACCGGAAAGGCCTCCTTCTTGATGATGAGAAGAAACTCATCCACTTCCACGGTCTACATGAACCAATAGCTCAACTAGGGCAACGGTCTAGGTAAGAGAGGCAAAAGACGTAAAATTGCGAACAAGGTTGCTTGTTTGCTTACCAGAAATCTACTAAGACTGCCTATAAAGGATACTACTTCGGGATTCAAAGTTTACAATCGAAAAGCTGTAGATATCATCATAATAAAAGTAAGGCCAATCGTGGGATGGGTGAGTTTGAGGTCGAAACAATATGGTTAGCTAAGAAAAATGGCTTACGAGTTGCGGAATTACCTGTCGTTTTCGCAGATAGAAAGGACCGAAAATGTGGGAGGAAAGAGGAGTTATACAATACAAAAAGTGATCGGTAGAGCAAATAGATCTGTCACAGGAATACTCTGAGAAGAGAACGTATCTGAGAAAACAACTGGAAAGAACACTAGATATTTCATACTTTGGTTCTGATCTTACTGTATAAAGAAAGAATGTTGAACAGACTTAAGGCATTGGGCTATCTCTAGTTTAGGTGAAATGATTTTGATTATTGGTGTTTTCTCTCCGGTGATAAATTGGTGCGGTGGGGGAGAATGGGTTGCGATAAATATAATCAATGCTCTGAAAGAGCATGGGCATCAAGTAATAATTCTAACAGACAAACCCTTGAATCAGAATAAGTTCGCTAACATTTTTAATAGAAAAGTATCTGTAGATCGGCAGATCGTCTTCCCTCTCGCGTTCTTTCCACCTATAGATTACCATAACATCTATATAGATGCTATAAGGTCTCTGATGCTAAAATTCAAGTGTGAAGTTCTAATAGATACTTATTCAAACGCTATACTTCCTGGAATGGACGTTTCTTACGTCCACTATCCGTTGTTAAAAAGAGTGGAAAGCGAATTACCGTATATAAGGAACAAGATCTATTTTTATCCTTATCGAAGCTTTTTGAATTTCCGTAGAGGAGATATCAATCATAAGTTAATTTTTTCTAATAGCAAGTTTACCGCCGAGGCCGTTAAAGTTGAATTTGGTGTAGATCCGCATATTCTATATCCGCCGGTTTCAAGTGACATCTTGAATCACAATGAGACAGACTTTAACGGACAAAGAGACAATACTGTAACGACAGTCGCTCGAATTTCTGAAGGAAAAAATCTCAAGATAATCCCGTACATAGCCAAATCAACCAGCAAAGAAGTATCCTTTATCATCGCGGGTCTTCTAAATTCTAAGGAAGTACCAAACTGGCTCCTAAGATTAATAAAGGAACTAAAAGTATCTGAAAAGGTAAAGATATTAACGAATGTTAAAAGAGATCGCCTACAAGGAATCTTATTGAATTCTAAGGTTTATCTGCATCCAACCATCAACGAGCACTTTGGCATCTCAATAGTTGAGGCCATGTCTTCCGGTTGCATTCCAGTTGTTCATGATTCGGGAGGTCCGAGAGAATTCGTTCCACAAGACCTTCGATATAAGAGCATAGAGGAAGCTGCCGAAAAAGTGGGAAAATCTATTGATAGCTGGTCTCCGAGTCAAGCAAGCAGAGTCTCAAAGATTGCAGATAGATTCAGCGAGAATAACTTCTCCAAACGATTCATAGATGTTTTCAATTCGCATTTCCATAGAGACATTTGAACAAATAATTATGATTCAATCATCTCGGTGGACTTTACTATTTTCGTGATTTCCTCTATTTTATTTACCTTCAACATTTAGCAAAGCGTGGGCAAAACCCGTGTCAAAAATCGCGCAAGCTACGATTAGAAAGCACGCGACTACTATACAAAGAAAACGTTCCTAATTTGGCAAGCATTGGGGTTCCACGCGCGCGCTAAGCTAGACAAGATTTATCATGCTATATTCGCCGGGGGTCACTCTTGATAGATAAAAAGCATGACCTTGAATCTTATTGGAATAATACTGCGGAACACATTAAACGATACAGAATAAAGGAATTGCTCACCAAAGGGATTGTGGGGACATTAAATCCTTGGTTTACATATAAGAAATCAAGAATATTAAAAGTGTTGGATAGAATAGAAGTTAAAGACAAAAGAGTTTTAGAAGTCGGTTGTGGAACAGGTTTCAACTGTAGATATCTAATGAAAAAAGGAGCAAAAATTATTGGAGTGGATATTAGCAGTAAAATGATTGAGTTGGCTAGAGAAGCAGCAACTTACGAGGGCCTAAACATTCCCTTCTATAAAATTGATGGAAGTCATTTATCTTTTCAAGATGGTTCGTTTGACCTAGTTTTCACTGTTACAGTGCTACAACATATCTTGGATGAAAAAATGCTTGATGAACTATTAAAATCTATTTCTCGGGTAACTAAAAAAGAAGGTGAAGCTATAATCTTTGAAGATGTATCCGTGCGTGCACAGAAGAATTCCACTTACATTTCGCGAACCCGAGACGATTACATTACGCTTTTCAAGAGTAACGATTTTAAACTAGCATCATATTATTGCATCAGTTCTCCTTTCTATCGCTTATGTGTGCTTCCATCAAGATTGGCAAATCGTATATTTAGGAATGAAATAAAAGATGAGATTCGCGAGGAAACTTTTTTTACAAGTCTATATCTTCGATTAGTTGTTTTTGCTTGTAAGAGAATAGATAAAATGTGGCAAGATGAAGTGGGGATAGGTTACTTCAGATTCATTAGAATATAATTAACTGTTATTGCTTTAGCGCACGCGAAGAACAATGGCCTGGAAGTTTTTGGATAAGGAGAATTAAATGAAATACTTGCGGCAATCCTGAATAAAGGATACGCTGTTAGAATGCGCGCTAAAGGTAAAGCATCAAGCATTCTATTTAGAAGTATCAACATCGATAAAAAAATCATTGTTTCCAAAGTTGGCTTTATATGTTAGTAGTCATAAGAGACGGGAAAGAGCTTTCGCCAAAAGCCAGTTTCGTCGCTCAACTTTTTGAATTGAGCTCTAATACCAGGTTTCTTTATGTATTTAGAAGAGAGGAAGAGAAGTTCAGGGAAAAATGGCACTATGACAAGATACAATTGGCTACTTCCCCTTCAGGAACCCTGATGCACTTTATTCTTTTGGCATTGAAGCCTAAGGATTTACATGACGAAATAATCAGACGGCTCTTTAGGAGAGATCTTTCTTCTACTGTGAAAAGAAATTTCTTATACGTTCTTTCACATGCCTTAGGACATTATTTCGTCAGGTCGACTCGAACAGCTAGGATAATTCGCATCTTAAGGAAACTGAACTCGCCCAGGATCTTCTTAATAGATGAATATTTTAGCTTAAGGTTGGTAGATCTGAAAAGGCTCAAAAAGCTAGGCACTATTATCTACGTGTCTTCAGATCTCGCGTATGACTTCTTTGGGGACAATTACGTAGCATCAAGGTTAATGTACAAGTTGGAACGCGATGCGATTCCTCTGATAGATATGGTTATAGCTTGTAGCGAAAGGGACAAGCTTAAGTATGTCGAAATGGGAGCCAGAAAGGTAATTTTTTATCCTAATATCTATCCAGTTGAGGAATTTGAACTTTGCAACAAAGACCAAATGCCAAGCATGAGCATAGTCCTGCGAGATTATTGGGACTTCAGAGCTCTCAGATCGCTTCAAGAAGCTTTTAAAGCATTATCACGCATAAATAGGAAGATCAGACTTTATATGATTGGTATAAGACCGCAAGGAGTTCCTAAAAACATAGAGCTACAATATTACGACTACCTTCCGAGTAAATTGGATTTCTTAAAAACTCTAAGTAAATCATGGATTGGCATAAACCTAGGTATTCATATGGGCGGAACTAACCAAAGGAAATATGACTATGCGATGGCTGAATTAGTCGTCTTCTCGGACAACCTTGGCGCTCGAGGAGACTTGCTTCCTTATGAGTACACTTACGTTGACAATCATGACTTGGCAGCCAAATTAAAGCAATTACTAAAATTAGGGAAAGAGAAGATAGTAAAAATGGGGGTAGAAAACCGAAAACAAGCTATATCCTTGGCTGAGAAGCAACGAGAGGAGCTATTAAGGATGGTTAAAAGCATGGCATTATATAACCGTTAGCGCTCTATATATCGCTTGTTATGAAGTATTGAAGAAAACTATCGACAGAAACAATTATGCATCACTAGTCGAAGTAGGCTGGAAAATGGTTGGCAATAAATCCCGCGTAAGTATCGGCCTCCCTGTCTTCAATGGTGAGAAATACCTTAGGCAAGCACTAGACTCGATTCTCGCTCAAACGTACCAAGATTTCGAGCTAATAATCTCGGATAATGCCTCCACCGACAACACCTCACAGATTTGCCGTGCTTATGCAGCCAGGGATAGTCGCATCCGTTACTACCGTAATAAAAGAAATCTCGGGGCCGCAAGGAATTTTAACCGCGTCTTCGAGTTAAGCTCGGGAGAGTATTTTAAATGGGCTACACATGATGATGTGATTGCTCCGGAATTTCTATCGAGATGTGTTAGTGTACTTGACCACGAACCCTCTATAGTCTTATGCCACTCCAAGACAGGTCGTATCGATGAAAATGGAGTAATGGTGGGAACCTACAACTACGAGACAATAATTGACTCACAGAAGCCACATGATCGTTTCGGTGACCTAATCAGT
>Ga0315314_1004232_pt1 | contig 10849 bp, 11 predicted proteins | sample TDP9_MG_FD_203631 | JGI IMG/M metagenome (GOLD analysis project Ga0315314, IMG submission 203631) | Freshwater sediment microbial communities from Lake Towuti, South Sulawesi, Indonesia - TDP9 | ecosystem: Environmental > Aquatic > Freshwater > Lake > Sediment | place: Indonesia: South Sulawesi... | reverse complement strand
CCCTAGCCTCTTGGATCTTGTTCAATAGTTGCCTAGCAACTCCAAGATCATGCCAATCTGCGCCTAAACTCAACTCAGCAGTTAATCGGGTCTTTTCAAGTTTCTCTCTATACTCTCCCTGCGCCTTTCTAATTTCTTTAAGAAAAGTATTCTCAGCTCCTATTAGTCTTGGGTAAATCTTTGAAGCCAAATCTGGATTTCTATCAGGATTAGTAGGAAGAATAAGAATAAGGGCAGTTTTTCTGAATAATCCGAATGTGGTTCTACCCGATATAATCTCACTTGGAGCCAAACTACGAGAAATATCATCCAGAAAAGCATCAAGATTGGCGGAAGCCAACTCTTCAGCAATTCTTTGAACATCAGATAATCTGTCCTGCTTCAAAGCTCCTATTAAATCATTAAATGATGACAAACCAATTACCTCTTCACTGGAAATTGGAGTATTCAAACAACTAAATCTTTCGAATTACAATGCGCGCAAGTAGTAGCGTACACCTACTCTACCACCTTTTTGCAAATTCTTATGATCAAGACAACCGCGTGCATTAATGCTACTTAACGATTAAGACTGGACAAGCTACGTGATGCATTACTCCGTCGCTTACGATTCCTAAAAGCATCTCCCGTATACGGCTGACCCCTCAGAGTAAACAAAATCCACAGCCTAGGGAGATGCTATGATAGACGATTTAAGAAGCTGGTTTCAAGACGGGACCGCGCGCTACCAGAAGAGTTGTAGCTAACGTAGTGCCAATAATAGAGCTAATATAGTTAAGAGCGCTCCGATTGTACCTAAAATAATTGTTTGAAGCGTTAAACTTTCAGATTTCACTTTTTCGAGTTCTTTTCTAAGCTCGCTAACTGCTCCTTGAAGAGTGTTTGACGGAAGGTAACTAATTATTCTAAGCATACCTTGACGCTCGCCTTTGTAAGGGGTAGTAGGTTCTATTAGCTTATGAAGTTCAATTGTTGCATAATGTTGACCACGTTTCAAAACTACTGGTGCATTTGATGTGTTAAATAGAAGACATAATAATTTGCCTTCAAAACCGGGGTCTACTTGAGGACCGTTGGATAGTATTACCCCCTGACAAAACAAACTTACTGAGAGGTCAAATCTGCCTGATATGTCTCTCGGGAAGTGGGCGTTCTCTTTACTTGTAACAATTGCGTAGTCATAAGGCTCAATAAGAAGGAATGGTTCCTTTTCTGTCAGGGTTCTTATTTTGCCACCGCTGTAATACTCGTCCCCCAGGGACAAATCATAAGAAGCACCTTGAATACTGCGTGAAAGTCCAAGATCTTCAACGTTGTCGAGAAGTATCCCACAATCAATCATAAGACGGATTATCCGTTCAGGTATAATTCCACCTGAATTTCTATATTCCCAAAGATACCACAATAACTCAACAGTTTTCTCTATCTTGATGTTCTTCAGAGAGTATAGGGAATATTCTTTGTATCTTCTATCTTCTTCAATCTGTTTTTTGCTAGTTTCGTTAAAGTTCTCTCCGCGACTTTCTAGTCGTTCTTCAAGGACGTTATCAGGTGCATCCAGAAAGATTGAAAGGAAATCTTCGTTTGTTATCCTTCCTGCCGATTCTGGAGTGATTATCATGACAGGAATTTTGCCGCTTCTGATTGTCGACTCAAGTGAACTCCTTGTGATGCCGTACTTTTCCCCTTCGTATTCCGATTTAATCAATAATTCATGGCTTTTATCCAATAGGGTGAATTTTCTTTCACTTACATATTCATACTGACTAACGTAGTCACCAGGTCGCCGTTTACGCGTTGTAACAGCCTGCACTATTCGAAACAGGTCGTGCTTCTCGCAAAACTTTCTGGCTACAGAGGATTTTCCAACCCCGCTTGGCCCAGTTATCACAATTCCCTTGTATTCCACCCTTGTCACCTTGTTTTTTGGAAGATATAGATTTTCTCCTGCTCCAAGGTTGCCCATTTTATGTTGTGAGCCCTTCTAGCTGCTGGAATTGTTCTCTCGAATTCCCTTCTTTTCGTCTTGAAGAGTCTCTCCAAATCCAACATGACATCGTGAATAACTCGCTCGCGTTGGAGATCTTTTTGACTATTCGTACTGAACACGGGCATAACAAAGCAAGCGTATCCTTCTTCTTTGACTTTTCTAGATAAAATTTCATTGCACCTTTGTGAATCGTTTAAGTAACTTGTCAGTGAATCTTCGCGGTGTCTTTTACGTCTAGCACCTATTTCCAAGATTAAATCGCTATTTTCGCTTGATACTGGAAGTCCTAACCAATAGTACGATAATCGTTGGGACTTTACATAATCTGTCATGTTGGGATATGAAGGAGAGGTCACGACCAAATCGACAGAGCTATCTGATACATATAGGTCTTTTCTTGCATCCGAATGAAATATTGTTTTTTGCTTTGAGATTTGACTGTATAGCTCATTATATCCGCTTGAAACATTTGCAAGATGGTGCGATAGGTCAGTCAATAGCCTACCTATGTGTCTTTGAAAAAGATTGAGAGCGTCTTTATTTACCATTTGGCGTTGCTTGGGAAGAACATTGTCAGCGATACATCCCCATCCTCTATCTTGACTGCATACTCGTTTGAGGATAGCAGAAATTGATATTCGCATAGCCGCTTTTGTAGGCTTATCGTCGCAGTAATGCTCAACGAGGAATAAGTACGCGAGTTGATTAAAGGTTTTTTCGTGATACCACGGCTGCAGCTCGTCGACCAGGGTATATACACTTTGATCATCACGAACTTCGTTTACATAGTCTACACGGGGGTCAAATTTGCCTATAATCTCCATGACTTTATTTTGAATAGATTCGAAGTTTATGCGAGGATCGAAGAGAACTAACAAAGATTTTATGAATTCCACCGCAACATTGCAGATTTCTGTTGCTAGAGGTCTTCGGTTTAGTAGCAGAGCTTGGAAATATGTAGTACCGATACCTGCGAATGGGTCATAAACCGTTGCTTGCGGGTGCGTCAGAATCTCAATCAAAGTGAACGGAATTTCTGGAATAAATGTTGCAGGAAACCAATGGTGTTTTCTACAGTCAAAAGGTTGCACTCCCTCATGTATGAAGATTTTTGATGGAAAATTCCAATTTATATTGTCGAGCGCGTAACCCACTTTGTCGAAGTCTTCGACGTATGTGTTCCTTCTATTCGCCTCGCTTTGCCTCTGCATAGAGTTCCACCTCTTCAAGTTTAGGATCTTCTAGATGAACAGAAAGATAGTCCTTTATGTCTTCTTTAATTCTTTTCGTGATTCCTGAAGCGGTATCTATTTCATACATGTTCAAAGTTGGATTTTTGAAAAAGGCTCCAATGATAAGGCGTCTTGACGGCTCACCTATTTCTATTGGGCGTCCTGTATCGGTCCTAAGATGGATTTTTCTTCTTGTTTTGTTTACATCTACTATCAAATGCAGTGCAATCCTAGCATATTTGAACTTGCCCCCAATTTTCTTTACAAGCGAACTCAGCCCGTCTTCCAAATCTCTTCTTTCGCTAACGTGCCTCAACATTTCTTTCTTTTCTATTTTTGAAGTTGAAAAAATTCCGATGCAACCATAAAGTTCTCCTTTCATAAGACGCTGGATGATTTTCGATACATCGACCCCACTTAAAAGTAACTTATAAACGCGAAGTTCTTTCTTGCTTTTTTCGATAAAATATTGCTTTGCTTTGTCGAGTATTTTCCACCCGGTGCGTGCGGTCTTTACGCGCGCTTGAGAGGAAATTTTATGATCACGTTGCTTAAACATTTCAAGCAACTTGTCGCCAAAGATACCATTGTTAAGTTCCTTCTCAAACTGAGTGCTAATGGAAAAGAGATAATCCTTAATTTCTTGACGCACCAGTGGCATATTAGACAGTTTCGTTAAAAGAAGGTAATCCGTGTCGTACCAATTGAAAGCATGTTCCTTCTTTTCTTTAGCGAGTTCAATGGCTTCCCTCAGCATACATTTACCGCTAAATTCTTCTGGGTTTAAAAGGAGAAAGGAGTACAACCTTTCGCGCACATTAAACCATTTTTCTGCATAGGGGACCGCTCTTTCCCTTATCACCAAGCGGCTATTTTCTACCCAAAGCGATCTAGCAAGATTTAGAGGAACCCCCCCAGAGTTAACTATTCCTATATGGTAAGCTAATCTGAACACATTATCTATATTATCTAGGTCCATAGTTCCGCTTATTAGAGGCCCGAATCTCCCTTCTCCAGCTATGATTTTGCCTATGACTTCCAGGTCCTTTGTGAGAATCTTGGATGCCAATTGCATAGGTAAACCGAAATAGATCGGTTCGAGAGTAGCCGCTTTGTATCGATACGATTCTTTGCCCTTTCCAAGTAGCAGATTCAGAAAAGATTTTTCGTGCTCGAACCCTTCGATCGATTCAACATGCTCTACAGAATGTCCAAATGCGGTGTTCACTATGTCGTGAAGCAATGCCGCTAGTAAGAACTGTTCTTCTTCCTTTTTATCAATTGGGTCTTGTGAGGGCCAGTTTTTGACACACTCGCTGGCAAGATAACATGTACCAATGGCATGCTCGTAACGATTTATGTTTGCTCCACCCGTCAGACAGAGAGAGTTTATATCACACAAGCGCACTTCCCGAAGATGTTGCAATTCAGGACATGGGATAACCTTCCAAACAAAATCGGGTAGGTAAATTATTCCATATAGGGCATCGTACACGTAACGTCTGTTTCCGATGCTATTTCTCTTCATGGCTGCACGATCCGATAATTTTTTCCGCACATATATTGCCAGAACAAAATGCTTGCAAGATACCTCGAAATCTTCCGGTGCAATCTCCTATAAGATAAAGCCCGGGAATTATTGAAAAATCCGACTCGATGGTGAAGCTTAGTCGATAATCTACTTCAGGAGAAAAAACGCTCACTTGCCACCACTGATTCTTCGGCAAGAGTTTGGATACAAAATGATTAACTGCTTTTCGGATTTTCTTCGAGATTTTAGGTGCGAAACATTCATTAACGTCACCCCACTGCCAAAAAGAGATAGAGCTTGCCGAATAACCAGAGTTTGCTCCGACACCCAGAAACTTAGGAAGCATTTGTCGCACAGGAATGCCTCCACTGATCCTCAAGACTCTTGCCTTCATATCTTTGAAAATTTCCTCATTTGCCTGAGATGGCTTTAAGCGTACCATGATTGATACATTCGTGAACCTTGTCCTAAGCGCGGGATCATAATATCCTTCAAGAACGAACACATCTTCGTATCTGTAAGGCGCGATTTTGCCACCTTTACAGACGCAGAAGGTTCTGGCATTGTCAAATAACAACTTTAGATCTTTATGGCATTCATCTATATTTGGGTACATTTCGGTCGGAAATTCTAGTCTGATTCCAATGTCCAAATGATACCCCTTATGTGTGATATTGGTTCTTGTGCTTAAAGACTTGAGCAACTTTTGTCCAAAACGGCCGACTGCGAGAATCACATGTCTCGCAAATATTGTAATTTCGCGGTCTTCGTGCACAGCGGTTAGTCTAAAGTGTTTGTTCTTTTGGATTATCTCTGTCACTTTCGTATTTAGTAATACGGATACTCCTTTAGATTCAATTCTCAGAAGAATCATCTTGTAAGCTTTTGCTAAGTCCTTATGACTAAACACGTAGACTGGGTAATAACGGTATCTAAAACCTAGTTTTTGGAACTTCTCCTTAGCAACCATGGGGTCGCACTCAATATTAGATTCTGTCATGGGCAGGAAATCTCTCAATGTTTTCAATGACTTTTTCAGTGTTTCTTTAGCTAAGTCCTCTGCACCCAAAACAGAGACTAATCCGCTTCCAGCGGGGTACCCAGAAATTTTACCACTTGATACTAAAGAGCATCCGCCCACACCACTAATCATCTTACAAGGGTTTTCGGATTCACAACTTTTATCTTCAAGGATTTGGCAATGTCTGCTGTCCACACTGACGCCTGCATCTAAACAAAGCGTTCTTTTCGCGACAGGAGACTTAGCCAGCGCGAACGCCGCTCCTATTCCTGCAGGACCCAAGCCCACACAACAGACTTCTACAGAGTAAGTGTCTTTCACTTTATTACGAACACCTCATCTTTTTCAAATTGACCCTGTTGGAAAGAAGTCCACCGTACGATTGTCTTGTTAGACCAACGAAAAACGATTGCGATATCAGTGTAAGTTTGGGAGGTAAACGATATAGAAAAGCTTCCATTATAATCTGACGTTGTGTAATATCCACCAATTCTAATTTCGACTCCAGAAGCCGGAATCAAATTGGTTTCGTTGCTTGGACTGTTGATTTCAAGTAGCACAGTTCCACGAAGTTCAAGCATTATAGGCCATGTCCCCAAGGGTATTGGGGACCGATTGGCTAAATTTGGGATCAAGATTAGAGAAAACAAAAACAAGTTGATGGCGAATAAAATGTAGGCCAAGCTAAACTTGCCTCTGGACTTCTTAAAATAATAGAAGAAGAGCATTTTATATTTCTTGAGTTTAAGACGGAACGAGAGTTCTTCATCTTTGGTTTTTCTTCCCGTAAGACTGCTATTGCTCATTGTTCTTTCTCCTTTAAAGTCGCTGTTCCAAACATAACAAACCAATTTATAATTCGGCTCGAAGTATTAAAATCTTGTAATTATGTGCATGCATAAAATCGGATTGTGACCTGAAAGGGTATGTTATTCGAAAAATCTTATTCATGGCGAGAGAAAATTTTGGATTTTCTGAAAATTTGGGGCAGATTTCGCAGTCAATTCCGAAATTCATACACAAAGTATATCTGCTTCTCTCCGTAACATATCTCATCCTTCAGCCTTTCTTCAGTATATCCAAACGGGCTCAGAATGTTTGCTCCTGCTAGAATTACCATGTCCACGTATTTTTCAGCATCAAACCGAGTCTCTGCATTAATCAGTTCCGCAGCCTTCACACGCCCACCAGCCCTTCTGTTCCTTCAGAAGCCACTCATACAAGACTGCGCTAACGCTCTGCTGGAAAATCGGCAAACATTCAGATATCAAGACCAAACCATAACGCTTGTTCGGTTAGTTAAGGCAAGCACGTTCACAACCGTCTAAAAAGATATTCCTTCAAGGAACGTTCTAACCCGCTGATATGCATCAATCCTTGCATCCTCAAGACCCGTAAATCTAACTACTGCACTCGGACCTTGAGCAGAAAGTGAAGCAAAAGCCTCTCGAATCTCTTTCAAACTATCTAATGTGACTCTCTCTGGGCCCTTCTTAACCCTGATCGCTGCGCCAAATGCTTGAGAAGCCTCCTTAGACCCTCCACCAAGAAATCCAGCCACAGCATAAATGTCATAACTATCTTTATCCTTCATCCGATACAACGCCAGACCCTTCATAGTCAATGAACCAACAATATCCGCGCAACTAAACCTAGCCGAAGCCTCACCATCCCCAGGAATAACTGCTCTAACCTCAACATCAAAATTGTGTTTGAACAAAAGACCGCAACCCTCCACAATGCACGCCTTCAAGTCACGCTGAACAGAAGCCAACCAATCTTCAGGAAGCCTCTCTGCACCCTCAGGCTCAGTCAAAAAATCCACCTCAACCTTATGCCTGACACCAGTCTTACTCGAAGGAATCAAACGCTCAAACCGAAACACACTTCCCGTAGGCTTATACCCCAGCCTTTCCACAATCTGCTTAATCCGCTCATACCGTTCAACAACTCTAGGCCTTAACACAAAATCGATGTCAACAGAACCACAATGATCAAAGAAGCCAGTAACCAGAAAGTAAGCCGCCCAGCCTCCAGCAAGAACCATGTCAAACCGGTACTGACGAAGAGCCCTACAAAGCTCTACAAGAGCGCCTTTAGAAGTTTCCGTCGCATCACGGTCATACATACTATTCCTTCTCCCTCTTCTCCTTCCACTCTTTTAAAATGTACTCCAAAAGGTGCGAAGCCGCCTCCTCTCCCCTAGCAGGAAAGTTATAAAGGTCAACGTAGAGCTGAACACTAGAAACCACATTCACCGCATTCACCACTTGATCGGAAATCCAAACGCTGGCGTTTTGTTTACCATAAAAAACTCCCTCATCATACGGAAGAACAAACTTAACGTTGCCTCCCCTAGGGATTGGCTGAAGATTAAGAGCCTTCGCTATCGCTACTGCATTTTCTTTGCTATGAACATACATGTGGACATCAACTGGTCTAACATGAGGGGCAATGAGATAAGCTCCTGCCAGAACCGTCAAAGCATAGCTGAAGTTGCTAACGGTAGAAAGCTGCTGTATGAAACGATCAACCTCACGTTCAAAAGTATAGTATTCGAGAAAAGTGTTCATTTTATCATACTGATGATAAGCTGCCCACCTCTTCAATAGCCTCATCGGATCTACTAGAACAAGCCTGTTCCGTTCATTACGAGACAAATAACCCAACTCAATAAGCGACCTACAAACATAATGCACCAATCCCCTCGACACCATCGCTTCTTTCGCAAGCTCCCTCTCATTCCAATCTCTGGCAATGTTCACTAGAAGCACCCTTAAAATCCTAGCCGACTTCGCCGAAAAAATGTTCTTTACAGCGAACCGCACAAGCTCACCTAAAATAACTTGCTCAACCTACTATTTAAATGCTCAACATTATTGAGCAGAACCAGACTGCGAAGATTTGGCGCTCAATCACCTTTATATTTGCTCAAGCTTGTTGAGCATGACAACAGACTGATTTTCATAAAGCAAGAAAGATGAAATCAGGTGTCGTGTGCCGTTAATTAGATTCGCGGGCGACGCCCCCTCTGGAGGCATCATAATCCGCTGGGCACACGACCTTTGGTACCTTCATCAATCTTCTAACTAACTACTACCTACTTATAAAGTGTTATCTGGAAATTCTTCACAGACACTTATCGCGTCTCTTCTTTTGTTGAGCCCCATGCATCTCTTAGGAATGTTGTTAATGCCCAGATGTTAGCTCCTGCCAAAATCACCATGCCCACATATTTTTCGGCATCAAACCCGGTCTCAGCATTAATCAGTCCCCAGACACTTCTAACCCTTTCCTCATCAACTTTCTTCCTCTTCTGCTTTTGTGGCAGCAAAATCGCGTCTGAGGCGTGGAATCAGCATCCATTTGTGCCCGTGTTTTTCTATGATTTTCTCTTCGATTTCTTGTTCCATCCTTTTGTTTATGCCTTTGATCCTGCGTGACACGTATCTGTAATTAATGTTCAATATGTCTGCTAGTTCGCCTGATTGACGACCTGTCGCTCCAGCCTCCCGAAGAGCATTAAGCAAAGCCACATCCGTTTCATCTTCACACACAACCATGGAAACGTAGTCCTCGCCTAATATCAATAGTTCCCGAAGACCAGCAGCTAACATACGGGTCCTGCGATCAATACGGTTCAAAACAATTTCATGTCGCTTCAGAGTTCGTATAATCCATTTGCGCCTACCTATTTTCTCCTCTTGAGAACGCCGTTTCTTAGGCTTTTCAGACCCGTTTTGCGCAGGTTGTAACATTGTTTCCATGGCAAAACACATTAACAGTGGTTAACAGTAACATTCCAGAGTGCAGCAACTGAAACCTTTAACGTAGATACTTTCTCCATTGGAAATAGCGTGTCTCAGCCGTCCAGAAAAAAGACGTATTTTCTCAAAAGAAGCAAAAAGAAAGCCCAAAAAATAACCCCATTTCGAGCCTTGCACAGATCCAAGTCCCAGAATAAGCATTAAGCAATGTACCTCCTATCCTTCAAGGACGGCAGATTTTCTTTTTGCGTCAAGGCTTCCCTCAAGACATTGACTAACTCATGTACGTCGCTGGATAATCTGTCGACTTTTTCCTCAACACCGCCGACACGCTGTTCAAGCCGACGTACACTCAAAGGCATCAACAACCTAGCCTTAGCAAGATCCTTACCAACATACTCCTCATGAGGCTCCCTCTCAGGCGGACTCTCATCAATGCTACCAACATCCTGAACAACCGTAGTTCCAAGTTTAACGAGTTCCCGAGCCTCCTCGCTGTAAAACCTAGTGACAGGCTGATGCAACGGAACACCAACATCACTAAGCAACATACCAAACTTATTCTCAAGAACCATCCTTACACGCTCAACAATCCGACCAGCCAACATCAACAACTCATCAACATCAAAACCCCGCAAACGCCCAGGATGAACAATGACACTCTTACTCGTCCTCACAACCCTAACATTACCAACCCTCACACCCAACTTCTCCCAATTCCGAGGCCTCCCCAACCGCTTCCAATCCAAAGACACCTTCTCCCACTCCAAAACCCCAAACTTCACAGCAAAATCCTCCAAACAACAAACCTCAGGCAAAAACCCCTCACTCATAGTGAGAATCTTTGAACCGTAAGGTGTGAGACAGTGGATATGCACCACATCACGAACTTGCAGACGGAGAGCCCCAATCGACAAGAACTTATCCTTCCAATAACTAACATTGGAGCGACCGCAACCCACGATCTTAGCCACATGACTGGCAGGATTCCCAGCACCTAAGAGACTTAAAATCTGTTGGCCCTTCTTGGTTACGGGAACAGCATCCCTAAGAGTTAAAAAATCATGTTTAACTCTTTGAACTCGTCGAACATGGGGACGCCTAGGCAATAGAGAGATTCCTCAGAAACGCTATTCCATTTTGACTTCTCGATCTTCAGGAGGTATGAAGTCTAACCCTAAGGCTTGGAAAACATCTTGCTCAGTCTTTGAAGCAATAACCTCGCCCTTTTCGTTGAGCAACCCGTGAGAATAGGCTAGACGATAGCCTTTGCGAATTGCAAGATTGCAGAGATAGATGTTGTGCTCA
>Ga0315314_1004231_pt1 | contig 10851 bp, 10 predicted proteins | sample TDP9_MG_FD_203631 | JGI IMG/M metagenome (GOLD analysis project Ga0315314, IMG submission 203631) | Freshwater sediment microbial communities from Lake Towuti, South Sulawesi, Indonesia - TDP9 | ecosystem: Environmental > Aquatic > Freshwater > Lake > Sediment | place: Indonesia: South Sulawesi... | reverse complement strand
GTTGATTCCACCCTGGCGTTCATACCTGTTCTGCAAAGCATGGGGTACATTTCTAGAATGCTAACTAGGGACGACGTGTTCTATACAGACCTTATCGAGAGAATTCATGCCGAAAAGCCTCATTACGGCGACCCAGGAATGCTCAGGACGTTTTAAATATCATGAATAAATTCTTTGCCATTGAAGTTTTCGGTATTTCTTTTTCGACTTAGAGTTCATTGACGATGAACCCATCATCCCCCCAGAGATATAACATATCTTTTGTTTTCCAAGAGCCGTCCTGTTTGCCTTGGAAAACGTCCGCGAGAACGTGAAATTCGCTTAGAGATTAGAAAGGCTGTTCTTAAACAAGGCATCTCTGGAATTCAGATTGAAGAGAGGGTTAGGAAAATCATCAATCTTGTGGGTCTAGATGGATTCGAGGAATACTATCCCCACCAAATCTCAGGCGGCATGAAGCAGAGAGTGGCCATTGCGCAAGCTTTCGTTACGAACCCAGACCTCCTGTTGATGGACGAACCGTTCGGGTATCTCGATGTCCAGACGCGATATTACATGGAGAAAGAAGTATTGAGGATATGGGAGAAGCTCAAGAGAACAGTGATCTTTGTGACCCACAACATTGAGGAGGCGGTTTATCTGGCTGAGAGAACCGTGGTCCTCACAGAGCTTCCAGCCCATGTGAAGGCAATTATTCCCATAGATTTGCCCAGACCGAGAGATTACACGGATCCCAAATTCGTAAAGATCCGGCGGCGCATAACCAACCTAGTGAAGTGGTGGTGAGGTCATGGGCATTCATGTCTCTTCTGAGAGAGGATGAAACGAGAAATGGAATTCCCCCATTCTAGTCTAATGAAAAGCACCAGAGTTGAGGTATAGAAAGGCTTAAAAAAGGTACCATGTTCCACTAGAAGTGACTTAAGGGATCAAAACCTTAATGGAGGTGAAAACCGATGGAAGAAGAAGAGGAGTGGGAAGAGGAAGAAGAGGAGGGCGGGGAAGAGGAAGAAGAATGGTAATTTTGTAAGACGCCTCGCACCTTTATTTTATTCTAAAAAATGATTGAACGACGGCGTTAGACTCAAACTTATTTATTCACTCTTATTATTTACATCAAGCAAGAAGTGGAGAGACGCATGGTACGGGTTGCGGTTCTCGACGAGGATCGATGCAAACCTAAGCATTGCGGAAAGGTCTGTTACCGATTTTGCCCTCCAGTGAGAAGCAAGATAGAGGCCATTCGGTTCGAGAACGAGAAGCCACTCGTGGTGGAACCTCTCTGCGTGGGATGCGGCATCTGCGTAAAAAAGTGTCCTTTCAAAGCTCTCTCCATCGTTAACCTCCCCGACGAACTCGAAGAGGAATGTAGCCATCGATTTGGCCCTAACACCTTCAAGCTGTTTCGCCTCCCCATACCCTCCTCAGGCGTGGTACTAGGGTTACTAGGACAAAACGGGATCGGAAAAACCACTGCTCTCAATATCCTATCTGGAGAGATCAAGCTAAACCTTGGAAACTACAAAGAGGCTCCTGACTGGCCTGAGCTTGTTCGCCACTTCCGCGGGTCAACACTTCAGGAGTACTTCCAAAGGTTAAGCGATAACGAACTCAGGGTGGTGCACAAGCCGCAGTACGTGGACAAGATTCCTCGCATAATTTCAGGCAGGGTGGGGGGTCTTCTTGAGAAAGTTGATGAGCGGGGCAGGTTGAAGCTCCTATCCGAACAACTACAGCTTCACACAGTCTGGGACCGCCCCATCGACGTTCTGAGTGGAGGCGAGCTTCAGAGGGTTGCAATAGCCGCTACTATCTGTCGGGATGCAGATGTTTACCTCTTCGACGAGCCTTCCAGCTACTTGGACGTGAAACAGCGTCTCCAAGCCGCCAGAGTTATACGGAGTCTCAGGGAGGACGACAAAACCGTGATCGTGGCAGAGCACGATCTCGCTGTCTTAGATTACCTGTCCGACCAGATCTGTATCTTCTACGGAACGCCCGGCGTCTATGGCATCATCTCACATGTTCACGGGGTGAGAGTTGGAATCAATGTATATTTAGAGGGCTTTATCCCGGACGAAAACATTCGCTTCAGGAAGGACCCAATTATCTTTCACGTGAAGCCTCCGGCGGCGGGCGTAGCAGCGGGTGAAACGTTGTTAAAGTGGGGCGGAATGAAGAAGTCGTATGAAGAGTTTGCGCTGTCTGTGGAACCCGGTGAGGCAAAGCGAGGTGAAGTCATTGGAATACTTGGACCCAACGGCATCGGAAAAACCACATTCGTGAGGCTATTGGCTGGGATTGAAAAGTCGGACGAAGAGGCTTTGCCACAGCAGAAGCTGACCATTGGTTATAAGCCTCAATACATTTCAGCGGAGTATAAAGGACCTGTTGAAGACCTTTTAAGGAGCATAGCTAAGAAAGATTTTGCATCTAGCTGGTATCGAAGCGAAGTTTTGCAACCTCTAAGTGTTGAACCAGTTCTCGATCGCGATGTGTCCGAACTCAGCGGGGGCGAACTTCAGAAGGTCGCCATCGCCGCCTGTCTCTCCCAAGAGGCCGAGCTTTATCTACTCGACGAGCCAAGCGCTTATCTCGATGTGGAAGAAAGGTTGTCCATGGCTCGAACCATTCGAAGGGTTGTGGAGAGCCGGAACGTAACCGCCTTCGTGGTGGAACATGACGTGGTGGCACAAGACTTCATCGCAGATCGCCTCATGATCTTCACAGGGGAACCCGGAATCTACGGCGTCGCCAACCCACCCACAAGGCTTCGGGAAGGAATGAACGCTTTCCTAAAGGAGATGGAAGTCACCTTCAGAAGGGATCCTGTCACGAAAAGGCCCAGAGTGAACAAAGAGGGATCTAAACTTGACAGGCATCAGAAGAAGATTGCAGAATACTATTATGTGCCAGCTAAAGAAAATAAGTTATCTTGAGGTTTTCTCATAGAATCACGGTCAAAGAGAGAGCAGACTAGTATTACGCTCTAAATCGGAGTCAGAGCTTAACCTAGCCATTTAATACCACTCTTCTGATCTGCATTAACAAGCGGAAGCTAATGAATAAAGAGGCACGGCATGCCAAGATTACGTGTCCTAAGTGTGGTCACGTAAATCTTGTTCCAGTAGATCGGATTCTCAAGATTTTAACCCCTATTGGGTGTCAGCGATGCCATACGGTAATTGTGCAATACGAATGAACACGCGTGTGTCTTAAGGGGCTTTCTTGAAGCTGATGGCTTGATCAGACAGCTCGAGCTCGTATATCTGGTTTACATCAAACTTGATGCCGAGTTCTTCATATTCCTCCTCTGTTAGGAACAGGATAATTTTTGGGAGAGCAAGTTGGGCTTGCATGGCGAAAGGGGGTAGTTGCTGCCTGAGGGCTTGAACAACGTCTTGGACCATCCTAGCCTCTTCTGTGGATGGTTTCACCACGAACTTCGGAATCACTCGATCCTCGATGAGTTCAATTCTCTTTCCCAGATTTCCCTCTGGATCTCGTATGGACTCGATTTTGTGAACCCTTACTCGTATCATGGCTGTCACTTCAACGGTATTCTACTCACCAAATGAACGCTTTATGTGTTTCCAAAAGAGACTCGTTGTGTTATTCCATTTCGATGGTCGCTGGAGGCTTAGGTGTCACGTCATAGTAAACGCTTGAGACGTTTGGACATGCTTTAAGAATTTTCTGAGCAGTTTGGCTTAGGGTTGCCCGTGGGATTTCAGCCACGGTGGCGGTTAAGAAATCCTTTGTTTGGATTGCTCGTATGGCGATGACGTAGGGTCGTTTTTGCACCGTTTCATGAACAGCGTACAGGATTCTGGTAAGGGATGGGCTTTCTTCGATGATTTTTGCCTGAAGGGCGACCAGGTCTCTGGTGGGTGGCTGATGTACGTCGCCGTTTGCTGTTTGAACCTTGACAGCGGCGATGTCTCCGTAGCGTCTCTTTCCGTCCTTGACACCTGTAGCTTTGTCTTGGAAAACTTTTACAGAGATTTGTTCTGATGGAACGTTGAGGAACCTGGCTGTTGTTTCTCGGATGCGTGTGAGGCTGGGGTGCCGAGGCTTTTCTGCGTTGTCAATGATGGCTGCGAAGTATTGGTTGGGTTTGTGCTTAGCTAGGCTTTCCTCGGTGATGACTGTAGCCCTTTTGAGTGATTCTAGCTTGTCAATCCTGACTTCTCCCACAACCCGCACGGAGAGGCCTGGTCCGGGAAAAGGCTGGCGTTCCGATATTTCCGATGGGATTCCTAGTTGTCTCGCCACCTCTCTAACTTGTCCCTTGTACAGAGACGCAACTGGTTCAACGACCTGATATCCATAGCGTTGGATGGGGTTGATTCCCACCTGTGCTAGGACATTGTGCTGAGTTTTTACGCCTCCGGTGGTTTCGACAATGTCTGCGGCGATGGTTCCCTGTACTAGGAATCGGCAACCCTCTTTCTCAGCGGTTTCGCTCAAGGTTTTGTAGAAGGTTTCTCGGAACGCTTTGCGCTTTTCTTCAGCGTCACGTAATCCCTTTAGCGCCTTTAAGAAGCGTTCCTGGACGTTGAGTACCCTTATGGGAAGGTTTAGAGGAGGGCTGGACAAGAGCTTTGCAACTCGTTCTGGTTCTCCTTCTCGCATGAAGGCGTCGTCAAGCATGATGCAGAGGAGGTTTTCTCCTATGGCGCGGTGGGTGAGGGCGGCGCTGGTGGTGCTGTCCACTCCACCCGAAACCGCGATGATGGCTCGTTCACGGCCAATAAGCTTCCTGATTTCCTTTACTTGTTCGTTTATGAACTCTTGAGGATCAAGCTTCTGCATGGCTATACAGCTCCTTGGATCAGTTGGTTTACCGTCCCTTTGTTTATGTATTTACCGCTTCTGGGCATTCTCCCTATGCCCGTGACCTTAGAAATTCTGCTGGCTGGGATGGGAGCAGGAAGTTCGCGCAGGTTTTTGAACCTGATGAAAGTTGCGTTCTGCCTTCCTTGTAAGAAGTCTGTGTATTCTTCATAGGATTCTAGGCAGGTTTCTTTGCCATGGGCCTTCCAGAGGTCGTCCACGTCTCCAGTGATTCGCTCGACAAACTCGCCGATTCCTCGAATCTCCTTGACTGGATGGTTCACATAGAAAAGAAGGAGCTTCGCTTTTTTGGGGCCCACTTTTCCTCTGCGGACGAAGGCTTGCACCGCCTTGCCAGTCCTGTCTTGACTGCAGACTCTCTTCCAAAACTTTTCGTAGTTCAGTAAAATGTATGCGTGGCGTTCTGACATTTATTCCACCAAGCCCGCTTGTAGTATTATCATTTATGGCGTTTACTCTTATAAAACGATTAACGGCTTAAAAGGGACCCCCTTACAGGCGCACCAATTACTATCTTTCCCTCAAAAATCATGAATGGAGAAGTGTTTTTTGTTAGATTTTTGAGAGATTTTTTCCCTCAAACTCCTAAAGAAGGGCTTTGAAATCATTTTCTTGGGGCATTAAAGCTTTTGTGTTTTGAGCGCGCCTACAATTTGGTTAGACGAAGGGGGAAATCGCTGGGTTCTGCTGTGGAACCGGATGAATTGAGAAGTTTGGTTGATGTGTTGCGTGAGTTGGGCCTGAGTTATGAAGAGACAGCTGGTGTCATGAAGGGAGTTGCCAAGGAAGCACGCTCTCTGCGACATTTGTGGATGAAAGGCGACAGCTCCTGGTTGATTAAGGTTGGTTTGGCTTTGATAGCTTTTCCCGAGCCCTTCCTAAGCGACATTCTGGGTAGCATGATTTTGTCTGCAGGATTAATTCAAAAAAGGATGAGGCAGACTTCTTTGGGCATCGAGGATGTTCACAGCACTTTTCAAGGCGTAATAAGGGACTTACAGACGATTAGAAGAGGACTGGCTGAGTAAATTCTTATTAACGCTATAGCCGCATAATATCTACTTAACATGTTAAGGGTTAAGGGGTGAAACACGGGTGAAGCTTGTAACAGTTCTGCTTCCTGAAGCTTATCTGGAGGGACTCGACGAACTCGTGAGGGCGGGCATGTATCCAAGTCGAAGTGCGGCCATCCGAGCTTCTGTCAGAGACATGCTAAAGAAGGAGCTTTGGCGCAGACGAGAAGAAGAATAACTCCTCCAGTTGTTTGGCAGTTGCTCGAAAAGAAGGCGTGCCTGAGAAAAACAGGCAACTTCTACTCCTTTAGGAATTGCTTGGCTGTATCTCTCACCAGTTTTGCTGTCTCAGCAGGATTTTCAGCGAGCGTTATAGACCTTCCAACAATGAGGTAATGCGCCCCAGCCTTGATAGCCGACTCGGTGCTTCCGCCCTGCGGGCCCACACCGGGTGAATAGATGGGAACGCGATTTTTCAATATTGCACACACCTCCCGTATTTTCTCCGGGTAGGTGGCGCCTACAACCGCTCCGTCGGCTTTCCACGACAGCGCTTTTTGGGCAAAAACGACGTATTGAGGAACCATCCTCCCTGTTTCAGGTTCATGTACCATTTGGCCGTATCCTTCTCTCGCACCTTTATGGCTCATGTAGACGAGGACAATGACTCCTCGATGCATCTCATTAGCAACCTCGAAGACGGGTTGAAGCCCTTCGTCCCATCCCACGAAAGGGCTAGCGGTCACAGCGTCGAATCCAGCGTTAAAGTAGTGCTCCGCGATTGTGCGGTTGGTATAGCCTACATCGTTGATCTTGCAGTCCATGAGTACTGGCAACTCTTGATCGTGAACCCACTCGACTATTCGTTGCACTCCGTTGAACAAGCCGAGGGGAAGAACCAATTGACGATTCAGTTTCACGGCGCAGACGTAGGGATGCACCATCTCTAGCGTTTCAATGCTCTTGGAAAGAAGACGCTGAGGCGGGTCTGGAGAGGGGTCTAGAGCCAAGACTATGTTTGAGTCCGTTTTCTTTGCAGAGCGCTCCATTTCAAGCTTAAACGACAAGTTCACCCGTCTCCTTAAGGAATTAAGGGAGACAAGCAAACTTATTATAGTTTATGTGACGGTTAGAAATGGCGCCGTGTTTGCTCAAAAAGGTCTAAACTGTGGAGACGAAAAACCTTGGCCCTCAACATTGAATTCCACCTTCAGAAGCGTTTTCCAGAGCTAAAAGTTTTGAACTGCCAAATCAGAGGCGTAAAGGTTGAGAAGCGAAACGTGGAATTGGAAAGGTTCAAGGAAGAGGTGATGAAGCAAGTGAGGGAAAAATATGACTTGGAATCGCTGAGGAACCTCCCCACTTTCAGAGCCTATCGAGACTTCTTCTGGAGAGTTGGAATAGACCCCACCAAGAACAGGCCTGCCGCTGAAGCTTTGATCAGGAGGGTTCTAGGAGGAAAAGCCATACCCAACATAAACACCCTCGTCGACGCCTACAACTTGGCCTCCATCAAGACCGAGATAGCCCTAGCAGCCTTCGACGCAGACATGCTAAAGGGCGACCTTCTCATGCGGTTTGCGACAGAAGGCGAAGAGTTCTTAGGAATCGGAATGGAAAAGCCCATGATTCTTCAAGGAGGTGAAATAGTGATTTCTGATGGTGAAAAGCTGGTGGCCGTCTACCCTCATCGAGACGCTGACAACACAAAGATAACCGAGAAAACGAAGAACGTTGTGTTGTTGGTGTGCGGGGTTCGAGGCATCGGAGAAGAAATCTTGCAAGAGGCTGCACAAGTGGCGTTGGAATACATAACCCGTTTCTGCGTGCCCAAGGAATAGGTTTAAATCTCCTTTTACAGGGTGAACTCTTCCATACAAGCTTTGACGATATGTCTGGAGGTTCTTTATGGTTGCACACGCTGGTAATAGAAAAAACGGTTTTCTGGAGGCTTTGTTAACTATTCCGGTAATATACAATCATAAGATTTCAAAGGACTCAAAGTACGTTGCCTACACTTGGAAAAACGTTCACCCAAACCTTGACGTTTTTCTTGTTCCAACCGACGGGATAAAAAGGCCTGTCGCCTTAACGGAAACATCGGAAGCAACGTTCGTCGTAGATTTTGCTCCAGACTCCCAGTCGGTGATTGTGGGAGAGGATAAAGACAGAAACGAGAGAGTGAGACTGTTCGAGGTGGAGATAGACAAGCCCAGACAGATGACGCCCTTGACGGAAGAAGACCCTCCCTACTTCCTACGAGGAGGAGCGTTGCACCCTAACAGAAAATGGCTCGTTTATGGTGCCAACTATGACTCAGAAAGGAAAAAGGAAATTGAACCAACATGGGTGTACAGACAGGACCTTAAGTCCGGAGAGAGAACAGCCTTAGCGAAACCCGCAAAACCCACATGGCTCTATCCCCAACTCAATAAACAAGGAACACACGTGCTCTACAATCGGAAGGAACTCCATCCCAAAGGAGAACAATTCTGGCTTGTGGACATCGAAGGAGGGGAAGATCGAGAAATACTCAATTTTGGACCCCAAGCGAGGGTTCAGGCAGTGTGGCTGCCCGATGGACAACGGGTTGGGTTCATCACCGAGACGAAGGATGGCAAAGCTCAAAAATACTGCTCGCTGGGGATTTATGGCATCGAAACAGAAGAAATTCACTGGTTGGTTGATGAACCGAGCCGGAACATTGAACGAATACACAGCCCCGTCAACAGTCATCACCTAGTGATTTTAGAATATCAGAAGGCTAAAGTCAAACCTTCAATAGTTGACCTGAAAAACATGGAGGAAAAGTTCCTGCCTGAAATCAGAGGTTCCCTCGTACCCATAGGTCCAGCGACGGAAAAGGAGTGGGTGGGACTATATTATTCATCTACTCAGCCCCACGAGATTGTTAGGTTTGACATCGACAATGTTGTGCCATCTCGTTTTCAACCGCTCACTCACGTTTGGAAACGAACAACCATCAAACGTGGAGACCTTGCCTCTGCGGAAGATTTTGAGTGGAAAGCCAAGGATGGTTTAAAGATTCATGGGTGGCTCTATCGTCCAAAGACTGTTAGCAGGAAAGCTATCGTTCACGTTCATGGAGGACCCACTTACCATTCTGAAGATGCCATAAATCCCCAAATCCAATATTACATCTCACGAGGCTTCAACGTTCTAGACCCAAACTATCGAGGGTCAACAGGGTACGGCGTAGAATTCGAGGACCTAATCAGGGTTAACGGCTGGGGAAGCGACGAACAAGAAGACATATGGGCAGGAATCAAAGCCATGATAGACCAGAAAATAGCGAAGAAAGGGAAAGTGGGCATCACTGGAACCAGCTTCGGCGGTTACTCAAGCTGGTATGCCATCACCAAGGCGCCAGAGCTGGTGTCTGCATCTGTTCCTATCTGTGGAATGACGGACCTGGTGGTTGACTATGAATCAACACGTCCTGATCTGCGCCCATATTCTGAGGAAATGCTGGGAGGAAGTCCTAAAGAGGTGCCTGAACGATACTATGGGCGGTCACCCGTAAACTTCGTTGGACAGATCAAGGGCAAACTTATGATTGTTCAGGGAGCCTGCGACCCTAACGTTACACCCAAGAATGTGGAGGCGGTGAGGAAAAGGCTGGACGAAAAGGGAATCAAATACAAACTTTTAGTCTTTAGAGACGAGGGACATGGAATATGGAAAACTAGGAATCAGAGGGGCCTCTTCAGAAAGATCGCGGACTTCTTTGCCAAGGCTTTAGAATAACGCGGCAAATGTTGCGGGTTTCAGATGGTTTTCTTTCTGAAAAATGCTACACCCACCATAAAGGCGATTATGGCGTAGATGGCTAGACCCACCAAAAAGTTGGAGACGCTTAGTAAGGGAGCGCCTCTGGCTAGAATCGCCCTTATAGCTTTGTTGGCATAGGTTGTTGGAAAAGCCCACGAAACCGTTTTCATGGTTGTCCCTTGGGGTTCCCACCACGTTCCGGACAGGAACATCATGGGTATTATGACAAACCATGAAATGCCGACTGCTTGATCCTCGTTTTTGGCAAATGCTGCTATGACAAGTCCTACACCCACACACGCAACGGCCAGTATCATTGCCACAACAAAGGCTGCCAACATGTTTACGGTCATGTCCATACCTGTCGCTCCTATGGGTTTAAATCCTACCAGATATGATACAGCGAAGATCAAGGCGGTTTGCATTAGGGATATGACTATTTGGCTCATCAGTGATCCAGCTAGAAAGTCCAGCGTGGTCATGGGGGTTGTTCGCAGCCTTGAAAACAATCCTTTGTCCCGTTCCTTTGCAATCGAAGATGTGGTGCTGAAAACGATGATGCTAACGGAGTAGGTGAGGGTGCCCACAACCATGAAATTCAAGGGGTTAAACTCTACAGAGATTGGTTCGTCTGGCGGTTTCCAGTATTTCTTTGGCTGAGGTTCGTCGGCTAGAGTTGAAGAGATGGCCGTAACGGTTGATTTGACGGCTATGGAAGCTGAAACGCTGCTTTCGTCCACGAAGAAAGTCACGGTTTCGTTGGCTGTGGCTGGGCTGTAACCTTCGTCTATGATCAACCCAGCGACAATGTTGCCTTGGCGAAAGGAGTCTTCTAACGAGTCAACGTCGCTGAAATTAATCATTTTCAATATGCTAGCGTTGTTCTGTAGTAGTGTGATAAACATCTGTGAGAAGGGACCGTTGTCGTTGTTCACGTAGCCCACGCTGTAGGTTGTGGTTCCTTCTGTAAACGCCAAGCCTACCAAGAGCATCATCATGATGGGTAGTCCCAATAGGAAGAACAGGTAGATCTTGTCACGGAACATCGTCTTCAGGTTTTTGACAGCGAGGCTAACAGCAGTTACCATTATCTTAGCCTCCTTCCAGTGAGGTGAAGGAAGACGTCTTCAAGGGTGTTTTCGCTGAGGCTTGTTCTGCCAACTGTTCCCGATCGACTCGCTGTCTTGAT
>Ga0315314_1004230_pt1 | contig 10851 bp, 6 predicted proteins | sample TDP9_MG_FD_203631 | JGI IMG/M metagenome (GOLD analysis project Ga0315314, IMG submission 203631) | Freshwater sediment microbial communities from Lake Towuti, South Sulawesi, Indonesia - TDP9 | ecosystem: Environmental > Aquatic > Freshwater > Lake > Sediment | place: Indonesia: South Sulawesi... | reverse complement strand
AGGGGAAAGTTCACTTGACGCCATCGTGGATATTGATATGGGTCTCGTGTCGGAGCTGATAAGACGGTCAAACCCCACGATTCAGCATGGATTCATGAGTGGGTGGTTGCAATTTAAGATCCAGGCCCGGGGACAGGAGGTGCAATGCTTCTGGCCACCATCTTATGGATCTATAGACCAAACTATTAAACTAACTGTTGGACATGCTACCATTGACAGGTTTGAAGGGAAAGTGATCTACAAGGAGCAGGAAATTTATGTAGAGCGACTGCGCATATCATCTGGTGGAAATCACATCATCTTCAGCGGCAACGTGCCAATGACCGGAGGGAAGATGGATCTACGAGTTGACGCCCGGTTAGATGATATGGGCATACTGTCGTTTGTCAACAGGGACATCACAGAATCCAGTGGCAGCGGCATTATTGACGCTACGATCACCGGCGATATAAATAAGGTAATAGCGAAAGATGAGCCTATCCGGTTCGCGGGATTCTGCAGGTTCGACGATCTGAATATGAATTTCGACCGGTCATATATTAAGTTTGAGGGTTTGAAAACCGACATAGAGTTTGATTCTGAGAAGTTTGGTACCAATAGAGGATTCATTGCGTTAAAAACGTTGCATGGGAAGATGAACGATGGTGAGTTCGTTCTGGATGTGGGCCAAAAAGCGGAGCCAGGTGCGGAGATAATATGGGAAGAGGGAGAATACAGGATAGGCGAACTGAGGGATATTCCCATAAAGATGAGCGACTGCAAACTGTATTGGCCCATGGTTTACTTTATGTCATTTGACGGTAGATTGACTCTGAAAGGCAAGTTCGACGCTCCTATCATCACTGGCAATGTTTTTGTAAGCGAGGGCGAATATGTTGAATCAGTGGAGGATCTCGTGCAGAAATTGATGTCCTCCCGCGAGATAGGTTTTAGAGCATTTCTGAATTACCCGCTGGTGCAGGATCTGGAACTGGATGATATAGATGTCCAGGTGCCCGGGGGCGTGCGGATGAACAACAGCATAGCGGTTGTCGAGACGAGGGCTGCTGCCAGAGTCAGAGGTTCTCTATCCAATCCTGTAGTTTTTGCTCAGGCCCAAATTATTGACGGTAGGTTCACGTATTTCGGCCGCGAATTCACCATCACCGAAGGCGAGATCACCAATAAATCCAAGATCGATCCAGAATACAATATTACGGCTCAGACGGAGGTCACCAATACCGGCGACCTCAACACAAATGCGGAAACATTGGTAGTACAGATGCAACTGAAAGGCTCGCTGAGTGAAGGCCTACCGCCAACCTTTACGGTTCTGGGCGGCGGATTGACACAAGGAGGTCGCTCCAATTTGAGTCAGAAGGATATTATAGCTATTCTTACTCTGGGCAGTACACCAGAAGCGTTTCTGGACAAAGCTCTATCGGGTGGTCCATCGCCACTGCTAATGCAACCGGCTAAGTGGTATTTCGAATCCAAAGCGGAGCAACTCTTGGATCTGAAAGAATTTCAGATACAGAGAGATGCTAACGCTTCCAAAGAAACACGTCTGGTGGTAGCGAAGCAGCTTATGGATGAGATATCAGTTACTGCAGACGTCGGTTACTCAGCCGGCTCCGTTAGCAGCGTTGAGCAGCGGGTAGGTTTACAATACGAAGTACGAAAAAATCTTGCCTTTGCTGTCCAGGCGAATCAGAAGGGCAGCTTGGACGTTGATCTGAAGGTCAAGTGGGATTTTCCGTGACAATGAACATTTTCGATTTTCGATTTTCGATTTTCGATTTGAAATCAAAAATCAAAAATCAAGAATCAAAAATAGCTTTTGTCTTGTGTCTTGTGTCTATGAGTCCATGGGTCTATGGGTCTATAGACCTATTGACCTATAGACCCATAGACTTACTAATAGGCTTGCCGGTGGTCTCTATTCAGTATGAATGCGATGGGGAATTCTCCGAAGATGAAGTCAAGTCGGCCACCGTTGTTCGAGTAGGCGATCTTTACTCCCGATCTCAGATAAGAAAGAGCATAGAAAAAATCTACTCTCTTGGCGGCTTCTCCAACGTAGAAGTCAAAGCTCAGCCTAGTGACTTACCCCCAGGGAACGCGGCGTCCACCTCCGTAATGCTCACCTTCATTCTCACCAAGCAGATAAACACAGGGGACATTTACCTAACAGGTAATGATAAGTTGAAAATTGAAGAAATCATCCAGGTTATGCGGCTGAAAAAAGGGCAGGAATATGACGACTCAATAGCCAAGATGGATATTCAAGCCATTAAGGAATTATACAAATCTCAGGGTTATTTTGACGCTGGTATATCGTTCAACTCCATTGTAGATAATAGCGCTAAGCAGGCGGATGTATATTTCTCGATCACGGAAGAGGAGCAGCCGATCGTTAAGGAAATAGTCTTCATCGGGACCAATCAAGCGGTCATAAGGACGAAGGTGCTGTTCCACATTGGTCTGGAGTTCCAAGATGATTTGGACAGTATAAGCATCTCTCCAGCATTGCTACAGGAGTTTGAAAGTAAAGGGGTCTCACTTTCTAGTAAGGCCGCCATTTCTGAAAAGTCGGGACAAAGATGGCTGATAACTGACGTTGGGAAGGTGTATTCCGTCAGAAAGGAGGATGATAGGCTGAACGTTTACGAGACGAAAAATCTTCTGGAGGCAATGCAGGAAGTCAAACTGGGAGAGGTCTATAAAGGTCAGCGGGCTTTGAATTCGGATGCGAAGCTTATAGAAGAGACGCACAGACAGGAGGGATACATCACCGCGAAGGTCAATAAGGCGCAAGCCTTTGTATCAGATCAAAAAATTGCGGAAGAATATCGCGAGGTGGGGACACATTTCTCGATAAACCCGTCAAACGTCAACCACCGCGTACGCGGGGGCTTAACGTCAAACGTCACCATCGTCATTGAGGTCGAACAGGGCAGGAGGGTATACATAAAGATCGAAGGCGACAAGGACATTAAAGACGACGACATCAAGAAGGCGATAGCAGTTGGACGGATGCGTTCTGTAAGCGAATCTGTGCTGCGTAAGAGCGACGAGGATATAGAAAATCTTTATAAATTGAAGGGATACTACCTCGCCGATGTGAAACACAAGGTGTTGAAAGATGAAGTCTGGGACTTTGTATCAGGGAACAGGGATCAGGGAATAGTCATCAGGGAACAGGGATCAGAGATCAGTCATCAGGGGAATCCCCCCACCCTATTGACTGTTCCCTATTCCCTGACCCCTAAGGACTATTTCCTGATCCCTGATGTGGAAATAGACACTGATATATACCAGAAGGTCATCATCAGAATGAAGACGAACAAAGGTTCCGCCGGACGGTTATACTGGACTGATAAACCCGGCAAGTGGGACAGGAAGAAGTATCAGGATTTTAGCTTGGTTTCAGATGACCTTTTCCGAGATTATGAGATAGACTTACGTAATCATAGAAATTGGTCGGGCAAAGTAGTCAGATTCCGGCTGCGACCTGTAGACGTCCCTGACGCGGATACAGATATTGCATCTATCAAGGTAACAACGGAGTCTATACCTGTGATCTTCACGGTGGACAAGAAACGGCTGATGAGGGTCCAAAAAGTTACCATAAATGGTGTGCAGGGAGCGAAGCTGGAAGTGCCAGAGGAAGAGATCAAAAAGCAAATGCTCACACGCAAAAGGAGTTCCCTCGCCTTCTGGCCGATCAAGAGATACTTTCCTGATGGCACATTTTACGAACCTATTTTTGATATGGATCTGCGCGCCATTACAGCGTTTTACAAAGATCAGGGTTATCCCAATGCAAGGATCGTTGGCTACAATATAGTTCCAAACGAGGAAAATGGCGAGATAGGTATTACCATAACTATATACGAAGGTTCAAGAACCGTTATAACCGAGGTGATCCTGGAAGGCAATCACAAAGACATTCTGGACAGCAAGGAGATTTTATCAAATCTGGCTGTAGTTCCCAGTTTCCAGGAGCAGGATCTCACCATTGAAAGCCTCGATCCGCCACGCTCTCGATACAAGATAATTCCTCATACCGGAGAACTCCCGAACGTTTTCCGGGATGATGACATAGTAGCGGACAGATCATACCTCCGCTCTCGTTATGCCGATGAAGGCTACCTTGCACAAATCGATCCCATCAAGAAGTTTATCCCCGCGTACGCGGGGATCAACCAGACGGAAGTTGCCATAACTTACCGGATAGTCGAAGGCAAACGGATCAGGATCCACGATAAGATCGAGATCACAGGTAACACCAGGACAAAACGTCATGTGATAGAGCGGGAACTCTCTGATAGGCTTACGAAGGATAAGATATTCAGCTATGCTGAAATAGCGAAAAGCTGGCAGAACCTCCTCGATCTGGGTCTTTTCGAGCGCGTTAGGATCGACACGAGACCAATAGACGGATCAGAGGATCTATACAAGATGACCGTTGATGTGGCTGAGAAGGACGCCATCTCCGTCAACCTGCACGCAGGCTTTAGCTCAGCGAGTGACTTCCGAGGCGGGATAGAAGCCACTCATATCAATCTCTGGGGAACTGGCCGGCGAGTTAACGGCAAGTATCGGATCGGGATCGAGGGATCAAGCTACGGATTCAATTATGCTGAGCCAAGACTTCTGGGCACCAGTGCTCTGGGTCTGGCAGACGTGTATAGATACTCAGAAAGAGATTACAATGAGACGCGGACAGGTGGCACAGTGGGAATCAGCCAGAGACTCTACAGGATAAATACGCTCACGTACCGGTATAGGTACGACTTTGTTGAATATGAGATAGACGAGGATGAAAGGACAGCCAGGATCGGCAGTATAGAAACAACATTTGAGAGGGACGGTCGCGATAACCCGCTTAACCCTAAGAGAGGCTGGTTCAACAGCCTCACATTACAGTATGCTAATCCCCTTTTGAGTGGCGAGGAGACCTTTGCTAAGTTTACGGCAAATGGTATTAATTACTCTCGCCTTCCTTGGAACTCCGTCCTCGCTATTGGCGGTCGGGCTGGTTATGCCTGGGGATTGGGCGGCACAGAGCTTGTTCTGATCCCTGAGCAGTTCCAGATGAGAGACTATATGACTCCCAGGGGTTACAAGTGGGACGAAAAAGATACTGGCAGCTTGATGCTCAACTTGAGTATGGAGATCAGGTTCCCCATATACAAATGGATAGGTGGCGGTATCTTCTTTGATTCCGGTCACGTGGACGAACCTTCCCATTTCCGTATCCAGTCTATGAGGTCCTCTGTTGGGCTTGGACTCAGACTCAATACTCCCATCGGTCCGTTAAGGCTGGACTATGGTTATCCATTACGCGGGGATGGGAAAAGAAACTACTGGCCGCACGTAGGTTTCGGACACGCTTTTTAGCGCCTATCATCTTTATGTAGATGGGCAGCCCAATCTCGGAGTGGTTGGCTATCCAAACACAAAGGCACGAAGCCACAGCATTGTGTGTACTTATGACATCGAAGATAGTCTTCCTGCTTGTATGTTTCATTATTATCCCGATAGCATCAGGCTGTGTGTGGGGCAAGTGGGAACAAATCCTTGCAAGCAAGCAAAACGGAAGCCGGACTTCAAACGTCCGTGGGGAGGAAGCGGCTCATGAGAACCCAAGCTTTTTGAAAAAAAGCTTGAGCAAAAATTTCGCTCAAGCCTTTTCCAAAGGCTTGCCAATGCCTGGGCAACTGCTCATACCGGGTCAATACAGCCCGGAGATGTTTCGCGAAGAGCAGCCGCCTGAGCCGCTGGTAACGCCGGGTCAGTATGATCTAGAGGCGCCAAAAGCAAAGAATTTATTCATCTTATGGGTGCCATACGATTACACGCCGGATTATACCTGGCCGGTTATCTTCTGCTATCACGGAGCCGGCGGCAGCGTGACCACCTGGCCGTTCTATCAGGTCACACGCGGCCAGGGGTTCATCATCGTTGGTATGAATTACACCAAGCCTGCTTCCGGTCGCCGCGATCGCCAGTGGCTCAGCGGAGAGAAAACCTTCTTTTTCGAGGCGCTGGCGATAGTCTCCGCTCGTCTGAGCGTTGATCCTGAGATGGTTTTCATGGGTGGATACAGCCAAGGAGGTTATCATACAACTCTTCTGGGCGAGCAAATGCTGGATAGAATTGCCGGGCTTATCATATTGGGCGCAGGACGATTCTTCATCGATCACACTCCGCCTTCTATGAGGCTCATTCACAACAAACCCATCTTCATTGGCGTCGGTGAAAATGACTCGGTACATAACCCGCGTGCGAGAAAAGCGGCGAAGACATATAAACTCTGGGGCGCTGATGTCACGTTCGAGGAGTGGCCAGGCGTCGGGCATGGGATCAACTCACCAGAGTTTCCGTCGAAGATACTGTTAACTTGGCTGGAGCGGATCTTTGCGGGGCCGGCAAGCCTTTGAAAAAGCCCCAGACAGTTACAATCTGGGGGAAATTTTTGCTCGAGCTTTTTTTCAAAAAGCTCGGAAACGCAGTAGCAGAATCGAAAGAGAGGTTATCGTATATCACTTCTAATGGGATTTTTCAGACACGCTCTTATAGGCATCGTCGTATTTATTACCAAATATGAACTTGTCGCTTAATATGAGGTTCATTTTGACGCCTCTTAAAGTAGCTAAGAAGTCTTTGTGGCTATTCTCGCTTGGGTCTTTTATTTTTGCTATACGGTCGTCAGGACATGCGTCTCCTTTCATGGCATCATGGTGATAGAAATCAGCCAGAGTCATCCCCTTAAATTGTTCCGTGAATTTCTTGTCCCTGAACTTCCTTGATTCAGGGGAGGATATTTTCTGATAAAAGAAATCCAATATCTTCCCTTGCAAGTCAAGGGCTAAAAAGATTTGCAACCCACCATATATGCCCTTCTGATTAACGCCATGCACATATCCAATAACTTCCTTCCCTTTAAGGACGGTGTAAAAGGAATGTGGCACATCAGGGGCTTCAAAGATCGGATCGAGTTTATCGCCCAGCCTTTGCTCTATTTCCTTAGCCAGCTTCTCTCCGCCATTTTCTTTGACACTGGTAATCTTTGTCTTATAACCTGTTGATTGTGGGAATATAGATTTTACATCCCTGTCAGGGTCGTTCAGAGAGCAACCTACCGCTGCGAAGAGTTTTGCGGGTTGAATTAACACAAAAAAGGTTAAAAAACAGATTGTCAAACTCGAAATCTTTCTCATTGCTATTACCTCCTATAGACGCTTGTGGGAGAGTGCTCCCGCACCCCCGCGTACGCGGGGGTAATTGCGGTCAGCTAGAAAGAGAATAGGGATCAGGGAATAGTCATCAGGGGAACCCCTATTGACTGATCCCTATTCCCTGATCCCTGAAGAGGCTGCTCCCACAGTCAGGATCAGGTTCCATAGTAATACAGTTGCAAGAAAATCTGCTTATCTCTATCAATATTGTGAAAGTAAGCTGATCGGATAGTAACCCTGGAAGTGAGCTTATAAGATAAACCTAAAGACAGTGTGATATCCATAGAGTTTCTATTGCTCATGTTTTCCTGCCAGCTTTGCCACTGCAGTTCCAATTCCAAAGCCTGGACGAATGGCAAGCTTTTTGAAAAAAAGCTTGGAAGCCTTTTCCAAAGGCTTGGCAAGCTGTAACCTGTCCGGGCGAATAAACCCAGGACCTTCTCATCATCGTTTTTCCCATAGGCTACCTCTCCCTTGAGTGAAAGAGATCTTATTGAGTGCTGGACATCCAAACCTATCCTTTTCTTCAAGATGGCTTTATCTGGCATATCCATGCTTGTCATGGGGTTGTGCATAGCTTCATCACTAAGGGTTCTTCCATAGAGGATGGAGACACCATACGCAAGGTCGCTCCATTGAGGTTTTCCTATCCTCTGGGTAAACAGAAAGCTTCCATCTTCCCTTCTAATGTTCATGCCTGATCCAAGCTGCAAAGCCGCTTCATAATCAAATTTTTCGAGGAGCCACCTGAACCCTATGCCCCAATCGCTTTTGAAGCCGATATTTTTTCCATCGAGCGTTTGAAGTAAGGTTCCGTGAGTATCCAGCGATGGCTCAAGCCCGAAAAAGGGATCAAAATGCCCCAGCCTCAGTTTGTATCCCAATCCCAGTTTATATTCTAACCAGGCATTGTGGACTTCCATCGTCCATGCTTTTTTGAAATCTTCTGAGGTGTTATACGTTAATCGCATCTGTAGATCCAGCGTCATGTAATCTCCCTGTTCGCTGGAGAACTTCCTGTAATACTCACCTCCGATGGAATTCATCAGCATCATCCCTGAATTTTCTGTAGGGGAGGGGTTAAACCCCTCCCGTACTTCGCCCAGCCATCCCTCAGCCTCTGAGTATCCCCCAATAAGGTTCAGCTCCTTATTGAAAATGGATGCTCCCCCATCACCTGCGATCGGAAAAGTGATAGCCGTGTATAGCGTTAGAATGCCAGCCAGCAATGTGAGAGTCGCGCTCATTGGACAATCTTGCCATCCTGAAGTTGGACTACCCTGTCTGACTTTTCGGCAATGCCCAGATCATGGGTAGCAATTACAATCGCCAGCCCTGAACTGGCTAATTCTCTAAAGAGGTTTATTATCATATCTCGCTCTTTTGTTTCCAGCCTTCCAGTCGGTTCATCAGCTATGATGACCTTCGGGTCATATATCAAAGCCCGGGCAATGGCTGTCAGTTGTTTGTCTCCGCCACTTACCATGTTTGCCCTGAGGTGTTCTTTTCCCTCCAGCCTCACTCTTTCTATTAAATCTATGAATTTCCCATCGGGAATTCTCTCTTTAGCAAAGATAAGCGGTAGCTCTATGTTCTCTTTAACAGTCAAAGTGGGTATGAGGTGGAATCGTTGAAATATAAAACCGATATTTCTACGTCGGATATGAACAAGCTGGGATTCCTTCAGCCCGGTAACATCCTCGCCAGCTATTTTTAGATTCCCTTCCGTTGGCGAATCCAGGCAACCTATAAGGTTCATCAGAGTTGTTTTGCCTGAGCCAGAGGGACCTACAATAGACACGGTCTCTCCTGAGTCCATGCCGAAATCAACTCCATCCAGAGCTTTGACTACTTCTGATCCCCGGCGATAATACTTCCTTAGATTAAAGGTCTCAATGATATTTTCCATATTTGTCACCTGCCCTATTTAAGTCTATCAGTAATCAGTGATCAGTGACGAGTGATCAGTGATCGGTGAACTGATTACTGATTACTGATCACTGTTTAATATCTCGTCGTTTTCAATATTTCCGTTGAGTAAATGGATAATCCGTCTTGATTGGTACCCGAGTTTAACGTTATGGGTAGCCATCAATATAGTTACTCCCTCTTCCCTGTTGAGTTGCTGGAGAAGCTCAAATATGTTCTGGGCGTTTTTAGTATCCAGGTTCCCTGTGGGTTCATCAGCCAGAAGTATCTTTGGAGAAACAGCCAGTGCGCGAGCAATGGCGACTCTTTGCATCTCTCCACCAGAAAGCTCCTGCGGCAGATGGCTAAGCCGATGCTCCAGCCCAACCCGCTTTAGAAGGTCGGTCGCCTTTTCCCGTCCTGAATTTGTTCGCGCAAAATACATAGCCATCTCAACATTTTCCAGAGCTGTTATGCTAGGAATGAGGAGAAATTCCTGAAACACGAACCCGATGTTTCCTCGCCTTATACGTGACAGCTCCCTTTCCTTAATTCCAGACAGGTCATTTCCCAGAACTTCCAGCCTTCCATTTGATAAGTTATCCAGACAACCGACGAGGTTCAAAAGGGTTGTCTTCCCAGCTCCTGAGGGTCCCATGATTGTAACGAATTCTCCTTGTTTTACGTTAAAACTGATCCCCTTCAGGGCGGCGATCTCCTCGCCGGGGAGTCTGTATATTTTTTTCAGTTCATCCGCTTTGATCACATCTGTTTCCATATTTATTCTCCACTCCGGATCGCTTCAATAGGTCTCATAAACGACGCCCTCAGAGCAGGATAGATGCCTGAAAGCAGTCCCAATATGACCGCGCCAATAAGTGAAGTTCCCAGGAGGCTTGGAGTAATGAGCATTAAGTTGCCACTGGGCGCGTAAGGCAGGAGTTGACGCACAAAGTGCTCAACCATACCGCCACCCAGAATGGCAATGAGAATTCCGCCGATACCTCCTATGGTGCAGATAAGAACTGTCTCTATCCAGATGAGTTTGAAGACGTCCGTGTTACGCGCGCCAATCGCCTTCATCACACCGATCTCCTGAGTCCGCTCAAACACAGACATCAGTATCGTATCAACAACACCAATAATGGCTATAAAGATGGCGACTATCGCTATTGATGTTATGAGAGTTCGGGTAGTAGATACCAGGCTGAGGACGGTTCCTTTTACCTGAGCCATGCTGACCACCTGAATGCTGGGCACATCGTATAAAGCCTTTTCGAAATCGGGTAAACTTCCCAGATCCTTTAGCTTTATGCCAATGCCGCTCAGTTTATTTTGAAGGCCAAAAAGCCTTTGGGCTGTTTTCAGTGGCATGAAAATGACCCCGTCATCCTGAGTCCCGGTTCTCTCAAAGACACCCGCTACGGTGAGGGTTTTATCTATTCCGGGGATGAAGATCTGATCACCGACACTCCTCTGTTCAAGCTCGGCTGCCTCGTATCCCATTATTACCTCATCTGCGTCCTCACCCGAGAACCAGCCACCGGATTTAAACTTAGACCAGGGTTTCAGCTCAAGGTGTGACCTCTCAATCCCTATATACATGGCAAACCCACCTCGTCCTCCCTGTTTATCCGGATCGTAAATGGTATGCATTAACTGAGGGGTGACTTTGTCAATTCGGGAGTCATTGACAACCATGTTATATACATCCTGT
>Ga0315314_1004229_pt1 | contig 10852 bp, 8 predicted proteins | sample TDP9_MG_FD_203631 | JGI IMG/M metagenome (GOLD analysis project Ga0315314, IMG submission 203631) | Freshwater sediment microbial communities from Lake Towuti, South Sulawesi, Indonesia - TDP9 | ecosystem: Environmental > Aquatic > Freshwater > Lake > Sediment | place: Indonesia: South Sulawesi... | reverse complement strand
ACAACGAGTCGCCCCTAGGACCAGTTACGCCAACCCTTCTAATCACAGCGATTGGAATAATCCCAGACGTGAGGAAGGCGGTTTCTATGGATGTGAAACAGCCGGGAAACCCGATTTACATAGTCGGCCAGACTCGCCCAGAACTTGGGGGCTCCGAATACCACCGACTAAAATGTTTCATGGGGAAAACCGTTCCCAAAGTCAGAGTAAACCAAGCCAGAAAGATCATGGAGTCAATCATAAAGGCCATCGACTCAGGATGCGTCAAGTCTTGCCATGATCTCTCTGAAGGAGGCTTAGCAGTTGCCGCTGCGGAAATGTCCTTCGGCGGTGGGTACGGAATGGACCTCCACTTGAAAAATGTCCCGAGAACCAGAGGAATGGGTAGAAACGATTTCATTCTTTTCTCAGAGTCAAACAGCAGATTCTTGGTGGAAGTTCCAGAAAAACGCAGAGAAGATTTCGAAACGTTGATGAAAGGTAGTATCCACGCGGCGATTGGCAAAGTTAAGAAAGAGGGTTATTTCTCCGTCTTCGGTCTGGATGGCAAAAAGGTAGTTGACGCTGGTCTAACCGAATTAAGGAACCGCTGGAAGGGCGCCTTGGAAGGTTAATGAATGAAAAAAGAGGAAATTCGCGTTTGCATAATGAGGGTTGGCGGAACAAACTGTGACGCTGAGACTAAGAGGGCATTCGACGATTTGGGAGTTGGGGCAGAAATAGTTCATTTGAACGAAACAGTCAAAGAGGGGAACCTCCTCGATTACAACGCCCTTGTATTTCCAGGCGGATTTTCCTACGGCGACTACGTAAGAGCTGGAGCAATTTGGGCTAAAGGAACTCTAGCCAAGCTTCGTTATGATTTGAGAAGATTCGTTGAGGATGGAAGGCCTGTCTTGGGAATCTGCAATGGTTTTCAGGTTTTAGTTGAAGCCGGCCTGCTACCAGGATTTGAGGGGGTCAGCGAATATCCAGAGGCAGCTTTGGCAACAAACGTTCCAATAGGGTACCACTGCATGTGGGTTTACGTTAGGCATGAAAACTCTGGCAGATGCCTTTTCACCCAAAAAATCCAGAAAGGAAAGTTTTTGAGAATGCCTGTGGCGCACGCTGAAGGCAGATTCCTCTTTTCAAAGGAAAAGGAGGACAGCTATTTGAAAAGGCTGTATGATAACGATCAACTTGTTTTCCGATATTGCGACGAAAACGGCGAGTATGCAGATGGAAAGTATCCGGTAAACCCAAACGGCGCCTTCCACGACATTGCTGGCATCTGCGATCCCTCCGGAACCATTTTCGGCTTGATGCCCCACCCTGAAAGAGCATACTACGGTTGGCAACTTCCAGACTGGACGAAGGAGGAAAGGGTGCCAAGATACGGCGACGGGAAACTTATCTTCGAATCTATGGTTGATTTTTTGAGAAAGAAATTCTAGAACTTACATGCTTTGCAAGTCTGGGAGCCTGGGAAGTCCTGTTCTGGCGCCCATTTTTGATATGCAACGGGCTGCAACAAAGTTTCCTAGTCTTCCGCACTCGTATAGGTCTCGTCCCTTAATCAAACCATAGAGAAAACCAGCACAGAAGGCGTCACCAGCACCAGTTGTATCCACAAGTTCTTTCTCATACGGCTCAACCAAGTGTCTCTCTTTACCATTCGTGACGTAGCATCCCCTCTCGCCGAGCTTAACCGCAACCACGCTAACGCCTTCTTTTATCAATATTTTCGAAGCTCTTTCGTAATCTTTTCCCGTAATTAGTCTAATTTCAATTTCATTTGGAAGCATGACAAAACTTCTCTTGATTATAGGCTTCAAAGACATCAAACTCTTTCTTGCGTAAAGTGCTCCCGGGTCAAAACTTATTTTTGCTTGGGAAAGCTTTTTCACGAGCCTTTTTTGGGCTTCGAAGGGTTTCTTTCCAACAAAGGATGTTAGGTGGAGAAATTCGGCGCGGCTGGCATACTCTAGGTTGATTTCTTTGAATTCCAGCCAGTTGTTGACGCCTGGGTCAACGTACAGGGCTCTTTCACCTTTCATGTCAATGTATCCCATGACAAGGCCGCTTCTTCCCTGTTTCGAGATTATTATCCCGCTTTTATCTATATTCTCCTTTCTGAAATCGTTTAGGAGAAGCTTTCCTTCCCTGTCTTCAGCAACCTTTCCAATAAAACCAGTTTTTAGTCCCAGTCTTGCCAAGCCCACGATGGTGTTTGCTGCAGAACCGCCGGGAGACTCTGTGAAGTCTATGACGAAGCTTTCTTCTTCCTCTTTGGCAATCATGTTTACTTTATACAGTTTGTCTACGTTGAGGGCGCCGAAACCGATGACATCCAAGCTCATACAAACAACTCTCGCAGGTATATTTTGTGCCTCCCAAGCTTTCCTCCGTAATTTCCAGCCGAAATTTTGACAACGCCATTCACGTCTTGTACGCTTTGGATGCCGACCTTCATTGCCTCTTTTACTGCCTCCATGGATACGCCGTTGATCACTATCTCCGGAATATAATTGACACCATCAGGAACTTTTGATTCCTTTCCCAACTTTTCCTTTAGCGTTGGACAGTAAGGATGATTGGTGGTGGGGCCTATCCATGGGAATTTTGTTTCGGGTTTTGAGCCGGCTGAGCAGATGTCGAAGGGAGTGACGACTCCCTCAACTTCGCTTATGGCTTTCAGCGCTTTTCTGCCCGCTTCCATGACTGCTCGCTTGGTTTTGCACATGTACCAGAAGTTTGCTCCCATGACGCCCTTTGCATAACCCAAATGACGCTCTATGAGGAAGTCGGAAACCATGATTGGAACAACAATCATGCTGCGTCCGTGAAGTTTCTCCTCCCATTCAAAGCCGTCTCCGCAGTGGCCAACCCTCTCCATCACGTCAATTTTTCCGGCAGGGTTTGGCAAAGCGTCAAAGATGGCGGTGAAGGGTTTGACAAGTATGTCTTGCCGTATGCGGTATGACAGTTCTACCTCAAGCTTCTTAATTGAGTCATCTAAAGGCTTCCCATCATCGATTTCTCCCCAAAACTGTAAAATGGCGCCTTCGCGTTCATCTGGAGCTTCCTTCTTGCCTAACCACCTTTCAATGCCTCCTTCAATTCTGCCGATGACTATTGAAGGCGTGGCGGTGGCGTCCTCAGCCGCCCTCCTCAACACTTCTTCATCGTCGGCAGTAACTATCACTCTGCAATACAAACCGTCGAAAGCTTCTGCGTAGGTGTCTTCAATTTCCGCGTTCATGGAATCCCTACTTAATAAATGAAGAGGCTAGAAATTTTAAATCTTTTAAAATCATCCAAGTTTTCCTATGGCTTCTCCTCTAACACTTTTTCTGAAGGCGCTACTTTCCTTTTTCAATCTCTCCCTGTTACCAGCGGTGATTATTTCAACTTGGGGGATGGTTTTAGGATACAACTTGAACATGCGGTCTAGTAGCATAGGGGTGGCACAATATTTTTTCAGTCCGGAGGGGCTCCATTCTTTGACTAGCCTAATGACGTGATCCTTGCCCAACATGCTGAAGACTTCTGCGAGAACAGAAGTTACGATGGTGTTGCTTGAAAGAACAGCGATTTCAGCTTCTCTGGTGGCATACTCGTTTCCATTAAAAGAGATGGTTAATCCCCCATTTTCTCTCACCAACTGAAACGGTGGAACGTCAGTGATGCTGTCGCCTACGTACATCACGTTGTCAAGGCGGCTGTCCAGCTTCTTAACAATGTTGTGCACAGCCCTTGCCTTTTCATAACCGCCAACCGGATTAACCTCCTCTAGCATTTTACCCGATTCCATTCTAGGAATTTCTTTCCAGAATATTTTGTCCAATCTCTGTATAGTTTCTTGGTCTCTCTGGGAGAAATCGTCTACAGACTTGGCGTTTTCGGGTATTTCTATCATCTCCATAGCCGATATCTCTTCCCTAATTTTTCTCAGCATAGCTACCTCTTTTTCACTCATTTCATACTTGTCGATGTCTAGTTTGGTGCAGTAAACGTTGGCGTAGGGAAAACCAACAAGCTTGCATAGGGAAGAGATGTACTGCTCGTAGCTGGTGCTGACGATGAAGGAGGACATGATGTCCTTCACGAATCGCAACGTGTCTCGTGCACCGGGAACCAGCAAAATGTTTCTGGAAGAGTATTCCCTTATCTTCTCGTTTGTAGCTCCATAAGCCTTCAAGAAGGGAAGTATTAGCCTCAGCGTGTCTCCAGCCTTGTATCCAGGCTTTTTAACAACATCCGCGAGGACGTCGTCATACTTGCTTATTAAGGCAAAGAAACGGTCACCATCAAGAACGAGGTAGCTTGTCAATTCAAAGGCGTTGTCGTTCTTTGAAATGGGTCCTTCACAATCTGAAATGAATATCCTCTGGTTTTTTGCAACCATTTAGAGCGTCCTCAATTTTTCCATGTGCCTTACGCTTCTTTCTATGTGTTCTTTTGAAGCGATGTCATTTCTATGCCAAAGTGCTCCGCCGTTAATCGCCTTTATGCCTTCTAAGGACAGCTCTCTCGCCTTCTGAATATCGTCTGCGACGCCGACGACGCACACTGCCCTCGACTTAAGCGCGTAGGTTTTTCCTTCCTTTAGCTCCATGGAGGCAGGATAGATTCTAATTTTGTCTCCATATTTTTCGCTCAGTCTATGTGCTTCGCTTAAATCCACGGGTTTATCTATATCGCCTCTGTCTACGCGTTCTGGGAATGCGTTTATGTAGTCGCCGTAGTTTGGTGGGGCTTTGTAGGTCACGACGGTTGCCTTTTCCTCAAACTCAACTCTTGTCAGGTTTCCGTCTAATATTTTGAAGCACACGTCAACGAAGTCGTCTTTCATTATGGGCAGCAGATTTTGTATTTCTGGGTCTCCTGGTCTGCTGTTGTTTTCCAAAATTTTTGATCCCCTGCCCGTGTGGATGAACGCGTCGTAGAAGGGAATGCCCCGCAATTCTGGATTGCTTCCCTTCCCCCTTAACTCTTTGAAGATTTTTTCCATGGTTTCAATCTCTTTTTCCCTGTCTGCCTTAGTCATGAAGGGTAGTAAATCGCCCACATCCTTGTAGGAGCCCATCCCACCAGTGTTAGGACCCTTATCACCATCGAAGGCCCTTTTGTAGTCACGAGTTTCCGGCAAAGGAACCAAATGCTTTCCGTCACAAAAGGCCTGGAAGCTGGATTCTTCGCCCTCAATTTTTTCCTCAATTATCACCGGACCGTGCTCATAGTTGGCTAGAAAATGTTCGAAAAGTTGTTCCCGGGTGTTGAAATGGTCGCCCCAGACGCCTACGCCCTTTCCTGCGGCAGGGCTGTCGGGCTTTACGGCAACCTTGTTGTCGAATTCATCTAGCCAAGCGTAGACTTTTTTCCTCACTTCCCCCACGCCACTGTAGTCTTTTGGGTCGAATACCTTGAATAGAGGGTTCACTTCTGGGGCAACCTTTTGGAATAAGTATCGTTGTGCAACTTTGCTTCCTTCAATGGCGTATCTCTTTGTTGGACAAATCATCGGTATGTTAGTTTCTTTTTCGATGGCGTCTCTTAAACCGTCAATTATCGGTTTTTCAGGGCCAATTATCCCGAAATCTATGCGGTCCTCATGTTTTTTGGCGAACTTGCAAATTTCTTCCACGTTGAGGTCGGGAATAACAACGTGTCTCTTCGTCTTCTCTACGTTGAAAGGGTTTCTCTGTTTGTCTGCAACATAAATTTCCGCGACGTAATTTTCACTGCGACTGAAAGCGTCTACTATTGCGGCTTCCCTTGAACCATAAGAAACAACTAAGATGCCGACTTTTTCCAATTAAAGTCACCAACAAAATTAGAAATCCTAACTAGATTGATGGATGGCAACTTCGTATATTCTTCCAGTCTCTTTCCATCCTTTTTCAAATTTTTTCCTCATTTCATCCGCCATTTTTTGAGCCAGTGGGGTGGGATATTTTCCGGTGATGCATCCTAAGCACAATTTGTCTCTGCTCAAACCAGTGGCTTTGATTAGTCCATTCACTGATTGGTAGTTCACTGCGTCGGCGCCTACGATCTTGGCTATTTCTTCAGGTTCATGTCTTGATCCTATCAACTCACTGTAGGTTGCCATGTCAATTCCGTAGAAGCAGGGACCTATTATCCTTGGGAAAGTGATAAACAAATAAACCTTCTTTGCTCCCATTTTTCGGAGTTTGTTCACCACCACTTTCGTTGTGTCGCCTCTAACTATGCTGTCGTCGGTTACTGCAACGTTCTTTCCATGGATTTTGTGGTCGATGATGTTGATTTTTCTGTCAATGGTTGTGTATCGTTCTTCCGGCAGCAGGATAAATGCTCGTTCTGTTACGTACCTGTGTCTTCTCGATGCTCTTTCCCATCTTTTTCCGGTTTGTTCGTGAAGACCGAATGCAGCGTCGTCGCCTGTTTCTGGCATTGAGATGATGACGTCGGTGTTTCTCACTGTTTCACGGTATTCTCTTCCAAGGTTTCTTCCAAATTCCTCCCTCACTTCATATACAAACTTGTCCCCCAGCCTTGAGTCTGGTCTAGCGAAATAAGCGAACTCAAAAGCGCACAGCGCTCGCTTCTCGTATTTGACGAGTCGTTCTCGAACAAAACCGTCTTCTGAAGCGATGACGAGTTCCCCTGGCTCTATCTCAAAATCAAACTCAAAACCATTGATGTCCAAACCAACGGTTTCTGAAGATACCGCCCAGGTTTTGTGGTCTTCACTGTAGCCGCAACAGAGCGGTCTTATTCCGTAGGGGTCTTTGAAGGCGAACAATTCTCCCTTTTGAGTTATTCCAGCCACGGAAAAGGCTCCTTCCAATTCTTCCATGCAACTTTTAACGGAAGAAGCCAGATCGCCTCCTTCCACGAGTTTTGCGAGAAGTCTTTTAGAGATTAGTTCTGCATCGTAACTGTACGAAAAGCTTGGAAACTTCTCTACGATCTCTCTTCCTATTTTAGAATTGTTAACAATGTTGCCGTTAAACGATATTGCAATTTCTGCCTTTTCTGCTTTTTCCAGCAGTGGTTGGGTGTCATTCATTAAAGATTCTTCATCTGTTCTGCCTGAAGTTGTGTACCTCACGTTTCCTATGCCTACGTATCCCGGCAGTTTTTTGAGCCACTGTTGAATGTCCCTTCTTTTTATCTTCGGAACTAGATCCAACCCTTTATATGCATGGAATTTTCTGTCAAATGTGACGAATCCGTGGGACTGATGGCCGCGATGATTCTGCGATCTTAGTCCCCAGTAAAGGCATGGAAACACGGGACCATTTCCGAAATCTTGGACTCCGAAGACTCCGCACGCCTCTTTTAAACATTCTAGCATATTTTTAACTATAAAAGAAGCTATTTATCAATTTTTGTTACAACTTTAAGTTAAAACAATGATGAAGGGAATATGGTTACGTCTGTGCTATTTTAGAAGAAGCTTCGTATGCCTTCAAGCGCTTAGGATGTTCTCAGCGTTCTCTATGAGGACTATTTTTTTATCCACTGGGACAACAACGTTTGCGGCGTACTGGTGACCATCAGCGATGCCGAATCCCTCCGAGGCCCTTATCAAGAGGTCAACGGCGCCAGGCTTTTTTCCTTGATCAATGAGGACCTGCATGTTCCTGGGAACTCTGACAGAAGCCTTCGCGAACGTTTTCTCCAGCCTTCCCCAACCAGCTACGTCTGGCGGCACGTTTACGATGCCGAAAATATATTTGTTTGGCTTGATTAGGCGTCTTTGATAGGACAGGAAAGAGCAGAATTGGCCTATAACCTTCGTTCCCATTCCCTTGTACATGTCGCCGGCGTCAAACCATTGGATGTGGTCTGTCTCCTTCAATCTTTCGCGATAAAGCCTAGCTATAAGACTTTTGTTCGCTTTTTTCCTCCTCTCTTCTAACTCAGCTATTTTCCGTTTCGCTTCGTCGGTTGCTCCTTCCAGACAGACTTTAATTCCAAGTTCTGGTCCCCCCTCATAGTAGCCCACCGCTCCTAAAATTTGAAGATTCGAGAAAAGGCTGTCGATGCTGGCTCCAAACTTCATAATCTTGATTTTCTTTCCCTCGGTCTGAACAAAACCATTCTCGACTGCTTCATCCAAAACAACTTTGTTCAAACCTGAGAAGCCGTTTGGGATTTCGCAGCTTCCCACAAGGGCTAGGTAGGAGAGGTCTTTGTTGAGTTCGTTAAGGGCTTTTGCGAACAAGTAGCAGCATGTGGCTCCTGAGAAGTCGCTTTCTCCGCGGAAGCCGTAGTTTTCTAAGTTGAGGTCGTAAACTCTTGGGTCTGTTGCCGGTGTAGGATCATGGTGGTCCAAGATGATAGTCAGGTTTCGACCAGCATTGCACTCAGAGATGAAGCTGGCATGGGAAGAGCCTATGTCCGCGTAAAAGATGATCCTGCCCACGTTTTCATGCAGACTCTTAATAACTTCTGGATAGACCTTTTCTAAACAAAAGGTTTTAACTCCATAACCCTCTCGCTCTAACGCCGCCTTTACAACAGCGGCTGAGCAAAGACCATCGCAATCATCATGGTGTATTAATGTTACCGTTTTAGTTGGCCATTTTCGGAGTTCGTTTATGGCTTTATGCATGGTTTGGTAAAAGCTACTCATATTCACTTTTTCATGCACATGCTGAACCTCAGATTTCCGATGATACTCTCCTCCGTAACCGTGCCTATCACTCTTCCCTTTTCAATTACAGGCAACTGAGATATGGCGTGTTTCATCATGGGTTCGCTAACTTTCAGAATTTTATCGTTTGGCCCCACGGAGATCACTTTCTATATCGCAAGATATTTAACTGTCTTTTATAAACCTTCGACAAGGTGTTTTCATGCGAAACATCATGATTAACGGCTTGAAACAAACACCCCTTGAAGAACAAAAACTTGAGATTGTGGAAAGGAAGGGTCTCGGACATCCAGACTCCATATGCGACGCCATAATGGATCAGATATCGGTAAGGTTGAGCAGAGCCTATTTGGAAAAGTTTGGGGCAATCATGCATCACAATGCTGACAAATCTTTGCTTGTTGCAGGTGAAATTGAAACAAAATTCGGCGGAGGTTTGGTTAAGGAGCCCATGCTTCTCATATTCGGCGACAGGGCAACCTTCAACGTTGAGGGAATTAGCATATCCATTAAACAAATAGCCATTCAAACAGCAAAGGAATGGTTTAAGAACAACCTCAGGTTCGTAGACCCGGAAAAACATGTAAGGTATCAGGTGGAGTTAAAGCCTGGATCTTCGGAACTCGTGGACATCTTCAAGAGGAAGAAGGGAATGCTTCTCGGCGCCAACGATACCTCGGCGGCTGTAGGCTACGCCCCCATGACAAAAACAGAGACCATTGTTCTGGAAACCGAACGGTACGTGAATTCTAAAGATTTCAAGAGAAGGTTCCCAGGGTCAGGGGAAGACGTAAAGGTGATGGGTCTTAGAAAGGGCAATAACCTAGATTTAACAATCGCCATGGCTTTTGTCGACCGGTTCGTTGAAAGCGAGAAAGACTACTTCAGGAAAAAAGCTGAGATCTTAGAGGAAATAAACAGGTTCGTGAAGGAAAAGGCTGATTTTGAAAATATTGTGGTGAATCTGAACACTCTGGATGTGGAGGGCAGGGGAATAGGGGGAGTCTACTTAACAGTGCTTGGCACAAGCGCTGACGGCGCAGATTCGGGTCAAGTTGGCAGGGGGAACCGAGTGAATGGCGTTATACCTTTAAACAGACCTCTATGTTCCGAGGCAGCGGCTGGAAAGAATCCGGTTAGTCATGTTGGAAAAATCTACAACCTCCTAACCCATAAAATGGCCAACAGCGTTTATGAGCAGGTGCCTGGAATAGAGGAGGTTTACATATGGCTCTTAAGTCAGATAGGTAAGCCTATTGATCAGCCTGCCATAGCCGCTGCTCAAGTAGTCATGAAATCTGGGAACTCCTTTGAACACGTTAGAAAAGAGATAGAAGAAGTGATGGATAACGAACTCAAAAACATAGAAAAATTCTGCATGGACCTAGCCCACGGAAAAATCCCAATCTGCTAGCTCCTGGACAAATCTGTAAGGTTTTGCTATTTCCGTTTCGGAATCATTGTGAAGTGGCCCAAAGCAAATGATGCAATTTTATGGCCCATAAAGAGAAACCTTGCTATGTCTAAGCCCTAAGTCAACGAGAGCTTCTGCAATTTTCAATGTGAGGGATGCTGGTTCTATGAGGGGAACATCCAATCGTTTCTGGATTTCGTCTGCCATGTAAGCCATCCCTGTACATCCTAAAGCGATCACTTCGGCTCCATCCTTAACTGCCTTTCAGGCATGACAACAGCCATGATGGTAAGGTGCATCGGCCAGGTTGACATACCATCCCTCATCCGCTTCCAAGAGAAAATCGCTGAGTTGACGGGGAAGACTAGGCGGATGAAGATAACGACGCCAGCAGGCGTGGACGTGGAATTTGAAAACGAATCGAGAAGACCTGTAATATCCGAGGGTATAGTGACAGAAAAGCCCGGCGAATATATGTTGATAGGTCAGGTGGATTGGGCGCCCATAGAAGAAACGATAAACGGAACCATAGCTTTTGATGGTTCAGTCTGGCCTCCAGACGAACTAGGCCTTATAGCAAATCCCATATTTCTGGAGGTAAAAAAAGGAAAAGTTAAGGAAGTGAAGGGAGGCCGGGAAGCAAGAATCTTCGAAAAATGGCTTGCAAACTTTCAAGACCCAGCCATGTACAATGTCGCTCACATTTCCTATGGATGTAGCCCAGGCGCCAAGTTGAGTGGATATATAGTTGAAGACGAGAGGGTCTGGGGCTCCGTTGAGTGGGGATTAGGTTATCAGGCTGAATC
>Ga0315314_1004228_pt1 | contig 10855 bp, 9 predicted proteins | sample TDP9_MG_FD_203631 | JGI IMG/M metagenome (GOLD analysis project Ga0315314, IMG submission 203631) | Freshwater sediment microbial communities from Lake Towuti, South Sulawesi, Indonesia - TDP9 | ecosystem: Environmental > Aquatic > Freshwater > Lake > Sediment | place: Indonesia: South Sulawesi... | reverse complement strand
GGCTGTCCCCAATGCAACATGACCTGCGGCAACGTGATAACAGACACAGACAACGAACCCGCTGAATTAGATTACGAAAACGTGACATTGCTGGGCTCCGACATCGGCTTAGGAGACTTAAAGAAGATTGCGCATCTCAACCGAATGTGCGATGACTACGGCTTAGACACCATATCGTTGGGCAACGTGATAGGCTTCACGATGGAAGCATCGGAGAAAAAACTCTTGGACTACAAAATAGAGTGGGGCGACTTCGAAAAGGCGAAGGCACTGACAGACGACATCACTTTCAGAAAGGGCAAGATAGGGGCAATGCTGGCTGAAGGAGTATGCCACATCTCTGAAAAAATCGGCAAGGACTCCAAAAAATGGGCGATGCACGTTAAGGGACTAGAAATCTCAGCCTACGACTGCCACACAACACCAGCAATGGCGTTAGCGTATGGAACAGCCGCGTCTGGAGCGCATCACAAGGATGCTTGGGTCATATCTTGGGAGGTTAAGTATGGACGCGAGAGCTACGATGAAACCAAGGTTGATAAGGTCATCGAGTTGCAGCGCATAAGGGGCGGAATGTTCGAAGGGTTGACTACATGTAGGCTTCCATGGGTTGAAGTCGGCTTTGAATTAGACTGGTATCCAAAGTTCATGAAAGCAGCAACTGGTATGACTGTAACGTTAGAAGACATGTACACTGTTGCAGACAGAACCTACGCCCTAATCAGAGCCTTCTGGGTGCGCGAATTCGGCAAACAATGGAGCAACAGCATGGATATGGTGCCAGCCAGATGGTTCACAGAGCCCTTAACCAAGGGACCGCTGAAAGGAACCAAGCTGGACAAAGCCAAGTACGAGTCAATGCTGCAGATGTATTACAAAAAACGAGGATGGGACCAACGAGGCATACCAACAAGGGCAACTCTAACTAAACTTGGCTTAGCAGACGTAGCCACAGAACTAAGCAAACACATCCAATTAACTCCTTAGATTTTCTTCCATCCTTCTTCTATTTTTCACATAAACCTTCTAATTGTAGTTTTCAAGTTATTTTGGAATCTTTACTCCTTCAAATTTTGAAGCGCAGGGATTGCCATCTGCCATCAGTATCCTTCTTTCATGGGTCTTTGCGATCATGGAACGCAGCGTGTTGATTTCATTGTGAGCGCATATGGGAATACGGTGGTCTGAAAGGATGTCTTGCATGGATTGGCTGTCTACTCTGCCTTTTTTCTTGTGAAAATATTTTTTAACAAATTCGTACCGAGGAAATGCAGTTGGTTCAGGAGGCTTCATCTCCTCCGCGATGGGGGTTAGAAACACGTTAGCTGCAACTAACACGCCTTCATCGGATTCTCTCAAGCAACTTTTGGTCAAACCCATTTCCATTACGACTGCTTCTTTCTTGTCAACAAGCAAGTAGCAAGTTCCAGCGTTATTAGCGAATTTAGGAGCCTTAAGGATAAAATCAACTGCTACGTCAACAATACTGCAGTTTTCCAAGACTAACTGCATAACTTGCCTCGAAGACAAGCCTCTGGCTGACGACAACTCTTTTGGTTCCCAACCTGCATCGCCAATAAACAAACCTGCGTTGTTCAATCCTTCCTCAACTCCCAACATTGTGATCGTGCCGCCTACGAAGGAGAACTTCCCCTTCTTCGCCTTCACAATTCGTATTTGGTTGCATTTTTTGAAGTCGAGCAGAAAGTCATAGTTTCTGCCCACAATAGGCAGCCTATCAGTGGTGAAGTTGCCTAAGGCAGATATTATTGTACATTTTGATGGAGAGTCTGCGATGAACGGAAAGGCAGTCTCCAAGAGTATGGAATTGTACGGTAATTGTGCTCCTTCCGCAACACCTCGAATTTCTTCCAGCAACTCTGGAAAGTAACTTGCTATAACTTTTTCATTTTCAGATGCTAACTTGAGCCCAGACTCCAGACTCAAACCCTTCTCAGCTAATTCTTGTTGAAGGAACAAGAGGTTGTGCACGCAGATGTCTTTTATCTTTTTTCCCAAGGCTAAGCCACGGGCAAAACTGCTTTCACCATTCAACTTGACGAGCTTCAACTGCGGCTCCTCAGGGTGCGCATTCAATGAACCACTTTATGAAAATTTTGCTTCTCTTGATGAGGAAGGTCGGAACATTTTTAACTTCAGCATGAGAAAGCTGTGGTTTGGCGGGTGAGTGGGCTCCTCCCACCCGTTCCGCCGTCCAAAACAAACCCCGGGAGTAGGGAGGTGAAAAATTGAAACTTGACAGCAGAGACTTAACCTTAACGGCAGTTTTTGCGGCTTTATACGCTGTGATAAACTTGGTTCAAGCGCTTTCCCCTTTTGGGAACCCTTCAATTTATGGTCCGGTGCAGTTGCGTGTTTCGGATTTCTTGATTGCTTTAGCAGCTTTGCTTGGACTGCCAGTTGTGATCGGAGTTACAGTTGGTTGCGCTCTTGTTAATGCATTCGGAACCATAGGACCTGTTGATGTAGTCTTCGGTTCTCTTGCGAACTTAATTGCTGCAGGCCTCGTGATGTCATTAAGAAAATATAGGTTGCCAGCATGCATTTTGGGCGCTTTGCCCATAGGAATCATTGTCGGTGGAGGATACCTGTGGATATTTTATCAAGCGCCTACAGAGTTCGCGTTCTTGCCAGCTTGGGTTGCAATGCTAATGAGCATACTGATCAGCAGTCTAATCGCTGTCTCAGTCATAGGCTACATTGTTCTAAGACTTCTAAGCAGACCCAACATAATTGAGCCATTAAAATCTCGTGGGCTAAAGGTTCTCCAGCAACCCTCATGAACAGGTCATCAATGCACTTATATTTTTAAACTTTCAATTACCATGTATGAGAAATGACATATCTATCAAGATTTTGCAGCAGCTCCTCAGAAACTCGAAGAAGAGTGACAGAGAACTAGCTAAAGCCATCGGGGTTTCACAGGCAACCTTCACCAGAAGGAGAAAGCAACTAGAGAAGAAGGTGATAGAAGAATACACGATTACTCCCAATCTATACGAGTTAGGATTCGAAATTCTGGCCTTCTCATTCATACGCTTCAAAGAACCTAGAACAGATTTGCTTGAAAAGGCACGTCAATCTCTTGCAAATCAACCGAACATTATCTTTGCCTCTGGAGGAGAAGGCTTAGGAATGGGAGCTGTAGGAATATCAGTTCATAAAGACTATACTGCTTACTCCAACTTCATCACAAAAATGCGGCGAGAATGGACTGACGTTGTGATAGATGTACAGAGTTTCCTAATCAGCATGAAGGGAGACTTGCAAACGAAACCCTTTTCCTTGAAACCTTTAGCTGACATCTTACCAACCGTAGTCCAAAAGAAATTATGAATAATGTTACATGAAGCGTTCCAGTTTTGTTAAGCCGATGATTTCATTGAAGTCTAAACCCAACGCATCCAACACTTGGTCAAAGGTAGACTGCAGATAGCCCACATACTTGTCTACGTCTATTTCACTGTTAGACGCCAGCTGAACCGGCTTCACGTGGGGCTCCTTCACAACCTTCACGAAGCTTATCAGGTCGCCAGCTTTCAGCTCATAGCCTTTCTTTTTAAGAATGTCAGCGGCTTTCACGTGTTGGGGCGTGGTCTTAACATAATGTTCAGGCGCTTCCCCAAGCACCACATTGAAGGCTAAGTCGTCTATTCTTTTCCATTCCCGCCTCTTCAACCTAAGATAGCTGTCTCGAATGATGTTGCGAATCTCTTTTTTGGCGTCCTCAAACTCCAAGGGTGTTCTTACTCGACTCAGACGGTTTTTCATGAGGTCGAAGGCTTCTTTGATAAACGATGGAATATGCTTCTTCTTGCCAGTTAAACCCTTCACATCAACCGTGCCTTCGGCGGTAACTCCTAAATAATTTTTCTTGCGCGAACTAAACACGGCGTAGCGATAAACCTTGTCCACGTCGAGTTCCATGTGCAACTCCTTCTCAGACCATTTGGCTAAAGAGTTGATCTGACTCTCAGAAGGATTCTTCAAAAATATACTGTCAGTGTCACCGTAAATCACTTGAATTCCCAACTGTTCGGCTTCTTTGATTATTCGCGTTATAGAATCGCGACCGATCGAAGCTGTAGCCTCAGCCACAGGTGGGCAGTACAGGTCGAAGGTTTCGGCGCCGAAGACGCCGTAGCTGGCGTTTAAAATAACTTTCAAAGCGCTCTGTATAACATTGTACCAGCTTCTCAGCTCGGTTCCAAGCGTTTTGTCCTTAGCCCTAGGCTTGTACCATTTTACTCGCAGGTCTCTAAGCGATCCGATGAGTAGGCTTTCAAGAGCCTTGCGTTTAGTGCACACCCAGTGCGGTGTGTCTGGCACCTTATTGGTTCGGCACTCTTCATGAGCGCAAAGAATGGATTGATAGCCCAGGTTGTAAACCTTAATTATTGAAGGGTACAGGCTTGGAAAGTCCATCACTGCCACGTTGAAGTACACGCCTGGAACGGGTTCAACCACGATGGCGCCCTTGTACTTCTTGCCCTTGATGATAGCCTTGGTAACCGTCTTTCCCTTAACAGCCAAAATGTCATCAGTGTTAGGAATAAGCATGTTGAGTTTACGATGCTCAAACTGCAAAAAGTTGCGGATCCATCGAGAAACGCCCTGTCGACTCACGTCTTCCATGGGCATGCGACTTATGCGCGTGATAGCGAGAATCAACTTCATGGCAAGGTCATCGTCAAACGTGGTAAGTTTCAGCGTGATTTCTGCGTCGCGAAGACAATATAGTCCAAGTTCAGTGTAGGTTAGATCGTTTAATCCCTTAGTCAACTCCAGTTTTGTAAGCCCGACTAGCGCTTGTCCCACTTCGTTTAAGGTGACGTCTCGATACTTTTGTCCAAAGGCGTAGATTTGAAGCGCTTTGTTGAAGAAAAACTTGTAAAGGTCTACGTGAACGCCTGACCGCAGCAGACAGACTTTTCGCCCCAGTTCGATTGGAACCTTGCTCCTGCTTATGCCCAGTTTTTGGGCTCTGTGCCACAAGTAACGCAGGTCGAAGTCGTCTCCGTTGAAGGTTACGACGAAGGGGTAGTCCCACAAAGCCTCAAAGATAGCTAATAGCAGTTTTTCTTCAGAATCAAAGTATTCAATGCTGATGTCAGCTGGGATTTTCTCTCCACCTTCACGCACGTTCGGACGCTTTAGGAGGAGGATGCGTTTCTTTCCGTCGGTTCCAAGAAGGGCTGTGCAGAGAACCTGATACGCTGCTTCTCTCGGGTCGGGCACTCGAAAAGTGAGTTTGCCCTCTATCTCAACCGTAGGCGTGAAGACTTCAATGTCTATGGCTACTCTTCGAAATTCGGGTGCTGGATACTCTAGCAGTTGTGCCCAAGTTTCTATGGGTTGCTGAAACTCTTTAGGCTCGTCCAGAAACAAGGCTTGAATCTTGTGTATCGTCTCTTCTGACGGTTCATGCTTGACAGCGATGAGCTGCCCCTTTTCGATCTTGTAAATCATGCCTGGGGCGATTTGGCGGTCGTATATGTAGCATTGATAGTATTTGATGGCTGCTTCCCAAACCTTTCCCTTTTGCTCTGGATTGGTGGTTGCTTTTTCCCATTCTTGGGGGATTATGTCGCGTAAGCAGCCTGCTGGTCGACCGCCCACTGCTAAGGGGTCTCTGGCCACGACCTTTGTTAGAGTTACGTTTCGGTCTTGAAGGGGGTCATACTTTTCCACGGTTTCAAAGTGGTCGAAGCCCACATGCCTTGTGACACGGTCTAACTTTTCGAGTTCGAACGGTGAAAGATTTGTGAGCAAGTAGGGTTTATGCCCTGTTGTGTCATGCCAAAAAAACATTCGCTTGGACTTGGGCTCGTAGAGTTTGACGACCGCCCAAGCCTTGTCTCCGTCGTATGTGGCAGACACGAAGTAGGAGGGAGGCAAGTTTGGAGGCGCCTCAAACCCGTGGGCACGAGATTTCCTTTCTTTTAGAACGGTTTCCATGAAGGATCCAGCGGGTTTTTCTTCCTCAACCTCAGACTTTGCCTCAACCGTGGGCTTAGCCGGTGTAAAGAAATCGTCAAGCTGCCTTCTAGCCATTTTTCCTCGTGTCCCAACTAATATTGGGTGCACAACCTAAAAATATTCCTAAAACCTTGCTTAAGCGCGAAAACGATATGTTCTCACAGAGCATTGTATGTTGTTTCGGAAGGACTTCCACCCTGTAGAAGGCTTCGGAATTGCTGCGTGACGCTTGGACCCTAGCCATTGAAACCCTGAGCTGGATAGAGCTGCAACGTCTAGGCGAGCGTCTGGCACTGGCGCGAACCGCCAAACAGTTGGGGGTAGACGACCCTAAAGCCCTGGGTTTAGCCCACAAACTTGTTTTCGAAACCTTGCGCAGACAAAACCTAGTCGATGCTATCATAAACGCTGCTTTGGCGCCTCGGTCGCTCAGCGACTTCAAAATGGGTCCTCAAGCTTTTCTTCGATTATTCACTTTTGAGATGAAGTTTGGGAAAGGCGATACTGAAAAAGCAGTGCTGATTGCGCGAACTGGTCGTGCTATTTTGGGTTGGCGTGAACTTCATGAAGTGGAAGAGACGTTAGGCAAGATTCTGAGCCTAGAGCTCGACGATATCGTGAAGGGGGTTAGCGACGAGGAGAAGGTTGCCCTGCAAACCTACAATCCCACATGGTTTGTAAGGTATTGCTTCCGTATGCTAGGGCGAAGTGAGGCTCTAAGATTCTTGGCAAGCGCCTCCGAACCTTCGCCAACATACTTACGCTTAAACACGCTCAGGGCGTCGGAAGGTGAGTTTCTTAAAAAGTTGGAAAATGAACGTGTAATTGTTAAGAAAGCGCAGGGTCTAAAGCACACATTTTTAGTTGTTGAGAGTGAAAAGCCTCTCGTGAGAACGATGAGCTTTCGGGAGGGTTTGTTCTACATTCAAGATAAAGCGAGTTGCTTGGCTGCTGAGGTAGCTAATCCTAAGGCGGGCATGACTGTGCTCGATGTTTGTGCGGCGCCTGGAGCCAAGACCACGTATATGGCGCAGCTGATGAAGAACCGAGGCAACATCTATTCCCTAGATTATTCAAGACGGAGAATAAACGTTTGGAAGAGAGAAAACCGAAGAATGGGTGTCAAAATAGCGACGCCTATTGTTGCAGATGCGTGTAATCCGCTTCCTCTTAGGTTACAGGCTGACCTAGTTGTTTTGGACCCGCCTTGCACTAGCACGGGAGCCTTCAGCAAGATGCCTTCTGCCAAGTGGCGTCTAACCAAGCGTTCCGTAGCCCACATGGCTGGGGTTCAATGGAGCATGCTAAACAACTGCGCTGAGCACGTCAAAGAAGGCGGCTTCCTCATTTATTCCACCTGCAGCGTCACGTTGGAAGAAAACGAAATGTTAATTGAAAGATTTCTAAAGTGGCGCCCTGACTTCGCCTTGACGGAAACCTCGCCTAAAATAGGTGTGCCAGGGTTTAGAGGACAGAGCCAATGCCAAAGGCTTTTTCCACATCTGCATCAGTGCAACGGCTTTTTTATTGCTAAACTGATTAGGAAGGCGTAGCAGTGTCTATGCTCTCTTTTTCCTCGCCTTCTCCATGTGGCAGAGCACTTCAAATAATACCTTAGCTGCCTGTATGGCTGTGACTCCATCGTCATAGTGTGGAGCAACTTCGACCACGTCAAATCCGACCACACGTTTATCAACTAACCCGCTCAGCAACTCGTAGAACATGCGGGTGCACAATCCGTCGGGTTCGGGATTCTGAACAGCGGGCACAAAAGCTGGGTCGAGCACGTCTAGGTCAATTGTCAAATAAACCTGTTTGACGCCAGCTAGCAACCTTTCAACTCTTTCGGTAGTTTTCTCTACGCCATCATGCCTGATTTGCTGAACCGTTATGTAGTCTACACCAGCCCTTCTGGCGTAGTCAAGCTCTTCCTTGCACACCGCTCTGGTGCCTACCTCAACTATTTTTTTGGGCTGAACTTGCTCATGGACTCTGCGCATAAAAGTTGTGTGCGAGGTTTTGAGGCTCATGTACTCATTGCGAAGGTCAAGGTGCGCGTCAAAACTCATGACCGCGCAGTTTCTGCCTTTCACCGCTCGAGTGGCGCCCAACGTGATCGTGTGTTCTCCGCCGATTAGGGCAGGAGTTTTTCCCGCTTTGAGAAGCTCGCTCATCACTTGCTCCAGTCGTTTTAAGGTTTCATCTGTGTCGCTGGTGACGTGAAGGTCGCCTAAATCGTGTATGCGCAGGTCTTCGATATCTATGCCTGAGCTGAAACTGTAGGTTTCCAAGTTTAGAGACGCTTCGCGAACGGCTGTGGGTGCAAATCTGGCGCCAGTCCTGTACGTGCTGGTGACGTCGAAGGGAACTCCCAAAACAACGTAGTCTGCTTCCTCAAAGGCTTTCTGGAAACCGCTGAAAACGATTGTTGGGGAGACGTAGAGTTCTCGATAACTCATGTAAACCATGTAAGGTGACTGTGAACTCTAAATCTTTTTCCCCAAAAAAATTAATGAGTGGATAGTGGCTGGTTATGTTTTGGCTATTTTTGGCTCTTTGAAGGTTTCCTAAGCATTGACCCAGCATAGAGCCCGATGAAACCTAGTACAAGTGCTATAGCTACGACCATGAACAGGAAAGCCCCATTATCCAACATCTCCCAGCCCATCCGCTCGGCATTTGATAACGTGGTCCAACTCTTCCCAGGGAACATCTCTCGAAAACTTTCCTCAGACACCTGACCCCAGTGTGCCACAGTTGCGGGAATTATTGTCACTAGCAGTGACCAAAGGGCTGCCCATAAAACCGTTATCTTAGTTATTGCTTCTCTCCTAGATTCCCATATCTTTCCAGCGAAGATGTAGCCGCCGATCAATGCGCTAAGGAAAAGGGAGAAAAAAACACCAATGTCCAGTCCCTTTTCGAACCCCAACCCAGCCGAAACAAACACCAGTGCTAAGGGAAAACCGATCAAAGCCAGAATCACAGCCATCGTTGCCACAGCCATCACGACATCACCAAACCTCATCCCATTATCACCTCCTAGAAGCAAATAAACAGAGGTTATGTGTTTGCTGCTTCCTTATTTAGGACTTGCGGAAGAAAGAAAGTCATGCAAAAAGGCAGATGGAGAGCAAAACTTGAAAATCAAACAATTGTCTGAGATACAACGGGATTTTGATCGCAAGATGGGGTGGAACACATACGAGAACTGCCAGACTCCTAAGGACATACTCAACTTCATGCAGCATTTTGTGTTGGTCATGGTGGAAGAACTCGGAGAAATAGCAAGGGTTAGAAAACAGTTTCTCAGAGACAAGCAAAAATTTGACGCCGAAGCCTTACGCCCCGAACTCGTGGACTTACTTGTCTATTTAATGCAGGGTTGCATGGCGTTGAACATGGACCTAGAAGCGGAATACAAACACAAAATGAAAACCTTCGAAAAAAGATTCCTCGAGAAGAAGCCAGAAAGACCATAGGTTTGAAGGAAAAAGCAGAGATTTACCCTTTAATCTTACCCTTTTTAATGGGGTGCGCTGCGAAACAGATTTATTAGAATGCTGTTATTAGCATTAGGTCTTAAAGGGAGCAAAAACAAGGTTGACATCTAGGTTGAAGGTGAAGCGTCGAGACGGGCTCTTGCTCGCCGTTTTCTACATCGTGGTAGGCGTCTCCCAACTCATTGTTTTAGCCCTTTCAAACTTCGCTCTGTTCACGTCTGGAATCCTAGCCGTGGTCAGTTTTGTAACTGCCTACGGCTTGTTCACGGTTAAGAACTGGTCAGTCTGGCTAGTGATCGGCTTATTCTTCCCTCAACTTGTGTTTGGAGTAGCAACTCTTTACGATTCACTCGTGATTTACACACTCTATCAAGAAGCAGTCTTCATGCTGCTCAACATCGCCCTCGCCACATTCATAGTCTTTTCCTTCGTCTCATTCGTCTACGTTGCAGCAAAAAGAAAGAGTTTTCAGCAAGCCTAGCGTCTACCGCACTTTCTCATAAGCCTGCCTTTTCCCAGCCTTCAAGCTCTTGAACATTCCGATGAACCAAGCCTTGTAAAGCTTCAGTCGACCCCACTTCTGCAGCCTACGAGGATTCTCGACCACGCAATGATCGAGGAGAAAGATGTATTTTCCAAACTTTGACGCCCTTCTAACAAGTTCTTGCTCTTCAGCCACGATTATGTTTGGGTTGAAACCACCTATCCGCTCAAAGACGCTTCTTCGAATCAGCATGCAGTTGCCGTGGGCTCCCCCCAAGCCCATCACCCTTCCAATAAACGTGGAGATGTTCACGAATTCATACAACACGCGGTCGAGAACACTCCTGCTTTGTGGAACCTTGCGGCAACTCAAGCCCACAACACGTTCATCACTCATCATCCTGCCAAAGCGAGCAAGCGTTTCAGGCGGCAACAGAGTATCGGCATCCATGAAAACAAGAATCTCACCCTCAGCGTGACGTGCACCTTGATTTCGGGCGTCTCCAGCCGAACAGTCTCGAATCGAAACAACTTTTTTCGTGAACTTCTTGGCGATTTTTACGGTTTGGTCTCGGCTCTGCCCGTCTTTGATGACGACTTCAAAATCTTTAAACGTCTGGTTTTTAAGAGCACCAAGAGTCTTGCCAATGTAATTGGCTTCGTTGTAGGTTGGAATCACGACCGAAAACTTAACCATTTTTAGATACACGCCTACTTGTGGAAACGAAGTCGCAACTCTGTTTTCAACGCTTGAACAATGTTCATTTTAGATAGTGTTGGGCTATCGAACTTTCTTTTGACATTGCTGACGTCTTCGCCAACGAATTGAATCTTTTGTGGGTCAATTTCGCCCATTCCTTGTTGGTGAG
>Ga0315314_1004227_pt1 | contig 10860 bp, 11 predicted proteins | sample TDP9_MG_FD_203631 | JGI IMG/M metagenome (GOLD analysis project Ga0315314, IMG submission 203631) | Freshwater sediment microbial communities from Lake Towuti, South Sulawesi, Indonesia - TDP9 | ecosystem: Environmental > Aquatic > Freshwater > Lake > Sediment | place: Indonesia: South Sulawesi... | reverse complement strand
AGCTTCATCATGCATGCCTGACCGGTGAAGCATCTCGTGGATTAAGGTTCTTATGGGGCTGTTGAGCATGTAACCACGTATTCCTATGCTCGAGGAAGGCTTTTGGTTCTTAATAGGCCACAACAAGCCGGGGTAAATATCGATTGAAATGTTTGTTCTCCAACTTCTTCCGCGAAGCTCCTCCATTAGAATGTGGGTTTTGCCTTCTCTTTCTTCTAGAATGAACTGGTTTCTTGGCGATGGCATTCGTAACATTCTCACATCCATTTTTTCGATTCCTAGGGATCCAGAAAGCTTCTCTGTGAACTCAGCAATGGAGGGAAGCTTCAGGGCTTTGAATATTAGCTCAGTGAACTTGAAGTAGAGTGCAACTTGGTCGGGGTGGTATGGGGCTTTAGCGTATTTCGATTTTGATGCAAGCCAAATGTTTACTCGAGCACACATGGTTAAAGCCTCAGCTTCCGCACTGTTTCCCTCCAGCTGCGCGTGAAGTCGACGCGCGAGATCTTTTCTGCTTGTAACTTAGCTATGGCGTAGCGTAGGCTTAAAAGCTGTTCTAAGCAAAAATTTCCGATGGAAGCAGTTGGAACCGTGTTTGTGACTGTGACTGAGGCTGTGACAAAGGTTCATTGTTCATTATTTGGAAAGATGTTTTGTTCATCAAATAACCCGGGTGTCACACCCTATATATAGCCCCCCTCTAGTGTCGCCGAGAACAGCAGTAAAGGCACTATTCCAAATTTGCACGAAAATTTTGATAGTGATTTTTCCCAATACCCCCCCTCCCCCCTCTATTGTGACACAAAAGGAAAAATTGTTGTGGCAAATCGGTTAGGTCTTCTTTTTTGTTGCTGTTTTGCATAACATTGTCTTTTTGCGTTACATTTGGTTTGTTGGGAATAATGGTGTTTGGTGTAATACTTAGTTAAATTTGCTGAAGCCCAGAGTGGGTTTCTACAGAATATGGGCATAGGGTGTAGAAGATGACGAAGTCGAAGGTGGCTCATTGGAATATTCCTGTTCCGAAAAATTTGGATGAGGCTCTGGAAAAGGCGATCAGCTTGGACATGCACAGGACTAAGACAGAGTACATACGTGACGCTGTACGCCGCATGCTGGAAGCTCAAGGGCTTTATCCACAGAAATTGGAGGATGAGCCTGCGACGGACAATGGCTCCCAGACCCAGACACAGGGGGGTTCAACGTGAAAGACAATTTTGGAACAGAAAAGGTCTGTCCGCTAAACGGCTGTCAATGTCTAAAACAAACGTGCGCCCTGTGGATCGAGATTGTGAAGGATGCGCCTAACCCCAGCTATGTCTACGAATACAAGGGCTGCGGTTTAATAGCTCACCTTCCTTGGCAGCCGCACAAACACGAAGAAAGTGCAGAGCAGGTGAAACCAGTTGGCTAGCGTGGAGTTTTTGGTTAAGTTGCGTGACGCAGCGCAGATGATGGCTGACGCTTGCAATGAGCAGCTTGAGAGGATGGCTCCTCCAGAGGCTAAGCATAATCCCGAAGACTTTGACAAGCTGTTTTGGGAGAGCCTAGAAGGAAGTAAGGGTCCTTTTCAGCGGACCAGCAGAAAGGCGAACAATAATAGCGATTTGTTTCAGGCTTTGCAGGCAATTTTGAAGGAGCATAAGGGATTCGTGCACATGGGCGGTTTCAAGTATTGGTTCGATAACAGCGACCCGGATGTCATTGACCGACGCAAAAGTGGCTAGGTGCGCTAAGGTGAATCTTTCCTCTGATCCCATGGTCTTACAACGCTTCATGGAATATTTGGGTCGCTATGCTGTGCGGGATGAAGCGGTTAAAAAGATACTCCTCTTAGCTGGGTTGAGTACCTATAGCCGTGATCCCCTTAACCTCTTTCTTAAGGGTCCGAGCTCCATAGGTAAGAGCTTCAATGTGGCTAATGCCCTCAAGTTTTTAGGCGGCGACGTTTGGTGGCTCGGAGGCTTAAGCCCCACCGCCCTAGTTCACGAATACGGCGTTCTCATTGATCCTGAAAGCGGGGAGGAAGTGCCTGACGACTGGAAGGACACACGGCTAGAGGAATTGTTAAAGGAGAACAGACTGGACAAGGATGAGCTTGACGCCAAGGAGAAGCGTTTGGCTGCTAAGTTGAAGAGGCAGGCTCAAGGGGAATACCGTGAAATCGCTAAGCGCAGCTATTACATGGTCGAATTAAGACACAAAATCCTTGTCTTCCTGGAGGCGCCCCATCCCCTAACCTATCAGATGTTGAAACCGATTCTGAGCCACGACCAGATAAACCTCACGTTTAAGTTCACGGACAAAGTGGGGAGAGGAACTCTACGCACAAAGACTGTGGTTTTAAGCGGTTGGCCTGCCACCGTATTCTGCACCAGCGACCCAAAATATGTGGAAGACCTCGCAACCAGAGGCTTCACCATCACGCCTGAGATGAGCGAGGAAAAGTATCGGGCGGCTAATGTGCTATATGGAACTAGGAAGGCTTTTCTTCCAGAGCCCGACAAGGAGCTTCCCATCTTCGCGGAGTACATTGGGCATCTGGAGGCTTTCCTCACCCTTCAAAACATCGTGGTTTTGGTTCCTTATGGGCCAGAGCTTGGAGAAGCTTATCCCCACGCCTTAGCGAGGGATATGAGGGACTTACCCCACTTCTTGGCTCTAATCGAAATGTTCGCGGCTTTCCATGCGTTTCAAAGGCCTGTCCTCGAAATAGACGGCGAGAAGAAGGCTATTTTGGCTACTATGCAGGACTTCCTCGAGGCTTATGGGCTACTTAGGGAGTTTGGGGAGACCACGCGCTCAGGCCTTCCAGCCCACATACTAAGGGTTTTCCACGAGGTTATGCTTCCTCTCAGCAGGGAGCAGCCTGAAGGCTTCCGTTATGAAGAACTGGTGAGAAGACACAACGAAACCTTTCCAGAGAACGTTGTCTCCACTAAAACCATGTACCGCTGGACTGCCGAGCTGAGCGCCATAGGCTATGTGGACACGCAACCAGACCCCGCCGCTCCAAGATTCAAGCTCATTAAGGTGCTAAAGAACCCTCAGGACGTTCTCTCTCATCTTCTGGGAACGTTGGCGGGCTCCTTTTCGCTGGAGAGCCTCAAAAAATGGTGGAATACCCTTCGACAACGTTATTCCTCCGAAACCAAAATTGCATTAAAAATTTTTGATAGCGATGCCTCCCTAGATGAGCTCTACGAAAAATTTTATTGTAAAATAGGCGCTGAGAGGAACAACGTCATAGAGAATGAAAAAAGCCTAAATCAACCCCCTTCAATCGAAAAGGGAACGCAGACGTTCTCAGAAGACGAGAGGGAACGTCCACGGGCTTCTTTTCAAACGTTAGATTATTTGAGGCAAAACTTCCACGCGGGCACTCAGCAGGCCTTCGAGAAAGTCGTCATAGAGTCGGGCCTAAGCAAGGAGGAGGCTGAAAAACTGTTTTTGCGCCTAGTCGATCAAGGCGAGTTAGCGATGGATCCGGAGGGTTGGTGGCGTTGGACAAAATGACAGAGTCCGTGACTTTGCATCTAAAAGCACCTAGGCTAGGGAGCGTCGCTACACCCAGTCATTCGCCACATTTAACCCTAAGCATTCAGCCGCGTTGTAGCAGAAATCGTCCAACTGCTGGCGCCTTCGCTGAAGCCACGAAACCTTTGAAATTGCCCATTATTTAGCAGGCGGAAGGTGGGATTATGGAAAATTTGGGGTCCTATGAAAAGTATGGAAAAAGGCGTCAAATAACCTTCAGGATCAGCCCCTTAGCGGAGGAGAGGCTTAGGCAAGCTGCAGAGCTTTTCAACCTGGAGCCGGCTCAATACGCTAAGGCAGTTCTCTATCGAGACCTAGGCCTATTCCAAGAACCCATAGACCAAAGAAGGCGAAGCTGGCAAAGGAAACAGCGCCTCTAAGAAATAGGCTCCATTGTCCAACAATAGGAAAAAACTATTGTCCGACAAATCACCCTGCACGGTGGATCCCCAGAGTTGTCAACCGTCCGCTGTCCTTCCTGCCAAAGCCAACGCACATGGAAAGACGGAGTCCGCCAAGCCAGGGAGGGCAGTGTTCAACGCTTCATCTGTCGAGACTGCGGCTTCAGGTTCAGCGACGACAGGGGCTCAGAACCCTTACAAAAAAGGTTTTACGGGTCATTAAATAGAGCTTCCGCCATACTTTTCGACTGTCAAGTGTGCGTCTCTGAGACAAAAGGGGCGAAAAACTTGGCTGAAATGCAAGGGACCCGAACTGAAAAGCGGGCTGCGGGAGCCACAGAGACAAGTCAAGAAGACGTCAAGGGCAAAATCGTTGAATTTCTGTGGTGGATGCGGAAACAAGGCTATAGGGAATCCACAATTGTCGGAAAAAGCTCAAGGCTGAAAAGACTTGTGAAGTTGGAAGCCAATCTGTTTAACCCTGAGAGCGTCAAAGAAGTCATAGCCACACAAAGCAATTGGAGCATAGCCAGAAAAGAAGCAATGGTTTACACCTATGACCTCTTCGCTAAGTGGCTGGGCATTGAATGGACAAAGCCAATGTATAAAGCTCCGAGAAAATTGCCTTTCATACCTCTGGAGAGAGAAATCGACGACTTAACGGCGGGCTGCAACAAACACATAGCGGCCTTTATGCAACTTGCGAAAGAGACAGGCGCCAGAGCCGGAGAACTCTACAGCCTCACATGGGCCGACATAGACTTTGAAAACAAAACCGTAAACATAACACCCGAAAAAGGCAGCGACCCCAGGGTCTTCAGAATGTCAAACAAGCTCATAGCCATGCTTAACGCATTGCCAAAAGACCAAGAGCAAATATTCAGCCACTACAAAAGGTTGGACAATCTAAGGCGCAGCTTTGAAAGATACCGCAAAAGGACGGCTCACAAGTTTGGCAACCCAAGGATACTGAAGATAACCTTCCACACTCTTAGGCATTGGAAAGCCACAATGGAATACCATAAAACGAAGGACATTCTGTACGTGATGAAGCTCCTAGGCCACAGAAACATAAAGAACACGCTGATCTACACACAGTTGATTAAGCCAAACGATGACGATAGCGAATACATTTCTAAAGTGGCTAGAACAATCGACGAAGCAAGGCTGCTAGTAGAGGCAGGCTTTGAGTATGTCTGTGATGTTGAAGGGGTTAAGCTGTTCCGAAAGCGCAAGTAAAGTGTCGCGGGCTTATGCCAAAACAACATTATGGTGCCGCGGGCCGGACTTGAACCGGCGACAGCCCGGTCTTCAGCTTCACCCTCAATGGACTATTGAGTCGGGTGCTCTCCCAGTCTGAGCTACCGCGGCACGCCATCAATTCATGGATTATCCCATCTTTAAGTTTTTCTTCGTTTATTTTTTGTCCTTTTACGAAGCAACTACGTTAATAAGTAGCCTATCATTGGGAGTAAAGCCAAAATTCCAAGTAGGAGGCAAAGCGCCCAAAACTTGATTTTTCTCGCGATTTTTAGGAGTGCGTGGATTGAAATTAGGCCGACTAGAAAGGAAGAAAGGACGCCTGCGAGGATTTCTCCGACGCCTACTTTGGGAATTCCTTCTAATATGGCTAGTCCGATTTCTGCGCCTAAAACGGCTGGTATGCTCATTAGGAAAGAAAGCTTCAGCGCTTCTTCGCCTTTAAACTTTCTGAAGATTAGGGATGATGTCGTTATGCCTGAGCGGGACATGCCTGGAATGGCTGAAAATGCTTGAGCGAATCCGAGAATTAAAGTGTCTTTTAAGTTTAGGCTGGCTGACTCTCTTTTGCCTTGTGTTTGGGAAAGTTTCTGAACTAAGCCATTGATTATTAGTGCTATGCCTATCATGGCGATGAAGACTTCACCTATTAATGCTGTGGCCATTTTTTGTGCTAGCTTGAGGAGAAAATAACCCAGTGCGCCTGTTAGGATCGTTGTGAGGAGCAAGAAGGAGATGAGCCTGTTCTCCTCAGTTGAGTAATCAAATCGATAGTTTGGAAGAGCTTTGAACAAGGCTAAAATTTCTTTTCTAAAGTAGATCGCGGCAGCGGAGAGGGTTCCGATGTGAAGAAAAATGGAATAGTTTAAGGCTTGCCCGGCTTCAAGTCCAAAGAAATACATCATAATTAAAACGAGGCTCCCCTGACTCGAAATGGGAATCCACTCCAAAACCCCCTGAAGAATCCCAAATATTACGGCATCTTGGATCATGGCGACCAGAAACCATTTATCATACACAAACTCATATTACTTCCTATTCTGCTCATGGATTTATTGATAACAAAAACTTCTTCTCCTATATGCGTAGAGTGCTAAGCCAAAGAGGAAGGATATGCTGCAAAATCCGTATATGACTGTGTATCGGGGAAACAAGGAGGCAACGCTGGGGAAAGGATTGAACCCTGATGGGTAAAATGGCTTCATTTCTCCATATAGGAAGGAGTCTAGGAAAATGTGGAAGTAGACGCCTAATAGGGAGGTTATGAGAATATTTTTGAAGGAAGATTTCTGTCGGAGCTTAAATGCTAACATAATCCTCTCTATAAAATTCCTCATGGTAAACATGGCAATGGTAACCACTAAAGCTAAGATGGTTCCACCTAGATAAGAGTGAAAGAAACCGTGCAGCGGATAATTTAGTTGAAAAAATAAAACGAAGAAAGGCTCTAAATCGACAATCACACTTGAAACCATTAATGTTGGCAAATCAAGCAGCGAAAACAAGAGCAGACCAATAAACAAGGCTGGTCCAAAGTGAAAAGGTGTGAAAGGCATTTCATACCACCATGACGCGGTCATCAATCTTGAGCATGATACTTGTTTCATGCGTGCTAAAGTAATTTACGGCAAAGAATAATGGAAGTACTTACAAGGAAAACAATTCCTGTTAGGAAACACGTTTGGAACGTTACGTGGGCTCTTTACTCGGCTTTCAGCCTGATTTTTGCGAAGGCTATCACGCCAACAGTGAAAAGGACGGCTGTTTCGAGGATCATGGCCGTAATGTTAGGCATTACATCTTGGAATTGGGCACCGTAGGAGAGGACGCTAAGAAGGGCCATGAAGGCTTGACGCCATGGAAGGAAGACCGTTACCACTTCAGCTTGAGGAGGAAGAGGGAAGAAGGCTCCGATGAGGAAGCTTAGAGGGACTGAGACGAGCGTGCCTAGGGTTCCGGCATGGCCCTCACTCTTGGAGAAGGCTGCCACCAGCAACCCTAGGGATACGCAGGATACCCCCGCGATGCAGCCTATGAGTATGGCAATTAACAGGCTGCTCGTGCCGCCCACCCAGTGGAATCCCGTGGCCAAAGCGACTCCAAATAGGATCAGGAGTTGAGCCGTCGCCAGGAGGGTCCAGGGGAGAAGCGTACCGAATAGGAGGTCGAAGGATTTCATCAAGGACACCTTCAACCGCGAGAGGGTTTGAGACTCCGTTTCCCTGGCAAGGGCTCCGGCGACGCCTATGGAGCCCATGAGAAGACCGAAGACGATTATTCCGGGTGCCTGATAGTCAAAGGCCGTAAACTCCCTGGTTCCAGAGACGCTCTTAACCCCAACGGACACGTGCTTTAACTCCTCGCTAACCTTAATCTCCTCCGGAACGGCTTGCAAAACTTGCTCCTTGGCTTCATATTGAATTACTTCCATATACTTCGACAGCACGCCTTGGATTATGGACTGGGCTATGCCAAAGTTTATGTAGCCCATGTCTCCCTCAATGATCACTGTCGCCGTAATGTTCTTTGCCTCGGGAAAAGAAGAAGCCATGGACTTGTTAATGAGGAGAAGGGTGGTTCTTATGGTTGAGTTGATCGTGGCTTCAACGGCTTCTGAGAAGTTCTCGGGTATTGTCACTATACAGGCTATACTTCTACTCATCAACAATTTCAAGGCCTCTTCTCTGGTTGCGTTTTGAAGGATGAACATGGGCACGGTGCTGTTCTCGTACTTTAGGTCCCTGAGAACCTGGGTGAAGTTCTCGCCAAAGTTGAAGTATTCGGAGTACCAGTAGTTCACTTCTGTTCCCGCGTCGTTGTTGAGCACCACGATATCGTAAGGGGTGTTTTGTCCTCCCCCTCCAGCTCCGAAGGCGTAGCCGAAGACCAGCATGAACACCATGGGGAAGAGCAGCGTCATCGCTAGGAGCCCCCTGTCCCTGGTTATCTCCTTCAGGCCCTTAACTGCGATGGTGACGAACTTCATAGAATCACTCCCTGAGCCCTCTACCAGTTAGGGTGATGAAGACATCCTCGAGGCTGTTCCTTCTGAGGGAGACATCCAAAACCTTTGCTTCTATGCTCTCCAGTAAGGTGAAGATTTTGGGGAGCCTGCTGGCCGCGTCTAGGGCCCGGACCACGATCCTTCCCCTTATCTCATTCACCTCTTGAATCCCCTCCATGCCCTCCAAGGCTTCTCTTGCCCTCTTGTTCTTTGTCTCATCGTATAATGTGATCTCCATTATGTCGCCCTTCCCTACTCGGTCCTTCAGGTTCTCCGGGGTGTCTAAGACTAAGAGTTTCCCGTGGTCGATGATGGCGACTCTATCGCTGAGCTGGTCTGCTATCTCCATCTCGTGGGTCGTGAGGATAACGGTCAGCCTCTTGGTTTCCTTCACTCCCCTTATGTACTCTGTCACCACAAGCCGAGACTGAGGGTCCAGACCGGCAGTCGGCTCGTCTAACACGACGATCTCTGGGTCGTGGATGAGGGCCATGGCCACGTTGAGTCGACGCTTCATGCCACCTGAAAGGCTGGCGGCCAAGGCGTCCCTCTTTTCCGTCAGCTTCAGGTCATCCAGTAACTTCTCAGCCCGCTTCACCGCCACTTTACGGGGAACTTCATACATGTCCGCCATGACGAGAAGATTCTCCATGCAGGTCAGTCGAGTCCAGACCACAATATCCTGGGGGCAAACCCCGATGCTCTTCTTGATCCGCCTTGAAGCCGCCTCTATCCTCTCTCCCTCAATTAACACCTGCCCAGAAGTAGGCTTGAGGAGCCCAACCATCATCTTTATCGATGTGGTTTTTCCAGCCCCGTTTGGGCCCAGAAAACCGAAAACTTCGCCCTTCAAAACTCGCAGACTGAGACCGTCAACAGCCAAAACTCCCTTAGGATATCTCTTTGACAGATTCCTTGTTTCAATGGCTACGGACTCCGATTCAAGCCCTTCATCTCTAAGCATAGTATAACAACCTTCTCCAAAGTTTCTCGATGAATACTATATAAAAATACCTTAAATCTATTTAAGTGGGCCGGGCCGGATTTGAACCGGCGATCTTCGCCGCGTGAGGGCGACGTCTTAACCAACTGGACTACCGGCCCTACAAGTTTAAACGATGAACATAATCCTTTATATCTTTCGTAAATAGGCTGACCCCTACCCCTCTATACCCGTGTCTCTGTCCCTCACTCTGCCCAACATTAATCAAGTATTGCTACATTTTTAGCGGGCTAGCTCCCGTTTTTTCCATCGTAGGTTTTTGCTTCTGCATTTTCGGCATTTGACAGCGGTGGTAGCGTTTCGGGCTCCGCAATCTCGGCAAATTTTCATAAATAGCCTTTCCTGTTGAGCGATGGCTTTTTTGACTGGGTCAGTTATGGGCATCCTTGGGCTCCTCTGCTCGTAAGGGTTTTGTTGTTTTCAAATTCAGCGCGGACAGATATAGTTTTCTATTTCCGATCTTGGCGTAAACTCTGTGATATTGCACGTTTCGCATCTAATTGGACAACAACAGCATGGGAAAAGCTTTAGGGACTAAATTTGTTTAATTGATTGAACCTTGAATCTTGGGTTTATTGTCTTAAGAAGTTCCTGGAAACCCTTTGTGTGCGAAAAATCGTGAAGATGGTAGTCCTCCGTTATTAGCATGTCGCAGTGGTTAAGGGCTGATGACAAGATGAGGCAGTCGATAAAGTCATTTAGGTAGCTTCTAAGCTTAAAGGCTGTAAGGAGGATTGGGGTGTCATGGAGAGGTATCTTTTCCACTCTCTCGTCATAGATCACGGATCTGATGCCCCTTAATGCCCTCTCAGAAGTGATTTTCCCAGCGGCAATGTATTTTCCACTTTTAGCTGAAAGCTCAAAAATCGTGATGTCGCAGATGAAAATTTCATGACCCTGTTCAATGAGGTCGAGGGCTGCCTGCTGAGGAACATTTTCAATTGAGATGCCTACAGCCGGGAGAAAGTATGTTGTGTCTAGGAGCAGCTTCAAGCTTCAGCCTTCCTAGATAATTCCCTTCTAAAATCATGGAACTCTTCCATTGAAACTTGGACAAGGGGAGGCTCCCTCAAAACTTCTTCCAAGCTTGGAGCAGGCTCCACAATGAGTCTACCTTCATCAACCCTATAGACCACTTTTACACGAGGTTTTAAACCAAGTTTCTCCCTAATGTGTTTTGGGGGGAAAAGCTCACCTTTCGAACCGACTCGACTTTCAAACATTTACAAGATTCACCAGAATAAAGATGCAATTTCGAATTAATAAACTTCTCGCTCCGGCGCTAAAGAGAAAGGAGCCCGAAACAACGGAATAATGATCCCCCGGGTATAGAGGTCTACACATGCAAGAGGCAACAGCTTAACGCAACGTTCTAATAGGGCTGATTGCAGAACAATATCGAACACCTATGAACAACGCAGCTTCAACAGATTCATCCTCTGCAGTCGAATCCCCTATCATCCAGTTTGAACAGATACGTAGCGCAGTGGAGCTTGAATTCGAAGTGGAAGAAAGCCTCATAGAATACGGCATTCCAACCTTCTATCCAAAGCTAAAACAAGACTCAAAGAACGCATTTTTAAGGCTGATCAAACGCCTAGAACCCCTAGGCTTCGTCCCAATCCTAAAAAAGAAAGAAAATAAAATTGTGCTGC